>Ga0213861_10001466_pt1 | contig 20774 bp, 20 predicted proteins | sample PICome_4_FD_160110 | JGI IMG/M metagenome (GOLD analysis project Ga0213861, IMG submission 160110) | Coastal seawater microbial communities near Pivers Island, North Carolina, United States - PICO131 | ecosystem: Environmental > Aquatic > Marine > Coastal | place: USA: North Carolina... | reverse complement strand
GCCGTGAAGCCGAGAACGCTCGTCTGCGTGTTGAATTGGACCAGGCTCGTTCGATTGCTGTGCATGCGATCGAAGATGCCGAACGAAGTCAGCGCGGAGCGCATGCCGCGAAGCACGGTTCGAGCAGTGAGTTAGTCCCGCTGAAGCAGGCCGTTGCAGTCTTTGGAAAGCGAGCCAGCATCTTCTACCGCGACTAGCGGTCAGCTGACTCAGGCTGCGATCCATGGTCTGGTAAGCGACGCACGCCTTAGTCGTCGTCGACCCAGGTCTGTAGGTCTCGCCAGTCGATTAAAGCCTGCTCAACCAAACCGACCACGGCGGCGATATCGCATCGGGCGAGGTCAAGCACGGCCCGGGGAAGCCGGTCCCGGTCCCGTTGCCGAGTGTCGGGCATTCGGTCGAGTTCGGTGATCACTCGGTCAGCATCATCGTCAAATTCACGATGAACACGCATGATGATGTCGTCCGAAAATAGGTAGCGGGGTCCAGCCATCAGCGAGCGATCACTTAGCGCGGTGACTGACAGCAAGCTCGGCTACGTCACGCATGATGCCAGCGATCTCGTAGTCCTTCGGTGTGTAGATCGCAGCGATGCCGATTTCGCGCAGGCGCGGTCTGTCGTCTTCGGGGATGATTCCGCCGACGACGACGGGGGCATCGACACCCATCGCTTTGAGATGGTCAAGCACATGGGGTACGAGATTGAGGTGTGAACCCGACAGAATCGACAGACCGATCACATCAGGATCCTCATCGCGAGCCGACGCGGCGATCTGTTCAGGAGTGAGGCGAATGCCGGAGTAGACGACCTCCATGCCCGAGTCGCGCGCTGCGACCGCAATTTGCTCGGCGCCATTTGAGTGTCCGTCAAGACCGGGCTTGGCAACGAGGAACTTCGGCGGGCCACCTGTCATCGATTTGACGAAATCGACCACCCCACCAAGACCGGTAGTGGAACCGGTTGCGCCTGCCACTCCGGTCGGTGCCCGGAACTCGCCGAACACCTCTCGCATGAGGTTGCCCCATTCGCCGGTCGTGCCGCCCGCCCGGGCGAGAGCGATCGAAGCAGGCATCACGTTGTGATCACCTTCGGCCGCAGTACGCAGGGCAGCGAGAGCGGCATCGACGGCTGGCTGGTCACGAGCGGCACGCCATGCTGCAACGTCGGCAACTGATTCCGCTTCGACCGCATGGTCGACCTTGAGGATCGCGCCTTCACCACCCAGCGGTGAGTCGGTGGTTTCGCGGAATTCGTTGACGCCGACGACGGTCTGTTCACCTGACTCGATGCGCCGAGTTCGCTGGGCCATCGACGACACAAGCCTTGATTTCAACGTTTCGACGGCTTCAAACGCCCCACCCATCTCGAGCACATCGCTAAGTTCGGCTTGAGCGGACGCCCGCAGATCATCGGTCTTTGCCTCGATCACTGTGGACCCGTCGAAGATATCGCCGTACTCAAGGAGGTCGGTCTCAAAGGCCAGCACCTGCTGCATTCGCAGCGACCACTGTTGATCCCAAGGCGTCGGTAGACCCAATGCTTCGTTCCACGCAGGGAGCTGAACCGAGCGGGCGCGAGCTCTCTTCGACAAGGTGACAGCAAGCATCTCAAGCACGATGCGCTGCACGTTGTTCTCGGGTTGGGCTTCGGTGAGACCAAGTGAGTTGACCTGAACGCCGTATCGAAATCGCAGCGCCTTTGGATCGGTTACACCGTATCGCTCGCGACCGATCTGCTCCCACATGTCGGTCATCGCACGGAGCTTGCAGACCTCTTCAACAAAACGAATTCCGGCATTGACAAAGAATGAGATCGAACCGAAGACCTGACTGAATGATTCGCGGGATACCTGCCCTGAAGCCTGCACGGCATCGAGCACGTCGATTGCCGTCGCCATGGAGTAAGCAATCTCCTGCGTCGGTGTCGCACCGGCTTCTTGAAGGTGATACGAGCACACGTTCATAGGGTTCCACTTGGGTGCGTGCTCTGCGCACCAGGCGACCATGTCGACGATCAGCCGACGCGACGACGCAGGCGGGAAGATGTAAGTACCGCGAGATAGATACTCCTTGACGATGTCATTCTGCGTCGTGCCACGCAGCTCGTTCGAGGCCACACCTTGCTCTTCTGCGTTGGCGACGTACAACGAGAGCAGCCAAACTGCAGTGGCGTTGATCGTCATAGAGGTGTTCATCTGGCCGGGCGGGATCTGTTCAAGGAGCGTGCGCATGTGGCCGAGGTGGGCGACGGGCACGCCTACTTTGCCAACCTCGCCCTGCGACATTTGGTCATCTGGGTCATAACCCGTCTGGGTGGGCAGATCGAACGCGATCGACAGCCCGGTTTGGCCCTTGGACAAGTTGGTCCGATAAAGCTCGTTGGATGCCGCAGCAGTCGAATGGCCGGAGTAAGTCCGCATCATCCAGGGCCGGTCGCGTTTTGCGCGCTCGCCCATCGTCTCGCTTGCTTCAGTCATAACACCAGTGTCGTCGGTTTGGAAGAAAATTCTCAAGTTCCTGTTCAAGGATTGGCCGGTACTACGAAAACCATTGGCCGGTACTACGAAAACAAATAGTGTCGGAAACGTGGCGTCAGGGCACGATCCTAAAGAGCTAACAACCCTGTAAACATCCCAGCTCAAGCTGGCCGCTTCCGCCACTGCCACCTCGGGAGGAGAACTCCCGCCTGAAAGTCTCCTTTACGGGAACCTCGGCAACCGGATGAAAGATCCGACCGACGACAAATACATGAGCGGAACGACTAGCGGTTGCTCCGCTCCATTCGATTTCCACGCTGGATGAGTCAGCCGGGCTGGATGGCGTGCGACAGCAATCGCACATAGTCGCTGCGGCTCACCTTGATGGCGCCGAGCGATGCGAGGTGATCGGTCACCCACTGTGTGTCGAGCAGAACAGCCCCGGTGGCGTTGAGGTGGTTGACGAGGTGCACGAGCGCAACCTTCGACGCATCGCTGACATCATGGAACATTGATTCACCAGCGAATAAGCCGTTGATGCGCACGCCGTACAGGCCGCCAACGAGTTCACCGTCGAGATAGGTCTCAATAGAATGTGCCCAACCCAATTCGGCCAGTCGGACATAGGCGTCGATGAACTCTGAAGTGATCCACCGCCCCTTCCGCTGAGGGTCGGCGCACCGCTCCATGACCCTGCGGAAATCGGTGTTTGTCCGAACGTCAAATCGACGGCAACTCGACCGGAGCGACCTCGACACGACAAGGGCATCGAGGGGGATAACGCCACGCGGATCAGGTGAGTACCACGCGATTTTGCTGCGCCGCCGATTGGGGTCAACCGGCATTGGGAAGAGACCGGTGCGATACGCAGCAAGCAGCGTGCCTGGTTCGAGGTCTGCACCAAGCGCCACGAGGTCTTCACCTGGCTTGCTGGTGACGGGGTCGGGTAGCGCGTACCGTGTCTCTGGCGGTTCCAGCGGCGACGGGTTGACGAGTGACATCACCTCAGCCTGGCAACAAACGCACGAAGCGCATGACATCGAACGATCTTCGTGTCAGATTTTGGCCAAACCATCATCGAGGGCGAACGGTATCTCCCACAAAACTGCCGACTGGATTTGAATAATCAGTAAGAGCGAAAGCCTTGCTTCGTCTTGCGGCCAAGTTGGCCGGCCGCAACCATACGGCGCAGGAGTGGCGCGGCTGCGTAGTTAGGGTCGCGGAACTCCGTGTAGAGCGCATCAAGAATTGAAACCGACGTGTCAAGGCCGACAAGGTCAAGCAGTGCAAACGGGCCCATCGGGAAGTTGCAGCCGCCCATCATGGCTGCGTCGATCGAATCGATCGACGCAGTGCCCATTTCGTACATGCGCACGGCATTATTTAGATAGGGGAAGAGCAGTGCGTTGACGATGAAACCTGCGCGATCTTCGACCAGCACGGGATTTTTGCCGCACGCGGTGGCGAAAGCCGTTGCGACGTGGATTGTCTCGTGAGATGCGGTAAGCGGACGGATGATCTCGACAAGCGACATGTTCGGTGCCGGGTTGAAGAAGTGGATGCCGCAGACCTTGTCGGGGCGCCGCGTCATCATTGCTAACTCGACTACCGGGAGAGTCGAGGTGTTCGTCGCAAGAATGCCCTCGGGTTTGACGATCTGGCAGAGCTCATCAAACAGCGCACGTTTCACTTCGAGATCTTCAACAACGCTTTCGATAATGAGGTCGCAGTCGGCGAGTTGATCAAGACGATCAGTGACCGAAATGCGGCCGAGGATGGACTGACGCTCGTCCTCGGTCAGACGTCCCTTAGCGGCGTGTCGAGCAAGACCAGAGTCGACCGTGTGGAGCACGGCATCAGCGCCAGCCTGAGTGCGCGACCGCACGATGACTTCAAGTTCTGCACGGGCCACCACTTCGGCCAGACCTGAACCCATAATGCCGGAGCCGAGAACGCCGACTTTCTTAATTTCCGTCATGCGACAAGCTTAGTTACCAACGGGTAACACACAGTAATCTGTTGCAGACCTCGTATCGTCAGTTCTTGGCGTTAAGCCGACGTCGGCCTTTCCACATGTTCACCCTGCTCGTATTTCATCTCGTCCTCGGTGTCGCCGTTATTGCGGCAGGACGTCGTCTCGGCCGTAGCGGCTTTGCACTGGCTGGTCTTGCTCCTCTCGCCACGGTTGTCTGGGCGCTCACGCAAACTGATGAAGTACTTGACGGCGAAGCGAGAGTTGAGACGTTCTCATGGGTCGGTGGCCTCAATATTGCAATCGATCTGCGACTTGACGCCTTCGCTTTGCTGATGGTGGCACTCGTGTCAGGCGTCGGGCTACTCATCTGCATTTACGCCCTGGGTTACTTCCAACCGCACGGACCCGGTGATGTCGTCAAGGACAACGTCGGTCGGTTGGCCGGGATGATGACGCTTTTCGCAGGAGCGATGCTCGGTGTCGTCCTGTCCGACCATCTCATCGCGCTGTTCATCTTCTGGGAACTGACATCAATCACGTCGTACCTTCTCATTGGAAACGATGACATCAACCCCCGCGCCCGCGCTGCGGCGTTACAGGCGATCCTCATTACCGGCATGGGTGGACTGGTTCTACTCGCCGGATTGATCATCATCGGGCAGTCAGCAGGGACTTACCTCTTATCGGAGTTGATTCTCGATCCACCGACCGGGGCAATCGTCAATACCGGCCTCATTTTTGTCTTGATTGGAGCATTCACGAAGTCGGCCCAGGCACCGTTCAGTAGTTGGCTACCTGGTGCCATGGTCGCGCCGACTCCGGTGAGCGCGTATTTGCACTCGGCGACCATGGTCAAGGCGGGGGTCTACCTCGTGGCCCGCCTCGCCCCGATGTTCGCACTATCAGGCAACTGGCGTTTGGTCGTCCTTACAGTCGGGTCGGCCACGATGCTCATCGGCGGACTCCGGGCGCTTCGTCAACATGATCTCAAGCTCCTCCTGGCATACGGCACGGTCAGCCAACTTGGCTTCATGATGCTGCTGTTCGGCACCGGCGACGATCACATAGCGCAGGCTGGTGTTGTGCTGCTGCTTGCGCACGCAGCATTTAAGGCCGCACTGTTCATGGTGGTTGGAATGGTTGACCATCAAGTCGGGACCCGCGACATCCGAAAATTGCATGGCTTCGGGGTGTCTTGGCGGCCTGCACTCGTCGCCGGTGTGGTTGGGGCGGCGTCAATGGCGGGGGTGCCTCCGCTCTTCGGGTTTATTTCGAAAGAGAAAGCCCTTGAGGGTTACGTCGACCACGGTGATTTCGTTGGTTCGACGGTCATCCTCGTTGTCATTGTTGTGGCATCGATTCTCACGTTCGCCTACTCGGCCCGTTTCGTACTTGGCCTCTTCGGAGCGTTTGCTGAGCCCGAAGCTGACGATCTCTCTCATGTTGCGCGCGCTCCGTCGTTCGGGTTCGTTGCACCAGCGTTGCTGCTGACAGTTGTCAGTCTCGGTGTTGGTATCGCGCCGGTGCTGGTCGATCGGTTGGTGAAGGCGTCTACCGTCGCGTTGCACCCTGCGGCCGAACCCAAACACCTACACCTGTGGGCTGGCTTCACTTCAGCGTTCATGCTGTCGCTCGTGGTTATCGGTGCCGGGACGTTACTCACGCTCTTAAGGGGTCAAGTAAGCACCGCCCAGCGATCCGCTTCGCATGCTTTGCGCTTTATTCCAACCAGTGAACAAGCCTTTAATTTCCTGCTGCGTGCCGTCGGGTTCACGGCGCGTCGCGTCACCGGATTCCTTCAAAACGGTTCGCTGCCGATCTACGTGTCGGTGATTTTGATGGTTGCCACGGGCGTGCCGTTAGTTGCCTTTGCGGGCGCATGGAGCGGCTTCGGTGACGTAGTGGAAACACCGGCGCATGTGGTGCTTGTTGCGATGATCATGGCCGCTGCGTTGGGGGCCTCGATCGTGCGACGACGTATCGCCGCTGCGCTGATGCTCGCTGCAGTTGGCTACGCGATGGCCGGTTTCTATGTCTCGCAGGGTGCACCGGACCTTGCACTCACTCAGTTCGCCATCGAGACCCTGAGTACCGTTCTGTTCGTTCTCGTGCTGCGGTACCTCCCGGCGACATGGACGCATCGTGCACCTGCCATCGCAGCACCGATGCGGATCGCCGTCTCGATGTTTGTGGGCGTCGCCATCTTCGTTTTCGCCTTGGTCGCCAGCGGTGCCCGCAGCGATGTCCCTGGTCCGCAGCAATCCGAAGCGATGGTCGAAAACTCGCTCACAAAAGGCAAGGGCCGCAACGTCGTCAACGTAATCCTGGTCGACTTCCGCGGCTGGGACACGATGGGTGAGATCACGGTTCTTCTCGTTGCTGCGGTCGGCGCAGTCAGCCTTGCCCGCAGCGGTCGGCGATCTGACGAGATAGGCGCACCAACCTTTGAAGAGATCCTCGACCCGGATGAGCCCGACGACTTCGTCGACAACGACGGGCCAGCGTCGCCACTGGTTGGTAATGAGTCCTCCGGGGGTATTTCGTGAACCGGCGAGGTGCGCCCGATCGCGTCTTTGTCCTTGATCAGGCGATCAAGGTGATTTACCAGTCGATTCTCGTGCTTGCGCTTTATTTCGTTTTTGCTGGGCACAACCTGCCCGGAGGAGGATTTGTCGGCGGACTCATGGTAGGCGCAGCAGTCTCATTGCGTTACGTGTCCGGTGGTGCCGAAGCGGTGCGGACCACGTTCCGGGCACCGTCGCACGTAGTTCTCGGGTGTGGTCTGTTGTTGTCGTCAGGAACAGCGCTGGTCCCGGTACTCCTCGGGGGTGCTGTGCTTGAGCACGGTGAGATTGAGCCGGAGCTACCCGTCTTCGGCAAGGTCAAAGTGGTGTCCGCGCTGCCGTTCGACGTAGGCGTGCTCTTGGTCGTCGTCGGTCTGGTGCTGATGCTCTTTGCTGCCTTTGGTGATGATCTTCCAATCGAGTCGGCTGAGTCGACGGCTGTTGTAAATGCCTCGGATAACGAGTCGGACAATGCGGGGGAGTCCACGTGAGTGTTTTGCTTGCGTTTGCCGCAGCGTTTCTTTTCGCGACCGGTACTTGGTTGCTGTTGCAGCGTCGTCTCTCGCGGATCATCATCGGTATCGGCCTGATTGGACATGGCTCAAATGTTTTGCTGCTCACGTCCAGCAATGGCCGAGGCCTGCCGCCGATCATTGACTCGGCGGACCCGACTGATTTTGCCGACCCGTTACCGCAAGCTCTTGCGCTCACCTCGATTGTCATCACCTTCGGAGTGACTGTGTTCTTGTTCGCAGTTGGCTTTCGAAGTTGGAAGTTGACCCACGATGACGTTGTCGAAGACGACGTGGAAGACCGCTTCATCGCCAGGCGTCGCGCAGATCGCGACGTTGAAGAAAGCGAAGCTGCCGAACGCGAACATGCTGTCGAAGAGGATCGAGTATGACCAGCGCTTTGGCTTCAGTACTTGGCGCAGATTTTCTTGCTGCTGACGTGACGGCGCCAAGCAGCGGGATCTTTGACGCATTGGTGCCGCTTCCAGTCCTGCTTCCGTTGCTTGCCGCATCGCTCAGCGTGATCTTCGCTCGACTACGAAACGTGCAACGTGTGCTGAGCATCGTTGCGCTGCTCGGTGTTGTCGCCAATAACGTCGTCTTGCTCAGCCGGGTTGACGACGCGACGGGTGACGCAGCCGGCGGCATTGTTGTGTCCCAGGCAGGAGGTTGGGTTGCTCCGCTTGGGATTTCCCTCGTGGTCGACCGACTCTCGGCAATCATGTTGGTGGTCTCTTCGCTGATGCTGCTCTCTGTGCTGATTTATGCGATCGGTCAGGACTCAGAGGAACGCAGATTTGCTGCGTTCCATCCGGTGTACCTCGTCTTGGCAGCAGGTGTGTCGGCCAGCTTCATCACTGGCGACCTCTTTAACTTGTTCGTCGCGTTCGAGATGATGCTTGTTGCGAGCTACGTGTTGCTCACTCTCGGGGGTCGAGCTGGACAGGTCCGGTCAGGGATGTCGTACATCGTCATCAGCCTGATCGCCTCGACGTTGTTCATCACTACCCTTGCGTTGTTCTACTCAGCGACTGGCACGGTCAACATGGCCGAGTTGGCTGAGCGCATCCCCGAACTGTCAAGTGGAGTGCGTACTGGTTTCTCGCTGATACTGATCGCGGTTTTTGGCATCAAGGCCGGAATTTTCCCGCTTTTCTTCTGGCTGCCGGACAGCTACCCCACGGCGCCCAACGCAGTCACTGCAATCTTTGCCGGCCTACTCACGAAGGTGGGGGTCTACGCGATCATCCGCACCCAGTTGCTGCTATTCCCGGCGGACGCACAGCAAGGCAAGCTGCTGCTGGTCGTGGCTGGATGCACGATGGTCGTTGGTGTCCTCGGGGCTTTGGCGAATGATGACCTCCAGCGCATTTTGTCGTTCCACATCATCAGTCACATTGGCTACATGATTATGGGTCTCGGTCTCTTCACCCTGGCTGGTGTGGCAGGAGCGGTCTTCTACGTCGTGCACCACATCGTCGTCAAGACTGCACTGTTCCTTGTCGCAGGCCTGGTTGAGCGCAAGGCTGGTTCTGACCGGTTGTCGAGGCTCGGTGGAATGGTGCGCTCTGCGCCGATGATTGCTGTGCTGTATGCATTGCCCGCTTTGAGCATCGCAGGACTGCCCCCATTCTCGGGTTTCGTTGCGAAGTTCGCGCTGGTCGGGGCAGCGATCGAAGCTGAGCAGTGGGCGATTGTCGCCGTCGCACTGTTTGTCAGTTTGTTGACCATGTACGTCATGAGCCGAATTTGGTCGAGCGTATTCTGGGGCGAGTCCGAAGATGGAGTAGTGATGGCCAGACTCGCTCCCGGTTTTACCAAGGTCCCGATGTTGATGACAGCGGCCACTGTCGTCGTGGTCGGACTGTCCCTCGCATTGCTGGTGTTCGCTGGGCCGCTCTACGACTTGGCTGAGCGAGCTGCAACAGACTTACTCAACCCGCAGAGGTATATCGACGCTGTATTGGCCAGTAGCACCGACGTGGGGGTTGGTGGATGACCGGGTGGCTTCGTATCCCAAGCCTTTTGGTCTGGCTCACTTTGCTGTGGGTTGCTCTATGGGGCGATGTGACTGCTGGCAATTTCCTCGGCGGCCTGCTTGTGGCGATTGTGGTCGTTGCTGTCGCTCGCCCGACTGGGGTGACCGGCCTGGAACGGACATACTTCCGCCCTGTAGCGGCGCTGCATTACGGGTTGTATTTCGTTACGCAGATGGTCAAGTCCAACTTGGTCGTCGCCTGGGAAATCATCACGCCCGGGACGTCACTCAACCGAGCGATTATCGCCGTGCCGATGCATACGTCGTCAGCCGGCGTGGTGGCGTTGGTCGCCAACTCGATCACCCTCACGCCTGGCACCGTGACTATCCAGGTCATCGAGGAGCCGAGCGAAGATGGGCTCGTCGATCGCACGCTATTTATTCATGTGCTTCATTTTCTCGGAGTTGACGCAGTACATCGTGATGTACTCCGACTTGAACGTCTGGCCATCAAGGCGTTCGGTTCGGTTAACGAGTTGCCACCACTCGATGCTGAGCTAGCAGCAATATTTATAGAAAAGGACGTGTCGTCATGATCGTCGTTCCGTTGTTGTTGCTGACTGTTGCCTTATCGGCATTTATGTTCCGGGTCCTCCGCGGCCCATCTATTCCCGATCGGGTTGTTGCACTGGATGGCGTGCTTTCGGTCGTGGTGAGCGGCATCATCGTCGCTGCGGCTCGTGTCGACAGCGGTATCACGCTCTCCACAGTTTTGGTGGTGTCGCTCGTTGGGTTCGTTGGCACAGTGGCACTTGGGCGTTTTGTGGAGCGGAGGGGCGGCTGATGGGCATTGTTGCCAGCATCTTCATGATCACCGGAGCGACGCTCACGATGATTGGTGGCATCGGAGTGATTCGGTTCCGCGATCTGATGTCGCGCGCTCACGCAGCGGCCAAGGCGCCGACGCTGGGCCTCATGCTCGTGTCGGTTGGTGCGGCGATCGAGATCGGAACGTTTGATGCTGCCGTGGCGTTGGCCCTCGTCGTCGTGCTGCAACTTCTTACGTCGCCGGTGGCCACGCATGTGCTCGCCCGTGCATCGTACGGGCAAGTCGACTTGGCTCTTGACGGTGAAGATGACCTTGCCGACTTCCTCACCGCCTGCGCAGAGTCTCGTTCTTCCGATCTTGATCACGATCCGGATACCTCCGATGCTCCGTAACACCGGCTCCCGGCAGCGAACTGGCATGCTTCGTCATAATGAAGGCAGCAAATCTCGAACCTGTGCGCTGTGTCTGGCCCACAGGGAACGACACCTATCTGGAGTATCACGATGTCGAGTGGGGTCGGCCGACAGTTGATGAGTTCCGTCTATTCGAGAAGATTTGCCTTGAAGGTTTCCAGGCGGGGCTGAGCTGGCTCACAATCCTCCTCAAGCGTCCTCGTTTCCGCGAAGTATTCGCTGACTTTGACTACAGGGCAGTGGCAGAATTTGGAAGCGACGATGTTGAGCGACTGCTTGATGACGTGGGCATCATCCGGCATCGAGGCAAGATCGAAGCAACTATTAACAACGCTCAGCGCGCCGTCGAGCTGGCCCAGGTCGAAGGGTCGCTCATTGACTGGGTTTGGGAGTGGGCAGTCACGACGCCCGATCGCCAGCCCGATGGCGGCATTCCAGTTCAGACCGAACGATCCGCTGCACTCGCCAAGGATCTAAGGCAGCGCGGCTGGAAGTTCTTCGGCCCGACAACTGCTTATGCGTTTATGCAATCAGAGGGGTTGAGTAACGATCATGAGACGTCGTGTTTTGTCCACGATGCGTGCGAAGCAGCACGAGCAGCGTTTCTGTCCGGCCGTACGATTCGTCCAGCCGACTGACCGTGCCGGGCGTTGGAGGACTAGCTTCGTTCGGACTTCGGGTAGTGGTGCCGGCCATTCGGTACAATGAGCTAATGCGGCCAGCGACCACTCTTGCCCTCGGACTTCTCCTCCTAGTGATTCTCGTCGCGGGCGTTATTTCGCTGGTCCGACTCTGAATTAACAGTAAACCTCGACGAATATCGCGCATGTCCTTGACGGCCATGCCGCAGATTCGGTGGCCTTGATCAGTCGGAACCGAACGACGACCTACGGCGAACTGCGCGACCAAGTCGACCACCTTTGCTGAGGTCTTACCTCGGTTGGTGTTGGGCGCGGTGACCGAGTCGCTCTGCTGTGTGGCAACAGTCGCCACTTCGTCATCACCTATTTCGCCACAGTGGGCATCGATGCTGTTGCCGTCCCGCTCAACCCGCTGAGACTCGCACCGGAACTTGAGAACGAGATTGCATCTTTCGGAGCCCATGTAGTTGTCATCGAGAAGTTGAGCGCTGGCACATGGGCAAACGCCAATCGCTCTCAGGTGCCGACGGTCGCCACGGTCATCAGCTCTGAACACGGATCTGGGCCGAAGGAAACGCAATCGATCGATGAGCTTCTCAACGCCGACCCTGCTCCAATTGCAGCCGACAAGTTCATCTGGCCCACTGTCGCCAAACGGCTACGCCGCCACTGGCTTGGGCGGTGCCACCAACAAAAACGAGAATCATCCGGCCGATCGCGTCATGGTGCCGATTAGTGCGGTTTAGATTCGAGCGTCGCCGGCGGATTATTTTCACCGTCTCGCTCCACTGGTTCGCGCCTGGGTCGAGACGAATTGGCTCTAATCAGCGGTTCGGCTGTTTGGTCACGCGGAGGTAGGGCTTCACGGGTTCCCATCCAGCGGGGAAAAGTTTCTTGGCTTCGTCGTCAGACAATGCGGGGACGATGATGACGTCGTCGCCGTCGTTCCAGTTGGCGGGTGTGGCGACCTTGTGGTCAACCGTGAGCTGCAGGCTGTCAATCACGCGCAGGATCTCGTTGAAGTTGCGGCCGGTCGATGCCGGGTAGGTGAGAGTGAGCTTGACCTTCTTGTCAGGCCCGATAATGAACACCGAGCGAACCGTGAGGGTGTCGTTCGCGTTTTCGTGGATCATGTCGTAGGCATTTGCCACGGCGCGATCGGGGTCGCCGATCATGGGGAAGTTCACGGCGGTGCCAACGACTTCCTCAATGTCTTTCTCCCACTCGACGTGGCTGTCGACGGGGTCGACGGACAGTCCGATCACCTTTGTATTGCGCTTGTCGAACTCTGGCTTCAGGGCTGCGACAGTGCCGAGTTCGGTCGTGCAGACTGGCGTGAAGTCCTTCGGGTGGCTGAACAGCACGCCCCATGAGTTACCGAGCCACTCGTGGAAACTGATGTCGCCGTGAGTGGTTGCGGCGGTGAAGTCGGGTGCAGTGTCGCCGAGTCGGATGGCCATGATGAGCTCTCTTTCGGGTGCGTTCGCAAGTGTGTCAACGTGTTGCCTGTTGAACTCGAAGACCCAGTAGTGGGGCTGGGAGATTTGATTGCAGATCTACTCAATCAATTCGGATTGCATAATAACGTTGCCCGTTCCAATTGTTGAGGTCGCACGCGCCCACGACGCTGCCCTCACTTTTACAAGCGGCACAGCGGGTCTGCCGCGCGATGCCCGCCTCGCCCAGGGCAACAATGACGCCAACAGCAAACAGAGCAAAGCCATCGAAATCCTCAAACCGAACGATCAGATTTACGGCGTGCTCCCGCTCTTTCACATCTTCGGGTTCAACGTCGTAATGACAACTGGCCTGGCGGTCGGCGCAACGGTGATGCTCGTGCAGCGCTTCGACCCGCACACAGCAGCCGAGTCGATATCGGGTCGGCAGGTCACGATTGTGCCGGGTGCTCCCGCAACGCGGACAGCATTCACGCACTTCGACGAACTCCCGACGAACACGTTTGCGTCAGCGCGCATAGCTCTGTCTGGTGCTTCGAGGCCGCCGGTTGCCATATTCCAGGCAATGCGTGAACACTTTGGCGTCGAGGTAGCGGAGGGATATGGCCTGACCGAAACCTCTGCGACGGTCACGACCTCGCTCGGCGCACCGATTCGGCCCGGTTCGATCGGTCGTGCTTTCGATGGGGTGGAGATCCGTCTGATCAACACCGAAGGTCATGACGCCCTCGTCGGTGAGATCGGCAAGGTCTGGGTCCGTGGTGCCAGCGTCTTTCCCGGCTACTACGAAGATGAACGGGCGAGTGCACTGGTTCTTTCGCCGGACGGATGGCTTCAGACCGGTGACATGGCGGTCGCTGATGACGACGACTTTCTCTACGTCGTCGATCGTGCCAAGGATCCCGTCAGAGTGTCTGGCTTCAACGTGTACCCGGCCGAGGTTGAAGGAGTGCTGACAATGCACCCTGACGTGTATGAGGCAGGAGTTGTCGGCGTACCCCACCCGCACACCGCTGAGGCAGTCAAGGCTTTTGTTGTCGTGCGTAACGATGCCAATGTCGACGAAGAGACGCTCATCGAGTTCTGCCTCGATCATGTCGCTCGTTACAAGTGCCCGGCGAGAGTGATGTTCGTCGATGAGTTGCCACGGAACGCCTCTGGCGAGCTCGTCCGGCGTCGCCTAGACGACGCATTATCTTTTTCCCGATTACGTCCGATAAGCCCTGTTGCAGACCGCAGGAAATGTCGTTCCGTGCTAGGTGACGAACCTCACACGTTGGTTCCGAGCAGGCTTTGTGAAAACGTGCACAAACGTTTAGCGTGGACATCGCATGGCTGCTCAGCGATCACGACGCCGAATTCCCGAGGCAACTGTTGCCCGGCTTCCGGTGTATCTGCGCATGCTCGGCGAGCAGTTCGAGATCGGTGTTGCAAATATTTCATCGGAAGAACTCGCCGAACTTGCCGGAGTTAACGCAGCCAAAGTCCGCAAGGACCTGAGCTACCTCGGCAGCTATGGCACACGCGGGGTTGGTTATGACGTCGAATTCCTCGTGTACCAGATTCGTCGCGAACTCGGTCTTACTCACGATTGGCCCGTTGTCATCGTCGGTGCGGGCAACTTAGGCCAAGCTCTCGCCGGTTACAACGGTTTTGGTGACCGTGGTTTCCCAGTGGGTGGCATCGTTGACATTGACGACTCGAAGGTCGGATCGGTTGTCGGCGGCGTGCGAGTCCGGCATCTCGATGAGATCAAGCAAGTCGTCCAGGCCCGCAACATTTCGATCGGCGTGATCGCCACCCCCGGCGCAGCCGCTCAGGATGCCGCCGATTCCCTTGTCGCCGCCGGTGTGACCAGCATCTTGAACTTCACCCCGACGGTCATCAACGTTCCGCACGGCATCAGCGTGGGAAAGGTCGACCTCGCTGTTGAGCTTCAAATCCTCGCGTATCACGAACAACGTCGGGCTAACGCAGCACAAGGCTCCGTAGTGCGATCTTTGTCAGGTCTTTCGATTCCGGGCGAGTCACGCCGTGGCGCAAGCGCCTAAGGTTGAATGCACATGTCCATCCTCGTTATAGGCGTAAATCACCGGAGTAGCCCAGTGGCGCTACTCGAACGCCTGGCGCTTGCACCCGACACTTTAGGCAAGGCCGTCGCAGGGCTTGCGCAGCGCGACAACATTCGCGAAGCAGTGGTCCTTTCAACGTGTAACCGCACCGAGGTTTACGTTGTCGCAGAGCTTTTCCATGGCGCCTACGGCGATGTCCGTGACTTTCTTTGCGAGATCAGCGACCTGTCGGTCGATGAACTTACGCCGCACCTTTACAGCCAGCACGACTCCGCAGCAGTGGCGCACTTGTTCGAGGTTGCTGCTGGTCTTGACTCGGTTGTTCTCGGCGAAGGCGAGATTCTCGGTCAGGTCCGCACCGCCTGGGAAACAGCGCAACTCGAGGGCGCTGCGCGATCCAGCCTTAATCTGCTGTTTCGTTCGTCGATTGAGGCGGGCAAGCGCGCTCGCAGCGAAACAGGTATCAGCCGGGGCACAGCTTCAATCAGTCACGCAGCTGTAGAGATGATTACCGACGTCATCGGCGACCTGACAGGTAAACGGGTTGCTGTCATCGGTGCTGGTTCCATGGGTGAAGGTGTCGCGGTTGCGCTGCATCGTGCTGGTGGCGCCACAATCACCGTCGTGAATCGATCACCCGAACGCGGTGCCGCTTTGGCGGAGCGAGTCGACGGCGAGACGGTTGGATTCGAAAGGCTGTCCGACATCGTTGCGGTCAGCGATGTGGTTGTAGCGGGCACCGGTGCAGGAGACCCGGTGATCACCACCGGCCTGGTCGCTCGCGCCCGTTCGGGTTCCGATTCCGACCCGCTCCACATTGTCGACATAGGCCTGCCCCGCGACGTTGAGCCAGAAGTTGGAGCACTTGGCGGTGTCACGGTCTTTGACCTTGATGACTTGAGTGCATGGGCAGATCGTGGCCTCGCAGATCGCGCTGGCGAAGCTGATCGTGTGCGTTCGATCGTCAACGAGGAAGTCGAAGCCTTTGCCGTTGAGTCCACTGCTCGCCAAGCCGCTCCCCTTGTAGCGTCCATGCATGAGGCTGCCGAGCGCGTTCGGTCTAGCGAGCTCGATCGATTCGCCAAACGTTTCAACGACCTTGACGAGAGCGGCCGCGCCGCCGTCGATGCCTTGACGAAAGCAATCATCGCGAAGCTGTTGCATGAGCCATCAGTGCGTCTCAAGGGCCAGGCTGGCACGCCGCAGGGCGATCGCAACGCCGCTGCGGTGCGCGACTTGTTCGACCTGAGCTGACACCGTTCGAGACACTGGCATGTCCACGCCACTGCGCATTGCGACACGAGGATCGCGCCAAGCTCTCGCTCAATCCGCCGCCGTCGCTGCCGCTTTGAGTTCTGCTACCGGCCTTGAGGTGAAGCTGGTCCAGGTCAAAACCACTGGCGATATTCGCGCCGACGCCCCCTTACACACGATGGGCGGTCAAGGCGTCTTCGTCAAAGAAGTCCAATTGGCTGTGCTCGATGGTCGAGCTGACTTGGCAGCGCATTCAGCCAAGGACCTACCGTCCGCTCCCGCTGACGGTTTGACGATCGCTGCGTTCACCAAGCGCCGCGATCCGCGCGACGCGTTGGTCGGTTCAACCCTCGGTGACTTGGCCGAAGGAGCGACAGTCGCGTCGGGCTCGGTCCGGCGCCGAGCGCAGCTGCGTCGCGTTCGCCCTGACCTTGCGTTCACCGAATTGCGCGGCAACATCGACACCCGGCTTACAAAAATCCCCAATGGCGGGGCAATCGTGATGGCCGTAGCTGCCCTGCAAATTTTGGATATGACTGACCGTATTACGGAAACGCTGGAGGTTGACGAGTTCGTTCCAGCCGTCGGCCAGGGGTGCGTGGCTATCGAATGCCGATCGGACGATGCGAGCACCATCGGGGCGCTCGCATCGATCGATCACGCCTTGACGCGTCATGACGTCGAAGTTGAGCGAGCGTTTCTCGCTGAACTCGGGTCGGGCTGTTCACTTCCGGTTGGCGGCCATGTTGTAGACGGGGTCTTGCGTACCTTTCTGGCCAACCTTGACTCCGGCGTGTCAATCAGCGATGAGATTAAATTGAGCGGTTCCGTCAAAGCCGATGTCAATCTTGCTCGTTCTGCTGCGGCCAGTGCACACAGTGCGGTCTCATAATGCACATTCGTTGGAGCTGACATGACGGCTGACCGGACAGTGGCGCAGGTATGTTGACAACCGGCGGACTCGCTGGTTGCCGGGTGCTGGTAACCCGCGAACGGCTCGGCGAACTCGGTCGCCTGCTGGCTGAGCGCGGCGCCGACGTAGTCCACGTTCCACTCATTGTTGTGACCGAGCCAGCCGACCGCGGACTTGCACTCCAACGGGAGCTTGCTCGGCTTGATCGGTACTCGTGGCTCGTTGTCACCTCGCCGACGGGCGCAGAGCGCGTCGGCGAGGTCGCAGCATTACACCCGTTAGTCAAACTCGCCGCAGTTGGCACAGCAACTCAGCAGAGCTTGGCAGCGCTCGCCGGCCGGCCGGTCGATTTGGTCCCACATCGCCAGCTTGCTGCGGTGTTGGCCGAGGAGTTGATCGGACGCTGCACCGAACCAGTGAAGATCCTGGTCGCTCAAGCTGACATCGCCAGCGAGGTATTGGCGAGCGAGTTGTCCAGGGCGGGGCATGACGTCACTTCAGTCACGGCCTACGCTACGGCGCTCGTTGAACCCGATGTCACTGCGATTGAAGACGCCGACGTCCTTACGCTCGCAAGCGGTTCTGCTGCTGCAGGATGGGTCAACGCCTTTGGAGCTCAGCAACCGCTAATCGTTGTTGCCATCGGTCCATCAACCGCTGAGAGCGCACGTGAGAATGGGCTCAAGGTCGACGGGGTTGCTGCCGAACATTCTCTTGAAGGCCTCGTCGACGAAGTTGTCCATCAGGTCAGACTCCGTCAAGCGGAGGGTCCGAGATAACCAATGTCGGTAAACAATGCAGTATTCTTTACCGGATTGACGGATCAGTAAGGAGCCTTGTGGATGCACGCAGCAGAAGTCTGACAATGGCTTCAGCAGCAGCAACCGTGCTCGGGGCGGGGCTCATTTTGGGCGCTAGCGCCTCGAGTGTCTTCGCGCGTCCAGCCGTCGTCCTCGAAGAGGTCGAAGCTGTTCCGCTCGGCACCGCCGCCTCCCTAATCGGTGATGCGGCTGGCTCGAACCCATCAGTGTCGGGCGATGGACAATTCGTCGTGTTCCAAGGCCCACCGCAGCAGCTACCGCTACTTGATGAGCTGGAAGAAAACGTTGAGCCGCAGGTCGACCTGCGAGATAGCACCATCTATCTCGCGAGCCGCGCCGATAATTCCACGGTCGAGCTCTCACCGATACCAAACGGTCTCCGGCCAGGCAATTCGGTCCACCCTGTGATCTCTGGCGACGGGTGCAGTGTTGTGATGATTTCCGAGATGGCACTTGATGTCTTCCGCGACGATGACGCTGGCGCCCGGTGGGATGTTTACCGCTCGGTTCTTCCACATTGCGATGGAGCAATAGGTGACTGGGAACTCGTATCGGCGCGCGCTGATGGCAGCACACTTGCCCGTGACGATGTTGATCCGAACCAAACACCTGCCGTGTCGCGTTCTGGCGCGGAGATTGCGTACGTCCACCCTGACGAGCGGCTTTTTGAAGCCCCCGACGTCACAACGATCACCGTGGTCGACCTGGCCGTTCCCCTGACAGACTCGCGCCGCTCCGAAGTAGTAGCTGGCACTCCTAGCGACCGCCCAAACACCACCTTCGTACACACGGGTATCGATCAGCCAGCCCTCTCCGACGACGGCCAACATGTAGCGTTCCGGTCTGACGCAGCCTCCGCCGAGAGTGTCCCGATCTGGGGCGAGGGCCAAGTCGATGGGGGAGCTGCGACCAAGCAGGTCTTCATATGGAATCGGCTTGAAGTTGACCCGTTCGCCGCAGTTCAGTTGGTCTCGGCCCTGCCAACGGGCGAGCCAAGTACTGCCGGTGCCGCCGAGCCAGCGGTCTCCCGCAACGGGCGCGTTGTCGCCTTCTCATCTTCGGACCAAGGTCTCGTTCCGGCAATCTTTCCGATCTGTGGTGACGATTGTCCATCGCAGATCTATCGACTCGATCGTGACGTCAACGCCGACAATAATTTTGACGAGCCTGGCGCAACTTTGCTCGAAATCATCAGTGTTGAATCCGGCTCGGACAGCTCGAGTGCTCCAGTCGTCGGCACCAGTGCCTCAACGCAGCCCGCGCTGAGTGCCGATGGTCATGTCCTTGCATTCGTTACGAAGGCACCTAACCTGCAGCTTCTCGAAGCGCCAGGAAGCGGCGCCGTCAGCGATGGCGACATCCTCGCCTTCGACAAAGGCCGCAGTGATTTACGTCGCATTTCAGTCTCTGCAGACGGAGTCCGTCCAACGGCCGGTGTCCATTCGCGCCCGCAACTCAGTGACTCAGGTCGCATCACCGTGTTCGACACTCTTGGTGCATCAGACCTGCTCAGCGAAAGCGCTTCAGTCGGCCGTCAAATTGTCGCACTATCTTCACCCCCGCGACTCTCACTCCCTGACGCTGACGTCGGAACTACCATCATCGGCCTTGAAAGCACCGGCTGGTTTGTTGGCCTCGTCAACGAGGGCCCTTCGGCATTCGACCCTGCAATCGTGACCATTGACGATGCCCGCTTCGCCATTGACGCCGACAACAGCACGTGCGTCATCGGAACGTCTGTCCCCGCTGGCTCTGATTGCAAAGTGCAGTTCACCTTCACACCGACCTCGGAAGCCGCCGTAAACGCCACACTCACCATTGCCGAAGAAGGCTTCGAGGCGGTGTCGATTAGCTCACGACTCGGCGGCAGTGGCGGCGAACCAGCTCTGCAGATCTCCCCCGGCGGCGCTGACATCCCCGGCGAGATCCTGGTCGGCGAATCGGCGCCTGCATACCTGTTCGACGTGGGCAACATCGGACTCGTCCCAACTTCAGTCGAACGAGTCGAAATCCAGGGTGAGTACGCCGATGACTTTGCCGTTACCTCGTCCAATTGTGTTGATCGGCCGCTGAACCCACGAGCAAACTGCGCCATTGGCGTCACGTTCACGCCAACAGACAACGGCCGACGCACAGCGCTCATCGAGGTTTTCACACCAGAAGGTCAGTCGTCGTCGATCATTATTGCCGGCGAAGCCGTATTTGAGCCGACTCTCGCAACGTTCGAATCTGAAGTACGTGCCGGTGAGTCTTTCCTTCTCGCTGGGACGGCGTACCCGGCTGGGGCGCAGTTGATAATCACCTATTCCGATAGTCAAGGACAGCCGATCGAGATCGATACGGTCGCCAACGAGAAAGGCGATTTCTTTGTGTTGGTTCCAGTTGACATCAACGAATTTGGTGGCGATCGCCAAATTGTGGTGCAGTCACCAGACGGCGTTGCCGCTGTCACCCAGATCGGTGTAGTTGCCGAGACCGAACAGCACTCTGGTCTCCCTGGTTTCGGCCTCGGTTAACCCGCATTAGATGCCTTTTCACCCGAAACTTGAGGATGTATCGCTTTTGGCAGCACCTACTCCGGGTTAACGGCGAGGTGCTACTGAGCGGGGCGGGTTCGGCCGCCGATGTTGATCCGCGTGGAACACGTATCGGCAGTCGAGGTGGTGCCCTTGGCGTCACACCGGACGGAGAAGGTCAGGTTGTCGCCGGGCTGGAGGCGGATGGGAGTAATGCGTGGCTCGAAGTACTGCCCCCGGATGTTCGACAACGACCACTGGAATACCTGCACGCCATTGATGAATAGTTGGGCAATGCCAGCGTCGTTGAGTGAATTCTCGACCCGAATGTCGGTCATGTCGAACGTGATGC
>Ga0213861_10001459_pt1 | contig 20845 bp, 24 predicted proteins | sample PICome_4_FD_160110 | JGI IMG/M metagenome (GOLD analysis project Ga0213861, IMG submission 160110) | Coastal seawater microbial communities near Pivers Island, North Carolina, United States - PICO131 | ecosystem: Environmental > Aquatic > Marine > Coastal | place: USA: North Carolina... | reverse complement strand
GATCGCTGACCGCACACAGCAGGCACTCGATGGAATCCCGAAAACGCTTTCCGCGATCAAAGGGATTGCCGAGTCAACACCTTAATTTATGAGATGGGGACTTCATGCGTCATTGGTACGCGACACCGATCACGGTGGTGGAGTCGAAAATGCAGCGATTCGCACAGTGACACAGCAGGGGAGTCGTTTGAGTCGACTTGGAGGGTGAGTCTGCTGCAATTTTGCTCTCGGGCCGTTTCCGCTAACGCTTGCATGACCAATCGACCAATTCCTTGGCGGCGACGCTCACTCGTTACAAAGACATGAGTAATCACACCCCAGCCGCTATTGAAGGCAATTCGTCCGCTGGCAACGCTCTGACCATCGATAAGAATTGTTAAGTAATGTGCGGGGTATCGGCGCAAGTTTTCACTCAATGTTTTCCCTTGTATTGTAAACCATTCGTTAGTCGGCTCCTGGGAAATCTTGGTGGTGAACTGTCGGTGCGGCATTGATGGTTGAAGATCGCTGGTATCAATCACCATGAAGTTGAATTCGGCCGCAACGTTCCAGCCCTGTGTTTCGAGGTATTCATCAAGTTGGGTGTATGCCGGCAAGGGAACAGTTATTGCGGGTGGCAACGAATTTTCTTGGTAGAACTCTTCAACTTTGCGTACGGTCGGTTCAATTTCCATTCCGGGTTCACCGAAAGGCCTAGCTCCGGTCGGTAATGCAGAATTCTGAAGAAAAGGGTTATCTTTGGATGCACGGAGAAGCCACTTACCGCACTCCTCTGTGACATCGGCTGGCCAGGTGGTGGCCGCGGCCGCTTCAAGCTCACGAATTCGCATACTCAGTGGTGCACCGAAACCTGCTTTAGCGTTGACTTCTGCAACCACGCGCCAGTGCGTAATTGAGTCAGGATCAAAGGTTGCCAGAGAACCATCGCGCGTTTGAATCGTGTATTTACCCTGCAGGACTCCGAGCAGTTCCGCTGTGTTGCCCTGCGAATCCCGCAATGCGATTGTCAACCTTAGGCCGAGTTGCGAGGCTCCGGGCAGGCTGATCATGGTTCAAGTCTAGACAGTTGCGAAGATGCCATTACCCAGAAGGATTTTTTCGTCCTTGAGGCTTTTCCACTCATCGTCGCGCTGAACTTGTTCATCGCGCTACCGCGGCTGGGCTAATCGCATAACGGTTAAAACTCTGAGCGCAGGCTAGGCGATATTTCTTTTGAGCAGGTCTCGAATCTCAGTGAGTAGTTCAATATCCGTTACAGGAGCGGATACTTCTTCGTCTTTTTGGTTTCGTTCCCTCCAACGATTCATGGGGGAGACAAAAACGAAGTAAAGGACGGCCATCGTCAATATAAACGTGATGATCGCATTAATCACGGCGGTGACATCGAAAACCTGTCCATTGACAGTTATGACACCTGCGTCAACTCCGCCCCCGGAGATCAACCCAATCAGCGGAGTGATGATCGCCCCGGTAACCCCCGAGATCAATGCTGTGAAAGCTGCGCCGGCTACAAAGCCAACCGCAACATCGATTACGTTGCCTTTTGTGATGAATTCCTTGAAACCTGTAAACATGGCGAAAGAATAACTGAAAAGGTGGCCTATGCAGACTCGACCGAATCGGCTTTTCGTTTTGCTTGACTCATTACGGTAGCCCCACTAACAAACGCTTTACGCCAAGGAAGTACACCGTCGATCTCGACTTCAATACTGAAACTCAAAAGGGTTCGAATAAGGACGATGATGCCCAGGACAAGTACATTGTCGAGGTTCGGCTCCACGGCGACAGTTCGAATGAGGTCACCAGCTACAAGAATTTCCAAACCGAGCAAAAGTGCACCACCGAATGTTTGACGCATCGCTTTATAGGCGATGTCGCCTTTTTTGGTGCGGACGAGTGTTCGAACAGAGAAGTATGCGGCCCAAATTAAACCAAATGCGATAACGAGGGTCGCGATAATTTCAAATCCCTTAGCAACGTTAAGCATCACTTCGGTGTAGGTGGCTTCAGACATGTCAAACATGGGAAAGGTATATCACTGGGCCCTTTTTTCCGCTGCCACTTCAGTGATCAGTGCGGTAAGGGCCCCTTCTTCGACCGGCCCGATTATTCGAACTGCTATCTGGCCGTCCCTGTCTACGATTAGCGTGCTGGGCAGTCCATTCGGCGGAATACCCGGTACCAGAGCCAGCAAGCGGCCTTCGGGGTCGGCGATACTCCGGTAAGGGATTTCCTGTGCAAATTTCCGAGCTGATTCAAGGTCGTCGTTTACGTTTAATCCGAGAAATTGAACACCCAAGTCCTTGGTGGCCTTGTATGTTGCGACCAATTCTGGCGTTTCTTCAACACAAGGAGCACACCAGCTTGCCCACGCGTTGACGACTGTGACCCCGCCCAAGTAATCCGTGATTGCGATTGGTTCAAGGTCGAGATCAAGGCCAGCGATAGCAGGGATTGGCTCTCGGTCGGATCGCGCGATAAAAGTCATTCCCGCACCTGTTTCCTGCTGCCCTGAAGCTCCTCCAAGATCAGTTTCATTAATTTGGATTGTCGTGTCACTGCTGGAGGACATGAAATTTCCGCAACCGGACAGCGATACGGCGAGGACGAGGAGGAGAGCTAGTTTCTTCATGGAATGTTTCTCATGGCCTCTTGGCGTTCAAGTTGGTCGGTTTCCTTTTCTTGATCTTTCCACCACTGCAGTGCAGCAAGCATCATCCAGAATCCGTCGAGCACCATGCCGAGTGCCCACATAAGTGCCCCGGCAAATTTCTGGTCGGTGAGTGGATCTAGGCCGATCGTGACACTGGCCTCAATGTAGGTGGGATAAAGGGGAATGGGAGCGAAGTGAATCACCATGCCGAGAACTGTTTCGGGGATCATCATTAATCCAAGTGAAACATGACGAACGCTGGGAGCAGGTCGCTTGGCAATCAGGTCATTACCGATAAGTGGGTAGTAAAACATGAGAGCCGCCGCCAAGAAAACAGGCCGCTCGATAAACATCATTGCGTCGTGATCGGTGAGGATCCATTCCATAACAAAAATTACATGAGTCCCCAATAGAACGAAGGCAAAAAATGACCAACCAAAATACGGATTGGTAATCACTTTCATGACGCGGCTTCGCAGCACCTTTACAACATTTCGGCGCCCGTTAGGTCCTAGGTTGATGAAGGTCAGGGTGATCGGATTGGAGAGAACAATCAAAGGTCCGGCCACCATCATGATCGCTAGGTGTTGCATCATGTGGGGCCAAAACGCGACATGTGACCAAGCAGAAAACGGACCAAGGTAGGTGGCAATCATGATGGCGATTGCGCAGAGAAATGAAATGGTTCTGAGAATTGACCACGACTGGCCAGTGATCCGTTTGGCCCGGTTTGCCGCCCACAGATAGAGCGCGGCCAAAGCCAGTAGGTTAATCAAGGCAAAGTAGTCCGGCTCCCAAAACGGAAGACCAAGTGGAACTATCTGCATAGGCTCAGGTTAGTTGAATCCAGATTCCCGCAAATTAGCGCATATGTCATAGAAAGTTTGTCTATTTTTGGCTAAATCAACTTCCTGATGCGCTAGGGTCGGTCGAAGGATGAGGGTCGTTATCAGGGTCGATATCTAACCGGTCGATATCTAACCATTGGTGTTCATGTTCGAGATGAAAGGGTGTGTGTGAAAAAGTTTCTCGTTACATTCCTCACCGTGCTCCTCGGGGGAGCGATTGTCGCGGGAGTCGGGGTTTTCAACGCGGTCCAGCAGGAGGCTCCGCCCGTTCTGGTAGCCAATGTCGTGGGAACTAAGACGGCTCCATCGGGTGAAGAAATGCCACATGCGGAACTCTATTTAGACGTGTACCCCAATAGTTCCTCGCAGGTTCCTCAGCCAGAGACGAAATCTCCCATAAATAACCTCCTGCTTGCCGGCCAGCCGTTTTATCATCCTTCGACGAGTTTGCAGGTGCCCTCAAACTCACTGGTCACCATTCACTTTCGCCAGTACGACAGCGGTGGCCAGATTTATAACCCTTATTTCTCCAAAGTTCATGGAACCGTTGATGGCACCATGAAGTGGAATGGCGAGGAAGTAACCGAGATTAAGCCCGATGAAGTGGGTCATACCTTTACCGTGCACCAGTACCCGGAATCCACCCAGCCGTATTTCTTCATGTCAATCCCACTACCGATGAACAAGGCAAATGCCAAAACCGACAAAATGGGTTACCCAGTTGACCCGCAAATCGTCAGTGTCACCTTTATGACCGGAGATGCCGGAAGTTATGTGTGGAACTGTGAGTTCCCGTGCGGGGACCTGTACCAAGAATTTGGTGGGCCAATGCAAACACGTGGTTGGATGGCTGGAACATTTGATGTGGTGGATGCATGAGCGCCGACACGTTGATCCCCGAAGAACCTGAAGCACCGACCAACCGTCCGCCTTCCATGGAACGCGTGCGATCGTGGCTGCAGCGCCCTTATGCCCGCAAGATTTTGATTCTGACGGTGGTGATCGGTTTTCTGCTCTTGCCACTGGCTTGGTTGCTTCTGGCAGCGATGAACCAAACGGGTGCTCCCGCCTCCGAGATCATGAAGGACATTGAACAAACAGTCTTTGTTTTCACGTTGGTGTCAATTCCCATAACGGCTTTCGTGTTCGCGGTACTGGTCTACAGCTTGATCGGCTGGCGGCAGATAAGCGGCGACGAGCCTCCCATGCAGGACAGCCCAGCGATTCGCACCAACACAATCGGCGTTATTTTGTGGATGGTTGCTTCCTCGCTGTTAGCGATGTTTCTCGTGGTCTGGGGCCTAGTTGAATTGGCTCAAATTACAGCCAATTCATATGGCTCAATTTCAGCCGATGAACAGCCGGGTCAAAAAAGTTCAGAGATTATAAATGTCACCGGACAACAATGGGTGTGGACATTTGAGTACCCCGAACACAACGGTTTGACGTCAGACATTTTGTATTTGCCTCTGGATCGACCCGTGTATTTTAATGTCACCTCCAAAGACGTGATTCACAATTTTTGGGCTGTCGAACTGGGTGTCAAAATTGATGCGAACCCAGGTGCCATCACTCAGACCGGTGTAACTGCGAACAAATTGGGTACCTTCAATGTTCGTTGTGCTGAGTTGTGCGGAATGCACCACGCCTTCATGCAAACGCAAATTCAGGTATTAGAACAGGACGCCTTCGATTCATGGGTCCGTGAAAGCGGAGGAAAGAAGACCTCATGAGTGTTGATACAGCGGTAGAAACGAAGACAGTGTTTGGAGCCGAAGTTCCCCAACCGCCACAGCATGGTGCGGCTGGTGGAGTAATGAGAGGGCTGAACTTTGGCACCGGGCTGATCGGTGGAATTGGCCTGGCCGCCGTTGCCGGTTGGGTTACCGCGATTCTTACTCCTAGTTCAGCGTCAAATGCCTCCTTTGCCCCGATGGAACCAACCTATGTTTATCTCGCAGTCCTCCTCGGCTGGGTTGTGGGATTCATGCTCGGAATGGGTGCATTCGTTGGTCCACTGCGTTGGGTTGTCGGTCGAGACATTACCCACGCGGACGCCGAATACATGGCTGGCAAAGACCTGGGCCGCAAGCGCTACTGGAAATACACAACCGATCACAAAGTTGTGGGAATCCAATACTTGGTAGTCACCCTGTTCATCCTGGGATTCGCAGGTTTGCTTGCCATGTTGATTCGAACAGAACTCGGTATGACCTGGACTTCTCTGTTCACCCCGTCTTTCTACAACAGCATGATTGGTACACACGGAATTGCCATGATTATCGGCATGATCGTCGTCATTAGCGGCCCATTGGGTAACTTCATTGTTCCCATGATGATCGGCGCCCGCGATATGGCGTATCCGCGGTTGAACGCACTCTCGGTGTGGCTTCTTGTAGCGGCGGTCCCCATGCTGGTGAGCTCGATGTTCATGGGTGGAATTCAAGACGGATGGTCGGTGTATCAACCTCTCGCATCCCAAGCGCCTGTTGGAATGCTTGGTTATCAAATGACCATCATTATTTTCGCAATCTCAACGGCAATTGCCAGTGTTAACCTGATGACCACAATTTTAACCATGCGCGCAAAAGGGATGACCTGGTCGCGCACACCAATTTTTGTCTACGGAATTTTTGCGGCCTCCGTTATGGGGCTTTATGCATTCCCATTTTTCCAGTACGCACAGATTTTGGGACTGACAGATCGAGTCTTTAGCACATCGTTTTTTGATCCGCTGAATGGTGGCAGCGTCTGGCTTTATGAGAATCTTTTTTGGCTACTCGGTCACCCTGAGGTTTATGTCATCCTGATTCCATCGATGGCGGTGGCTCTCGAACTGATGCCGGTTTTCCTTCGCAAGCCTTTGTTCTCATTTAACTTTGCCGTCGCCGGCATAGTTGGTGTTGTTGCATTGAGCGGCTTGGTTTGGGCTCACCACATGTACATGACAGGTTGGGCCCCTGCCGCCAATTACCCATTCATGCTGTCGACAGAAATGATTTCAATTCCGGTGGGCTTCTTGGTCCTCGTTGCGATTGGCACCTTCTGGCGTGGAACCGCATGGACTCGACTTCCACTGATGGCGGTGTACGCGGTAATTTTCAACAAGATGATTGGTGGCGTTACCGGCGTATATCTCTCCGACGTTCCAGCCGACCAGTATTTCCACGGCAGCATGTTCGTGGTTGCCCACTTCCACTTCATGCTTATGGGAGCAGGGCTATTTGGAGCCATGGCTGGAATTGCGTTCTTCTTCCCCAAAATGACGGGGCGAATCCTGGACGAGCGGGTAGGGTCAATCGGCCTGTGGACCGCCTTTATCGGTTTTCAGATCACATTTATCTCAATGTTTGTCGCCGGGCTTCAGGGTCAACCCCGCCGGGTACTCGACTTCGATGATCAATTCAATCTTTCTAATTGGATTTCAACGATCGGTGCATACATCATTGGAATAGGAATGTTGATCTTCCTGTCGGCAATCATCACTTCGTGGCGTTCGGGAGTTATCGCCTCCAGTAATCCTTGGGGATCCAAGTCCCTCGAATGGCAGACCGAAACGCCGGTGCCGCTGGAGAACTTCCCAGTACTCCCTGTCGTAACCGAGCGGCCCTATAACTACGGTGTTCCAGATCCCTATGAAGCCGAGCTCGAATCAATCGATGAAGACCTCACGGAGAAGGCGGGTACAAAGTGAGCACTTCGACACTGCCCGTCTCCCCAACAACGGGTGAGCCAATCACAACCATCGCTAGACGAGCACGCCTAGGACTGTGGCTACTTATCGTTGCTGACGTTGCCGGCACGATTGCTCTGGTTATCAGTTACTCCTACCTGTGGTCCCTTAACGTCAATGGTGGCTGGGCACCCCCCGGTGCAACTCTTACCGCCAATCAAACAAATAGCACACTTCCAACAACGCCATCCACGGCAACCTTCGCCGTCGAATGGCCTTTCTGGGCGATCTTGTTTGTTGTAGTTGTTGCTACCGCATTGATGTGGTTCGGGTACCGAAGCGCGCGAAGTGGAAACCATGCAGGTTTGATGGTGGGAGCGGGGCTGTCATTCCTTGTGACCGTAGCGGCGCTGATCTTCCAATGGATTCAAATGAGCACTTTCCCCTTTGATGCGGGAGATGGTGCATACGCATCTGCGGTTTTACTCCTGTGCGCAAGCAATATTTTTCATCTTTTCCTTTTGTTGTTTATCGGCATGGGAATTTTTATGCGGGCGCGCAAGGGACTGATCGACAAAACGAATTGGTACCAGGCCCAGTTGTTGAGCTACTACATGACGTGGGTGTGTATCGCATTCCTCCTCGGTGCGATCCTGACAACTTTCATGGTTGAGAGCCCAAACACGGACCCGGCAATATTTGGAACTTTTAAACAGCAGTAGTTAAATGCTTCCCAAACGAATGCAGAATCAGGTCTCCACACGTTGGTCACTCCTGCTGGCAGGTTCCTGTGCTCTAGCTTCCATGTATTTGGTGCTGGCCATGATTGGCGCATTGAGCGAGAACGAGATTATCGGCTTGCCAACGGTCCCAGAGCTGACGCTATGGGGACTACCCTTGAGTTTGCTGATCAGAGATATTGCGATGGCGCTTACCGTTGGTTCGGTGTTGGTCGGAGGGGTGTTGGCACCGAGACCCGATGCGTTCTTGGGTCGGCTGACCTCCTTGAGCGCGTTGGTATGGATTCTGGCAATCGCGACTCAATCAGTGTTCACCGTTTCTGAGGTTCTCGCTTTTTCAATTTCGGATTCACTCAACGTAACTGTCTGGTGGTCACTACTGTCACAAACGACTGTCGGCCAAGTCATGTTGGTCCAAACCGTGATACTTGTTTTTGTCGCAATTCTGGGTTGGGTGGTGCTTGACCGCGTCACCGGAATTATCATTTCTTCACTCGCAATCATCGCGGCTTTCCTACCCGGTCTCACCGGTCATTCAAGTTTGACCGACACACACAATGCGGCATCAATCAGCCTAGGTATTCATATCGTTGCTATGAGTGCTTGGATTGGCGGATTGGTTGCCTTGGTGATCTACCTGTTGCACTCAGGAAATGATTCAGGGATAGTCATTCGTCGGTTCAGTACTCTCGCTCTGATTAGCGTCATTGCCTTAGTCGAAAGCGGATTACTCAATGCGTCACTGAGACTTGATGGACCGGCAGCACTTGTTACCTCAGTTTATGGCGCGATCCTTCTGGCAAAAATCTCGATCCTGATTGTCTTAATCTCATTTGGTTGGCGGGTGCGGAAGAAAATTAATGAAAGCGCTGAAGAAGGTCCGATGAACAACGTGGCGATATCGTTGCTAGCGGGGCGTGAGATTCTTTGGATGGGCTTAGTCCTAGGGCTTTCCGTCGCACTCTCGCGTACGGCGCCCCCGGGTGAATTCCAAGCCGGCGACCAACTCATTTGGGTGGCCCTTCTGGCCCTTGCCTTATTTCTGCCATTTTCCATTTACTATCTGCTCCCACGCGGCAAGGGAACGGTTAAATTTTTCCAGAAGTACCCCGATGTCAGCGCGATCGCATTGACCATTTGGCTGTATCTCTTTATTACGTTTTTCACCTCCGTGACCATCGGGCAAAGTATCGGTGCTCAGTGGTTCGCCCTGCTAGGTTCGTTATTGACTATTTTTCTTGGGTACCAGTTCATCAGTTCACTCTCACAGAACCGGAGCTGGTCAACGGCTGGATTCGCTGTAGTGGGCATCCCACTCGTTGGTTGGTGGTTGGAGCGCGATGTCAATGGTGGACTGCATTGGTCATTCTGGGTCATGACTCTGTTCGCAATCCTGTTCATTCTCTCCTTAATGCGACCCATTGCGCCACAATCTGAAATCCCGATCAACGAATCTGTCCGGATTCCAGCATGAGTAATGCGAAGCAAAAGCGAAAAGATTTTTGGCAGTTGCACGTCCCGCTGGCAATAGTCTTAGCATTTTGCGCATATGCCACCGTGATCGAATTTAGCCGAGCACAGGAAGGGGTCACTCGCGCCTGGGTCTACACCTTTCAGTGGCCAATCATTGGCATCTTCGCGGTGGTGGTGTGGAATCGTTACCGCAAGCACGGCAGCCTCACCACGTCAATCAGTAAGTACTTTCGGGACAGGGCAAAAAGATTTGAAGCCATGGAGCAGGATCCGGCTGCTCCCGAACTGCAAGTTAAAGATCCGGATGAAGTCGCGTGGAAAGAATATGTAACGAAAATGCAGCAGGAGAATCCACCGGGTGGCCCCCCGGAACGGGCTTAACCCACTGTTCCGATCTGGAAGTCGGCAAGCGCAGCCTCGGGTTCTCCCTGAACATTGTGTTGATTATTGAACGGAGTGGATGCATCAACTCCACACATGGATTCCACGGGACCGCTCCCGCCAGGGTGCTCATTTATCCACTGGGTGAGTTCATATACATTTCCATTAACGACCGACCAACAATCATCCGGGGTTGCGTGTAGTGCCACCTCCGAAAGGGAGATAGTTGACTCAGGGGGAATAACTGCCATTGGGGCTGCCATATCCGTATCTTCCAGCCATACGGATTTGGCGCCAGAGTGTCCGGCAAGAATGGTTGCCGAAATTGCGGCAAGGGAAACTAGCACGACGAGTATGCCCGTGATTGTTGAGTAAATTGATTTGGGTTTGGTGTCTAACCACAACCACAATGCACTAAGGACAACGAGTGCCAAGGAGGCATAAAATGTTCGGGATCCCCACTCTTGGTGGTATTCGGACACACTATCAACTTTTCTGAGCGTCTCACCAGATTCCTTTGCTAGGAAGGCGCTTCCCGTTGCAACAATTAAGGTGCCACCAACGAAATACTTCTGCACTTTGCCACGAAATGGTGGGATCAGGATCATGGCGATCATGCCTATTGCCCCTAAGGGAAGCAGCACGACGACCGCGTGCACCAACAGCGGATGGGCTGGGATTCCAAAAATAAATTCGGGAATCAACGTTTCTTCTTCACGACACCGATTTGGTACTCGGCTAAGTTGCTGTTGGGTGACCCTTGACCCGCATGTTGGGCGTTAAAAGCTTTTGATGCATTTTTGCCACACATGGCAATGATTCGGCTTGAACCGCCGGGGTGTCGACTGATCCAACCGGTAAGGTTGTAGACCTTTCGATTCACGACTGCCCAACAATCATTCGCACTATTGTGTTTTTTGACCGCCTTGAATGTAATCGGTTTGGTGGTGTTGGGAGCCGCACTGATGGCTGTTGGTGCCATTAGGCTCAGAGGAATTAACACTGATACGGAGACCGCGATTATCTTTGATTTTATTCTCATAACGTGATTCTGCGACATGACTGATTAGTCTGCAATCTGGGATGAGTTTTTTGGTGTCTACCACCGGTTCATCGTAGTCCGCTACAACGGGTGTTTTGGTGGGACGCCTGATAATCCAAGTGAAGAAAGCCAGAACAACTGCTACGCCTGCAAGGACTTCGAATAGCTGCAGGGTGCCCGTTTGGGCAAATTCGACGAGAGTGCCACCAATTTGTTGGCTGAGAATGAAGATGGCCATGACAAGTACAAACCAGCCAAAACCCCTTCGTAGCTTCTCTGGGTGGATCTTGCCCACGACTCGACTTCCAATGAGAACACCGACGATCGCTGCCGCAGTCACAATAAGGGTGGCAGTCCAATTGATTTCTGTCTCGGGGTTAAGGGATACCAAACTGCCATTGCCGAACTGGAGTGCATAACCTGCGAAGCCGGCAAAGGACTTCATTGCAATAACAAGAAGTGAGGTAGCAACAGCGATTGGCATGGGGAGTCCGCCTAAAAGTGCGAGGGCAGGCACAACCAGGAAGCCCCCGCCTGCTCCGACAAGTCCGGTTACCAGGCCCACCACCAGGCCATCGAGAATAATTCGAAAGAGTGGGAGTCCTTTGTGGTGGGAGCCTTCAATTGTTTTGCGTCCACGAATCATGGCTACGGCGGTCACGCCCATCATGACGGAGAAAGCACCGAGTAGCAGTGCGCCAGGAAGTTGACTGCCGACCTGCCCGCCAATGAATGCGCCGACCATTCCGGCCCCACCAAAAATTAGGCCAGTACGCCATTGCACCCGGCCTGCGCGCGCGTGAGCAATTAATCCGAAAATGGATGTGACACCGACAACAAAAAGGCTTGCGGTTATTGCCTCCTTGGGCGTGAAGTCCAATATGTAGACCAGTAACGGGGTGGTCAGGATCGAACCACCGCCCCCGAGGAGGCCAATGGCGCCTCCGATAAAAATAGCAAGAAATCCTGCGAGAACGATCATGTTGCTCCCTTGTTGTATCGCCCAATTGGCGTATTTGCTGAGTCAGAAAAATCAACTTCAAGATTGAATCGATCACCACGAATAAATGTTTCACGCCATTCGATTACTTGGTCACCACTTTTTCCCACCCGCTCAAGGGCGAAGACAGGTGATCCGCTGGGGAGGTGAAGTGCGTTAGCAATGTGACGGGAGGCAACCTGCGCATAGATTTTTTCTCCACCCGCATTCATCACGATTGCGCAGCGATCCCGCAGTTCCGAGTAAATGGAACTGTGCGTGAAGTCAGCTTCGAGTAATGGGCGGGCGAATTCGGCGAGCAGCCAGGCAGTGTCATAGGCGAGTGGTTCACCGCCAGCGAAACGGACGCGTTCGATAACAACAAACTCACTTGTCGGAGCAACATCTAGTTCTTGGGCGACCGTTGGGTTGAGTGTCAAGACCAACCGCTTCACAGTGCTGGATTGTTCAACACCTTGATCAGCAATAGTGGTGAACAATGAATACAACGCACCGAGGTTCTGTGAGTATTTAGTCTCTGCGACCGTGGTGCCGCGACCGCGCTCACTTTTTAGGAGTCCTTCAGCCCGCAGAACTCGCAGGGCCTCACGGATGGTGTGACGGCTAACCCCGTACTGATCGGTGAGGTCGTGTTCCCCCGGGAGGCCGTCCTCGAATTCCCCCGCATTAATCCGCCGGCGTAGATCTTCGCTGACCTGGGACCACAGGGGGAGCGGATGTGTGCGCTCCGGGAGAATTGGTCCGGGTGAAGTGAGACCGAGGGTTTGCGACACGTTCACCCCTCCCTTCTGGTAGTTGCTGCCTCACTGCTGCCGATTTGTGAGGCGCTGGATAGCAATCGCAATTGTACGTACATCCGTACAAGTGGATCACAAGGGGTGGGGTTATATCGAAGTTTCTAGTACCGCGATCAATTGAGATCGAAGGTCTTGGGCACGAGTGGAGATGTAGCGCTGAAGTGCAACATAGGTGGCCCGACCGGTACGTGTCTCTACCCGGATGGGTTCGTAGCCGTATTGGACTAGGTCATAAGGACTTGCTTGCATGTCCAGAGTTCGAGCGCTGCGAGCCAACTCAAAGCAATCCAAAACTAGGTCACCGGGGATCATCGGTTGAAACCACATGCAGTGCTTGTAAAGATCCATATTTGCATGAAGGCAACCGGATTGTTCAATGTCTTTTTGGTTTTCACGAGTGGGAACGATGTTGAGACGATTCATGTTCTGGGGAGCGGCTTCCTCGGTGAAGAATCGGAAAGCATCAATATGTGTGCAGCGAAGCCCCGATTCAACAATGAGTGCATCAATCTGTTCTTGGGTGACGCGCAGCGGATCCCCATGTCGGATATCGTGTTGATCAGCCTGATAAACCATGGCCCATTCATGCAATCCAAAACAGTTAAATGCAGCCTCATGCACTTGCGTGTTGCGCAAAAGCTCCAATGTCGAATCGATTCTGGACCGGTGCTTGGACAGGTATTGCGCATCCAATTCACAGGATGTCCCGTTGGAGGAATAAGTGGGGAAATCAAATGCATCGTTGGAATCTATTTCAAGAGTAATCCCAATGCCGGGAAACCAAGTTTCCAACTTAGTTGGCGTATAAGGGTAGTACTCAAACATGAAGTCATCTACTGGATCACGTTTGCCGATTTGTTTGCGGGCGCGCCTGCCCTCAGTGAGAGTCTCGGCTCGTTTTTTGTGCGCAACTTGCGCTTCCCGCCATGAAGGGAGAGCGAGTGTGCGGTTCATAGGTGAGCATTTTGCCAGTAGCCTGATCACGTGGACCAACCAAGTGCATTAGAGCTCGCAATTGCTGCGGCTTTCGCGCCCTTGCGAAATCAAGGGTTTGTTTCAGCACTGGTGTTCAACGGTGGAACCAGAATCAGCATTGATTTTGATCCGTCAGCGCCCCGTGACTTAGGGACAAGGATTTCCCAGGAGCTTTCGAGGGTGACCGTGAAACTGCAAGACTCAGGAATAGAAATCGAACTTTCTCAGTTGAAATCACGCGCTGAGGTGCTCGCGGCAGGTGCACAAGTTGCGGAAATCATTGTGGCCGCCGGGTCAACAACTATGCAAGTGAGTGAATCGGCAGACGTTAGTGTGAACAAGTTTGATCCGCGTGACCGTGAATTTTTAGACAATGTCCCACCGCACCACGGTGTGTGAGCATTTATTTAATTTCTAACGTGAATTAATTACTAATGAAATCTGATCAGAGTCTTCTGCTGCGAGGGCTGCGCCCTGCCATGCTTCGACGCTGACCAAAATCACAGTCGAGGTAGGGGATCCGAATCCTGAGGCGTCGGGTAGATCCAAAACGGCTGCATCTAGTGCAATGACTCGTGGTGTGCCCCCTTCGCTGGGAACCACGAGGTCAATCGTGTCGCCTACCTGGACCGCACTCGCAATTGCGGCAGATCGCAGTGTCACCGGTACCGCAACGAACCCTTCGGGTAAACCGGCAATAATGCGATCGGGTCCACTCGCCGGGGCAGGTGCAGACATTGAGCCAAAAATGAGGAGAACAGCTAGTGCCGCAGAGACTGATCCCAGGATCCGTCGGTGCCGGTTGGCTAGCGTGCGCAGTCGCAGGAGTGCATTTACTTGCATGATGTGAATCTAGGTGCCAAACAAATCCACGTCTAATTGCTATCCACAGGCCGTGCTACTTGATGGCAGTTACTTAGTCGCCGAACCTGAACTGGATTCAGATTTTTTGGGAGCCGACTTTTCGGCTGCAGGTTTTGCTGGAGTACTCGTTGATGGTGAGGACCCAGAGTCAGATTTGGGTGTTGAAGAAGTGGACGACCCAGAGTCAGATTTGGGCGCTTTGGCGGAGGCTGAACCCTCCGAGGCCCGCGAATCGGTGCGGTAGAAGCCAGAGCCTTTGAACATAACACCAACACCTGTGAATTGCTTGCGGAGTGACTCCTTGCCGCAGGCTGGGCAGGTGGTCAAAGTGGGGTCCGCCATCGATTGCACGATGTCGTGGTTGGCGTTGCACTCGGTGCATAAATACTCGTAGGTGGGCACGCAATCCTCCAGTTATCCGATCAGCCGGGAAGTTGACACTCGCCCTGACGAAGCCCCAATTCTGCCCTAACCCTGGTTCAGGTGGCTACCGCAGGTCAGTTCCGCCCTAGAGTTGCAGCCATGCGGGAAGCCAATCGACTACTCGTCATTGGTGTCGGTGGCGCATTCGGCGCACTCAGTCGCGCTGGAATCTCTCAGCTTTTTGGCACGACTTCCATTGAACTTGGCGATCAAGGCGCCAACTTCCCGTGGGCAACCCTCACCGTAAACGTCATTGGTGCACTCTTAATTGGAGTCCTTGCCGTCACCTTAATCTCAGACGGAGGTAACTACCTACGTCCATTGCTCATCACCGGATTCCTCGGCGGATTTACCACATTTTCTGCCCTGGCCTTGGAAGCCGCAGACCTCATTGACCACAACATGTGGCCAACGGCCTTGCTGTATCTCGCAATCACGGTGGGAGCTGGACTTCTCGCCGTGCAGTTCGGGATAAGGGTTACCCAGCGAATGGTCAAATCATGATCACGATTGCTGCGATTGCATTGGGCGCCTTTATCGGAGCACCTCTTCGGGCTTTGGTCGAGCAATTTGCGGGCCGAACACGTAGTGCATTAACGACACTGCTAATCATTAACTCACTCGGCTCACTACTGGCAGGATTTAGCCTTGGTGCATTTACCGGAGACATGAGAATATTTTTTATCACTGGGTTAGCAGGTGCATTCACTACTTTCTCCGGCTGGACATTAGCCCTCGCTATGTTTTCGCACGAACTTGTTGAGTCTGGGGTTCCACCTGTAGCTCGTTATACGCGAATGGGAATGGTAATGGTTGTAGCTACAGGAATCCCACTGATATCAATCTGGATCGGCTGGCTTATCAGTGAACGTCTATTTGTGACGCTCTAAAACCAACGCACGGTTGATTCGGTCACGCTGACGTCAACAGGGATGTCGTGTTCCTCTGTCGGGACCTCCGATAGAAATTCGGATTCATAGGTAACCCCGATGATCAGCGGGGGGCGCTCAAGGCCGGCAATCTTGGTTAACGCTCGGTCATAAAAACCCTTTCCCTGTCCAAGTCGAAAACCACTCGGACTCATGGCCTGCGCGGGAACAATGATCGCCGTGCAACTCGGTAATGCTTGTGAGCTGGACAACGCACCCCTCGGATCGGGCTCGAGTGTTCCAAATGTGTTGCGCATCCAATGCTCCTCGTTCCCATCATCAGCCCACATCAGCTCATCGCCGCTAACAATGGGGATGATCACCGTGCAACCCATCTCTCGTAGTTGCGAGCGCAAAACATTTATGGGAGGTTCATGTGGCATGGCGACATAAGCGGCGATAACACTCACAGGGGTAATAGCAATAGTCTCCAGCGCATCGAGAATATGCCCGGAAATCCGTGAATCAAGCTGTGAGATAGCACCGAGATCGCGGTGTTTTCTCGCCGACCGAAGCTGCGAACGCAAGGCTGATTTGCCCGCACCCTGATCCTGAATCATGCTCCAATGTTCCCTCACGTGGAGGCGCAAGTTGCTGGCACCCTTGTATACCCACATATATATGTGTGGCTTTGCCGTAGGGTCTCCCCATGACTTTTGAGGGAGTGCGCAAAGCGGTGATTCCGGCCGCGGGCCTAGGGACCAGGTTCCTTCCGGCAACCAAGGCAACCCCCAAGGAGATGCTGCCGGTCGTGGACAAACCTGCGATCCAATACGTGGTCGAGGAAGCAGTTGCGGCAGGACTACAAGACATCCTTTTTGTGACAGGCCGGAGTAAGCGCCCACTCGAAGATCATTTTGATCGGAACTATGAACTCGAGCAGGTTCTGGAAAGCAAAGGGGACGCAGAGCGACTGGAGCTGGTTCGCGAGTCCACAGATCTAGCGCGAATTCACTATGTCCGTCAAGGCGATCCACTGGGACTCGGGCACGCAGTCCTCGTGGCCCAGCAACATGTTGGAGACGAACCATTTGCAGTGTTGTTAGGCGATGACCTTATTGACGCACGGGATCCGATTTTGGACGCAATGATCGAGATCCGGAACGAATTTGGTGGCTCGGTTCTATGCTTGATGCAGGTACCGCGGGAAACTATTTCACTGTACGGGTGCGTGGATATCGACGGCGAGCCGATTAATGGAGTCGTTGCAGTTACGGATCTTGTTGAGAAGCCTGACGTTGCCAATGCGCCAAGTGATCTGGCGATTATCGGCCGTTACATTCTTGATCCTGCAGTGTTCGCGGTCCTGGCTGACACCGCCCCAGGTCGTGGTGGCGAAATCCAATTGACCGATGCGCTTCGAGTGCTAGCAACAATGTCACCTGAGCAGGGTGGCGGTGTCCGGGGAGTTGTTTTTGACGGCAGGCGTTACGACACCGGGGACAAACTGAGTTATTTGCAGGCGGTTATCACCTTGGCAACCCAACGCCAAGATATTGGACCCCAACTCACCGCGTGGCTACACGAGTTCAGTCAGTAATCACCATGACGGTTTCTGGTTTTTGGCCGGTCACGTTAGTGCAAGGACAACTGGTACTGCGACCACTGCGGTATTCAGATCGGCGGTCCTGGAGTGACGTTCGCAAGAGAAATGCTCAATGGCTGAAACAGTGGGATGCAACCATGCCGCCGGAAGGTCATACGGTTGGGCAAAGGTCCCCAAATTACAGCGCGATGCTGCGCATGATGAAGAGAGAAGCACGTGAAGGTCGGGCACTCCCATTTGCCATTGAGTTCGAAGGAAAATTTGTTGGCCAGCTCACGGTTGGCGGGATTTGGGGCGGTTCATCACGCGGCGCATTTTTCGGCTACTGGATTGACGAAAGTGTTGCCGGACGCGGACTCATGACAACCTGTGTTGAGATGGCAGCCGATTACTGTTTCAACACAATGATGTTGCACCGCATCGAAATAAATGTCCGACCAGAAAATGCAGCCTCACGAGCGGTTGCATTGAAAGCAGGATTCACCCAAGAGTCATATAGGCCACGGTATCTACACATCGATGGAGATTGGCGCGACCATATTGGCTTTGTAAAGTTTCGCGACACGCCGAACGAAGAAAACCTTGAATACCAAGAGAAGTAGACGGGTGCATCTAACCTTGCGACTGTGACTGGGTTGATCTACGTAGTGATCATTGGACTTTGGGCCGCCGTTTTAATTCCCATCTGGCTTAAACGCCAAGATCAGGTCAGCGAAGTTCGTTCAACAGCCCGGTTCAGTTCAGCCATGAGGTCACTCGGTGACCGTGCCGACTCTAAATCAGGCCGACGCGTAAGTCATAACCGCGACTTCACTTCACCTCGGGATCGGGCGAAGGCTCAGGCTGCCAAACGCCGGTCAATGGTGCTCGCGGGACTCACCAGCATCACCGCCATTGCGTTGATCGGGACGGTTCTAGGGTTCATTCCTGCTTTCGTTGCCATCACAGCCGGAGTACTTTTGAGTGCATTCCTTTTTACCACCATGGCGACCGCTTCCAAGCGTGATCAGGCACCGGCACGCAGTTCCCAACGTGCTTACCGTGAATTCCATGAAGTTGACGAAGTCCGCGAGCAGGGCAGGGATCAGCGTCCACTGACGCGGGCCGAATTACAAAAAGCGGAACTCGATGACTTTGCCAACTGGGATCCGTGGGAAGAGGATGCGCCCGGCTGGGATGCGGTCCCGCAAACCCTTCCGAGTTATGTCACTTCGCCTCGTGCAACCGCGATCCCACGCAATATTGAGCGCAATGCTGATTGGACCGGTGAGTCCATGTTGAATCTGGTGAACAAAGCCCAACAGGTGCGAGACACCAACGAAGCAGAACTTGTCCGGGTTCAGGTTGCCAATGTCAGCGATGCGACTACCGAGATCCCAATCATTCGTGCGAACTCCGCATACCAAGCACGCGCCGTAAACGAATAGTCTCTGCTAGCCTGCCTACCGCAAGGGGCTGTGGCGCAGTTGGTAGCGCGTCTCGTTCGCAATGAGAAGGCCAGGGGTTCGATTCCCCTCAGCTCCACTTAGTCCCGTCTCAGGGCATCTATAGGCGAGAGAGTCCACTGGCGACCGTGGTGAAATGCACATGGACGGCCTTAGGTCAGCTGACAAATCGCGTGAGCACTATTCTTGGCGGGTAGTTAATCTGTGTCCCGCAACTCTTCTACCGCCGAATGAGAGATTTTAGGATGATGGCAAATTCTTCGACCACATACATTGGCTTGTGGAAGTGGTATCGCGTCAATTTACGCGGCTCATACGGGCAATTGGGTTTCACTTTCCTTCTTATTGGAATTATGTTGGCGACTCAGGCCGTTGTGCCACTTCAGGTTGAGTCCATTTTGCACCACGGCGAATGGGACAGTACAGCGGTTGGAATACTCATCGCTTTGGTGATTCTCATGATGGTGACAGGTCACTTCGGCCATCTTGGGGCTCACGATCTTGCAGTCCATAGTGGGGAACGACTTCGTAACCGAGTCTTTGACCGATTGATGCATGGAAGATCCGAAGGGATAAATACTCTCGTACGTCCGTCAATTGTTTCCCGACACACCACTGATGTCTCCAATGTTTCCGGGGGTTTTGAACTGACAGTCGGATACGGAATCCCGGCCGTTATAAAGATCATTCAAAGCCTTGTCATATTGATTATCATCGCACCACGAGCAGGTGTGGCCATGGTCGTTGCAGTGATTCTGTTCATAGTCATTCGACATTTAATTGGCAAGCAGATGCTTCAAGCAGATCGCCAAGCCCTTGAGGCGGGATCCAGTCTGGGTGAAGTGGTCGACGAGGCCATAACATCAACCAAGCAAATCAGTGGGCTTCATCTGATTCGATGGATCGAAGGTCGATTTTCATCACGCAACGGGGACTTAGCCCACGCGGAGCACCGTCAAGGCATACTCGCTACCCGACTACTAACAAGTGCGCACGGGGCCGGGTTGATCGGCTTAGTCGTAGTCGTCATGTTGGCAATAAGTTCGAGCACCGAAGAAATTGCTGTCGTCGCCGCTTCATTGTTGTACATCGAGGCGGTTGTAGCGGGTCTTGAAGTGTTGCCCACTTGGATCAAGTCGCTGCAACTCGCCGTTGCTAGTCGACGCCGAATCGACGAAATTCTCATCGATGCTGCTACACCGGCATCCGAACCTCTGATTGATCTGAGCAGCAAGAGGATCGAGTTGACGGGTGAAAGTTTGGGGGTTTCCCCGGGTTCAATTGTTGGATTGGTGACTACCCCAGATATCGACATCGATACCTTAATGTCGGTTTTTGCGGGAAATGACAATCCTTTGGATTGGCGGATGACAACCGATGGTCATCTCATCCGGTTGTCACACGTGAATCCGGAGATCCAGCAAGTTACGGCAGAACCGCTGACCGTTAATGCATCGCCCATGGCTTATTTCAGGGGTGTCGTAGATGACATTGAGGAATCCCGCGGAATTGAACTACTGCAGGCGGTTGGACTTCAGGAACTGGTCGAGCGCAGGTTTGAAGAAATCGGTCCGGCCGGAAATCGATTAACTGTGAATCAGCGACAAAGACTTGCGCTGGCATGCGCACTCGCAGCTGCGCCCCGTGTCTTACTCGTTGGTCCCATTCTTGCCTTGGCTGACGCCGAGACCGCGATGCCGCTGATAGCCAGTTTGCGCGGGCAGGGCATCGAGTTGATAGTTATTGCCACGCGTGACGTCGACGTAGCGCATGAAGTGTCACGTTTGATTTTCGCAGATGGCTCAGGGGTTACAACCGGTAGTCACCAAGACCTCTTGGTGAACAACCCGAGATATGCGCGATTGTGGGAAGGCCGCTTACTGACCTCAGACGTTGATCTCAGTGTCCTTGGTTTGGGAGAGGAGGCTGGTGACTCGCTGTACGCTAAGTTGGTCACGGAGCACTTTGAGCCAGGAACTCCCTTGTACCGAACAGGGGATCCCGCCGACCGGGTAATTTTTGTTATTTCAGGGCATATCGAGATAGCGACAAGGGA
>Ga0213861_10001458_pt1 | contig 20846 bp, 18 predicted proteins | sample PICome_4_FD_160110 | JGI IMG/M metagenome (GOLD analysis project Ga0213861, IMG submission 160110) | Coastal seawater microbial communities near Pivers Island, North Carolina, United States - PICO131 | ecosystem: Environmental > Aquatic > Marine > Coastal | place: USA: North Carolina... | reverse complement strand
ATCAAGCCGCCCTGCCGGAATCCACACTACTCCTGCGGTGTGACGCAACCACGTCAATTGACGCTTTGCCAATTGACGAGTAGCAGCAATTGTCGTCTCGCGCATCTCAATATTATTGATATCGCCTTCTAACCAATTCCATGTCTGTCGATAGCCAACCGTTTTCATCGCGGTAGATTCACGCGATATCTTTGGGTGGCACCTTAATCGTTTTACTTCTTCAACTAACCCCTTGTCTAACATTTCATCGAATCGTTGGGCTATACGACTGTGTAGCAAACGACGATCCGTATGAAATAAAGTCAAATGCAGAACAGGCCAGGGACACGGAACCGGTTCACACTCTTTCATTACTGACGAGGGTTTTCTGCCGGTCATATAATGTATTTCCAGTGCACGTTGGATACGTTGTTTATCATGAGAATGCAGCTTCGCGCCCAGTTCTGAATCAATCGACACCAATTCCCCGTGCAACGCCTCCCAGCCAGATTTTTCCGCCTTACGAATTATTCTATTACGAGTTTCCTTATCGGCCGATGGTAGATCAGAAAGTCCATTTAGTAACGCCGAAAAATAAAACATCGTCCCACCGGTAAGCACTGGAATAACTCCATCGGCATGAGCACGCTCAATCTCTCGATAAGCATCGTGGCAAAACTCAGCTGCGGAATAGCTTTGCCACGGATCACGAACATCGACTAGACAGTGCGGATATCTATCCAGAACTGAACGGTCAGGTTTTGCTGTCCCAATATCCATTCCTCGGAACACCTGTGCCGCATCAGCCGATATTATGCGTATATTTAACTTGTCTGACAAATCAAATACAGTCTGTGTTTTTCCGACCGCCGTTGCTCCAGACAGAAAAACAACTGGCCGCCTTAAATGGCTTAATTCAGTTGTCCGGTTATTGACCACGCTTAAACCATGCGTCCATTTCATTAAGAGAAATATGCCTCCACGTGGGACGACCGTGATTGCATTGACCGGAACGTTCCGTTACCTCCATCTGACGCAATACACTATCCATCTCCTCTATCGTTAAACGTCTATTGGCGCGAACGGACCCATGACAAGCAACTGTGCCAAGTAGTTCATTTATACATTCCTGAATACGGGAGCTATCACCAAACTCCGCAAGGTCCGACAATACGTCGCGAATCAAACCGGCAACATCCGAATTTTTCAATAACTCAGGAATACATCGAATCGTTATTGATTCTGGCCCGCTTCGCTCTACATCGAAACCCATCAGCAGGAACATTTCAACATTTTGATCGACTAGAGTCGCTTCAGCATCGCTGACAGACAAACTCACCGGAACCAGCAGCGGTTGAGATACTATGCCGTTTTGCTCATTTTGACTCTTCAGTTTTTCATACACCAGACGTTCATGAGCAGCATGCATATCCACAATAATAAGCCCTTCTTTATTCTGCGCTAATATATAGATACCTAAAAGCTGCGCTAATGCGTAACCCAATGGCGGTATTTCGGCCTGTTGATTAACGGCCTCGGAATGGTCATCTCGTGTTGCTTCTATCGCGATCCGGGTGCTTTCTCGAAGTGTTTTCCATTGCGATCCAGATTCTCGTAGCGGAAATCCAAGGTTTATTGGAGTTTGATATCGGGAATCGGTTAGCGTGCTAGGTGAGTTGTTCTTTTCCTCCGTATCGAAGCCTCTCACAGTAGGAGAAGCTACCGATCCAGCACGAGCGTCCGCAACCGCATGATGAAGACTACGATATAAAAAATCATGTACGGAACCACTCGAACGAAATCTTACTTCAGACTTTGCGGGATGAACGTTCACATCCACTTCTGCAGGATCCATTTGCAAAAACAAAACGAAGGCAGGATGACGACCGTGCATTAACACATCGTCATAAGCTCTGCGGACAGCATGGCTAATAAATTTATCTTTTATTGCTCGCCCATTGACGAAAAAAAACTGCAGATCCCGTTGTGCCCGAGAGAATGTAGGCAACCCGATCCAGCCTGTTAAGTTCATATGGTCTGTCGCAACATCTATCGCGCTATTCTGCCGAGCAAACTCCTTGCCGAATATCCTCTGCAATCTATCGAGCCTCCCCTTATCATCCGAAGCCGACGGCAGTTGCAATACCGTTCGTCCGTTATGCGTCATTTCAAATGCAGTCAGAAAATTCGCTAAGGCAAGCCTCTGGACAACATCCTGAATATATTTAAATTCGGTTTTCTCAGTTCGTAAGAATTTACGTCGTGGCGGGACATTATAAAAGAGGTCTTCCATAATAACCGTTGTACCGATACTATGAGCAATAGGCACCGGCTCCTCAACCTCACCCCCGCCACTACATCGAACCCTAAAGCCAGAGCCTTCTCCATTTCGAGAACGAATTTCAAGACGCGAAACAGCGGCTATACTGGGCAATGCTTCGCCCCTGAAACCTAGTGATGCGACACAGAACAAATCTTCCAAACTACTAATTTTACTCGTTGCATGCCTGCGTAAACATAACAATAGATCTTCTGGTGACATTCCATTCCCATCATCGCGAACCGCAATTCGCTTTACACCTCCGGTTTGAATATCAATCCACAAGTTACGTGCACCAGCATCGAGCGAGTTTTCCAAAAGTTCCTTTAATAGGGACGCCGGTCGCTCAATAACCTCACCCGCCGCAATTTGATTAATTAAACGATCATCGAGTTGATGAATCACACCCATGATCTACTCCCGTAACCTGAGTTTTTGACCGACATTAATTTGATTACCGTCAATACCATTTATTTTCTTTAGCTGGTTAACGGAAGTATTGTATTTCTGGGCAATTACAGACAAGCTGTCTCCGGTCTTTACGACATGCTGCGCTGGCACCTGATTATTTAATGCAAAGCCACCATTTTTAATGTAACTGTTTACACCCGTCGCTATAGCATTCGCGAGTTTCTGCTGGTACCTGCTGCTACGCAGCAGCTTTTCTTCACGTGGATTAGTTATGTATCCGGTCTCTACAAGAATTGATGGAATATCCGGAGATTTTAGAACTGCGAATCCAGCCTGTTCGACTTTTTCACTATGAACAGGGCCCAATGTCCGTAAATTCTTAAGTACAAATCGCGCAAAAGCGATAGAGTCACTGACCGTTTTACTCATAGACAGGTCCAAGAGCACTTGTGCGAGCATATCATCTTTATCATGTAAGGATATTCCACCAATAAGGTCCGATGCATTCTCCTTATCGGCCAACCAACGCGCTGTTTCACTGGTTGCACCCTTATTGGATAATGCATAAACGCTCATTCCCCGAGCAGTTTTTTTATAAAACCCATCGGCATGAATAGAAATGAACAAGTCCGCATCAGCTTTTCTAGCCAGATTGGTACGTTCACGTAAACTAATGTAGTAATCGCCATTTCGCGTAAGTCTGGCGACCATTCCAGGATAGGTATTGATAGCACGCTCAAGCTTTTTAGCTATAGACAACACAACATTTTTTTCTCTCGTTTTCTTTGATCCTACCGCCCCAGGATCTTCACCCCCGTGCCCAGCATCAATTACGACCATGATCGGTTTTGCCTTTTTTTCAATGGCTTTCCTCGATGGATTAACAACAGTCGGTTGGTGCACAGCAGAGCTGGGTTCTTTCTTTTCTGACACAGCATCGATCTGTGGAAAACGTTGACTCAAATCGATAACCAATCGATGACCGTACACATCATTTGGCTTATGGACAGTTATTGATGACCTTACGGGTGTTTTAAGATCCAGCACGATGCGTAATACACCATTGTGAGGGATTCCTTGGCGTATCCGATGCAGGTAAGGTCCAACAGTCTTTTGGTCAGGTAAAACGCTGTTAAATATGACGTTTTCCATATCGATAACCAAACGCTCCGGATTAGATAATTCATAGACGTTGTAGATTATCGGTTCGGATAAGTCAAAAACGAGTCGACTCTTATCAGGCCCGTGCCACAAGCGCAAGTTTTTCACATCCGCCGCATTAAGCGGACATGCAAAGAAAAATAATAATATAAAAACTCGCGGAAGCCGCCCAAGCAACAACATTAACATCGTTCTATAGCCACAGATCGGCCATCGCCAACAGTCTCAATCGTGATAATGACATTAGGCGGCGGCAGCAGTGATCCGCCGCGCTCGGGCCATTCAATTATACAAATTGTGTTGCCGACAAAATCGCGAAAACCCAACATTTCCAGCTCTTCAGGGGATTTCAAACGATACAAATCCATATGAATTAATTCTCGGTCACTCACGTTATAGGGTTCCACTAACGTATAGGTAGGGCTAGGTACCGGTCCAACATGTCCAAATTTCCTCAGTATGCCTCTAGTTAATGTGGTTTTACCTGCACCTAAATCTCCAACTAAAAAGACAAGATCATCCGCACGAAGCAAAGAAAATACATACTCACCGAACTCAATCATCGCTTGTTCTGAAGATACCAACACGGCTTTAGGTTTTATGTTCATTAGGCAGTCTATTTAATAAAGTTCTTATATGTGGAATTAAATCACTAGCAAGCATACCTATGGTGCCACTGTGTTTAGATTCCATATCCGCCGCTGTGCCATGCAGCCAAACTCCGCAAATCGCAGCATCAATTGGCGCAACACCCTGGGCCATCAGACCTGCAATTACACCTGTCAGACAGTCGCCCATTCCGCCACTGGCCATTCCGGAATTGCCCGTTGAATTCAACCAAATCTGCGTACCATCGCTAACCAATGTTCCTGCCCCTTTTAAAACACAAACAGTAGAGTATTTTCGAGCCAACTTGAGCACAGCAAGAATTCGGTCGGAGTTTATTGTTGCTGTATCACACTTCAGCAAGCGCGCAGCTTCACCCGGATGGGGCGTAATCACGGCTGAATGAAAACGTAAATTATCGGATGCCAAAAGGTTGAGTGCATCCGCATCAATTACCTTTGGCGCAGAAGCCGAAAGTACTTTTCGCCAAAGCTCAGTTGCCCAATCTGTGGTACCGAGTCCTGGACCTATACCAAGACTACTTGCCGACTGTATTAATGCGGTTATTTTTTCGTCGCGGGGGTCATCGTTACAATGAACCATTATTTCCGGTTGACTCACATTTACTATACCCACGTGTTCGGAGATAGTAATTGCACTAACCAAGCCCGCTCCGGTTCTCGCTGCGGTCTCACTCGATAGACGCAAAGCGCCCGCCATCCCACGATTACCACCAACTAGCACCACATGCCCTTGCATCCCCTTATGAGCACATACTCTGCGCCGAGGTAACAACCTAGCGACTTTGTCCTCTGTTATTAAAGAGCAAATTTCGCCATACGAACTCATTAGATGCTCCGGAATCCCAAGATTATGGAACGACAATGTCCCAGTATAATCTGGCCCAGAAGATGTCATTAATCCTAATTTTAATCCAACAAATGTGCACGTATGAGTGGCTCTTACGACGGCACCTAACGCAGAACCGCTATCTGCGTTAAGGCCTGAAGGGACATCGATAGATAGTACCGGGCAATTCAAACGGTTAATCCACTGAATGATCTCGGCCGTACAACCCCAGACAGCGCCTTGCGCACCGATACCCAATAAAGAGTCAACTACGACATCTACCTTAGACCATTCAATATCTTGCATTTCTGCAAATCTAACTTTTTTATCGCTAGCATATTGTCGTGCAGTTTGTGCATCTTGACTCTTAGGTGACCCCACACTAATAACGGTAACATCCCATTTTCGGTCTGCTGCTAGCGCCGCGACAATATATCCGTCACCACCATTATTTCCACTACCACACAGTATAACTATGCTACGACACTCAGGCCAAAACTCGCATAAGCTTTGAAACGATGCTAAGCCAGCTCGTTGCATTAACTCATAACTTGAGATACATAGGTACTGCATTGCAGATTTCTCTAATCTGCGACAATCATTTGCACTCAGTAGTTTGGTTGGTAAAGTATGCATTACTATATGATAACTGGGAAATCATGAACGAAAAAGTTACCGACTATGAACATTTGGCTAGTCAGATTAAAGACCTAAGTAAACAACTGGGGTTCGCACGAACAGGAATAACCGATACTAATCTTAGCAAAGCCGGCGAACAGTTAAAGGTTTGGCTTGGGAAGAATTATCACGGCAGTATGCACTATATGCAATCTCATGGATCTAAAAGGTATCGTCCAGATCAACTTGTACCGGAGACCATACGCATCATATGTGTGGCCCTAGAATACCGAACAGACGATATGCAATCAATGGAATCTCGCTTATCTGAAAACTCTAAGGCCTATATCTCGCGCTATGCAATGGGTCGCGACTACCATAAATTAGTCCGCAAAAAGCTACAACTGCTCGCTTCCGAGATCACCAAATTAATTGGTCCGTTTGGCTATCGCGTTTTCACAGATAGTGCACCGGTAATGGAGAAACCACTAGCCGAAAAAGCCGGCCTCGGGTGGATTGGTAAACATTCGAACCTGCTCAATAAGAATAATGGTTCCTGGTTTTTTCTCGGCGAAATTTATACTGATTTACCGTTACCTATTGATGAGCCCTCGACAAACCACTGTGGCACATGTGCTTCATGCATGGAAGTATGTCCAACACAAGCGATTGTCGAGCCGTACGTGGTAGATGCGCGGCGATGTATAGCCTACCTCACAATAGAAAATAAAGCAGCCATTCCAGAAGATCTCCGACCGCTAATGGGCAACAGAATATTTGGATGCGATGACTGCCAGCTTTTTTGTCCGTTTAACAAGTTTTCTAGTGAATCTGACGTAGACGATTTTAAGCCACGTCATCAGTTAGATAATAGCTCACTCATCGAACTTTTTAATTGGAACGAAGACGATTTTGATCTAAAAACCAGGGGTTCCGCTATAAGACGCACCGGCTATGAAGGCTGGCTCCGTAATATTGCTGTCGCGTTAGGAAACGCGCTGCGAAATAGTCCTCAAGACAAACAAATTCTCGCAGCCTTAGCGAACAAAACCGAACATTCATCAGCACTCGTTCGAGAGCATGTACAGTGGGCGCTGCAGCAATCGGACACCACAGACTAGAAGACCAAAGTCTACATTAATAAACGATTTTCGATAACAAATGCTTACGATAGAACTTTAGCTCTTCAATAGACTCAATAATATCGTTTAAAGCTTGGTGGGTATTTTTTTTGCTAAACTCTCGGCTAAACCCTGGAAACCAGTAATCCGATAGTTCCTTTATCGTACTTACATCAATATTCCGATAGTGCAGAAACGCTTCCAGTTTGGGCATGTGTCGAAACAAAAACCGACGGTCCTGACAAATAGTATTGCCACATAGAGGGGATGTATTCTTTTTAACAAGACCCGATAAAAACTCAAGCGTTTTTTCCTCAGCTATCGACTCCGTTATTTCTGATTCCTGTACACGCTGCACTAAACCTGTTTCGTTATGAGTGTGGGTATTCCACCGGTCCATCGACATTAGGATATCGTCATCCTGGTTAATCGCAAATACTGGGCCTTGACGAACGACATTCAATTCCAAATCGGTCACGATTGTAGCGATTTCGATAATACGATCAGTGTCAGGATTGAGCCCGGTCATTTCCAAGTCTATCCAGACTAGTCGTTCTGTAGAAGAAGGCATTGTTTTTTATTAACTCCAAGTTAAAACTTGTTTATCCGTTAGATAGATATTACAGCGGTTGTTAGTGTTTATATGGTTTTGAGGGGTTGGTGATACGGACTACTATTTAGCTATATACCAAGATAACGATCGAGTTGTTGTCGATTCCCTTGCAAATCTCCGCTGGTACCCGACCACACTATGCTACCTTTTTCGATAATATAGTGCCTGTCGGCAATACGCATCAAATCTTTCAGGTTTTTATCGACAATCAGAATAGATTGCCCCATAGCTTTTAGCCGGGACAGGCAATTCCAAATTTTGGTTCGAATTAATGGTGCTAGACCTTCGGTTGCTTCATCAAGAATTAACAATGAGGGATTCATCAATAGCGCTCTGGCAATTGCTAACATTTGCTGTTCACCACCGGATAATAGGTTTCCCATTACCGAAAGTCTTCCCACTAATTCTGGGAACATTTCCAGAACCCCATCTAAAGTCCAACCTTTCTCACCGGTACAATGAACCTGAGTTGCGATTAGGTTCTCTCTCACGCTTAAGTTGGGAAAGATCTGCCGTCCTTCCGGAACTAAACCGATACCAAGTTGGCCCACGGTATACGATGGAAGACCTCGTATTGAACGTTCTTTAAAATTTATAGTACCTGCCATTGACGGTACGATACCCATAATTGAATTAATTGTCGTGGTTTTACCCATACCGTTGCGGCCAAGCAATGATACGACCTCGGATTTCCCCACAGAAAACTCCATGCCAAACAGAACCTGACTGGTTCCGTAACTGGTCTCCAGTCCGTTTATTGATAACATATGCACCCTCTACTCATCACCAAGATACGACCGTCTCACTTGCTTATCGTCCCTAATTTGCTCGGGGCTACCACTGGCGATGATATTACCTTCCACCAGAACGCTAATTCGGTCTGCTAATTTAAAGACAGCATCCATATCGTGTTCGATCAATAATATTCCAGCCCCTCCTTTAATAGATGAGATAAAATCAATCATTTTTATACTCTCATCCGAACCCATGCCAGCCATAGGCTCATCCAATAGTAATAGTTTCGGTCGCATTGCCAGTGCCATAGCAACTTCTAACTGACGTCGTTCACCGTGAGAGAGTTCGGTAGTTCGATGTAAAGATCGGCTTTGTAAGCCAACATTAACTAAAATCTCGTGAGATGTTTCAGTTAATTCTTGTTGTGCTGAAACCGGCTGCCAAAAGCGAAAAGAATGCCCACTTTGTGCCTGTACGGATAACATTACGTTCTCAATGACACTCATATTATCAATGACACTCGTAATTTGAAAAGAGCGTGCCATTCCTAGTCTCGCACGTTTGTGCATGGGCAATCGCGTTATGTTCTTACCGTCCAAATAAACAGTACCACTATCACTTTCAAGATCACCAGTTAGCTGTGAAATCAACGTGGTTTTTCCTGCACCATTTGGTCCAATAATCGCGTGTAATTCTCCTTTTTCGACACGGATACTTACATCACATGTTGCACTTATACCGCCAAAACTCTTGTGCAAGTTATTTACTTCAAGAAGTGCCACTACTTATCACTCCGCGAAAACTTGCTTAACAATCCATCAAGTCCACCTCGCACAAAAAGCACAACTGCGACTAGAAACAAACCAAAATATAACTGCCAATAAATAGTAAAGCCAGATAACACTTCCTCAATTAGAACAAACGCAGCTGTTCCAAGTACTGGTCCGAACAATGATCCTGCTCCACCTAACACAACTATAAATATAAGTTCGCCGGAACGGGTCCAGTCCATCATTTCGGGACTAATAAAATTAGTAAAGTTTCCAAGCAACCAACCTGCCACACCACACATAACTCCCGCGATTACAAAGCATAGTAGCCGGTATCGAAAAGTTGGAAAGCCGAGTGATTGCATTCTGGAGTCATTAACAGCGCTTCCTCTAATTACCATTCCGAATCTGGAATTCACTAATCGATGAATGATAAAAAGAAAAAACAGCAAAATGAAGAAACAGAGATAATACATTGAAACAGAGTTTTCCAATGAAAATCCAAAAGGCAATTCGCTCCGCAAATCGATCACTAATCCATCATCAGCGCCATATTCCTCGATACTCACTAAGGCAAAAAACATCATTTGCGCAAAAGCTAGTGTAATCATTATGAAATAAACACCTTTTGTCCGTAGACACACATACCCGGTCAGCAATGAAAACGATCCACAGGCAATAATGGTAATGGCTAATTGATATAGCCCATCGTACTCTCCATAGTAGGCAGGAATACCTATACTATATGCGCCTATACCCAAGTAAGCGGCGTGACCAAAACTGATCATTCCACCATAACCGAGAATCAAATTAAGACTCGCCGCAGCGATAGCCAAAATGACCATACGTGTTACTAAATCTAGATAAAACGGTTTATCGATCCAATCGATGATAAATGGAGCAAATGCCAGAAGTAACAAAATTGCCACCACGACCCCGCCGTGAAGTTTTAAACCTGCAATCATCTGTTTAAACTACTCATATCAATCTGCAACACTATTTATATTTATATATTAGAAATTAGCGAGTTTTCGGAGGGAACAAACCTTGTGGTCGAAAAAAAAGTATAGCCGCCATTAGTATATATACCAACATAGCTGACAAAGCTGGTGCCGATGTTTCAGCGGCCTGATTAGAGACAAATAACTTCATTAAGTCGTCAAGAAAACTCCGGCCCATTGTGTCAATAAGCCCAACTATTAACGAAGCGATTAAAGCCCCACGTATCGAACCTATTCCACCAATAATAATAACCACGAACGCAATGAGTAGTATGTCACTGCCCATACCAATACTTGCTTCAGTAATGGGCGCAATAATCATTCCGGCAAAACCCGCCAGCATGGCCCCTGTTGCAAAAACATAACGAAACAACTGATTAATATTAACACCTAAAGCCGAAATCATTGTCCGATTTGAAGCACCTGCCCGGATTAACATTCCAGTTTTTGTGCGTACAATAACAAAATACAATCCAATTGCCACGGTTATGCCAGAAAAAATAATGAGCAATCGGTAAAGTGGGAAATCAACAAAACCAAACAAATTGACTTGGCCGTTCATCCAGTTGGGTAACGGATACGATATACCCGCTGGACCCCATAGCATATGCACCAAAGTATCAAAGACTAGAATCAGTCCAAAGGTCGCAAGAACCTGATCAAGATGGTCCCTATGATAAAGATGGCAAATAAACACGCGCTCAATAAGATAGCCAACAATAAATGTAGCAGGTAAAGCCAGAGCTATCGCGATCAAAAAAGAATCCAGTGCAAGAGTCAATGAAGCGCAGATAAAAGCTCCAATCATATATAATGCACCGTGGGCTAAATTAACGAAATCCATGATCCCAAAAACTAAAGTTAACCCGGCAGCAACTAAAAACAGTAGTACTCCCAATTGGATACCATTCAGTAACTGTACGACAACAAGCGCCCCGTCCATCTCTAAATAACCCCTTATCTATTAATCAAAACTAAAAGGGGGCAATCAAGCCCCCCTTTTTGCTTGTTTAAATTACTTAACTAAAGCGGACATTCACTTACATATGTGTCTTGATGATTTTCGTAAATGGTATCAACAATCTTTGTCGTCCAGTTACCATCAGCATCTACGACGGCCTCACGTAAGTAAAAGTTTTGAATCGGAAAATGATTTTTCCCGTAACTATAAGGACCACGCACGGAAGGATAATCAGCCTTCTCCATCGCAGCTCTCATTCCGTCCATATTTGAAAGATCTCCATTGACAGCCTCGACAGCACTTTTAATAAGAAAAACCGTATCGTAAGACTGAGCTGCATAGAACGAAGGATAGGTTCCGTATTTTTCCTTAAAGGAACTAACAAATTTCTTGTTTTGAGCGTTATCAAGATCTGGAGACCAGAACTGAGTAGCCAGTGAACCCAACACGCCCTCTAACTTACCTGCCTGCAATTTCGGAAGGCTAATCGCATCCACTGTAAAAACGGTATACAGTTTGGTTGTCTCGGAAAGGCCAGACTGTTGGTACTGCTTTATAAATGCGCCGCCCGCTTTACCGGGATAAAATACAAATAATGCTTCCGCACCGGAAGATTTAACTTTTGCTAATTCGGCCGAAAAATCGAGTTGAGCATCTTTACCCCACTTCGTTAGATCTTTACCAACAATGGTGCCATTAAAGGTTCGTTCGACACCAGCCGACATATTTTTCCCAGCTGCATAGTTTGGCGCCATTATGTACAGATTCTTAACACCATTGCGATTTAGAACTTCCCCCATAGCCATTGGAGTTTGATCATTTTGCCATGATGTGGAGAAAAAATTCTCATGACATAACTTACCGGCAATCTGACTTGGCCCAGCATTCGAACTGATGAGAAATTTACCCGCGTCCAGAGCTGATTTTCTCGAAGCTAATAAAACATGGGACCAGATAAATCCTGCAACGAAATCCACATCGTCAGATTTAACTAACTTGTCGGTTTTTTGTTTTCCGATTTCTGGCTTAAAGCCATCATCTTCAAAAATCATCTCAACATCGAGATCACCCATTTTTGAATCAATGTGCTCCATCGCTAAATCGACGGCATTTTTCATATCATTACCGATAACGGCAGCGCCAGTTGTAAGCGTTGTGATGAAACCGATTTTAACTGAGTCGGCGGCAAAAGCTGGAGCTGAAATCAACCCACAAACTGCAGCCGCTAATAGTGCTTTTTTAAACATACTTCCTCCAAGTTAACTTAAAACGCGGGGTTTTTTGAGAAACCTCATAGTATTCATTAAAACTAAAAAGAAATAGAACAAGGTTTTATATAATACCAACAAGCATTAGTTTATCCTCAGCGGCAATAAAGTTCCACTACCCGTTGAAGCAAAGTCGAGTTCGTATCTTATTTGGGATTATCGCGGCCTGTAACTGACCAGAGTCTCCAATCACCCCTAGAATTCGGGTTTCTTCTCCTCTAACAACTTCGTGATTATCGCTTCGAATAACATGCTTGATGAGTAAGGTCTTTCGGGAAATGGAGCTAACAGTAGATTCAATGCTAAGCTTATCAGCTATACGAGAAGGTCGTAGAAAATCAGCTTTGGCACCAACCAATGGAAATCCTATTGAATTAAACTGTTCACGGAGTTCCGAAAAACCTAAACCTACGCTACTAAATAGATGGTGACTGGCATTATCAAACCAACGGTAGTAATTAGGATAGTACACAATATCGGCAGCATCGCAATCACCCCACTGCACTTCATATTCGTATACCGACTTAATTCCATCTGAAAGCATATTCATTTAAAACTCCAACATTAATGTAAAGGGACCATCGTTTACTAATGATACTTTCATGTCGGCACCAAATACTCCCTTCTCTAGCACCCCAGAAAAGTCTGCTTCAAATTGAAGTAAAAAACTTTCAAAATACACTTTTGCGAGAGCGGCAGGCATCGACTCGACAAAATCTGGTCTACGGCCACGTTTAGTATTAGCATAAAGAGTAAATTGGGGAACAACTAGAATTTGCCCACCTGTTTCGATGATAGAATTTTGTAATTTACCACTTGAATCCTCAAACACACGCAAGTTAATAACTTTACTTACGACACGTTGCAGATCAATCTTCTGGTCTTCACGAGAGAATCCGACGAGCAACAACAATCCAGATCCAATATTTCCAACTATCTGCTTATCAACCCGCACACCTGCCTCAAGAACTCGCTGCAATAATATTTTCAACTTTTAATCCACCAGAATAAAAAAAGGGGCCTAACTGGCCCCTTTCTGCAAAGTACTACGAAACAACTTACTCTTCTTCAGTAATTGCCTTCATGCTCAAGCGAATACGGCCTTGCTTATCCACTTCTAGCACCTTAACTCGAACTACGTCACCTTCTGTAAGTTCGTCAGTAACATTATTCACGCGCTCGTTACTAATCTGAGAAATATGTACAAGCCCGTCTCTTCCTGGAAGAATATTAACGAAAGCGCCAAAATCCATCAGTTTTACAACTTTACCTTCGTAAATCGTACCAACTTCTACATCCGCTGTGATCTGCTCGATACGATGCTGAGCTGCCTGCGCCGCTGCCAGATCCGCAGTAGCGATGCGTACAGTACCATCATCATCTATATCGATCTGAGCACCTGTTTCTTCTGAAATTGAACGGATAGTTGTACCACCCTTACCAATTACGTCACGAATTTTATCGGAACTGATTTTCATGGTAAGAATACGGGGAGCATAATCCGACATTTCTTCACGAGGCTTATCCAACACTTTGGACATCTCGCCTAGAATATGTAATCGCCCATCACGCGCCTGGCTCAAAGCTTGTTCCATTATTTCGTTATTGATGCCCTCAATTTTAATGTCCATCTGAAGCGCAGTAATACCTTCTGAAGTACCGGCTACCTTGAAATCCATATCCCCTAAGTGATCTTCATCACCCAGTATGTCAGTCAAAACAGAGAATCGCTCACCTTCCTTAATAAGTCCCATCGCAACACCTGCAACAGGAGCCTTCACAGTAACACCAGCATCCATCATTGCCATACTCGCGCCACATACTGTGGCCATTGAGGATGAACCATTTGATTCCGTAATTTCGGATACCACACGTATGGTATATGGAAATGTTCCTTCTTCCGGGAGAACCGCCATTACTGCCCGTTTAGCTAACTTCCCATGGCCAATTTCGCGACGCTTTGGACTTCCAACTCGTCCGGTTTCACCGACGGAATACGGAGGGAAATTATAGTGCAATAGAAAGCCATCGCGATAATCACCTTCCAAGGCATCAATAATTTGCGAGTCTCGATCAGTTCCTAGAGTTGTCACCACTAGTGCTTGTGTTTCACCACGAGTAAACAGAACAGATCCATGAGTTCTTGGTAACACACCGGTGCGTATAGTAATTGGTCGAACCGTAGTTAGATCACGGCCATCTATTCTCGGCTCGTTATCGAGAATTCGACCACGAACAACGGATTTCTCCAATGATTTAAGTGCTGATTTCACGTCATCAAGCGTGCCATCAGCAGAGTCCGCATCGACCAATTCGGCGCAAACACGCGCTTTGAGTTCAGATACTTTATCTTGTCTGGCTGTCTTCTCAGCTACTTGATAGGCTTTTGCCATATCGTCTGCAGCCATGCTTGCCACCTGCTCATTGACTTCGGAGTTCTTTTCGTCAGCAATCCAATCCCAACGCTCAGCCCCCGCTTCCGCGACTAATTCTTTAATTGTAGAAATTGCACGTTGCATTTCTTGATGGCCAAAGACTACTGCACCGAGCATTTGCTCTTCAGTAAGTACTTTTGCCTCGGACTCAACCATTAATACTGCTTTTTCAGTTCCTGCAACAACTAAGTCGAGAAGAGACTCTTCCGCCAACTGGGTTTTTGATGGATTCAGTATATATTCACCATCAATATAGCCAATCCTAGCACCACCGATTGGACCGTTGAAAGGAACACCGGAAAGCGATAACGCTGCAGATGCACCAATCATAGCGACAATATCCGGGTTTATTTCCGGATCAACTGACATAACAGTACAAACAATTTGCACTTCATTATTAAAGCCGTCCGCAAATAACGGTCTAACTGGACGATCAATTAATCGTGCAGTTAAAATTGCTTTCTCGGATGGACGACCTTCACGCTTGAAAAATCCACCTGGGATTTTTCCATTGGCATAGGTACGTTCTTCGTAGTCAACAGTTAACGGAAAAAAGTCTTTTCCAGAACTATTTCTGGATGCAACAACTGTTACTAAAACAGTTGTGTCCCCCATTTTTGCAATAACAGAACCGCTAGCCTGTTTAGCAATTTCACCTGTTTCGAGGGTAACCTCATGGTTACCATACTGAAAAGATTTTACAACGCGCGTCACGATATGTGCTCCGAGTAGTTCATCACCGAACGATCAGCCCTAGATGCGGGCGAAGTCAGCTAAATTATTGACCGGGGATGTTTAGATTTGTCGAGGTTGCTTACTTTCGCAGACCCAAACGAGAAATAAGTGATCGATATCGATCACCGTCTTTGGATTTCAAATAATCCAATAATTTTCGACGATGATTCACAAGCTTCAATAGACCCTGTCGGGAATGATGATCATGTATGTGAATTTTAAAGTGTTCCGTCAGATCCTTAATTCGCGCAGTCATAAGTGCAACTTGCACTTCTGGGGAACCCGTATCACTTGTACCGACCTGATAATCGCCGATAATGTCCGATTTTTGTGAAACCGTTAAGCTCATTGTAAATATATCTCTATTTAGTTACTTAAATCAAAATAATGACGTTCAAAGCGCCATAAGCAGACTCATTAAAAAATCATCCAATGACTCGGCAAAATTAAAACGGCGTATTCTAACCGCGAGGCACTACGATCTCAACCGAAATCTCCGTTATATTAACGGTTTTCACTGAATTTTGTCCGAGTTGGTGATGCAGAGTGGGTAAGATGTTGAAAAAGCCTTTTAGGTGCTACACGCCCGTCGTCAGTTACCGAACCTAAACCCAGAAAGCCATTGGCTTCCGAATAAAGCCGAACCCACCCCTCAGCAGGTAATCGAGCTGCGCTCACAATCTGACCCCGTAACAAATAAAAAGTAGCATCAACTGAAAGATTCACTTTGGGAATATGAGCCAATCCAACATCTGAGGGCAAAACAAAATTGTCCCGATGTTCTACTTGAGCAACTGCTTCTAATTGCTCAAGTGTAACAGATTGATCAATAGTTAGTTCCCCAACGCCAGTACGACGCAATTCGATAACATGACCACCAACACCTAACGCATTGCCTAAGTCAACGGCAAGGCTGCGAACATAGAAACCACGGGAACAACTAATTTCTAGAACCACATCCCGTCCATCAAATTCGTGCAAGGTTAATTCGTAAACGCTAACATCTCTAGGCTCGCGTTCAATCTCGATACCTTGCCTGGCAAGCTTATATAGAGGCTGACCGTCTTTCTTTATTGCAGAAAACATCGGTGGCATTTGTTTGTAATCGCCACGAAATGCTTCAAGCGCTTTATGAATATCTTCTACGGTAACACTAACGCTACTGCTCGTGATAATTTCACCCTCACTATCCCCAGTTGTAGTCGTTTCGCCAAGACGTACTTTGGTAACATAACGCTTATCGGCATTAAGAAAAAAGCTTGACAACTTGGTAGTTTCCCCAAAACACAATGGCAACAAGCCGGTAGCAATCGGATCTAAAGACCCAGTATGCCCTGCTTTTTTAGCATCGAGAAAAAATTTAGCCCTCTGTAACGCACCGTTAGAAGAAATTCCAGCGGGTTTATCGAGCAGTAAAAAGCCATTGACATCACGACCCTTACTAGCGCCATTACCACGGGATCGGTTACGAGACTTTGACATAATATTTTTATCAGTTTTCAGCGTCAATGACTGAATTTATTAGCTGCGTTAAATGGATACCGCGTTCAATACTGGTGTCAACACGGAAATTAATAACTGGCGTGCTTTTCAGACGGATTCTAGAACTAAGCAGATAACGGATCTGACGTTTAGCTTGGTTAAGTTCGACCTGTAACTCGTCGGCGGGATACTTAGCGCCGATACAGGTAAAGAAAATTGTCGCGTTACGTAAATCACGACTAATCGTGACTGCAGAAATGGATACCATTTTAAAACGTGGTTCATCCATTTCCTGTAATAGGATTATTGCAATTTCTCTTTTAATCAACTCGCCAACACGGCGTGTACGTTCGGTTTCCTGATACATAAGAGTTTCTACGCTCGATCAAAAATGGCTAATGACTTTACACTAAAGACCATTAGAAGAGTTCTTGACTAGAGCGTTACTTTCTCCTCGACCATTTCGTATACTTCGATCTGATCACCCGCTTTAATATCGTTGTAGTTCTTGATTCCGATACCGCATTCAAAGCCACTGCGAACTTCTGCAGCATCTTCCTTAAAACGCTTAAGTGAATCAATTTTTCCATCGAATATCACAACGTTGTCACGCAATACGCGCACTGGCAAATGTCTTTTAACAACACCCTCTAGCACGTAACAGCCTGCAACAGCGCCGATTTTCGCAACACGAAAGACATCACGAACAGAGATAAGTCCTACCGCACGCTCCTTAATAATAGGCTTCAACATGCCTGTCATTGAAGCCTTAATTTCATCAACCACATCGTAAATTACGTTGTAATAATGAACATCAATACTTTCGCTTTCGATCAAACGACGAGCCGCAGCATCAGCACGAACGTTAAACGCAATCACAATTGCTTCCGAAGCCATCGCCAAGTTCACGTCAGATTCGTTAATTCCGCCAACCATACCGTGTATAACTTTGACACGAATATCATCGCGCGACAATTTTTCAAGGGACTCAGATAATGCTTCGACCGAGCCTTGTACGTCTGCTTTAATAACAAGATTCAATGTACGTACTTCACCCTCCTCCATCTGGGTAAACATACTTTCAAGTTTGGCTTTCTGCTGTCGGGCGAGCTTTATTTCCTTAAACTTACCTTGACGGTAAAGTGCAATTTCCCGAGCTTTACGTTCATCTGACACAATTAAAACATCATCCCCAGCAACAGGGACTCCAGATAAACCTTGAATTTCTACAGGATCAGAAGGGCCAGCAAATTTCAGAGGTTTCCCAGCAAAATCATTGAGCGCTCTAACTCGGCCACTCTCACGACCCGCCAAAATAGCATCACCTTTCTTCAGCTGTCCTGAGCGAACCAGAATGGTTGCCACTGGACCACGACCACGATCCAAACGCGCTTCAACTACAACACCGCGCGCCGATCCGGTTGGATTTGCCTTCAACTCGAGCAATTCTGCTTGCAGAGAAACAGCATCCAACAATTCATCAATACCTTCGCCAGTATGAGCCGAAACAGGACACATTTGCGTATCACCACCCCATTCCTCAGGCACTACTTCGTAGTTTGTTAATTCCTGCTTAACCCGATCTAAATCGGATTCTTCACGATCCATTTTATTAACCGCAACAATAATTGGAACTTCGGCAGTGCGAGCATGACGAATAGCTTCAATAGTCTGCGGTTTAACGCCATCATCACCCGCTACAACCAGGATAACGATATCAGTCGCCTTTGCACCGCGTGCTCGCATTGCTGAAAACGCCTCGTGGCCGGGTGTATCTAGAAATGTAATCTCACCATGACTAGTCGACACTTTGTACGCCCCAATATGCTGGGTTATGCCACCCGCTTCTCCAGCTGCAACTTTCGCTTGTCGAATTTTATCTAGCAGTGATGTTTTACCATGGTCAACATGACCCATAACGGTAACCACTGGTCCGCGGGGAACTAGAGCACTATCTGGGTCATCAGCCAAACGCTCTTCAACTAACAAGGCTTCTGGATCGGATGCAGCAGAGGCCTTGGCCACGTGTCCCATTTCCTCTACAACAATTGAAGCGGTATCTTGATCAAGTATCTGGTTAATGGTCACCATGGATCCCATTTCCATCATTTTCTTAATCAATTCAGCAGCCTTTACCGACATTGATTGAGCTAATTCGGCAACGGTTATCGTTTCCGGGATACTAACCTCACGAATTACGGGTGCAGTTGGTCTTTCAAATGCATGCTGGTCAGATGTCGAGGATCTTACTGATCCAGGTTTCGCAACAGGCCTGCTTTTTCGTCGTCCACGTTTGTCTTTAGATACATGCAATTCTTCGCGGTTATCACGGCCTTTGCCTTTTTTCTTTTTCTTGGTTTTTTCAGCGCGCTTACTAGCGTCGTCTTCGACAACCGGTTTCTTAACTTCAGCTGCAGCAGGCTTTGGAATAGGTTTAACAGCAACCTCTTCTTCCGCAGGCTTAGCTTCTACGGATTGTGGTTGTGCTTGTATTTGAGTTTCTTCAGCAGAAGTCTCTGCAACTGGTTCAACTACAGGAGTCGAATCATCTTCCACCACAGACACGTCCCTTGCCTTGTCCTCCAGCTGTTCTGGGGCATTGTCAGATGTATGGTCCGAACTCTCAATAATTTCTTCTACTGATACTAAAGGCTCTAAAACCACTGGAACCTCTACTTCTGGAGAAGATGTCGTAACCTCAACATCCCCCACGACCTCGTCCACAGTATCGACTAGGGCATGCTTAGCAATTGCCGCAGCCTCGGCAGCCGCTTCCTTAGCTTCTGCGTCTGCTATTTCTTTTAGTCGTGCTTCATGTTTTTCACGTTCTTTACGCGCTTCCTCTTCAGCTTCTTCGACTAAGTCTGTTCGTTTAACAAACGTTCTACGCTTTCGAACCTCAACATGAACGGTATGAGCCGCTCCAGTTTTAGACGTTTGCTTTATCTCGCTTGTCGTTTTCCGCTTGAGAGTAACGCGCTTACGTTCTGCCGGCTGCGACGCTCCGCCCTTCAGAAAAGCCAACAGCTTTACTTTATCCTCGTCCGATAATACGTCGTCTACCGATCCGGCTTTGACACCCGCCGACCCAAGCTGCTCAAGCAGTCGCTCCGGAGCTACGCGGATTTGTTCCGCAAAATTCTTTATCGTGATGTCAGCCATAAGATGTACTTACTCTTCTGCGAACCAAGGTGCACGTGCAGTCATAATTAATCTGCCCGCACGTTCTTCGTCCATACCGGTTAATTCATTTAATTCGTCAGACGCAAAATCTGCCAACTCTTCCATGGTACGTACACCTTTGGAAGCTAACATATGCGCAGTTTCTTCATCCATACCGTCCATAGTCAGTAAATCCTCTGCAGGAGAATTTTCTTCCTCAGTTGCGATTGCTTGGGTTAATAATGAGTCCGAGGCGCGATTACGTAATTCATCTACCAACGACTCATCAAATTCTTCAATATCAAGAAGTTCCTGCCTGGGCACAAATGCAACTTCTTCAAGACTGGTAAACCCTTCTTGCACAAGAATCTCTGCGATATTTTCATCCACATCCAGAGTCTTTATTAGACGCGCACGCACCTCACCGGCTTCTTTCTCAGCCTTCTCAGCAGCGGCGCTGTCAGTCATAATATTGAGTTCCCACTTCGTAAGTTCCGAGGCCAGACGCACATTTTGCCCGCCGCGACCTATCGCCTGAGAGAGCTGACTCTCTTGTACGACTACATCCATACTATTGGAGTCCTCATCGAGAATAATTGACTCAACAACAGCAGGAGCT
>Ga0213861_10001454_pt1 | contig 20908 bp, 20 predicted proteins | sample PICome_4_FD_160110 | JGI IMG/M metagenome (GOLD analysis project Ga0213861, IMG submission 160110) | Coastal seawater microbial communities near Pivers Island, North Carolina, United States - PICO131 | ecosystem: Environmental > Aquatic > Marine > Coastal | place: USA: North Carolina... | reverse complement strand
CGTACCACTAACCTACCCGAGTACTAAAACAAGTGGTACGTCGATTCATCTAACTTCAAGAATCTAACGTGTCAATATTTTTCTCAGCGCAGCAGCAATAATTAGAGCGCAACATAATGCGGGATAGTAATAAATTGAAATATAACTACAATAGGGAGGCGGCGAGGGTTGAATAAGCGATCTTAGCCCGAGTGTGAAAGCACTCTGAAACCTTGGGGAAAGAAAATGTCAGTGAAAAGTTCTATCGATGATACAACCGAGTCAATTATATCGGCGTTGTCTAGCCATAATCTATCTGATGCTGAAAGACAGAAGATTACGGAAATTGTGGGTCAGTTACTGGTAAAGACAGTAAAAAAAACCACAAAAGATCATTTAAAGACCGCAACCCATTGCTGCGGGCCTGAACGTGATTTAGCTCATCAGATTCAGGAAGAAATGATCAGCAAAAGAGATATGTTGATTTCCAACCTAAAAGCGATGCGCTAATTCAGCTGTAACTTGCATTTACGTTCGTAGTAAACAGCACTCTTAGCTATTCAATAACGAACGCACAAATCTGCAAATTACATGAAACAAAATCTTCATTCAAAGTTATGAATGAACGTTGGGTTTTAGCGCGTCTTGGAAGAGTGAATTAACTAATTCCCATCAAGCTTTGCCGAAGCGAATTATTATCTTTTGCATCTGCTGCGGAACCTGACCATGTTAGATTGCCGGCCTCCAACACGCGGATTTCATCAGCAACACTCAGTGCTCTATCGGTATTCTGCTCAACTAACAAAACTCCGATATTATTTTGTTTAAGAGTTTGCAGAACCGCATAGCATTCATCAACCACCTTTGGCATTAAACCAAGTGACAACTCGTCTACGATTAATAATTGTGGTTGGGAAATTAGCGCTCTTCCCATTGCTAACATTTGTTGTTCACCGCCGGATAAAGACCCTGCAGCTTGATTACGCCGCTCAGCTAGACGTGGATAGACTGTATAAACGTAGTCAATACCATCGTTCATAATCTTTGCAGAAACCACATGTCCACCAACGATAAGGTTTTCGTGAACACTCAAATCCGGGAAAATACGTCGACCCTCGGGAACAATTGCAAGGCCACTCGAAATTCTCGCTTCTACCTTCGTTGCCGATATATCCCGACCATCCATCTCGATCGTTCCGGACTTTTGTTCTACTAATCCCATTAAACACATCAACGTTGATGATTTACCCGCACCATTCGCTCCAAGAAAGGCCAGGACCTGTCCACGTTCTAACGAAAAAGATAAATCCCTTACCGCAATAATATCGCCATAACCCGCCGACAAATTTTCAACTTTTAGCATGGCTCAGCTTTCTCCTAAGTAGGCCTTGATCACTTCGGGCTGATTCATAATTTCGTTCGCGTTGCCAAATGCTAAAGATTTACCGAGATCCTGCACGTAAACCTGAGGGCAAATTCGCAGTACTTCTCGCAGATTATGTTCGATCAGTAAGATACTAAGACCATCCTGATTTAGTGTCTTAATCAAATCTGCCAACGAACTTGCTTCCGACTGGTTTAAACCGGCTAACGGCTCATCAAGAAGTAATAATTTTGGCCTAAGCGCCAGCGCACGAGCTACTTCGAGACGCTTCAAATACCCCAAGGGTAGTTTTGACGGCTCCGCATCGACCACGTCCTGTAACCCCACCCTCCCCAACAATTCTCTTGCGGTTGCCTTCTCTGCTGCCTTGTCGAACGACTTCAGTGCTTTGAAAGGATTTGCTGTTTTCGCGAAACCGCACGCTAAAGCAACATTCTCCAACAGCGACATTTTACGCAAAGGCTGGACAATCTGCTGAGCCAGTGCAAGACCAGCGCGTATACGCTGATTAGTTGCCAGTTTTGTTAAGTCTTTTCCTTCGAGCCAGACCGAGCCTTCCTGAGGTCGAACAATACCGGTTATAACTCGCATTAACGTGGTTTTTCCCGCGCCATTTGGACCGACAAAACCAATCAGATCACCGCCCTGCATTGTAAGGGAAGCACTGTCGACCGCGGTTACCCCGCCAAAACGAACGGTCACATTTTTTACTTCTAAAACAGGTTTCACCGATTTCTGACCCTGTTTCGTAAACGCTGGACAATACCAGCAAGCCCGTCAGGTGAGAAACGCATCATCGAAAACAACAGTGCACTATAGACAAGGATTTTATAGTCATCAACAAACTGAATTAACAACGGCAACACGCTAAGCACTGCAGCGGCAAACATTACACCCCAAACTGATCCGATCCCACCAACGACGACCATCGCCAATACGCTAATAGATTCGACGAAGCCAAAACTATCCGGCCCCACGAAACGATAGTGTTGCGCATAAAGCGCACCGGCGATACCGGCGGTTGCTGTGCCAACGACGAATGCAAAAAGCTTATACTTTGCTACATCAATTCCGAGCACCTGAGATACGTCTTCATTATCGGCAATCGAGTCAAACACAAACCCCAGCCACGAACGCTTCACTAGAAGCGAGAATCCAGCGAATACTCCCGCAAGCACAACGCATAACAACATAAAACCCGTGCGTCCTAGTACTGATTGTTGAATGCCGGATATACCAATCTCTCCACCAAGAAACTCTTGTTGACGCACAACACCAACGAATAGGAAAACCACACCCATTGTAGTAATCGCGAGAAAATCATGACGCACACGTAAACTGGCAAACCCGACTAACAGACCCAACACACCGGCAAAAACCGCCGCAACTGGAATCACAAACAACAAAGATATCGAAGCTTTCATCATGGTCGCTGCAGCATACGCGCCAACCCCCATGAACGCGGCGTGTCCAAGACTGATCTGACCACAGAAGCCAGTAATGAAATTGAGGCTCAGCGCAAACAAAACGCTTATTGCCATGGTCGTCAACAGGGTTATTTCGTAGGCCATTATCGTGTCCCCAACAGGCCTTGGGGGCGAAACATGAGCACCACGATAAGAAAACCAAAAGCGAGGGCATCGCGATCAAGCAGATGTCCAATGTAAATAGTACCAAACGACTCAATGACGCCAAGTATCATTGATGCAAGCAGTGTGCCGCGTATGCTTCCAAGACCGCCAAGCACGATAATCGCAAGCGCCTTGTATGAAGGTACACTGCCCATAGTCGGCTCAACTAAATTATTGAGCAATGCAACCAACACTCCGGCGACGGCAGCGAGGGCCGAACCAATAAAGAAATTTAAGTAACGAACATTTTGTGTATTAACGCCGAACGCTCGCGCCATATCCGGGTCAGTAACCGTTGCTCGCCACGAAACACCGAGCCTTGTATAGCCCGATATCCAGCCGAGTACCGACAATATAAGTAACGACAGAATGATTACGAGTGCTTCCCCATATTTTAAAAAGAAGCCACTAATGATCTCGAACCCGCCCTGCAATGGTGGGTTTTCATACGATAGTCCATACGGCCCAAATATAATTCGGAATAACTCTTCGGCGGCAATGAACAGCGCGATAGATGCAATTAATGCGATAAATGGGGGCTTACTAAGTAGTGGCTCATAAGCCAGCTTGTACATCGCAACGCCAACCAAACCGACTACAATCATCGCCGCCAAAATAGCGAGCGCCAAACTGCCTGTTTGGTTGGTGACTATGACACCGATATATCCACCAAGGGTAAACAATGCAGCATGCGCCACATGCAAGATTCGCAACAACCCGTAAACTAAAGTTAAACCGAGTGCGATTAACGCATAGATACTGCCCTGTACAATACCCTGAAACAGTAGTTCAAGATAAAGCATTCAACTCGCCCATGTCACAGTTTAACCCTAGCAATAAGTAATCAGGTGGGTATGTAAAGTGCGCCGTCTTGACAATAAAACGGCGCAACACAGTCTTAATTACTCGCTTGGAGGTGACAACAGTTCGGCATCGTCTATTACCGAGTGGTGATGCCACTGACCATCCTTAACAATCTGCACCTGCACTGATTTCTGCACTTCGCCAAGTTTATTAAACGAAATTTGCCCGGTCGATGCAGTCAGGTTCGTTTGTGCAATAGCATCACGGATTGCTGCGCGGTCCGAAGCCCCAGAAGATTGCAAAGCCTCTGCCAGTACTTTGATAGCGGTATGTGCCGATGCTGCGACCATATCAGCCTTCTGACCTGATTTCGCTTCAAAAGCCTTAATGAAATCTTGAGTTTCGGCTACTGACGAATCTCGATCAAGGGAAGTCGTAATTATTGTACCCTCAGATGCAGCGCCAGCGATTTCGATGAACTTCTGCGAATCATAGCCTTCCTGGCCAATTATTGGCACGTCAATACCACCCGCACGTAGCTGACTAACCAACGGTCCAGCCGTAAAGAAATAACCTGAGGCGTAAATCACATCTGGCTTATCGGCCCGCACCTTCGAAACAATGGGTCCAAACTGACGATCCTTAATGCTGTATTCATACTCAGATAGTATCTCGATACCAAATGAACTCGCAGCTTCCTTAAAACCGGCGGCCAGAGCTTGGCCAAAATCATTTTTTAAAGTAATGATAGCAACTCGCTTCAAACCTAAACTTTCACCAATCAGCTTTGCCCCAGCTCGGCCCTGAACCTCACCTACGAAAGACGTACGGAAGACAAAATTACCCGCACGTGTAATATCAGGGTGAATAGCATAGGCAGAAATATATGGCACGCCTGCTTCTTGGAATATACCGGCAGCCGCTCGAGTTGAGCCAGAATAACTGCCTGAAACTCCTGCAACAACTTCGTCTTTTTCAATTAGTTTTTGGGCGATCGGAACCGCCTCTTTGGGCGAAGCCTGATCGTCATATATAACCAACTCCAACATATCACCCTTAACACCACCAGCCCCATTGATTTGCTCAACCGCAAGTTCAGCACCCGTTTTTGCTGATAGGCCATCCGCCGCCGCAAAACCGGTAAGCGGCACATTAAAGCCGATTTTAATTGTTCCGGCCTGGGCCGATGCAGCCACTAGGCTCACGCCCAAAATAGCTCCTAGGATTCCTATTTTCATAGTCATGAATATCTCTTCCTTCTATATTTTATTGTTTAGATTTCTGAAATCCGGCGTATATTCCTTGGAATAATCACCAGCTTTATTAGATATATCGAATCCAGATACTGAATCAGTATCCCATTGTTCAACTTGATATATGCGTACACAAAAATATAAGGTGCGTACATAACCATGTCAACAAATCAATTAGTCGATAAGCAATGTTAAAACCAACACTAAGCAGATTATTTATGCAAAAAGCTACCGATCGACTAACGGTGGTAAATAAGCGAGGAGAACCCTCAACAACACACTGATAAGATACAATCAATACGTTTTCAGGGTTCGCAGTTTATACCCCCTGAATTGAAATGCTATCATTTTCGGAGGAATCAATGGCAGAACCTAAAAGAATCGCACTACTAATTGATTGTGATAACGTTAGTCATAACTCAATAGAAGGTGTCTTAGAAGAGCTAGCTAAATATGGAATGGTTAATGTTCGACATGCGCATGGGGATTGGAACAACCAGTCATTATCCGGTTGGATCGAACGACTGCACCCTTATGCAATAAGACCAATGCAGCAATTTGCCTACACCAAAGGAAAAAACGCAACAGATGCGGCAATGATCATAGATGCAATGGACCTTTTGTATAGCAAAAACGTTGATGCGTTCGCACTAATGACTAGTGATAGTGATTTCACGCCCCTAGTGCTCAGAATTCTTGAAAGCGGCCTACCGGTATATGGTTTTGGCGAAAAGAAAACGCCCAAGCCATTTGTAGATGCATGCTCACCTTTTATATACACTGAAAATCTAGTTCCGGCAGAACAACTAAAACCTGGAGTCGCCGATAAGAACGAGAAAACAGACAGAAACAAGTTAAGGCGGGATGCGGCTCTGATTAAGCTGCTGCGAACCGCTATCGAACAAACATCAGAGGATGACGGTTGGGCACATATGAGTAAGTTTGCCCACTATATTTCAAACAATAGTTCATTTTCAGCCATCAACTATGGCTACAAGAAACTCAGCGATTTGATTCGGGCAACTGAATTATTCGAAGTTGAAATGAGAAATGATGGCACAGCGATGCACATAAAGGATGCCCGCACCAAAAATTAGCGTAGCGTTCTTTCTTTTCTGGGTTGGGTATATTCTGAGTCTGGGTTATAAAAGATGAAAAAATTATTGGTCTAGCTTTGCCTTAGCATGCCTTGCCCCTTCTGCACAATCTAACAGCATGACGGGGCCTGGATTTTGGTTTTGTACAATAATTGCGACTGGGCTTATCGTCGCAGCCAGTCAATCTTTCCCACAACTCCAAATCATATGGATATACGCAATTTTATTCGGTATGCTAGGCGTCACTATCTGTGGCTGATTTAACATGAATAAAAGCTCAGACCTCTTATTATTCCTGTTTTTCATTATTGCTATTTTAGGATTTGCATTAGCTATTTTGTATAAAAGATCAATTAAATTTGGCGGCAATAGAAGTGCGTAGCAAATGTTAGGCAATAGCTACTGAGGCTAATCTAACGCAATTTAACGAAAATTGTCTCACAAATGATTTTACAATTTGAAGAACTGGATTATCAGAACACGCCTCTAGGTGAAATCAGCCTCAGACGCCGGGTAGAGCCGAGACTCAATGGTGAAATACTCTACGAGGTAAAACTAGGCGATGAATTCTTGATGTCTAGCTTGTTCACCGAAGCTGAAATTCAGTTGTCAAAGCTTGCACTCGCCATGCTTGAAGATACCGAATTGGATATTGTAGTTGGCGGGTTAGGTTTAGGTTATACGGCAGTCGCGGCCCTGAAAAGCCAATCGGTTAGATCGCTTGCGGTGATTGACATAATGCAACCGGTTATCGACTGGCATCGAAGAGGTCTTGTACCACTTGGAAATGAATTAGTATCAGATCCTCGGTGCAAACTCGTTCATGCAAATTTCTTTGACATTGCCTTATCAAACAGTAGCGGATTTGATCCCGAAGATCCAAATCAATTAGTTCACGCAGTTTTGCTGGACATCGATCATTCGCCACGTCATTGGCTTAACCCTGAAAACAGCGCTTTTTATTCAGCACAGGGACTTCAAAGTCTATCGAACAAACTGCATCCTGATGGAATTTTCGGGCTTTGGTCAAACGACCCTCCGGATAAAGAATTCATCGCACTACTCAATATCGTTTTCCAACCCTCTGAAGCTCATATTGTAACTTTTCCGAACCCGTATTCCGGCGGTGAATCATCTAATACGGTTTACTTGGCTCGGAAGAGAAAATGACAATAAAAGGGGGTTGTTTGTGCGGAAAAGTTCGTTATGAAATTAACGGCCCACTCTTCAACTCAGATCACTGTCATTGCTCTATGTGCAGACGTCAACATGGCGCTGCATTTGCTACTTATGCGAACTTCGAACCAGGTGGATTCAGTTGGGCCGCAGGGGAAAGCCTAGTAAAAACTTATCAAACATCGTCATCTGGAGGTTGGTGCTTTTGTAGCGAGTGTGGCTCAACTTTAGCAGGTACCGACAACGGCGAGATCACCACAATAACACTTGGTACTGTTGAAGGCGATCCAGGCATAAAACCAGAGTCGCATGTTTTTGTAGGTTCCAAAGCACAATGGCACGACATTTGTGACGATCTTCCACAGTTCGAAAAACGCCCTACAGATTGAGAATGCTCAATGATTAGAATTACACTTACAGAAAATAGATCAAGAAATACTTAGCACTTCAATAATACCCTGCACCAGATCATTGAACGCGACTAAGCAAAAATGCAATGACATAAAACCCTTTTCTAATTCGATGTTATCTGCTCTAAAAACTCGCGCTCACCAGTTAAAGCAACAGACGCTTACAGTCTATTTTGCGGCTCGAGATCCACGCACTCCTTTCTGGGTTCGGCTCCTGGCAGGGTTGGTTACAGCCTACGCACTTAGCCCAATAGATCTGATTCCGGATTTTATTCCTGTGATTGGTTTCCTCGACGATATAATTCTAATTCCACTCGGTCTAGCGGTGGTGATACGCAATGTTCCTCCACAGGTAATGGAGTCGGCACGACGTAAAGCACACCAGACTGCGAGAAAACCTGTTAACTATTACGCTGCAGTACTATTTATTGCACTCTGGCTATCTATTTTATGGTGGTTAGCTAGTTGGATATTGTATGAATACCCGAGGCTAACGACAGAATTACTCTTTATAAACTAATCAAAATCTCTGCTTTGAAGGGTCTTAGATTCAACTCGTAACTATCTATAACATTCTGCTAAAAAAATCACCTTAATGATGGCCTTATAAAAGCCGTCCTTTGCAATCCGGGGACTGGCTGAGGAGATGACAGATCCACGTCATCACACTAGCGGTGGGTTCGTGTCCAGGAAGCAACAGAGTAGCTAACTCATACCTAATCTGCCGGTCGCCAAAAAACCCACCATCATCTCCAACCGGTGATTCGGTTAGACGAGTCAGGATATCATCAGACTTGTCGTTTTGTTAGCGTCGATTTTCGATGAGATCGTATGCAAACTGCTCGAGCACCTTAACCGCAGCAACGGACATCCAGTTAAATTCTGAGTCGAGTGACATCTCACAAAATTTACGCCTAATAAGTATAACTCAGCATCATTTTTTGTTTCACTTTGACTATCTGTTCTATGGCAGTTAGCACTACTCGATATTTCACAAAATTAAAGAACAGTTTCACCTTGGTCTTTATCTTAGGATTCTAACCCTGTCTTACCTAGAATATTCTAATTGTCTAATCTAATCCACTTACTAGTTTGCGCAACACTGAAATGATACTTACGTTCATGCTCACGAATTAGGAATGGTAAATCATATGTCATCTCTAGAGTAAAACTGTCCTCAAGAGCCGATACAATTGAATCATGTGACGTAACTTCTTTACCATCTCGTATAAAACCTCCCAAACGCTCGTCATGACTAGTGAATTCATCCCACCAAGTAAATGGCGAACAAACAAGTAACTGTGCACCCGGATTAGAAATTTCTGCCAGCTTATCAAGGGCGATTCTTGGGTGGGGTAGTCGATCCAGTACATTGGCAAAAGTAATAACATCAAATCGCCCTATCGTATCCGGTAGAGCCTCGGCATCACCTTGTAAAAAACTTACCCGTTCAGGATGTACACCATCGGGTAGTGCATTTGTGACAGCATCCCCAAGCTGACCTTCACGCTTTAATATAAGTGGAATTTTTCTGCTATTAAGAATGTTATTGGCAGTATCGATAAAGGAATGTGAAAAATCGATGCCGAGAACCTCTGAGCAAATTCTGGAAAGCTCAAAGCTGGTGCGGCCTACCGCACAGCCAAGATCCAACGCACGCGACTTCTCAGATAGTTGTGAGGAGTCAATACATTCGGCAAGTCTAGTATGAAACCCAAACGCCTGGTGTGGTCCAAACTCCCAGCGTAAAGTTTGCTCCAAATTAGCATAATGAAAAACCAAATATTCATTAATCTGCTCGGCTGTTTCATAATAATCAGGCATGATTGTCATCCAGAATAAAAACTGTTGACGCAAAGCTTACTACTATTCCACTAAGGAAAAAAGACCCGGTTTTCGAACCAAAACTATAAGTATATATGTCTCCCAAACAACAAGAATAACCGTCCATCTGAATATCATGAGATTTCATATTATGTCAGGGTTCCGATCAGTCGCGACTTACGGTGAAGACTTACCAAAAGCATGCGAGAAGTTTTAGCCCAGACTCAAGAATAAGATAGAACTCATGCATGGAGCAGCCCGCTATAGCATATCGATGTGCCAGTAATACTGGCTATCCCCCCGAACGACCTTTTGATGCAATGATAGTTAATCTTGCATCATCCCCGTCTTTATTATGAACAGATGGGGATGGGTTATCGACTCGCGAAACAGTACTGGATAACTCTTCACATACGTAATGAGCACACCGCCATATCCAGCCGCGATGTTATTCTTTCACCTTACACCCGCATCATTCAAACGCAGATGATTGGTCTAAGTATTTTCAAGGCACGAGAAAAAGCTTCGATAGTTTCTTCAATATCCAATTCACTATGGACCGCCGACACCAACCCACCGGGCCAACCCGTAAAATCAACACCATTATTATTCATAGTCAGTCTTAATAGCGCTGGGACACCAGCCGGTTGTCGACTAAGACCTTCGCGTCCTAACGTAACGGGAGAAAACTTTCCATCTTTCAAAAGCGGTCTATCATCGCCCATATAAATATGAAAGGCGGATGCCTCACCATAGACTAGCCAAGGATAGTTATAGGTTTTAATAACATCACTTAACCCATTTCTCAATTCATCGGCACGTCGATTCGCGATTTCACAGGCGTCAGTTTGTTGAATTATCCTAAGCGCTTGTATCCCAGCTGCAGCAGACACCGGACAGGCATTAAAGGTTCCGGGGTGATAAATTTTTTCTCGTCCAGAACGCTTCGCAAAGTCGTGATCGAGACCATTTACAATATCTGCTGAGCCAGTTACTGCCGCACCCGGTAAACCACCGGCCACTACTTTTGCCAAAGCGGTTAAGTCTGGCATAACGTTAACAGTCTCTTGCACACCACCTGGAGACACACGAAACCCTGTTACCACCTCATCGAAGATTAACAAGATGTTGTTATCTGTAGTCCATCGTCGCAATAAGTGCAGAAACTTTGAGCTTATTGGTATTTTTCCGGTTGCTGCACCCAATGGCTCAATCAGGACTGCGGCAATGTCTTTATCCTGAACCAAACAACGTTGCACAGCAAATTCATCATAAGGATCCATAGCGATGGAATTACTTGCAATACTCTCAGGCACGCCAATTGCTGGGCTTCCATCGAAGTGAGAGTTGTAACCGGTAGTCATATCATCCAGCCAACCATGGTAATGACCTTGAAAACGCATAACCTTTGTTTTACCTGTATAGGCACGTGCCAAGCGAACAGCCATTTGTGTGGCTTCGGTGCCAGATGCATGAAACCTCACACGTTCAGCACATGGCACCATTTCAATAATTTTCTGGGCCCAACCAATTTCCATTTCATGGTTGGTGGCAAAATGAGTGCCTTTCTGGAGTTGAGCCGTCGCCGCAGCAATTAATTCAGGATGATTATGACCCAGCATTAATGCGCCATGTCCACCGTAGTAATCTATATATTGATTGCCATCCACATCCCATTTCCGTGAGCCCAAAGCATGGCTTGCATAGAGTCCGTAAGGTTTTATGAATCGGGAATCATGCACTACTCCACTGGGAAGAACCTGCCGTGCCAACTCTGCAAATGCGGCGGATTTCGGTGTCATCGTTCTATAGGAATTTTCTATAGAATCAGTAATATCCTTGATTATTTTATTCATAAAATTAATACTGGAACTTTAGGCAAGTTACATTAGTTGTAAACAAGTTTACTTCCAAACAGACTCGGCTACGCGCAACCAGTTTTCTCCCATTACCTTGCGAATGACATCTTCACTATGGCCGCGGGCCAATAGCAATTCAGTTACGTTGGGGAGTTCTTCTGGCTCCAGTACACCAACTGGACGGCCGGAGTAATGTGGTGACCATACCGTACGCATATCAAAGTTTTGATCATAGACATAATCAATTCCAAGACCAACATGTTGCGGGCCTACTAAGTCAATCAGGTATTCGATATGTTGAACCATGTGTTTAGCGCGAACATCTTTATCATTGCCTAATACTTTAGAGAAACCTACCACGCCGATAACACCACCTGTGGCAGCGCATGCTAGTAGCTGATCATCGGGAACATTGCGTGTGTGATCACATAGTGCACGCGGGTTAGAATGAGAAGTAATTACCGGTGTCGATGATGCTTCTATTGTATCCATACTCGTCCGATAACCTGTATGACTTATATCCACTAACATGCCAACCCGGTTCATTTCCGCAACCAATTGTCTGCCAAAGCGAGACAATCCGGAGTCAGTTTCTTCCTGACAGCCATCTCCAACAGAATTCTTCAAGTTGTAGCACATCAGCATATGACGAATGCCCAACTGATAATAGACTTCGATTAATCCAATATCGTAACTCACTGGATTAGTACCCTGAAAATGAAAACCCAGTGCAAGCTTACCGTTTTGCTTGGCTTCACGAATATCAGCCACGCTTTGGGCCAAAACATACCGATCTGAATTGGCACGAATAAAGGCACGTTCTGCCGCAATCGTACGTATAGTTGTTTCAACTCCATGCCAATCTAGCGCGATCGTCAATGAAACAAAATCAACTCCATTTCTTGCCATACGTTCCAGCGCGGCTTCGCCAAGCGGTCTTAATCCCATATGACTCCAGGGAAAAGTCATATCACAAACCATTATACTTTCGTGTAATAGGCTGGTTGTTTCAGTCATATGCTTTAGCCCTCATTTGTAGAAAACCATAATTGATCATTATCAATCAGTTAGACCTAGTTTATTTTGCTATCATTAACCTGCAATTTGGCTATTGCGTCAAGCTCGATCGCCTGATGAGAATATGCTAGGTGGTCAACTGGAATGAATGTACGAACTGGCCGGGAGCTTGGGAACAAATCAGTTAACGTCTGTCTTATCTGAATCCGTTGATCAGAGTCTGTACTATCGCAAAATAGTCCATTTAACTTAACAAGTTTATATTCACCAGTTGCGTGTTTAATTATGTTTTCGATAAAGCATTTTGTTACGTCAATTTGTTGCACAATATTTTCAGGGTACTGCACAATACAATCCTTATCTAATGCAGCTTGACCACCCACAAATAACCATGGTCCAACCTGTAACCCGTGACTATAACTCGCAGCGATTTTCCAGCCCCAGTGGTCCGGCGGATTAATTTTAGTTCTTTGTAGATGAGTATCCATAGCCCAAAGATCGAGTCGAATCTGATGCCCAATCGCATTTAATCTAGGAATTGTGATCCCTGTAACTGCAGGGCCCGAGGCCGCAAGAAATCGAAAACGGTCACTCGCCGCCGTTTCATAAGCGAGTCTATCCATCGTTGGGGCACGCCAGCTATTTACTTTCACAATATCCGTATCATCCACATCCATTAATTGCATTACTAGACGAAGGTTTTCGATGGTTTTCTGGTTTTGGCTAACAAGATCATCTGGAAACAAAATTGACGCATTGTATGAGTCTGACGATTGTCCACTCAAGAAAGCAAACTCACCACATCTAAGTCCATGACAAAAACCTGCTCCAGGCATTGTAAGATCACTGTGCACCACACCTTCTCGGGAGCTCTCCCCGCGTATAGCAATAGCCTCTATTTCTACTAGGGCTTCTGCAATCCGAAGCTGTCGTACCGGCACAAAGGTAACGGCCGTTTGAACAGTTGTTCCTAAGCAGCGACCTAAATGCAGACGAAGTTCCGCCTCGTTAACATCAAACTGTACATAGTAGACAACTAGTTTTACTAGATCGGATAAACTAGCGTTAACTTTACCCAGACACACATCAAGCTCAGCAATAATTCGTGATGATTGGCGGGATATGTCACCTGGATTCTTAATAACGCCAGATTCTTCAAGATCAAGTTTCCCCGGGACGAAAATAATACGATCATCCACAACACGAATATCATTAAAGCCGTTTACATCATTCATTCTAGAATTCACTTTTGTCATCCGAGTTAAAATGAAGTCTCAAATAGGGACAGAGGTTACAATCTATACTCTATAGTAGCAAAGCGCTAGTCTAGCGTGATCTACCCCGATTGAGAATTTTGTACGCCTTTACGTGCTGCGTCAAACCAAAGGTTTACATAGCTAGCATAACTAGACTCGACAAATAGATCATAGTGAAAGTACTGCTCAACAATCTGAATTGAAGCACCACACCGAGCGAAACCGGACCGAGTGCACTGTCCACTTGCATAGTCATCTAAATCGATACTAACGCCTTGGCGCAGTACCTTTCTAGCGTCGGTTCCAATAAGAGAAAAACCAGAAAAATGATCAGAGATTATAGTTGCGGCGCAGTGATTGTGCTTATTTAGATCATAAAGCTGATTAAACAAATCCGTTTCCTGCTCCAAATCACATCGTAACCACCATTGATCTTCAGAAAAGCATAGAACTGAATATTTTTCGGTGTGTACTGCAGTATGTGCGGTCACAGGCAGCTCGTGTCCAAGAGATTTGCTAATCACCTTTTGTGCAGAGAAATCTGCACGAACATTGATGAGCCCGTACCCTTCAATCGGCACAATTTTAGCTTCATAACTCATGCGCGCATCTTCTCACCACGTGGATCATAAAAAACCGGTTTGGTAACTGTTGCCGTGAAAGAATCCTCTAGTCCAGAAATACAAATATTTTCTCCGTGACGATTTTTTCCATTCTTCAACAACGCCAAGGCAATGGTACGTTTTAAAATTGGACTGTAGCATGCCGCTGTAACATGCCCCTGAAACTCAGGATTACCACTTGTCGGTGCTTGCACAGGAACTAGCGCCGAGCCATCAGCTATTTTTGCATTATGGTCATCGGGAAGTAACCCAACCACATGTTGACGTTCGCCACCGATATTTAAATCTCTTTGTAGACTCCGTTTGCCAATAAAATCTGGCTTATTCATATCAATTACCCAGCCCAATCCTGCGTCATAGGGGTTGGTAATATTGTCACCTTCGATACCTGGAGACACAAAACCTTTTTCAATACGTAATACGCCACTGGTTTCGGAACCAATAGGGGTAATATCGTGTTGTTTCCCGGCCTGCATAAATAGCTCCCACAGTTGTAAACCATCTCTTCTTCGAACATTAATTTCGAAGCTCAGCTCACCTGTATAACTAACACGTGCAACACGGACATCAAGACCTGCAACTTTCGTCGTTTTAATTTGCATGAACTTCATGCTATCCAACAGTTCTCCATCCATTCCTGCATCTGACAAAACTTCGCGTGCCAGTGGGCCACAAACACAGATATTTGCCCAACCTGCAGAGACGTTGATTAGGTAAACCTTCAAGTCTTGCCATTCAGTTTGCAATAATCGCTCCATATGGCCGAGAACTACCGGAGCTGCTCCAGTTCCACAAGACATCAAATAGTGATTATCATCGATTCTAAATGTGACACCATCATCCATTAAGCGTCCGTCTTCTCGAAGCATTAAACCAAATCTTCCTTGGCCTATCGGTAGATCAGAAAATGAATTGGTGTACACCCTATTAAGTAATTCAGGAACATCTTCACCGTGTAACTCAAATTTACCTAATGGTGTCGCATCATAGATAGCACAGCCATTACGTGTCGCGAGGGCTTCTCTATTTATGGCATCCTGCATCGACTCCCCTGATTTAGGGTAATAAAACGGTCGCCGGAAATTAGCACCCGCCTCATTCATTGCAGCACCATGTGAAATATTCCATTCTGTAATAGGCGTCGTGCGTGCAGGAATTATTAATGCACCACGCTCCATACCACCTATAACGCCAAAACTTATCGGTTGAAAGGGTGGTCGAAAGGTAGTTGTGCCCGTAGCCGTCATTGAGGTACCACTCATCTGCGCCACAATTCCTATAACATTAGGATTGCCCATCTTCCCTTGATCCGTTGCCATGCCGGCCGTTGTATAGCGCTTGATGTGTTCGATAGACTGAAAGTTCTCCCGCATAGCCAACGCCAAATCATCTCGGGTTACATCATTTTGGTAGTCAACAAAAGCCTTCCCGGTATTGCCATCTTCAGCCCAGAACCCCTCGACGGAATAATTCACATCGTTTGTTAGCTTATTAAATGTGATTTCCGGAAACTCATAACCTAATTCTTTACCTATTTTCTGCCCCGCTTCTAGACCATCAGTAATGCATTGGGATAATAGGAAACGTCCGTTACTAGCGCCAACAGAACATTCACTCTGGATAGGTTTACCCGGTATAAAGGTTACATTCTTCGGATCATATACTGGCTTTGCACCACTATGCGACTGTAAATGCACAAGGGGGTTCCACCCACCCGAATGACAGACCAGATCGCAAGATACCGTGTGCAGATTTGCATCTCCATTAATAGCGCGAACCGTGACGGAACGAACCGTTTTCTTACCGCTTACGTTAACCACATGAGAACCTGCAACTACCGGTATATTTAACAACCGCGCAATTTTCAGGCTGTCGTCATCTACACTCTCACGACAATCCACCACCTCAAGAATTTTAATTCCAGCGCCCTGCAACACAGAAAGATACTCATAAGCCCTAGAATTATTGGTGAACAAAACACACCGCTTACCCGGTTGAACACCGAAGTGGGTAATATAACCAGCAACCGATGCACACAACATAACACCAGGACGATCATTGTTTGTGAACACCATAGGGCGTTCAACTGCACCAGTGGCAACAACTACTTGCTTTGCTCGGATATGCCACAAGCGTTCACGAATCCAGCTTTCATCAGGACTTGTCTGAACGGCAATCACCAGATTGTGATCGTAATAACCTGTTGCAATAGTGCTTTGAAGTCTTGATACGTTATCTAGCTGATCTAGAGTTTCGATCGTTTCCTTAACCCAGTCTAATGCAGGTTTTTGATCGATAACCGCAGTATCAAACAGTAAGTCACCTCCTGGTTCAGCTTGGTCGTCAATCAACAATACCCGCGCACCTGCTCGCGCAACTGCTAGAGTCGCACTGAGACCCGCCGGTCCAGCTCCGATTACAAGCACATCCACGTGATGATGTACTCTTTCATAGGAGTTAGTATCAGCGACTTTCGGAACTCGGCCTAAACCTGCCATACGACGAATAAATCGACTATAGAAATCCCAGGGTTTTGCCATAAAAGTCTTGTAATAAAACCCGGCCGGAAACAGCGGCGCAAGCCAACCATTAATCGCGCCTATATCGAAGTTAACACTTGGCCAACAATTAATACTTTCGGCTTCCAGCCCTTCGACCAATGGCAATACAGTTGCTCTAATATTCGGCTGATCCAGATCACTACGTAACTGTACTAACGCGTTGGTCTCTTCTATCCCACAACTTACAACACCCCTTGGGCGATGGTATTTAAAGCTACGGCCAACAACACGCACACCGTTAGCCAGCAATGCAGATGCCAACGTATCGCCCTTAAAGCCTTGATAGGATGTTCCGTTAAATCGAAAGTTTATAACCTGACGGCGATCAATTGCACCGCCACTTGAAAGACGACTCAACTTATTTCCTCCGACGCAGGTTGTATGGCATGTGTCACAGTATCGCGATCAATTACGAACCATTTGGTGCAACCATTTACATGCCACCACCATTCGCGAACCACACCTTTATGATTGGTGCTGTTATACAAGTAATCAGACCACTGTGCGTCTGTGGTAGAGGCAGGGTCATCGGGTCGAACCCGCGCACTTTCTCCGCCCGACATAAACTCATCCTCATTACGTTGGCCACACCAAGGACAGGGTATTAATAACATTTTCTATATCTCACTATCGATTGGCAGATACACCACCCTCCTGTACAAGTCGGCCGTTCTGAAACCGACTCAAACCAAGGTTTTCGGTTAGCGGGTGGGACTCATTGCGTGCAATTAAGTGCGCAAATGTCTTGGCCGCCGCCGGAGTTGTTTTGAAGCCACCCGAACCCGCCACATCTACATAAAAACCATCTACATCAGTCTTCGAGATTATCGGACTACCATCAAACGGCATATCAAGCATACCCGCCCAATGTCTAAGCAATTTCAGTCGGCTAAAACTTGGAAAAACCTCCAGCATGGCATTCGTAGCATCTTCAATAATAGAAAAAGTGCCACGCTGTGCATAGGACGTATATGGATCACAACCCTGTCCAATAACAATCTCACCCTTATCGGATTGCATCAGGTAAGTTCCATAATAACTGCGGATGACCACGATTTCGTTAAGTACAGGCTTAATGGGTTCTGACACCCATGCCTGCAATGGCTGTGTCACAATTGGTAAGCGTATGCCTGCCATATCTGCCACTACGCTGCCATGACCCGCCACTGCCATGCCGACCTTTTTTGCTTTTATAAACCCACGATTCGTCTCAACGCCGGTTACTGCACCACCTTCTCTGCGAATACCGCTAACTTCACAATTCTGAATGATATCCACGCCACGAGAATCTGCACCACGGGCGAATCCCCACGCTACCGCATCATGCCTCACCATGGATGCCCGCGGTTGATAAACACCACCAAGGATAGGCAACCGCATATTTTTTGATGGAGCAAAAATCGGCACGCGTTGCTTAATCTCAGGCAGACTTAGCATCCGATATTCGGCACCATAAATATGCATGGTGTTAGCCATTTGCATGGCAATACGATTTACCGCGGAACTTTGAATAAATGTGATCATGCCGCGCTTGCTGACCATCAAGTTGTAATTTAGATCCTTACTGAGCTGATGATATAAATCGATCGAGAGTTCATGAAATGGCACACTATCTTCGCGCAAGAAGTTCGATCGGACCGTCATGGTATTACGGCCGGTATTGCCGCCACCTAACCAGCCTTTCTCAACGACGGCTACATTAGTAATTCCATGATCTTTGGCAAGATAATAGGCAGCACCGAGTCCATGCCCACCACCACCAATAATAACAACATCGTATTCTTTTTTTGGATCCGGACTACGCCACATTTTTTCCCAGTTCTTGTGACCGGTCAGAGCATTACGTGCAAGTGAAAATATTGAAAAATGACTCACTAAGGCTATCCGAAATTAATTGAATGTGATTAAATCAAGTTTCATCACATTATAATTTTTGTACTTACTTGTCAAATGGGTTTGAACAACAGATTACAAAAGCAGGCGAAACAAGGCGACGCTATACCGATTCAATTAATCACAAATCATAGGGTGAATACATGAGTTATGCAGATCTAAATCAGCGACTACAAAACGGCGAATGTTTGGTGCTCGATGGCGCTATAGGGACTCAATTACAGAGAATGGATGTGCCCATGGATAATATTTCCTGGGCCGGTAAAGCACTGCACACTCATCCAGACACCATTCGACATATGCATCGCAAGTACCTTGATTGTGGAGCAGATATTATTACCACCAACACGTACGCCTCAGCACGTCATAATTTGGAGCCTCTTGGGCTTGGCGACTCGACCCGCGAACTAAATATCCGCGCGGTTAATCTTGCTATCGAAGCCCGTGAACGTTTTGCTAAAAGACCGACGTGGATTGCCGGCTCAGTATCTAATTTCGGACTAACCGTAGGTGGCGAATCAATACGTGCACTGCACAGGCACGCCAATAGTCGATCACAAATTTCCGAACAACAGGCCATCGCGAATTTAACAGAACAAGCAGAAATACTGGCCGATGCGGGAGTCGATTTTTTACTCGGCGAATCCACAGGCTCGATGCAACAAAGGCATTGGGTAATGGAGGCTTGCAAAAGCGTAGAGCTACCGGTATGGATAGGTTTCAGGGTGCGCTGGAATGAATCAAACAACCAAGTAGAAATGGGCTACTCTGACGCTCAAACCTTCGTAGACGGCGTAAAGGAATTGCTAACATCATCCAAGCCTAATTGCGTGGCGTTATTCCACTCGACCATTGAGAGCACTAACAAGGCACTACCCCTGCTGCGCGAACACTGGGATGGACCGGTTGCGCTATACCCCGAGGCCGACCGCAGTGATTACACCTCAAGTCGTCGCGATGAATCAATCCCAACCGATATCACACCGGAGGAATTTACCCAGCACGCCATCAATTGGAAAAATGCTGGTGTCGGAGTTATTGGTGGTTGCTGCGGCATCGAGGTTGATTTTATTCAACACCTAAGGCGGGCGTTCAATTAAGGTAATGTTATGATGCATAAAAATAGTATTACCAACTTAACTTTGTGAGATCAGAGAAACTCTTCCGCGAGCTGTTATGCAACAATCAGACGCCAATCGTTGAGCGCACTGAGCTTGAGATTTCTATAATGTTCGGCACTGACTAAGTGCCATCGCATCAATCTTCACCCCATTCTATTGTGGCCCCAGAATTTAGAGAATTTACTTTGCCGCATGTATCCCGTCAGCATAAGTTGGACTAAATAGTCTGATTGCCTAAGAGACAGTTTTAGTTCATCGTTCACCTTAAGAGGAAACGATGATGACAAACAGTAACAAGTATAAAGATAGCGCCGAGAAGACGGTACGAGATATTCGCAGACGGACTCGCCGCCATTATTCAGCAGAAGACAAGATTCGCATTGTTCTGGAAGGTCTTCGAGGCGAAGACAGTATTGCCGAGCTGTGTCGTCGTGAAGGAATCAATTCCAATGTATATTACCGCTGGAGTAAGGAATTCCTGGAAGCGGGTAAAAAGCGATTAGCCGGCGATACCGTTCGAGAAGCAAGTTCGGATGAGGTCAAGGTTCTGCGATCAGAAGCCTCTGCACTGAAAGAGGCATTGGCGGAACCAACTCCTGCCTCCAAACATCTGCCAGTGGATCTTTGCGGGTCCGCCAGTGGCGCTGTTCGGTGATCTCGGTTGATAGCTCGCCGGTATCAATACGCCGTGCAGTACGTTCTGACAGCGCTGCTTTGGCAGCGGCCGCTCTCTGTGTGCGTCCTTCTTTACGTTCACTCATATATAACCTGATTTGTTGATCTGTAATATGTTTACTAGGCACTGACTTCTCCAATAAGAATCAGTGGCTGAATGTATCAGATCAACCGGCCAACATCGTTGACGCCAACCGGCCAGGATAATTGTCGTTCAATACCCTGGAATAAGCTGCCTGATCAGGAGCAAACAGCCATAGTCGAACTCGCCCTTGAAAAGCCTGCGTTATCTCCTCGGGAGTTAGCAGTCACGTATACCGACGAACAGGCGCGTTATGTCTCAGA
>Ga0213861_10001446_pt1 | contig 20985 bp, 31 predicted proteins | sample PICome_4_FD_160110 | JGI IMG/M metagenome (GOLD analysis project Ga0213861, IMG submission 160110) | Coastal seawater microbial communities near Pivers Island, North Carolina, United States - PICO131 | ecosystem: Environmental > Aquatic > Marine > Coastal | place: USA: North Carolina... | reverse complement strand
CCTTAATGTTGGTAGTGGACTAACAGATGAAAACAGAGAGCAAATTTGGGCAAACCAAGATGCTGTTATTGGTCAGTTAGTTGAGATTAGAGCAGATGCGGCAACACAAAGTCAAGACGCTGATGACGTTTGGAGCCTAAGGTTCCCAAGGTTTAAGACCTTTAGAGGTTTTGAACTAGGAGAGAAATTGTAATGTACGATAAGATTGAAAACAGACAACTGTCTAGAAGGGAAAGGATTTTACTTGACCCACTAGGTGCAAGTGAAAAAAGCGATAAGGCTAAACGAACTAAAGACGAGAAAGAAGGTTCGTTTTATGGCTACAACGAAAAAGCGGATAACTACTACCCAGGATTGGACGACTAAGGAGTAATAAATGAGTGCAATAAACGGAACAATTTTTTTAAAAGAAACCAAAAAGGTAATGGATGGAGTACAAAAACTATATTCTTTTCCTAATGGTTATGGTGCAAGTGTTATAAGACACAAAGGCAGTTATGGTAGTGATAAAGGACTATGGGAATTAGCAGTTCTCAAAGGTGAAGAACTTTGCTACAATACACCAATAACAGATGATGTTTTAGGAAGATTAAATGATCCTGAAGTGGATAATATTTTATTAAAGATATCTAAATTAACAGATAAAGACGTATTTTGTGAATGGGATTGTGGAGATACTGTAGCAGATTGCACTGGCTACAAGTGTTGGGAGAGATAAATGCCTAATTGGTGTGCTAATCATATAGAAATTACTGGTCCTGAAGACAAGATAAACGAGCTTTATATGAAAGCTCAAGAAGGGTTCCTGGAGACTTTGGCTCCTATAGGAGAATGGGAATATAATAATGCTGTAGAAAAATGGGGAACTAAATGGGAAGTAGATATAAATGATTTAGCAGTAGATCTTTCTATGGCAAGTACAGATGGTACTGCCACATTAAGTGGATATTTTGAAAGTGCCTGGAGTCCTCCTATTGATGCATTAAATACATATTTGGGAAGTAATCCAGACTGTGAAGGTGAATTATATTACTACGAGCCTGCCATGGATTTTTGTGGTAATATGAATAACAATATAACTATCTCAGATGTTGGCATAGATTTTTTTGCAAATGATCCAGTAGGACAAGAGCTAGATGGCCACTTTGCTGTTATAGATTGCTTAGAAGAATATGAAGAAGAAATACAGGAAGAAGCATTGGCAACTCCTCCTGACATATTAGAACCACCAGAGCAAATACCCAACTGGTAAATAAAAGTATAAATAAAAACATGGGACAATATAATCACTTAGTTGAACGACAAAGATTACTTATAGAAGCAGAAAAATGGGCAACAGGTGTTAAAGCCATCCATGCTCATAGTTTAAGTAGTATGTGGTATGACGACCACCCGGAACATACATCAGAAGGTAAACGTGTTACTGATATTGAATATAATAATGGAAGAGTTGAAAGACTTTTATCAGATGGTACAAAACACTTATTTGGTGTTGCACTTACCGGGGATGAACTTATTGATGCATATACCAGACATGCCAAACCCACCGAATCCCAACAATTACTCACATAATGCTTGACATTATATCAAAATTTGCTATACTATGAAAAATGAAAAAGATAACCAGGTAGATATTAATCTTGTTTGTAAAAAACATAACCTGGATAGGTTTTCATTAGTTGAGATAAGCTCTTTTATTTCCAGATATAAAGACATTAGACCTGTAGAAGCTCTACAATTAATGTTAGAAATAGATGATTTAGAATTGTTTCTCAAAGAGCTAAAAAGTTCAATCCTTGACGCTGATTTAAGTAGGCGTTTAAGGAAAATGGATTAGTAGACTCGAATGGTATTTCGTAAATTGGGTTAGGCATTGTCCTTTTAAATTCCCTAGGTGTACTGTCTACTATCCAACTTTTTAAATAGGGGGTTAAATTCCTCGGGTATGGGACAGGTTTGTGATAGATTACCAAGTCCACAATTTAGATTACGACATGCGTAACAACTACAAACCATCCCACCAGTTTTTGCTCCGTTCGTCTAGTGGTTAGGACACCGGGTTTTCATCTCGGCAACAGGAGTTCGACTCTCCTACGGAGTACCAGTGGTCTGGTAGTTAAACGGTTATAATTCCGCCCTGTCACGGCGGTGTTCGGGGTTCGATTCCCCGTCAGACCGCCACTTAGTGGGTCTTTAGCTCAGTTGGTTAGAGCACCTCGTTTACACCGAGGGGGTCGCTAGTTCGAATCCAGCAAGACCCACCATTTTCTTTATATAAATATAGTAGGAAATAAAATGATTAGATTAAGTATTAAAGGTAGAATAGCAAAAAAAGAAAGGATAGAGAAATATATTCAAACTGCTTTATTAGATATGATGCCAAGGCTTAAAAGACTCATTGAAATTGATTTGAACGTTGTAACAAAATGTGATGATAATAATTATGCATTATGTTGGGGCGATAAAAACATTATAGAGATTGAACTAGCAAGAACTAGTGGAGATATAAAGTTTACTCATGACGAAATGATGCTAAACTTAGCACACGAAATAGTTCATGCTAAACAATTTATAAAAGGCGAACTTCATCCTACATTACAAAAATGGAAGAAGTTTAAGAAGGATTATGCTAAAACTCCCTATTTTAAAACACCATGGGAAAAAGAAGCATATTTAATGGAAGATAAAATTTTTAACAAATATTGGAAAAATGGCTAAACTATTTAAAAAAACATCAACAATAAAAACAACTAGAAAATCTAGCAGTATTGGACAAGGCGGTAGAGGAAGAAGTACTAAAATTTCTATGTCTACTATGAATAAAAGTAAAAAACGTTCACTAAAAAAATATCGAGGGCAAGGCAAGTAGTTTTAAGTCATGTTGTTCAGCAGTATCTCTACTGCTAACACTTGATAAATACAGATATGAGTACTTATAATCCATATAACAATTATATGAGTAGTGATGTTATTACTACATCTCTCACAGAGGAATGGAAATGCGAATTGGTAGAACCCAAACACAAAGCACTTCATACCAGAGCAAATATAGACCCTTTTGGTGCTGATTTAAATTGGGAAGAGAAAGAAGCAGAAATGCTACAACTTATGCACGATAAATTTGGAATAGGTTTAGCCGCACCACAAATTGGTTTGAGTTATAATATGTTTGTAATGAATCATGAACACCTAGGAGACATAGGTGTTTTTAGACCTGAAATACTTGAATACAGTGAAGAAACATGTAGATATGAAGAAGGCTGTCTAAGTTTTCCAATGTTATATTTAGATGTAATTAGACCCGAAAAAGTTAAAGTCAAATTTTATAAATCAGATGGCGAAACCCAGGTAGAAACCTGGATGGATGGCAGAGATGCCAGATGTTTTCAACACGAATTCGATCACTTACATGGCGATTTATTTATAGACAAAGTAAGTGAAATGAAACTGCAAAGAGCATTTAAAAAAAGAGAAAAATTTTTTAAGAAATTAGAAAGACAAATGAAAAATGCTTAAATATCCTTTTTGGGTAAATGATTTTGACAGAGTGAAAGATCACAGAATTACCCACCCATCAGTAGCAAAAATATTCGAACATCCTGTAGCATTTTGGTATGGTGCTAAAAGAAATAAAAATGCTTATGCGAAATTAAAAGACAGTCTTAAAAGACTCTTAAATCGTACATCACCCAAAATGCCATACTTTGTACTATATAACTTACCTAACAGAGACATAGGTCAATATAGCAAAGGCGGAGCCACTGACGCCACAGATTATCTTTTATTTTTACAAGAGTTTTGTGCTGGAATAAAAGGACATAAACCCATAGTGATATTTGAACCAGATGCTTTACCACATACTACTCTGATGACGCCCGTAGAAGCTCAGTATCGCATAAATTTAATGAAGGAAGGTATTAGAGTGCTCACAGAAGAAAGTGATGCATTGGTATATATAGACGTAGGACATAGTAACTGGTTGAGTCCAGAACAAGCGTCAGAGCTTATTTCCAGTGTGTCTAACAGCAATATAAGAGGGTTTAGTGTTAATGTAAGTAATTATAGAAGCACAGAAGAAAGCATGGAATGGGCCTTAAAGATATGCGAATATAACGAAGACTGGCATTTTGTTATAGATACTAGCCGTAATGGTAATGGCCCTCACGGTAATGACTGGTGTAATCCTCCTGGCAGAGCATTAGGTAAACCACCTACATGTGACACTGGAGAAGAGAAATGTGATGCATTTTTATGGATAAAGATACCTGGTGAATCAGACGGAACTGGAAACGGTGGTCCTAGAGCCGGCAGGTTTTGGCCTGAGATGGGAAGCCAACTTATAGAAAATAATGAATAATAGATTGGTAGATGAATTTTCTTTTGTTGATATGTACAACAAAGAAATTATGATTTGGGAAATGCTTTTAGATTCTAACAGAACAAATGCCTATATTAATTTTATAAAAGAAAATGTAAAAGACAAGGTTGTTATAGAGTGTGGTACTGGTACAGGCTTTTTTTCCTGGTTAAGCATAAAGTATGGTGCTAAAAAAGTTTACAGTTGCGAACAAAGTCGTGAATTGTGTGCAAATTTACAGGAAAGATTTAAGGAAATTAATAATTTAGAAGTCATAAATTTAGATGTTTTTACAGATAAACTACCTGAAGGTGATATTTACATACATGAATTATTTGGACATTCTGCATTAGGTGAAGGTATATTTTATTTTTTAAAAAATTGTATGAAACAAAATATAAAAAATATATATCCAAATAATTTAAAATTAGTATCATGCAATCTAACAGATTTAACACAAACTCCAATAAGTTTAAAAGACTTTGATGATTCAGACTTAGATAACGACGTGATAGAGTTTTTTAAAATTAATAATAAACAAATAGATCCTAATAATCTTTTATTTAATACTAATTATAGTATTACTGAAACAAAATCAATGTTTGATGGTAATATTTTTGATTTATTGAAGTTTGATAGTGGTAGTAATAAAAAATATGTTTATACTTATTTTGAAGCAGGATTCAATAATAACTATTACTCAAGTTTTGAAAAACGTCAAAATCATTGGGAAGTAGAAAAGCAAAAAACTTATGCTTACACAGTTGCTAAAAGGTTATTTGTAAAGGATAAAGTTATAAATTAACTAACACCACTAGGATCTTCGTTAGACATCACATCATCACTAGGAATAGGATCTGACTCAGGTTCTTTAAGTTCTGCTTCTAAATAGTTTCTAGCACCTTCCAAGTATTCATGAGCTTTTACTACTTTGGCTTGCCACCAATGTGGGAAATCTGAATCAGGAAGTTCTTTTAACATTTTGTGTAGATCTATAGCATTTTTACCAATAAGATATAATTCTTTAGATATCATACCTCTTTCATTATCAATATGACCTACTGCAATTTTTTTAGTTTCTCCTTCACCTGTATCTGATCTATAATCAACTCCAGGTTCTCCATCACTTTCTGAAACAATTCCTGCTAATTTTTGTAATCTTGTTATCTCATTCATATTAACTACATCCACATCCTGAACATGCTTTAAGCACTATTCTTTCCTTTCCACACTTAGGGCAAGGCTCTGTTTGTTCTTTTTCTTTAATACCTGCTAGGTCTCGCATTCTTTGAATATCTTCGTCTACTTCAGGTTCGCCATGGTCTTTCCAATCTGCACTATCTACAGTATCTTCAGCATGTCTTTGAATGATTTCATCTCTGTCATCATCCATGTGTAAGTTTAAGTCTCTGGAAATCTCGCCCATTTCCTGATCAAGTTCTTCCATTGATAAACCACATGCTTCTGCGTATGCTTCTTCGCCACCACTTTGTAGGGCATTCATTAGATCTTCGTATGCTTCTTCTTCACGACTTTGTTCAGCACTAGCATCAAAACTTTCATCATATTCTTTAGATGCCATTACATTCTTATTATTTTCGTTATCAAATTGTATCATCATTTGATGTAGTTTGTCTGCATATTTTCTATCGCTCATCATGTCTTTAATTTTAGCAATTAAAGGTTGCATTACTTTTTGTAAGTAAGGAGCCATATTACTGTCACCAGCACCAACGTCTAATGCTTTTTGCATAATAGATGCCGCATCTTTACCTTTTATATCGCCTCTCATTCGGTTATAAACTGATGTATCTACTTTAGTATCATCTTCAGGATCTATTGCTCCAGTGATTCCTGTGTCAGGATCTCTAGGATCATTAGGATTTTTAGGTTCTTGCTCTACTTCTGCTTCAACTGTTGGTTCTGGAGCATTCATTTCTGAATCTATTTTGGCTTTAATTTTTTCTAAACCAAACTTCTCAACCATATCTATATAACTTTGTATAACGTCATCCGCCATCATTTCATCAGCATCTTCAGGATTGTTGTATTTCATGGCATTTAGGTCTTTAAGGCAATCTTCTTCACTATCACAATCCATTATACTTGCTTCTGCATCAGTCATTGCAATATCAAAAGCATTACCGCCTTCCGCCATTTCTTTTTTGCCTACTGTTTTAAGATATTTTTTATATGCTACTTGACTTGCTTCTTCGTCCTTCCAAGTATCTCCACCTTCTTTTTTATTTTCATGTTTCCAATCTGATAAACTAAGAGGCTTGTCGTCATCATATACAATCATACCTTGAGGACCTTCTTTGGTGGCTTCTTCGACACCGTAATCTGATTTTATATCTGATAAATCTAAACTTTCTTTTTCAAAACCACTATCTTCAGGCTCATAAGGAATATCATCACCTGCTTCCAAATCCATGTCTGATATGGCTTTTTTAGCAATCTTTAAAGCAAATTGCTTATCTTCATCATCCATTCCTTTAAGTCCATTTTCAGGCATCTTGTCTATTAATTTGTTTAGTTTATCACTAACCATTAATCCGTTTTCGTCTGGCATTATTCTTTCATTAATCTCTGCTAGTAGGTTTGCAGGCGATTTTAATAATGCTTGTACAAATTGTTCTTTCTTTACATCTGAATCATTTACATCAGATCCTTCTGGGAAACGGTTTGCAATGCTCATACGAGCTGAGCTCTTAGTAACCGGAGCAAAATTTACGTCTTCAATACTTACAGGAGTATCAAACTCCACTGGAGCATCTTCACGCATTTCTAATCCTGCTAGTTTTAAAATTGTATTTAAATCTTCGTTCATTTTTTCACCTACTATGTTTTTGTAAACTAAATTAAAAACAGATTCATTATATTCTTTAAAATATCTATTAAATACTTTTTTAGCACTCTCTTTATCAGGAGCATCTAATATCTGTTTTCTGAATGCACTAGCACTCAAAATTTCGTTTTTAATGTCGTCTATTTCTGTTTTTACGACTTTAACATATCCTCTATCCATCATTGATTTAGGATTTGTCTTATATGTATTTATCATTTGAAAGTAATAAGGATCACCATTTGGCTTCATACTTAACCCAGTTTTTTTATCCATGTTATCAAACTTAAATCTAGCATCTTCTTGCATATCTTTTTCACCAACAGCAAAAAATATTGCTGTATTGTCTGGGTCTTCAATATAAGGTGCTAAATCATCAGGATGGTAATTACGTCTAACTTGTAGCATTTTATTAGGGTCAATACCCTGAGCAGTTGCTACTAGTTGTTTTTCTTTAAAATTAAATGGGGATTTACCAGGCTCTGTTTTATCTGATGTAGTTATAAAAACATCTGCATCAGGATTACTTGCAACAAGTTTATTAAATACAGTTGCATGATGAGCCAGCATAGGCTGGAATCTTCCTGGATATATTATTACCTTCTTCATATGTACTATTTATCAGAATGGGCGCCATATACTCAACTCACCTATTTCTATATGTTGTGGTTGATTTATTGCCCAAACAATAGAACTAGCACATTCTTCTGGGGTAATTTTACTTTTTGTTTCTATGCCTGGTATATTAGCAATCATATCTGTTTCAACATAACCAGGATTAATATTAATCATTCTGCATTTTCTATCTGTCTTAAACATTAGTATAAATGCTTGATGGCTTAATGCGGCCTTTGTAGCACTATAACCTGTTTGGTTACCACTAAGTCCTGGGTATTTACTTAAACTGGAAATATTTACTATTGTTTTATTAGGGTCATCCTTCCACATTTCAAACACAGCATTAAGTAATTCTACCTGCATATAACCTTGATGAGCATTGTTTACAAACACATCGCATTTTTTAACAGCACGAACAATAGAGTTAAATTGCTCTACTATGTCATATCCATTACTTCTACTAAAGCCAATTGCTTCATGATCTTTATTTAATAAATCAAAACAGGCTTTGCCGATTCCTTTGCTATGACCAGTAATCGCTACTTTCATATTTTACTCCTACTAGGTGCCATCTAGGTTCTACACCGAAATTTATAGCAGAATGATATCCTGATGTATTTAATTCGTATACATTATCTGCATCTAAATGATAAAACTTTGCGCCATTACACTTATTATCATCAAAAAATGTAATGAATGATTGCTTATTTGTTTTTAATGGTATATGTAATCTGATATTTAATAATTTATCAGTATCACTATCCTTGTGTATAGTATATGTTGAACGAGGTTCTATTTTCATTAAACGCCATCTATAAAATTTATTATATTTTTTAATTATATTTTCTAAACTAGAGTCTTTAAAAAAATCTAAAACTTCTGAATACATTCTTTCGCTGTATTGTAACATATTCTTTTTACCTATACTACATTCCCAATCGTCACTACCATCAGTATTTGTAATAGATATCTGATTTTCGTTCCAAAGTTTATAGTAAGATAGAAATTTGTCAATAGGCTCCCACAAAGAATTAGAATCCGCCGTGTCTATATGTTTCACATATTCCATGTATATACTTATGTAATTTTAAATGTGGAGGTTACCACTTTCGGCAAGACCAATATCTGGCCTTTGTCTTTGGTCCTGGATTGTCGCAATTATGTCTTGCTCTGAAACTTTTTCTTGCTTTAGGGTTACTCTTTCTGATACGCATTGTTTTACGTTTTGCTGATGTTCCACCATGTCCAAAGTTTACTTTTTTAACATTACCTGTTTTAGGATCTTTAACATAAACTTTAAACTTCTTAACATCACCTCTCATAGGCTTATTAAGTTTTACTTTACGGCCCTGATACTCTGCTTCAAACATGTCATTTTCATCTATACTAAAGCCAAGTATACCAAACTCTTCGTGAAAGTCTTGATCTTCATCTAATGTAATCTCTTCATTAACACTTATATTTTCTTCTAGTCTAACATCATATATCATTTTAGCAGTAAGTTTTATTACATCAGCCATTTCAGAATTTTCACTTTCTAATTCTGCATAAAGTTCCTGGGCTGTCATTTCATTCCACTTATTAGGTTCACCTAATGCTTTTGCTATCATTTTACTTACATCTGCTTCACTAGAATCTGTATCTACCTCTTCTGAAACATTTTCGCTTGTAAGTCCTGCTTTTTTCATACCTTGAGCAATCAGGTCACTTCTTTGAGCTCTACCCATATGTGGATAGTCTGCCTGCATGTACTGATACATTTGTCTGGGATCGTCCATCTGCTTAACTGCTCTAGCGATCTGATCAATTACTGCTTCATCACCTGGATAGTCTGCTTGGGCTTTTTCTTTTTCTGATTTACGCTCGTCGTGTCTAATAATATCTACCCAACTAGCACCAACCATTTCACCTTCGTCACATCCGTACATTCCCCAACCATCACATTCGAAAGCAGAGTCTTCTATCTCTTCGCCATCGTCATCATACTCTGGATATTCTGCATCCTGATAACCTGTGCCTGAACAATTAGGGCAAGACCCGTGCATAACATCTGCTTTTTCGTGATCAGCACGACAATCGTCTAACGCATCAAGTAATTCATCGTGTGCTTCTTGTCTTTCTTCAGCATCATAAAAGTTGTCTGGAGAACCAATCATATCATCACTTACACTGATGGCTTCTACCATTATACTTTCCACAATCTCAAAGTCACTGTCTGAAGTACCGCTAAATCTACTAGCACCAACACTTGCTTTACCCTGACGGTATGCTAAGTGTCTTGCTTTGGTTTTAGCATCATTTTCGTGAGAGGCAAGTATTTTTTCCTTAAACCCTTTAGGGCCTTTGACTATGTAATACTTATATTCGTTTAATTTAGATTCTGATTTTTTGGCTTTGCCTTTTTTGATCTGTTTGCCTAAACAACCTGACTCACTAGGCTCCTGAAAGCCTGATCCGGGTTTGCTATTTTCGAAGAAGTTTACTAATTTCATGTAAACTATTTATCAAAATTAACCCATAATGCTAACGAAGATCTAGTGCCTTGTTTAATCTTTCTAACACCATGTAAATTATTATAGTTACTAAACAATACTGCATCTCCTTTATACATCTCAATAGCAGTATTATTTAATGTAAATAGTCCACCTTTATATTCTGAATTTAGTTGTATAATTATTGTGTCCTCAGAAGGGTCATGATGCGGTTCACAATACTCATCTTTATTATATTTGGTAATATACATTCTGTCTTTAACAACAGAAAAATCTGTATCTAAACGTTCAATTAATTTGGATTTTATAAAATCAGAAGCCTCTAATTCTATTCTTATAGGAACTTTTTCCATTTTATACCATGTATTTAATGGTACTTTTTCAATAGTTCTATCTATAGCAGGAGCCCTAGAATAATTAGGCTCTGGTAAATCGTTTAATATTTTATCGCACTCTGAGTGAGTAATAAGATTTGGAAAGTACCTATAAGAACTAGTCATATGACTATTTATAGTCTAATTAATTACTAATCTTGTCCAACTGGTTTCCAAACTAGTTTGATTCCTCTTCTGTCTAGTTCGTTTCTGCACTTCTGTTTTACTTTTGGCTTTTGGCCATTATTAATATATTCTACTAGCTCTTCTTTTGAGGTATTTTTAATATAAAAATGTTCTACTTTATTGCCTTGCCCTTTAACAAAAGATTTATGTGAGGGTTTAAATTTTATTGGCATCACGTTCTCCTAAATAATGTATTATTTAGTTAAAAACATGTTTTTACTTATATAACCATTCCATATAATTAAAAAAATCTTTTCGTTCACTACACCAAAATTTTGCTTTATAGATAGGATGTTGTAAAACTTTAAGAGAGTATTCTATTTGACGGTCTCGAGTCTCGACATCAGTCTTTCTGCTCGATTTGTTACTTGTCTGTACCATTTACTATCTCGGCCCTCAACACCTGCTTGTTTCCAATCTTCTGCCTCTAAGGCTTTCTTAAAGTTTTTAAATCCGCTCAATCTAGTTCTACCCATATTGAACATCATGTTTACTAATATTTGTTGTACTTCATCAGGCCAATTACCAAAGTTTTCATATAAAACTTCACACTCTGATATTGCTGTATCTAAATCTTTTTCAAAACATTCTTTGACTCTGTCTTCATCAACAGGAAAGCCCAAATCTTTTCCATATTCTGGATCTGAATCTAAAACTAAATGTCCAACACCAAAGGTTGGAAGACCTAGATGATCGTGATACACTTCATATACAACACCTTCGTCTATTTTGAGCTGTTCAAATACTGCCTCACGGTCTAGTTTTGTATCTTTTCCAAAAAACATTTAATTAGTCCTCTTTTTTCCAGATAGTCCAAGCACCGTAGGCAATCATACCCCAACCAATTAAAGTTGTTGGTACTAGCAACATTGCTATACCACCACCTATAAGGACTGCTCCATCTAAACTTGTTCTTTCTTTTAATCTTGCTTTAATAAAATCCATAGTATTCTCCTATTTGCAAATCTATTTATAAGTTATTTCTTTTTTCGTACAGTATTACTGACATTTTTGGCCTTGCCTTTTCTGTTCTTATTTGGATCGTTACGTCTTTTCTTTGATACTGCTTTACCTATAGCGGACTTTCCGCCTTTGGCTCTTAAACTTGCGGCTTTACTTTTGGATAAACACTTGGGTTTACCTTCGCCCTTCTTACTGTCTCCGCATTTGCCAATACGTTCGCCTTTGGTATTATAACGGTCCCAACCGCCACCACCGGCTCCACCTTTTTTGCCTTTGCCAAACCATGCTCTTAGATTTTCACCAACTGGTGAATTAAATGGCATATCCACTCCTGAGCCTCTTATATAATCATAAACATCTTTTTCTGTAGGAGTTTCAGATGAATCCATATCCATTGCAAGATCTATTTTTTGTATTACTTCTAATTTTCCTGCCATAGGTTTATCTGGATCCATCAAATAATTATGACACATACTAAATAATTCACTATCGCCAGTAGCAGTACCTCTTATTTGCCAGTCCCTAATTTTTTGCAATAACTTATCATTAGTTGGTGGAATTGGAAAGTTTTCTTCTATTGCTATTGGTGTGAAGTCTTGCATTACATCTTCTATAGAGCCTTCACCAGCATCAACTATTTTGCCTTGTGGATCTAATAATACCCAAGCATTGTCGTCATCGTTGTAACCTTCTTCTCTGGCATTTATTACATAGCCATTGCTGAGTTCTATAGGTGTGTCACCGTATTCCCAGGAACTGATAGCATCTAATACTTCTTCATGTGGCAGTTTCGGATAGATGACCCCACCAAAGTTACCCTTTGTTATATCTTCGTTTTTTACACAATTAGGCACAGTCTTGCCAAACATCTTCTTAGTGCCTTTCTTGGTATAACCCTTCCAGCAACGGGTTCCTTCTGTGATTTCTTTGATAAGCATATTTACTTACCCTTGCTTTTGCCCCAATTCTTAGCACCTACTTTACGGCACTTGACTAAGGCTCCTGATGCGTAGGCACTGGGCCATACTTTATATCTGGATTTTACTTTGTGATAGCAGGCATCCTGCTTTTCGTTGAGTTGTGATTCGTGTACTATGCCACCTCCACATTTAGGACATTGATCAAATGGTATTTTTGATTCTAAAGCAAGTTTACCATTTTCTCTTTTAGTTACTTTTTTATCAATAATTGATGCTAGACGTTGTAAAAGTTTTATACCTTCTTCATCTTGTGCATTTTTTTCTAATTCACTAATTACTGCGGTTATTAAAGATGATTTACTTGCTGAATATGGACCTTCGTCAAGTGTTGCTTCTTTAAAATCTAACTCACCTTTATTATTTAAACCCAATCCTTTAGCACCATAACTTATGTTACTTTGATTTGTTTGAGTTTTAAATGCACCTGGTGTTCTTGTTTGTGTATAAATATTTTTTATTTGCTCTGCAAATTTTTCTAAAGATAAATTTTTAAATTTAGGATTAGTCATTGCACTAAAAAGAAAACCAATAAATTTTTCAGGACCTATTTGGTTCATTAAATCGTGTAGGTCTGTTGCTAAAAGTTTATCAGGCAACTCCATTTTATCTAGTTGACTGCCCTTACTAAAATTAGGATTCGCTTCACCAACAAGTTTGCCTTGCATAGGATGAGGTGACTCGTGACCTGGATTAGGTTTTACAAGTTTAGGCTTCTTTGCAGAAGCCTTTGCTTGTTTTGATTTCTTTTCTGTGATAATACTGTCTATTTTCATTGTTATGCTATTTCGCCTGAGTACCAAACTCTTACTGTAGCATTTCCGGCACTTGCACCACCTTGTGTTACATAAATATTTAATGCTGTAGCACTAGTATAATTATGCTTAGGCTCAATTTTAACTTGACTTCCTGAAGGATCAAATCCTGCAAATAGTCTTTCAAGATCACCTGAATCACCAACAGTAATTTCTGTGGATGAATCATAATCTGTCCAGTTACCTGCGTCTTTTTCAACAACCACACTATGTATCCATGTGTTTGATGAAGTAGTTCCTAATGATACATTACCACCGTTATGAGTAACTGTGGTATCAACGTATTGTAATTTAGGGTTAACTATTCCGTCAAATTGACTTTTAGTTGCGGCATGAGTATCGTCAGTTGCGTCAGCAAGATTAACATTTACTAATTGATCACTTGTATTTGTAAAACTGATCTGATCACTATTGCTACCTACAATAGTTACACCACTTTTACCAAGTTGAACATTAGCACCAACACCTGCAATGCCGTAGTTTTTTACTGAATCTACCATGTTAAACTCCTATTAACTAATGTTACCTAAATCACTATTACTGTTTTGTGATTCAGTAATTGTACCGTAATCAGTTACACTTACACTATCACTTGCTAATAAGATACTTATAGTGGCGTTACCTGCACTTGCGGCACCATTTACTATATTATAACTTAGTGTACCGGTTGATGTATATTCATATTGATATTGTGAATGATATTGAGCAACTTTAGTTACATCTACGTCACCAGATCTAATAAATCTTGAAGAGTTGCCTGAATCACCAACTTCTACATAATCACCAGTTCCACCACTTGCCCAAGCAGTAGGAATGTCAACTGTGACACTTACTATTCTTGAACCTGAGGCTATTGTGGCAATGTTGGCAGAACCTGAATTATAGTCAACATCTACTGTAACGTGTTGTAATAAGTTTGCTTCAGCATCATCTAATTGGGCTTTTGTTACTGCCTGTGTGCTTACTGTAGCATTTGCAACTGCTATCTTTTGTAAAGCATCACCAGACGTGTAAAAGCCAACTGCACTGGCGTTTCCACTAATATATGATCCTTGTTTACCAAGTTCCACATTAGCACCTACACCTGCTAGATTATATTTTTTTACTGTAGCCATTTTATCTCCGAGATTGGATTGTAATTACAATTAGTATTTATCTTATATTGACAATTTTTGTAACTGTGTTATACTTCCAGCATGGAAGAACAGTTCAGAATATTTAAAACAACTAATAAAGGCAAGGTACAATACTCTGTACACAAAGTTTATTTGTCTGATGATGGTAAATCTATTACTGATTGGGATAGAGAACCCATTAAATTAGAGTTTGACAATTTACTACAATTAAATTATAATATGATAAAGAGCTTAAATGCTTGTACACATGATATAATGGAAGAAGAACAAGACACTAACTCTTTTCAAAAAGCAATGGATATATTTAAAAACAATGTTTGATAATTCTATAAAACGAATTGGATTCTGCTGTAAGTATCTGGAAGAAGATCAGACACAGAAACCTAAAATACTCAAAGAAAAACAGCAGATGTATACTGAAAAGTCTACTACAAGACTGTGGTGTAACAATAATCCTGACAAAGCAGAACAAAAGTTATTGGATTGTGTTGAACACAATATGCAAAGTGCATACAATCTTGTGGAGTATGTGAGTACACTACCTGAAAATATGCGTATGGTAAGACTAGGCAGTAACCAAATACCCATGGCAACTGAACCTACATGGAGATATGTCTTTGAGGATAAAACAGTTATTAAAGAACTTGAGAAAGGATTTAGTAAAGTAGGAGAACTTGCTAGAGAAAAAGATGTCCGTGTAAGTTTTCATCCTGGACAGTTTTGTGTACTTGCTAGTGACAAACCTGAGGTTGTAGAACGAAGTATTGATGAGTTTGAGTATCATGCTAACATGGTACGTTGGATGGGTTTTGGTAAGGAGTTTATGGACTTTAAAACTAATGTCCATATTTCGGGTAGACAAGGATATCAAGGTATTATAAATATACTAGATAAATTGAGCCCAGAAGCTCGTAACACAATCGCTATTGAAAATGACGAAATGTGTTGGGGATTAGATGAGTCCCTACAATTAGAAAAATATGTTGCACTGGTGTTAGATATACACCATCACTGGATTAGAGATGAAGAATATATACAAGCGAATGATGACCGCGTTAAAAGGGTCATTGATAGTTGGCGTGGTGTTAGGCCTACTTTACATTATAGTTATAGCAGGGATGAATGGTTACCTGAACCATCCTTGTTACAAGCAAACCACCAGCACGGAGGTATGCATGACATTAACACCTTACTCGATTTAGGTTGCAAAAAACAAAAACTAAGAGCCCACTCTGATTTTTATCCTAATGAACAAGTAAACGAATGGGCATTGACCTTTTGGCAAAACTTTGACATACAATGTGAGGCCAAGGCCAAAAACTTGGCAAGCCAACAATTATATAACCAAGCAATAGCAACTGGTAAATAGTGGCATGAAGAATATATTGCTATTAGGTGGCGTAGGCTACATCGGGTCTAAATTTAATAAAGTTTTTAAAGACAAATATAATATTACCAATGTGGATATTAATTGGTTTGGTAATCCAGAAGAATTAGAATACGAGTTTTTTGATTACAATGATGTTACTGATAGATACATTAAAACATTTGATACCGTTATATTGTTAGCAGGTCATAGTAGTGTTAAGATGTGTGAAGACAAATTTAGTAGTTGGAATAACAATGTTAGAAACTTTGCCAACCTGCTAAAGAAATTAAATGGTACAAAATTTATTTACGCCAGTAGCAGTAGTGTATATGGAAATACAACTGAAGACGAGATAGATGAAGAATATTTAGATTTTTCTCCTATAAATTTTTATGATATGGCAAAACTACAAGTAGACCAATTAGCAAAACTAAGTGATTCTGAATTTTATGGATTGCGATTTGGTACAGTAAATGGGCCGGCTCCACATATAAGAACTGATGTAATGATAAATGCTATGACTAATACAGCAAAAACAAAAGGTGAGATACATTTGTTTAATGCTGATACTAAAAGAAGCATATTAGGAATAAATGATTTAATGAATGCCTTAGAAACAATAATAGAGTCAAATGAAGACAACAGAGGCATATATAACTTGGCAAGTTTTACAAGTACATCAGGAGAGATTGCTGAAGTAGTAGGCATGGCATCCAAAGTAAAAGTTATAAACAAAGATACTCCAGAAGTTATTACTAACGAAAAATTAGAAAAAAAGAATTATAACTTTGGTGTCACTACTACAAAATTTCAAGAAACATTTAATTTTAAATTTAATGATACATTAGAGTCATTAGTTTATGAGACTGTAGGAAAATTTGATGACTGCGAATTAAAAACTAATAGATCAGAACCTGTAGAATACGAATAAAATGGTATATAAATATTAATATGGATAACAAACTAAATGACATTCTTGAATCTATAAAAGAATATATAGATGAAAAACAAGCAAACAAAACATGGGAGCCTGGCAAAGACTTTGTAAATTATGCTGGTCCTTTGTTTAGTAGTGATGAGTATGTGAGTGCCGCAGAAACATTACTGGATGGATGGTTAGTAATGGGAGATAAAAGTTTAAAATTTGAACGTAAGTTTCCAAAATATTATGGCAAAAAACACGGTGTATTAACTAACTCAGGTAGTAGTGCCAATTTATTAATGATGGCATCATTAACAAGTAAAAGGGGACATAACTTTCCTAAAGGTACTAAAGTATTAATGCCTATTGCAGGTTTTCCAACAACACTTAATCCAACATTACAGGTAGGATTTGAACCTGTATTTGTAGACATTGAATTAGATACACTTAATTTAGATTTAGATCAGTGTGAGGAGATATTAAAAAATGATCCTGACATCAAAGTGATAACATTCGCTCACGTACTAGGAAATCCGCCTAACATGGATCAACTTATGGAGTTAGTGGAAAGGTATAATCTAGTATTATTAGAAGATTGTTGCGATGCATTGGGTACAACATACAGAGGAAAGCCTTTAGGTAGTTTTGGTGAAATGGCAAGTTGTAGTTTTTATCCTGCACATCATATGACTATGGGAGAAGGTGGCTTTGTTGCATGTAATACAAATGAGCAAGAAGTAATTACTAGAAGTTTTAGGGAATGGGGTAGAGGTTGTTATTGTGTAGGTCCAGAAGCAAACAAACTAAAAAACGGAACATGTAAAAAACGTTTTAGTGATTGGATACCTACAATGCCTGACCAAACATTTGATCATAAATTTGTATATGATGAAATAGGATATAATTTAAAACCTATAGATATCCAGAGTGCAATGGGTCTTGAGCAACTTAAAAAACTAGACGAAATTCATTCCTTAAGAAGAAGAAATTACAGTTTACTATTTAAAATATACGAAAAATATGAAAAATATTTTATATTACCTAGACCAAGGGAACATTCAGATCCTAGTTGGTTTGCTTTCCCATTAACAATAAGGAAAAATGCGCCGTTTACTAGGACACAATATGTAGACTATTTAGAAGATAATAAAATTCAAACAAGACCTTATTTTGCTGGTAATATTATGTTACAACCAGCATATAGTCATTTAATGGATCCTCAAGACGCAAAAGATAATTACCCTAATGCAACATTTACATTAACAAATACTTTCTTTCATGGAGCAAGTGCTGTAATTACACCAGAACAAATTGCATGGATCGAGAAGATTGCGGACGAGTTTTTATCACAATATGAAAACAGAATACTATGAAGAACTATTTTGTACAAACTCTTTGTAAAGTAACCAAAGAAGACTACGACCCTACTCAACAGATACCTATACATGAACCAGATACTTACCCAATGTATCAGGAGTTACAAAATTTATCCTACTCAACTTTTAATCATTTTTTACAAGGAGAGTGGGAATATGTTTTATTAGAAGAAGATGTAAATCATGTATTTGAAGTTTTCCAACAAAACTTTAGAAAAATATATGATCTGTGGAATAGTGAACCATGTAATATTTTATTCACTGGTTTAGATACTACAATGATTCAGCCTACTGAAATTTTTGGTAAGTACGATAATTTCACAATGTTTAACCATAGTGATCCAAAACATACAACCAAATTTCAAAATAATTTTAATTGTGATGTAAGATATTATCCATCCACAATGGACAAAAAATGGATGGACTATACTATGGAAAAAATAGATAGTTTAAAAATTTGGTCAGACGAGCAAGACATCTATAACGATATGTTATGGGGACAAGACATAAATTATGATGACGTTATAGATCCTAAAATGGCTTATCAGGGACATATGATACCAAATTTAGATACTAATATTGAACAAGGCAATCAATGGAATGGAATAGATATTAATGATTCTCATATTGTGCATTGGCATAGTAGTAGAGGTATACAAAATAGAGTGGAATTGTTTAATTATATCTGTGAATGGTTAGAGGTTCCGGTAAATAATGGATAATGATATATTTACATATACCAAAAACAGGAGGAACATCATTAAGAAATGCCTTTATGTTGGCTCAAAATCCTGTACCCTTTGTTGTTGCACCTAGTCACGCAATCACTTTAACTAATATTGAAACATACTGTGTGTTTAGCATTCGCGACCCTTTGGAAAGATTTTGTAGTGGCTTTTGGGAAAGAGCAACTAACAATAAACGTAAACAAATTAATAAAGGTGTAAATATTTTATTTCAGGGAGGAGGCTATCAGGATTTAGGTAAGGGAGAAAAAAATATTTTTAGAGACTTCCCTACTCCTAATCATTTTATAACAGCTCTTAGAGAAGGCTCTGCAGATAAAGTTGAGCATGAATTTGGAACTACTCCACTTAATCTTTTATTATCTCCTTTAACATTTTGGTTAGGCAATTTATCAACATATAAAAAACATGAAGCAAAAGTTAAAAACGTATTTGAATTAAATTCATTAAGTAGCATAATGAAAGAACAAGGCGTAAATCTACCAGAAGATCCTTTCTTAAAAAGGAGCAGAAAACAATTCCCAGATATTAATCAGACATATAGTATTTCTAAAACTAATAGAGAATGGTTTACAAACGATCTTAGAGTTGAAGACTATAAGATTATAAATCACATAAGGAATCAGTCATACTACATTCCTTAAAATGCTTGGTGGCCACCTAGCAAAAATGTTGAACAGTCATTTTGCAGTTCTCCTGCTCTATCTAGCCTTTCCTAAGAGGGAGGCGATGTTTAATTACTGTTAGACTGAAATCTATTCTGCCCAACACTTTTATTTAACAAAAATATCTAAATGTACACTAAAACATGTATTTTTTCAAAGAAAAGGGCGGATAACCGCCCTAATCTAGTCTATATGTATGTTATTTCTTATTAAAGACATGGTACAGTATCCAAACACCTACTAATCCTAGTAAGCCTTCGTTACTCAATCCATTCAAGATAGCCATGATGTTTGTAACAACCTGAAAATCTCCTAGGAAAGGAACTGCTCCACCAAATAATACTTCAAGTACTACTCCAAGAGCAATAACACTGATACCAACTTCTGTAAGTTGTTTGGCCCATCCGCCAACACTTTTAAGAATATCCATATCAACCTCCATTAAATTTACCAAAATTAGCAAATTCAGATAATATTTAAGTTCCAGTAATCACTTACTAAACAACTCACTTAATGTTAAATACAGTTATAAATACACTTTAAATAGAGATAAAACATATGTTATTAGACAAACCTATAAAGAAAAACGATATAATTTCACTTAAACTACTGACTGGCGAAGAAGTCATAGCACAATTCCAAGAAGAAAAAGATAACAACCTTGTTGTTTCTAAAGCAAGTATAGTTGCGGCAAACCCACAAGGTGGATTAGGATTAGTGCCTTGGATGATGAGCTCAATGCCAGAAAAAATTAGTATAAATAAAGACACAGTTGTAACACTTGGACAAACAGCAGATGCTATTGCAGACAAGTTCATAGAAGCAACTACAAACATCACTTTAGCAAAATAGACACTTGACATAAACACTAGAAATGTTATAATATAGGTATAACTTTTAGGAGATCCTATGATTGAATCAAGTGTTATAGCGGCAAAGTCTTTATTATTGACTATGCTAATGTCAACAGGTCCAGTACCTGATGATAAGTTAAACGAAACATACTGTATGGCTCAAAACATTTACTATGAAGCACGTGGTGAAAGTTTAAAAGGCAAACAAGCAGTTGGCAATGTAGTACTCAATAGAGTAGAACATCCTAAGTATCCCAACACCGTATGTGGTGTAGTTTACGAAGCAAGAC
>Ga0213861_10001445_pt1 | contig 20995 bp, 19 predicted proteins | sample PICome_4_FD_160110 | JGI IMG/M metagenome (GOLD analysis project Ga0213861, IMG submission 160110) | Coastal seawater microbial communities near Pivers Island, North Carolina, United States - PICO131 | ecosystem: Environmental > Aquatic > Marine > Coastal | place: USA: North Carolina... | reverse complement strand
TCGGAACATCGTCGTTGCAGTCACGTGCTATTGCTGGCGTTACAAACGGAACCTACCTATTTTGCCTTCCCGGTTCGTCCGGTGCATGCGCTACGGCCTGGGATAAACTAATCGCAAAACAATTGGATTATCGAACGCGTCCCTGTAATCTGGTCGAACTAATGCCACGTCTACTTGAACATCTTCAATAAAATGGACGCTGCCGGAACTGCTGTTCACGTAATATTGCAGCTTCCGGCAATCGGCAACCTAATCGATTAAAGAATGTTCGTAAAAATCGATACGTTAACCCCCAGACTATATGTTTATCATCATCACCAAACGAAATTCCTGGATAACAGGTTTCTTGTTGCTTAGCCCATAGAACGTTGACATAGTTATTTATGTCTAGCAGATGATCTACTGGTACTCGTACAACACTTTTTACTTCGTTATTCACACGTATATCCGCAACATGATCAAGCATATAAACAAAACAAGAAATCACCATCCCAGCAGAAGTTCCACCATGTCGACCCGGGAGATCATCCAAACGTCCTATAACGGATCTTTCATTAATTCGAATTCCAATTTCCTCTTCAGTCTCTCGTAAGGCAACGGCTTCGCTATCAACATCATGTTTTTCTCGTCGACCACCTGGAAATGCTATCTGCCCCGACCACGGATCACCTTTTCTTGTAGCACGCTCAATAAAAAGTATGGACCAATGATCTTTACCTGCTGGTTCAATAATTAATGCTACGGCTGCATGAGAGGTGTTTTCTAGGGAATGCAGAACAGGTTGAGGGGTGGAAAGTTGTTGATTAATGATCTTCGCGTCAAGCTGATTGGCCAGTATACGAGAATAGTCATTAGTCACTTTTCTTCAGCCGGAAATAAATTACCAGTGATAACCAGCGCCGAATATGAAGCCGTCACTTTCACTACTTTCACCTGCTCCAGACGAATCTCCAGCATCAAGACGGAAACGTCGATAACCAAAACGAACAGATAGAGAAGGAGCTGGAGCAAAACTTAACCCTGCCTCAAATGCTCTGCCTTCAAAATTATTACTGGAAATAGAATTATCCAGCTCAGGCAACCAACTGGTTTGTCCATATACTGATATATCAGATGCTAACTCCAATTGACCTTCAGCAGTCAATCTTAATCCGGAATAGGTATCTGAGCTATCCAATGTAATCTCTTCCCATCCTGCGCCAAGCGCTACATAATTCTTTTCGCTTAATGAAAAGAAACGACGTTTAAGATCTACACTCAAATGCTCGGATGCGGAATACCCAGAGGTGTAGGAATCAAAAGATTGAACTTGGCCACGAACGCTCCACTTATTGTTCCACCATAGTTCAGCAAACCCCTCAATGGACTCTTGATTTTCGATTTTTTTATCCAATCCAGCAAACTCTGTAGACCAACGATCTAACCCTGCCTGCCCGTAAAATTCACCCGCAGCAGTGGTCTGGTGAGCTACACCACTCAAAATTATACAAGCAACAACCGTGCAAATTTTACGCGTTTCCACTTTTACCAAACTCAGTCTATTAAATCTAACAGCAATAATAACTGCTCATGATGCTATAGTTTACAACAATCTAGGAGTGTTTTCTAACACACTATCAGAGATTCGGACCATACATCTGACCATTATTGAATTTTAATGATAGGTGAAGTCTTAAATGACAACCCCTATACTTCATCATCAATCATCGCAACCCCACAGAACGAACATAAACAGTCTCAAAATTTTCAAAGTGCAACTATTCTTTTCACCCCTAACTTTATAATTCGAAACAGTGCTCCAGGATCAAATAACAGAGGTGCGGCTTGATAAGTGGTTATGGGCGGCTCGTTTCTACAAAACTCGCCAATTGTCCGCGACGGCGGTCAAGTCCAACCGCGTAGAGGTCAATGGCCGAAAAGCTAAGCCATCTAAGATGATTAAAGTAAACGACTCCCTGTCAATTCGAAAAGAACAGTTACGTTATGAAGTAACCGTATTGATTCTTCGCGAGAAACGTGTCAGCGCGGATTTGGCTGCAGAGATGTATGACGAGAGCAACGAGAGCATAGTCGCGCGCACTAGAGTAGCAACTCAACTTCGCGAACAGCGCAAGGCAAGCCGTTTTGAACCGGGACGGCCGAGCAAGAAAGATCGCCGATCTCTCGATCGACTTCGCCGTGGTGAAATTGAAAATTGACTGCACTTACGATTCCACTGTCTCTTTATGTTCACTTCCCGTGGTGTATCCAGAAATGTCCTTACTGTGACTTTAATTCCCACACACTGCGTGGCGAACTACCCGAGCGAGAATATCGAACAGTATTACTTAATGATTTACAGCGGGAACTAGAACTTTCGTCCGGTAAAATCCAAACAATCTTCTTTGGTGGTGGTACACCTTCACTTATCGATCCCGACACCATTCACGGAGTGATCAATACGGTACAAAGTCAAAACAGGCTAGCAAGCACTGCCGAAATTACTCTTGAGGCAAATCCCGGTTCTGCCGATACATCTCGATTCGAAGGTTATAGATCTGCTGGAGTCAATCGGTTATCTATTGGCATCCAAAGCCTGAACAATAGTAATTTAAAAAACCTCGGACGCATTCATTCTTCAAACCAGGGGATCGAGGCTATTGAGATTGGACGCACTGCTGGATTTAAAAATATCAATCTGGATATGATGTTTGGCTTGCAAAACCAAACTCATAAATCAGCAAAGGAAGATATTAGTGCCTTAATCGCCCTAGAACCGGAGCATATTTCCTATTATCAACTAACTCTAGAGCCTAATACAGCCTTTCACAATGCTCCTCCAAAACTACCGTACGATGACGATATTGTTGACATGCAAGATGCAGGTTTAGCATTACTTGCTGAACATCAATTTGAACGATATGAAGTATCTGCCTTTGCAAAAAAAGGATATCAAAGCCAACATAATTTAAATTACTGGCTTTTCGGTGACTACATCGCCATCGGTGCCGGTGCGCACGGCAAGGTAACAACACAGGGTGAAATCATTCGATACAGTAAACCACGACATCCGAAACGTTATCTAGAAAAGCCCGTTCCGCTAAGATCCGACGTCCGACTTCCCGATTTACAAAATACAATCTTCGAGTTTTTACTAAATGCACTCCGATTACCCAATGGATTTAGCGAAACTGTATTTACGCAACGTACCGGCATAACACTGGATAAACTCACGCCCCGTTTAAAGCGTCCAATCAGCAAAGGCCTGATAAGCCATCAAAACGGACGCGTTAAAACGACATCGACTGGATTTACTTATTTAAACGAATTACTGGAATATTTTTTGCCCGATGAATAATGAAATTGATCTGTACTATAGTGCAACACCGAACGGACATAAGGTTTTATTAGCTCTAGAGGAACTAGCAATTCCGTATAACATTCGATTTATAGACATAGAAAAAGGAGATCAGTTCTCCGCTGAATTCGATCGTATCTCTCCAAATAATCGTATTCCGGCAATCGTCGACAACACACCACTTGATCATTCGAATCCCATTAGTGTCTTCGAATCAGCTGCCATACTTGTCTACCTTGCCGAAAAGCACCAGAAGTTTCTGGATACCAGCATAAGGGGACGCACTGAAACCATGCAATGGTTATTCTGGCAAATGGCTGGACTTGGGCCTATGGCGGGTCAGGCACATCATTTCATTCATTACGCGCCCGTTTATATAGACTATGGGATTAAACGCTACGTCGCTGAATGTGCGCGACTCTACGGTGTTTTGAACAAGCGATTAACCAATCGGGAATATCTAGTAGAAGACTATTCAATTGCCGATATGGCCTGCTGGGGATGGGTAATGCGCCATCATAGGCATAATCAAAACCTTGATGACTTCCCAAATATCAAGAGATGGTACAACTCAATTGAGGCCAGACCCGCGGCACAAAATACACGAAAAATCGCTCGAAAGTATAGCGGTGTAAGTAGCGACGTCAGCGACGAAACCCGCGAGGTGCTGTTCAAAGGCTCATCACAAATATAGATAGGATCGACCAGATCTAATAGCCGGTCATTTCAAGATAGCCTTCACCTTTGATCGAAGCTCCCGCAAATGAGCCTTCTACATCCACAACACCTTCCCAATAAGAGAAATCCAAGTTTAAATATTGATTATTGAATGCGGCTAAGACAGTTAAGCTCATATCTAATGCTGGTATCGATAATTCCCAATTAATCGGGATATTACTATTTCCATTAGGCAGTGACCACGTTTCCTTCGGGGATAAAATAATCCCATCAGATTCGAATTTTTGTACCTGACCATCGGGTTGAATATAGATTGCATAACGATAGGGAGCGTTTGTGCGATTTCGCACTTGAAAAACCATCAGTGACGATTTGTCCGGAAAACGAAGCCCCATCCAATCCCACCCTAGCTGATTTCGATTCAATACCGATGTCGACCACTCCCGGTCCATCCACGAAGAACCCGTTACAACAAAAGACTCATCATCAACAATAAGCTCCCCGCGACTTTCGATATGCGGAAAACTAAAATAATAGGATGCACTATCACCATCCCAATTTTTCTCACTGTATCCTTCATCACCATGCAGTACTGGCGCTCCGTCAACAATTAACTGCAGATCCAAAGATACTGATTTACTGTTTGCTTGAACATGCCAATTACGCTTGTTTCTCGAATCGTCAATATCTACTTCCTCGACCGACCATCCATTTAACCAAACACGGAAGGGGTGAGCATTCACACCTGCTAGATTTATTGCGCCCCGTGCATAATCCTCAGCTGCGAATAACTTACCAGATTGAATATCGCTTAAGGCGAAATGTGCCATCCAAATATTAGACGAACTCCATTTCGAATCCTTGTAATTTGCTTCTTCTTGCCCGCCAAACCGAAAGAAAGTTAACTGATAGCCAAACCGTCTACCATTCTTCGACGTGAGAATACCGGTAAAATACCACCACTCCTGTCGATAGTTCGAATGAGCACCAAAATCTTTTGGTAAAGAGATTGGACTACCGCGAATTACCGATTTAAAAGATGCATCCGGTTTTGATGATAAAAACTCAACAACGTCATTCGACGGCACATCAGTCGCTACATCAATTAACTCCTCGTTACTCCACAATAAAAATACACTGATAAGTGCTACCAGCAACATGAATGCCACCGCCACCTTTCCCAGTAATCTCATTGCTAAGGAGTTCTCATACAAGTATCAAAGTCCATAAAAGAAATACTAATTAACGATATTTATTGGCTTACTGGAATAAAAATCAACTACATTTTTCAAAGCTATTCGAGTTAGACGTTGAGACGCCTCCGGTGTAGAAAAAGCTATATGTGGTGTCAACACCACATTATCGAGCAAAGTTAGTTTATTTGACGGACCCAGTGGTTCAGTATGAAACACATCGAGACCCGCTGCAGCTATACGACCATCAGTGAGCACTTCTACTAATGCATCCTCGTCGACAACTTCACCTCGAGCGGTGTTTATAAACAAGGCACCTGGTTTTAGCCTGTCCAATACGTCTCGACTAATTAAGTTTTCTGTTTGCGGTGTATGTGCAATATGGACAGATAATACATCGGAGCGTTCCAGCAATGCATCAAAACCAACAAACTCAACATTTGGAAATAAGTGTTGATATTTACTCTTTGATCTCGTCCAGACAATAACCCGCATACCAAGTGCTGCTACCATCCGCGAAAAAGCTTGAGCGATACCACCAAAGCCTACCAAGCCAATTGTCTTTCCGCACAATTCAATACTACGTTCTTCAGAACGCCATAGACCGTTCTTCAAGTCTTTATCGTAACCGCAGATATTCTTTGCACTGGAGAGAAGCAATGCCAATGCATGTTCCGCAACTGCATTATCGCCATACCCGGGACTATTACACACGGTTATTCCTCGTTCTCGAGCCGATTGCATATCAACAAATTTTTGAACACCAATACCCGTGAACGAAATTATTTCTAGTTCCTTGGCCTCAAGCATTACCTCGTTGGGTAAATTCCAACCTAGAACGATTGCATGAGCATTTCTTATACGTTCAATAAATATCTCATTATTTTCGGGGGCATCACTATACAGCTTAAAATTTCCAACCAATTCAAGATCAAGTCTTAACCCACTATCAATTTGTTCTTCGGTGCCCGCATCTGCGTCTGGATACACAATTTCCTTTTTAGTCATATTAGTCAAACTCTAGGTTGATATACATTTGCAACATTAATCACGTTTGAGATTGTGTGCTATATCAAATTTTCGTAGGTGCAACGTCGCTAACACGCCGGCAACCAAAGCAGATACTATAGCGATACTCAACGATTGACCGAGAACACTTGGTGACAAGATAGTTTGCATCGACCAGCCGAATGATCGCTGATTTATAACATTAATCAAGACCGTACATAATGCAATGCCAATTGGTAAAGAGAAAACCCCAATTACTAATCCTATAACGCCTGTGTGAATCTGAGTACTCCTAACTAAATCTAATCGTGTAAAACCTATCGCACGCAAAATAGAAATTTGGTGACGTCGCTCTAGTTGAACACACAACAGCGCAGACACTATGGCACTGATTGCTATCAATATTGTTAGTAAACGCAATATACCAGTGATTTCAAAGGTTTGATCAAATACCTTTAAGACCGATTGTTTTAGTGCTCTATTTGAACGTGCAAATAAAATCCCATTTTGATTCAAATCCCTCTCAAACTGATCCAAAGTTTCACCCACCGATATCCCGGCATTGGGTTTCAAGTAAAGCGCAGCCGAGCGATAACCTATTGCAGAGTTATAACGGCGCCAACTGTTAGCATGCAACGTGATCACCCCGTGTTCGCTTGAGTAATCAAAATAGATCGCTGCAACCGTAAAAGAAACAAAGCCGGAATCCGTATTTAAGCTAATGGCATCACCGGGACTCAGACTCATTCGGGAGGAAAGTGCTTCGGATATCAACGCAGCATTTCCATTCCTAAACTTGTTCCACAATCCCTTATTATCACCTTGCTTAATCTGGAATCCTTTAAACCCAGGCAACTCGGTATCCAGAACGAATAAATCCACCTTGCCCAAATTAGACTGAACCGCAGACCGACTTCCACGACTTACCGATACCACATTATCTAATCCCGAAAGTTTTTCAAGAACCATCGGAGATAGCGTCGCAGAGTCAGATTGTGATGAACTAATATAAATATCTGCCCGTAAATAATTATTAAGCCAATGATCGACACTATAGCGAAAACTATCAATCATTAGGGAAACCCCGAGCGTGGTTGCCACTGCGACAGATAATGCAATTGCCGCTAGACCTGTGCGACTTAAATTTTCCCTTATACTTCGCACGCCCATTAATACCCACGGTCGTGAAACAAACGCGTTAGCTGTTTCAATAAATGCCGCAATCTTGCTTAATATAAAAGGCAAAGGAAAGCACATACCCACGATCAATAAAAACAAGGCAAGAAAAGCCGATTGAAGCGAGCTACCAAGCAGTATTATTCCTATCGCCATTAACACACATACAATAGCGAACCAAATACTCCTTATGCTTACCAACGGACTTCGCGGAATAGAGTGATGACTCAACTGAGTTGTCAACGTCTGACGTCTGGATGTCCAAGCAGGATAAACCACCGCCAGCAAAGAAGCTCCAATACCAAGCAGCATGGCCTTTAGTAATGTAAATGCAGGCACTTCTATAGCTTGCCGAGCCAAGTCGAAATACAATGTGTTTATCGTGTTCGTAACTAATCCGTAGAGTACTTGGCTGAGTAGAACACCCAGGACTGAGCCAAGTATGGTGCCCACTAAGCCCAGTAAAAAAGCCTCAGCCATCAACAAGGCAAATAGATGTGTATGGGTAAGCCCTAAAACCCGTAGCAATGCGAATAATCCCTTGCGCCTCAGCATCTGGAAACTAACGGTATTAAACACAAGAAATATTCCAACAACCAATGCCAACAACCCCATTGCTTCTAGGTTTGTTTGAAAAGCCCGACTCATTTCACCTTCGACGTGGTTTTTTGAATTCAAATCCGTTAGATAAACGCCCAGAGGTAAGGACGATTGGATCCGTTCCAATTCCTCTTGGTTTACGCGTAAATCAACATAGCTTATATTCTCTTTAAGATTCAGAAAAACCTGGGCGGCCGCGATATCTGTAACTAGCACGTTATCCAATACATCACTATCCGATTGCAGTATTCCACTGATCGTAAATGTCTTGTTACTGCCGCCAAAAGATAAATTCAAACCCGAATCAACAATATTCGCGTAACGTTGCTGAGTGCTCGGCGATACAAATAACGGAAAAGCAGATACCGAATTCATTCCCCAATTCGAATCCAGAGAGCGAATTCTCCGATCAGATAATGGATCAACACCCAGTAATTTTACCGATTGACCATCATCAACAATGACTACTCGAGCCTCTATTACTGGAGTGGCGTCGTAGATTCTCATCTCTACCTTTAGCCAGGTAAAAACACTCTGATTAATACCCCCTACTCCGCCAGTAATACGATGCGTGGCGAGGCCGTTTAACAGGGAATTAGATTTTTTAAACGAGTCAGACGCATTATGATTCGACAGATCAATAGCCACTATAGTAGCTACCCCTATAGCAATGCCAAGTATGCTTAAACCAAGCTGAACCGGGTGGCGATACCACTCGCGCAAAAAACTGATAAGAACAAGTATCATCGCACTAACGACATTTGTGCTGAACTAAAAACGTTAAGTTTCCCCTTGCTTAAAACATATCTTCGATCGGCTACCGACGCCGCTGTCTCGCTGTGAGTAACCATAATTATCGCCGCTCCCTGGTCCCTAGCTGTTCGCAACAAATCCAATACTGCACCACCAGACTCATCATCCAAGTTTCCGGTTGGCTCATCGGCTAACACAATCGGTGGTTGATGTACGATAGCTCGAACCACACTAACACGTTGCTGTTCGCCACCCGACAGTAAATCTGGGTAACTATTTTTTCTCTCAAACAACCCAGTCGATTTTAGTAACGAATCAGCGCGACCACGATCCGCTATGCCATTCAATTGCAACGGTAACACTATATTTTCATAGACTGTTAAGGTTGGTATTAAATTAAAGAATTGATAAATGAACCCAATTCGACGACGACGAAATAACGTGGTTTGTGGCTCACCCATATCGGCAACTTGTTGCCCATCTAACTGAACAAAACCAGCATCAGCCGTTTCGATCAATGCGATAATATTCAGCAATGTAGATTTACCAGACCCACTTGGCCCTGTTATAGCAACCATCTGCCCGCCTTTCACTTCCAATGAAAGCCCATCAAGAATCTGTCGCCCACCGGCTGCATCCTGATAGCATTTTTCGAGTTTACTCACGCTCACTGCCACCGGTGTGGGATTAGCAGTTCCTGAAATTATTTCAGACTTATTCAAAGGTTTTCCTGATTGGTTTTTTTCGTTTACTATATTCACCTACGAACAATACCAACAGCGCGCAAATAAGGAAATTAATTCGCGTTAAATCCGCACTAACTTATATTACTCAGGATTGTCTTATGATCGAACAAGCCCGTCTTCGCACTCGTCAACTGCAACAAAAACTAGCTGAAAATAACATACCGGTAGCGATATTAACGGATCAAAGCACCATCGCCTATTTTGCCGGCTTTTGGGGTTATTTGGGTATTGAATTTGGACGCCCCACATTTCTCCTGATAACTCCAGACGCAGAGCCTACCGTTATTACACCATTAATGGAAAGTGAAATGGTTGGCGCTATGACATGGGTCGAGGACATCCGAACGTGGGAAGATGTCGGCCAACGTAGTTGGCACAATGTGCTGGTAAAGGCTCTAGCCAATATACGGGGACCCGCGGGCATAGAGAAGCCACAGGTACCCCAGGTTGTTGCCGAGTGTTTATCGGAAAATAACATAGATACCGTAGATATCGGCTCTATTATTGGCGACATGCGCATGATTAAGTCTGCCGAAGAAATAGTAGTGATGCGCGAGGCAGGGCACATCGCAGGTGCAATGATGAAGGCAGCCCATGTATCCCTAGCCGCTGGAGAACCGGAGTATGAATCAGCTCTGGCGGTAGTTAACGCTGGCACGCGTGCAGCAGCAGGGTTTTTGACAACCGCTGGTTGGGACGCCTTTGTCTCACCAATGATTCACAACCTACAAATACTGCAAAGCGGTAAAGATACTTCTATGGTGCACCGGCGGGCCAGCACCAAGCTCTATGAGATCGGCGATCCGGTTTATTTCTGCTTTTGTAATATGGCGGAGTTCAAACAATATAAGCTTGGCTTTGATCGTATGTTTTTTATCGAGGAAGTGGGCGATCAAGAACGAAAAATACAACAAGCAGCTATCGATGCACAACAAGCAGCCTTAGCGGTAATGCGTCCCGGAATACGTGCTGAGGAGGTGGCGCTCGCCGCAGATGAAGTCTATGCCGAGCGAGGCTACTCTACTGGATACCGCACCGGTCGCTCAATTGGAGTCGCCTATCTTGAACAACCGGAGTTAAAGGCCGGGGATCAAACTGTTTTACAAGCCGGAATGACCTTTGCCGTCGACGGAGGTATTTCCGTCGACGGTGTGTGTGGTGGCAGAATCGGTGATTCAGTTGTCGTTACGGAAACCGGATTTGAATTTTTGACTGAATATCCGCGTAAAGTTCTGATTTCTGGTGCAGAAAATATCAACTAAAGCATTTCCGACTGAACATCGGTCAGAGCTTGTTCAAGGATATCGAACATTTGATCGATTTGCTCCTTGGTAATAATCAACGGGGGTGAGAACACACACATGTTTATCAGTGGTCTCACCAACAACCCAAGCTCCTCACAACGTTGATCAATACGCGCACCGAACTCATGATCGATTTTTAGCTTATCTTCCATAGGCAGATTGGCACCCGCACTGCCTTCTATGCAACCCATTAAGCCTTCTCCGCGAATATCCCCAACAATCTCAAATCGGGCAAGTGCGTTTAAACGTTGCTGAAAATGTGGAATAACCTCTCTAACGTGCTCTAGAATGCCCTCAGTCTCAATGATTTCAATATTTTTTAGCGCAGCGGCACAGCACACAGGGTGGCCCGAGTAAGTAAAACCGCTGGAGAAAACCGCACCGTCACGCTGCTCCTCGGGTAAGTCCGCCATTAAACTATCTGAAATTAAAGCGGCTCCTAGAGGTAAGTAACCAGACGTCAGGCCTTTGGCACAAGTAATAATATCTGGAACAATATCAAATACATCTTCCGATGCAAACCAATGCCCCAGTCTTCCGAAACCAGTTACTACCTCGTCAGAAATATAAAGCACGTCATGCTTACGACAAACTTCTAAACAGCGTTTATGATATCCCTTTGGCGGCACCACAACACCTCCGGACGCAAGTAATGGCTCTGCTATAAACGCCGCGACCTTTTCTGCTCCGCAACGCTCAATCATATTATTTAGATCTGCAACCTTTTCATCACACCAATCCTCCACCGACATGCCTTCTGGACGTTTATAGGGATTCACATCCGGCAGAAAACGTACTAAGCGCTCTTCGGTATCCAAAAGCCTTTTATCTCGTTCCTTCCCAGACAAAGAGGCGGCAAGATAAGTCGACCCGTGATAAGCCTTCTCTCTGGAAATAACCAATTTCTTGTCCCGTTTACCACGTAGATTATTATAAAACTGCACAAAGCGGATGGCCGTATCGACGGCACTCGAGCCCCCGGTCGTAAAACAAACGGTATTAAGATCACCGGGCGTTAGAGATGCCAGCTTATTCGCGAGCACAGACGATGGCTCAGAGGCCATGGAAAATGGGGAGAAATACGGGAGTTGCAAACTCTGGCTTGCGATCGCGTCGGCCATTTCCTGCCGACCATAGCCGATTTGTACACACCACATACCCCCAGGACCATCGATATACTGCTTGCCTTCCTGATCAACCAGATAAATTCCTTTACCGGTGGACGCAACAACCCGTTCCATCGTCGAATTATCTACGGAATCCCACGGATGCAGAAAATTTTCATTGTCCCAATCCCGAATATCCTCTCTACTAGGTGCGTTCACTGTTAACTGATCCATGACTAAATACCTCTTAAGCGACTCATTGAATATTTTTCCAGCAGTCTACTCCAGAGATTGGCTTTCGTAAATCTGTCGCCGCAAATGACCGTAGATTAATGACACTATCCTACTGCCGTTAATATAACCGCGCACCGTCCCTTCTTAGATACGAATAATTCGAACGCCTAACTACAAGTGAGCACGACCACGTTTAATTAGGTATGCGTGCCATAAAATTCGCGCCGCTACCGATCGCCAGGGTGTCCATAATTCGGCCATTTGCAAACACTTTTCATCGTCCGGTAGTGCTTCAAGCCCATATATTTCCTGAATTGATTTCATCAGCGCAATATCTCCGGGTGGCCATACATCCGATCGACCTAGAGCAAACACAAGATACACGTTGGCAGTCCATGACCCAACCCCCTTGAGATCACACAACATATTATGGGCGTTTTCGTCATTTGCTAAAGCGATACGTCGAAAACTGGTTTCGCCGTTTGTTACACTTTCAGCAAGACCCATACAATAGGCCGCCTTTTGCCGCGTAAGACCTGCAGAACGTAATCCTCCGACACCGATCGATATTACAGTCTCAACGTTTACCACTTGGCATAACGACTCCAGTCGTCGATATACGGCTCGGGCAGATTCCAGTGAGACCTGTTGCTCCAAAATAATCAATGCAAGTGTTGCAAACCCAGTCGGCCTAGACCATAAAGGCGGATACCCATTCACTTCGAGTGCAATAGCCAAAAAGGGATCCACACACGCTAATTCATCACAGGCAAGTTTTAGCGCTTTACGGGTTAATTTTGCGCTCACTTTTGTGCTCTCATTACGAAATTCTAATAGTTATCCATTAATTTTGCGCTGTTATTGAAATCCAGTTTGGATTTCCAGTGAAGCATACATCATAATTGAGTTTTTAATTCTGGAAAAAATTGTGGATACAGTCTCAATAATCGCCGCAACAATGGGTGTCGCCTGGGCAAGTGGTATCAACTTATACGCGGCTGTATTTATGCTGGGCTGGATGGCAAATACAGGCACAATGGAATTGCCCGCCGATTTGGAGATACTGTCAAACCCTTTAATCATGGGTGCCGCAGGTGTCATGTATGTCGTCGAGTTTTTCGCCGATAAAATTCCTGGTGTTGATAGCGCTTGGGATGCGATACACAGTTTTATTCGCATACCGGCCGGCGCTATGCTGGCATCCGGTGTAATAAGTCCGCTCGGCCCAGAGGCCGAACTTGCTGGGCTTATTCTGGGGGGCACATTAACTGCGGGGAGTCATCTTACTAAAGCAGGCAGTCGGGTGCTAATTAATACATCACCAGAGCCCTTTAGTAATTGGGCGGCTAGCATAGGTGAGGATGTTGCGGTAATAGGGGGATTATGGGCCGCAATGCACCATCCCGTTTTATTTATTATCGCTATAGTCGCTTTAATCGCTTTAATGATTTGGCTTCTACCAAAGATCTGGCGTGGTATTAAAATTATTTGTAGAAATATTGCGAGTTTTTTTGGCGTCGCCAAAACCCGCGATGAACAAAAAGACGAAACCAACCAGACTAACACTCCCTGAGTTCAGTAGACATCATGCTTTGGATTAAATCTCTACACATCATTTTTATGGTTACATGGATGGCGGGCTTGCTCTATTTACCGCGTCTATTTGTCTACCATTCCATGAGCGATGATCAAATCGGGATTAATCGATTCAAAATCATGGAACGCAAGCTCTATTTTGGAATAGCAACGCCGGGGTGTGTGTTAACTCTGGTGTTCGGGATCTGGCTATGGATCGGATACGGGTTTTCAGGTTCATGGCTCGCGGCAAAATTGGCTCTGGTACTGCTGTTGATTATTTATCACATCATTTGTGGCAAAATGCTTTTCCAATTCCAAAACGACACGAACCATCGTAGTCATGTATTCTATCGCTGGTTTAACGAAGCACCTGTCGTGCTGCTCTTCGGGATCGTAATACTTGTCGTGGTTAAGCCGTTTTAACATCTGCGCGGCTATTAAACAGCAAAGTGAATACCTTTCGTAACCGAAAGATCTCAAGAGGTCTTCCAGTATTCCTCACTGTTTGTTGCACTCAACTAACTTTTTAATCAGGTCAGTACAATTGTTCGAAGTTGCTCTATATGAACCCGAAATCCCGCCAAATACAGGAAACATTATTCGGCTCTGCGCTAACACAGGCTGCCAGCTCCATTTAATTGAACCGCTTGGCTTTGCATTAGATGATCGAAATCTACGACGTGCCGGTCTTGACTACCATGAATATGCAAATCTCAGTGTTCATAAAAATTTTGAGCAATTTTTATCGGCAACTAAAGATAAACCACTTTACTCTTTTTCCACCCATCACAAGGTTCGACACTCCGATGCAGCAATATCCTCAAACGGTATTTTGCTCTTCGGCCCTGAGACTCGCGGACTACCCATAGATGTTCGTAAAATGTCCGCACCCGATCATCGTCTAATTTTGCCAATGAAGGCAAATAGTCGAAGTCTTAATCTTTCCAACAGTGTAGCAATAGCCGTGTATGAAGCATGGCGACAACATGACTTTGCTGGCGCAGTATGAATATCAGTCGGGTCCCCCCGGTTGGCCTCGCCCTTGCCGCTATTGTGCTATGGGGATTATTTCCAATTTTTTGGAAACAACTTGCCCATATCGATCCTCTTGAAGTTTTAGCGCATAGAATAATCTGGGCCGTTCCGTTTCTTGCTGTCATTCTATTCCTCACCATTTCATCAAAGGAAATTGTTTCTGCCTGTAAACCTTGGAACAAACTAATACCGCTAGCAGCGAGCGCTGTGATGATTACTCTTAACTGGGGATTATACATTTGGGCCATGGGCGAGAACAAAATTGTCGAAGCCAGTATGGGCTACTTTCTTGCGCCACTCATTAATGTATCTTTTGGTGTTTTATTTTTTAAAGAAAAACTACACATAACGCAATGGTTTGCCATCTTAATTGCCGCATGTGCGGTAATCGGGCTATTTCTAGCGCGTGAGATAGCCCCATGGTTAGCCTTTTATCTCGCTGGGAGTTTTGCGGCATATAGCGCGATCCGCAAGAAGGCAAGCCAAGATGCCGTAGTCGGCTTATTCTTTGAAACGGCAGTGCTAACACCTTTTGCAATTGGGCTAGTTATTTATAAAATAAATATAGGCACTTCCGTAGTCTATTTAACTAACTTACCCACCACTATAATGCTGGCAGCCGCTGGAGTTATAACCGTCCTACCATTATGGCTATGGGTTAGCGGGTGTAGAAAAATTAATCTATCAACCGCCGGACTTCTGTTTTACTTAACACCGACAATTCAATTTTTCGTTGGAATATTTATCTATAACGAACCTTTACCATTGACCGACTTGATTGCATTCTCAGGTATATGGTTAGCGCTTACAGTACTCGCTATGAACAGCTATAAATCCCAAACAACCTAACTATTGCCACAATTTTTATGATTCTCGATCTATCAACGCTTACGCCAAGCCAAGTTTACGCTAACCTTGTCCAAACGATTATCCCTAGACCTATTGCCTGGGTATTGTCCGAGAATAAAAAACAAGACTTAAATTTAGCACCCTATTCTTACTTTAACGCCGTGTGTTCAGCGCCTCCTTTATTAATGATTTCAGTAGGTCGTAAACCCGATGGAACGCCCAAAGATACGAAGGTTAATATTGAAGAGCGAGGTCATTTTGTAATTCATTTGGTCGATGAGACAACTTTAGACGACATGAACACATCATCATTAACCCTCGATTATGGTGATTCCGAAGTATCCAGGCTTGGCCTAAAAACCGTGAACTTTGAAGGTTTCTCATTGCCCCGATTAGAAAAAGCTAATATCGCATTTGCATGCACTCGATATCAGATGCTACAGCTCGGTGATTCACCGCAAAGTGTTATTTTTGGACTCATTCACCAGATTTATATAAATGATTCTGTCATCGGGCAAGATGCAAAGGGTCGAATGAAAGTAGTAGCCGACAAAGTTAAACCTATAGGCCGAATGGGAGCTGGAGAATACGTAAGTTTTGGCACAACCATCCGAAAACCCAGACCTGAATAACTAAAAATTGGATTCGTTAACACAAGCAGTTCTTGGCGCTGCAGTTGGGTTTGCGGTCGCCGGAAAACGCTATCCACGTCGTGCGCTATTATACGGAGCGGCAATAGCAACACTCCCAGATCTCGATATCGTTGTACAGCACGATAACGCGCTTGATAGTTTTACTCGTCATCGAAGTTTTTCACACTCCTTATTCGTGCAGATACTTATCTCTCCTGTACTTGCATTTTTGTGTTCCCGAAACTCAAAATACTTTTCGTTACGCGAATGGCTTTGGATGTTTTTATTATGCCTAACAAGCCATGCGTTACTGGACGCGTTTACCGTATATGGAACTCAGTTATTTTGGCCTCTGAACTACCCGCCGGTTATGGGTGGCAGTGTATTTATTATCGACCCGCTTTACACCCTTCCGTTATTTATCTTGTTCATGACCGTTCTGATCCGACCTACGGGTAAGTACAATTTATTGTTTGCCTATGGCGCGTTACTGCTAGGATCCGCATATCTCACCAGCAGTTTGATCCTGCAAAGTCACATCAGTAGCCGTGTTGCATCTGAACTCGATAGACAAAATATAAATGCTGAGAATGTTCTTATCACCGCAGCGCCGTTCACAACCTTTCTTTGGAGAACAGTGGTTATCTCAGATGCTTTTTACTATCAGGGGTTCGCATCAATCTTTGATGAACATTCAACCATTGAGTTTCAACAAGTAAACAGAGGCGTATCCTTTCTAAAATTACTTTCCAATCATAAATACTACGATCAACTTAACTGGTTTAGTCACGGATTTAATGCGGCACGTATCGAAGACAAAAAAATTGTGGTTAGTGACCTGAGAATGGGCGTTGAATCCCTTTATGTGTTTCAATTTTCGCTGGCGGAAAAGATCAATAATCAATGGCGATATACTGCACCAAATCAACTTACTGAGCCGAAAATCCCCAAAGAAACCGCAACCTGGATTTTTAACCGTATATTTAATCAACACGCACCAATGTTTCCAATTGGCTCCTTATCACTTTCTGAGTCACAATCAAGCGCCGAATCATAGGTATTGTCGCTAACTATACTAGCGCAAACTAAAAATACGGCAAAAAGAAATTAGTAAAAAAATCAAGCTCGGTTAGCGTGCATTCTTGTTCTTTTTACCAAGAGTTGGCACTAAATCATTGAATAAAATGACTCATTCCGTTAAAAAAAAACCAAAAAAAAAACCAAAAAAAAACCTTGCATAATTTTTTATTAACATCTTTTAGGAAAAATGACTTTTTTGTTAGTTTCCACGCATTTGTTACTGAATCTCATTCATTATGCACGATAAATCATTGATTTAATTATCTTTAAATCAATCTGCCTAAAAATTAAGCAAATTGCGAAAACAGCACTTTTAACCAGCAAATTCATTGGTGGAGAAGATTTTGTCCACATAGTTATCCACAGGCAATGTGGGTAACTTTTTTCGTCAATAACCAACATTATCAGCGGCAAAACAGTAACCGACACTGGTACACTTTATACCCACTAAATTACTCACTTACACACCCGTTGCTTCCAGAATCTAATACCGTAAATGTCCTATCCATCGCAGTGGCCGCGCCATTACGACGATTATTCGATTACTTACCGCTAACAAAAAAATCCATGCCACAGCCTGGTTGTCGGGTAAAAATCCCGTTTGGCCCTAGCCATCGCTTTGGAGTTGTCATTAGTCACCGACAAGTCGACGTTGTGGAGATAAAACATCGACTAAAGCCTATTTTTGAACAGTTGGATGATAATCCGGTTTTTGATAAAGCCCTACTCAGCCTACTTAGTTGGGCAGCAGGTTATTATCATCACCCAATTGGCGATGTTTTTCAGAGCGCATTACCCATACGTATGAGAAGCGGGCTTCCTGTGTTACCTGCTGCGCCATTTTTTCGGCTTGAGTACTCCATCGATAAGGCACTTGCAAAAACCCAATCTCGGGCATTAAAGCAACAATTAGTTATACGAACACTGGCAAGTTTCCAGAAAGCCGGCTTAAGTCGTGATGAACTCTATACTCGAATAGGCAACGTAAGAGAACCTTTACTGAAATTAGAGACTGCCGGAATCATCAAGAAGTTTTTCCTTGAGCAAGAATCTTCGACAGAATCAGGTCCTGCGCTCAATGACGACCAGCAAACAGCGGTGAATAGGGTTTCATCACATTTAGGTCATTATCAGACTTTGCTACTTCACGGCATTACAGGAAGCGGGAAAACCGAAGTCTACCTTCACTCCACTCAAGAAACTCTTAACAGAGGCCACCAAGTGCTCGTCCTGGTGCCGGAAATTTCTCTAACACCCCAATTAGTCTTCCGGTTTCGCCAACGCATTAACGCAATAATTACTGTTATGCATTCTGGCTTAAGTGACGGCGAGCGGCAGCGTGCTTGGGATTTAGGATCAAGTGGGAAAGCTCGGGTAATTCTCGGCACACGCAGCGCTGTATTTTGCAAGCTTCCTAATCTCGGTCTCATCATTATCGATGAAGAACACGATGCGTCATTCAAACAACAGGAGGGCTTTCACTACAACGCGCGTGACGTCGCTATAAAGCGCGCGTCGATGGAAAACTTTCCCGTTTTACTTGGCTCGGCCACGCCATCAATCGAATCCTGGTTCAATGCTGACACACACCGATACGAGAAACTCCAACTTCCAGATCGCGCAGGCAATGCGTCGTTGCCAGTTGTACATTTGGTCGACATGACGCGTTGGCCTAAGCATAGTGGTATCTCACCGACAGTAATTGACGCAATCTCCAAGAGATTGGAACGTGACGAACAAAGTTTGGTTTTTCTCAACCGTCGTGGTTTTGCTCCTATTGCTATGTGCAGTGCGTGCAGTTGGCAAGCCCGTTGCGATCGGTGCGACGCATTTCTCACTGTGCACAAGAATTCCGGAACAATGATTTGCCATCATTGTGGAAGCACGAGAAACTTTAACAACCAATGTGAAGAATGTGCTTCAACTGATATTTTTCTGGCAGGTATTGGCACTCAGCGTGTGGAAGCGTTACTACAAGAAAAATTCCCCGAATCAAATGTTATGCGAATCGACAGGGACAACACGACCGCAAAAGGTGAACTCGAACAAAAACTAAATGATGTACGTGAAGGTAAGGTTGATATTCTAGTGGGCACGCAATTACTGTCTAAGGGACATGATTTTCCAGGAATTACGCTTGTTTGTGTTCTCAATGCGGATCAAGGTATGTTCAGTATCGACTTTCGCGCCAGTGAACGTCTATTTCAGTCGATTGTTCAAGTTTCCGGCAGAGCCGGCCGCGGATCAAAAGCCGGAGAAGTACTCATACAAACAGACTTTGTACAACACCCTTGTATGCAGGCGATTAGGCAACAGGATTATCACGCCTTTGTTGAAACTGAACTCCAAATGCGTAAGCAGGGAGAATTGCCACCCTTCCGATATCAAGCTTTATTACGCGCTGAATCAGTACATCAACCAGCGGCTTTTGATTTTCTAAATGCCTGGATTAGTGCTGCACAAACCTATCTTCACAGAGATAACGAGGTCGAAATTATGGATCCGGTTTCTGCACCTATGGAACGTCGTGCAGGAAAATTCAGGGCACAGCTTCTTCTGCAATCGCATCGCAGAGTTCATCTCAACACGTTAATTCATAAAACGATCAAAGCCATGGAAAAAAATGCTGTCAGCAAACATGTGCGCTGGCGAATAGATGTTGACCCAATCGATTTACATTAAAGCAACTACTTCGGCTGTCGGGCTAGGGGCGATGGGGGGAAGCCATGTATTCGGCACTAGAAAACTCGCGTAAGCGGCTTTCTGTTCGTTCGAAACTAGCACTCAACCGCACACCACGATAGAGCTCTTCAGGGGATGCTGCTGCTGATAAGATAACATTAACCCTGCGATCATAAAGTTCATCGACCAATTCGACAAATCGACGAGCAGGGTCGTCCCCGTCAATTCCTAATATTGGGACATTTGATATCAGTAAAGTATGAAATAGACGTGATAATTCTACATAATCTGCTTTTGATCGAGGGCCATCGCATAATGCATCAAACTCGAACCAGCAAATTCCATCTGCACTTGAGCGCACAGGAATAAGACGCCCCAATATAGTTAATCCTTTCGATGACACTTCACTTTCACCGGAAATCTGATGAAACAAACTGATAAATTGCTTATCCACCTTATTGTCATGGGGACATAAATAGGTTGCAGCGGACATTAACGTGCGCAAACGATAATCCGTATTTCCTCCCATGTGATGCGAGCCACAATGCTCCTGCAATAATTTAATAGCCGGCATAAAACTTTCCCGTTGCAAACCATTTTCGTAGAGTCGGTCAATTGGTGTGTTAGATGTAATAATCAAAACCACGCCGCACGCCAAGAGCTCACGAAACAATCCTGCCAGAACCATTGCATCGGTTATATCAGTTACAAACAGCTCATCGAAGCAAAGAACACTTTCAGTACCAGCAACTACCTGAGCGACTTTTACTAACGGATCTTGTTCGGACTTTAAAATGTGAAGTTGGTGATGGACATCCAGCATAAAACGATGAAAATGAACACGTTTTTTATTTTTCACCGGTAAGTTTGTAAAAAATAAGTCCATAAGAAAGGTTTTTCCCCGTCCAACTCCACCCCACACATACAATCCGGACACTGGTCGCACCGGCAGCAATCCCAATCTGCGTTTTATTCGAGATAGCAGACTTCCCGAATGTTTACGT
>Ga0213861_10001443_pt1 | contig 21010 bp, 20 predicted proteins | sample PICome_4_FD_160110 | JGI IMG/M metagenome (GOLD analysis project Ga0213861, IMG submission 160110) | Coastal seawater microbial communities near Pivers Island, North Carolina, United States - PICO131 | ecosystem: Environmental > Aquatic > Marine > Coastal | place: USA: North Carolina... | reverse complement strand
CCATTTGGTATGAATAGCTTAGCTGTTTGGGGTTGGATGTTCTTATTCGGCCATTTAGTTTGGGCTACAGGATTTATGTTCTTAATTTCTTGGCGTGGTTATTGGCAAGAACTTATTGAAACATTGGTTTGGGCTCATGAGCGTACACCATTTGCAGCAACAGTGCAGTGGAAAGATAAACCTGTAGCTTTATCTATTGTTCAAGCACGTTTAGTAGGTTTAGCACATTTCTGTGTTGGATATGTTTTCACATATGCAGCCTTCTTAATTGCTTCAACTTCAGGTAAGTTTGGGTAAGGCAATTTTTAACCCAATTTAAAGCATACCCTAAAAATAGCTAAAATCATGCGTAAGCAATAAAATTTTAAGGAGTTTTTATTTATGGCTGGATCAACAGGAGAACGTCCGTTTTCTGATATTATTACTAGTATTCGTTACTGGGTAATTCATAGCGTTACTATACCATCACTATTTGTAGCTGGTTGGGTTTTTGTAAGTACAGGCCTAGCTTATGATGTTTTTGGTACACCTAGACCAAATGAATACTACACAGAGAGCCGTCAAGAGATACCATTAATCACTGACCGTTTCAATGCTCTTTCACAAATGGATCAACTAATTAAATAATTATTTTTATATGACGACAAATAAAACATTTACTTATCCAATTTTTACATTTCGTTGGTTAGCAGTCCATGCTCTAGCTGTTCCAACAGTATTCTTTATTGGAGCTATCTCTGCTATGCAATTCATTCAGCGATAAGAAAATTACAAAAGATTTTGGTAAAATAAGAATTAGTTAAAATGAATTTAGAGGTCTTTTTATGACACAACCAAATCCAAATAAACAGTCCGTAGAATTAAATAGAACAAGTTTATATTGGGGCTTATTATTAATTTTTGTACTGGCTGTATTATTTTCAAGCTACATTTTCAACTAAAAAATTGAAATTATTATTATTTCATTTTTTTCTAAATTAAAATTTTTGACGAGGAATATTTTTATGTCTAATTCTGGAACAACAGGACGAATTCCATTATGGTTTGTTGGAACTATTGCTGGAGTAGCAGCTATTGGTCTATTAGCTTTATTCTTTTATGGAGCTTACTCTGGCTTAGGTTCTTCTTTATAAACTAAAGAAAATATAGTTTAAAATTATATTTTCTATAAAAACCTACAATAAAATTTCTTGGTATTTAAATGTGCATTGGACCCACGCTAAACACAATCAAACTTAGCTGTGAAATAGTGTTACAGACAATATACTTTAGAGAAAACTCTACAGGAAATTCTCTCAATGCCAAGAATTTTAAAAGAATCTTAAGGTCTTAAAGATCTGTTTCTTTCAAAATATTATATTATTTGTTTTTCTAACTAAAATTTAAAATTTTTATGGCAATCTCTTATAACCGAGCATCTATAAGACCTTTTGAAATAATTGATTATAAAAATATTGATTTATTACGTAAGTTCATTACTGTTCAAGGAAAAATATTACCACAACGAATAACTAAACTAAGTTCTAAACAACAGCATAAGGTAATGCGTTCAGTACAATTTGTTCTAAATCTTCATAAAAACAAATTTGTTTTTATCTTACTTTAAACATTGTAAAATTAAAAGTAAGGATCTGGAACTACATTAAAGCAAATCAATTTTATGAGAAACTTATTAAGCAAATAAATTTTATTTTTGAAAACCACAAATACTACATTAAAAATTAAAGCTGGATGACCAATTTTGTCATATTCAGTTTTTAAGAAGTTGTAAAACGATCTTCATATAAAGCAGGCACGAGCACTTGGGCTTTTACCATTTGTAAATAAAGAATCAATAAGTAACTAAAATATAGTATATTTACTTAGTTACTTATAGAGCAAAAGTTAGACTATCTGGAAAGAAACGATTAATTTCAATTAATAAACCTGCAAGTAATCCAAACCATACAGTAGCAATAACTGGAGCTGTAGAAAGGTATGTAGTAAAATCTTTCATCTTAAAATTTCCTTTAAATAAAATTTTTATAGGGGTTCAATTCTGAGTTAGGTGACAGAGTTGAAAGTAAAGATTATTTTTAATTTCCAATGTCACGGGATGTAGCGCAGCTTGGTAGCGCATTGCATTTGGGATGCAAGGGTCGCTGGTTCGAATCCAGTCATCCCGAACCTATTTTTTATCAATCTTTATTTGGAGAGGTGTCCGAGTGGTTTATGGTCCTGGTCTTGAAAACCAGCATAACGAAAGTTATCGAGGGTTCGAATCCCTCCTTCTCCGTTAAGGCAAAGTAAAATTCTTATTCATAAATTTTACTTTAGATTACAACTGAATTTAACGATCCTACAACAAACACAAGGCCTGCCCATGCAGCAGCACCAGTTAAAATGTAGTTCTTATTACTATTCCAACCTTCAGGAGTAGCAAAAACAACTGGAACAGCAATAACCATAAGGAATGATAATGCAATTAAAGCTAATATTGAAAATTGGAAAACTAAAATGATATCCATAGTATTTTATTTTTAAAGAGAAAATTTTGAAGTTCATTTAAACCTTAATTTCATAAAGTTTAATTTATTTAATTGTTACTGTTGCACCAGACTCTTCTAATAACTTTTTAGCTTCATCAGCTTCCTCCTTCGAAACTGCTGCTTTGATAGTTTTAGGCGTTGCTTCTATTAACTCTTTAGCTTCTTTTAACCCAACTGATGTTAAGTTACGAACTACTTTAATTACTGCAATACGCTTTGCTTGAGGAACTTCTTCAAGTACAACATCAAACTCTGTCTTTTCTACAGCTTCTTCAGTCAAAGCACCTGCAGGCATAGCAGCCATCATAACACCACCTGATGGAGCTGAAGCATCCACTCCAAATGTTTCTTCAATCTTAGAAACAAGCTCAGCTGCTTCTAATAAAGTCATATTCTTTAGTTGCTCAATAATATCATCTGTTTTTGTAGACATAAGGATTTAAATTTTAACTCAAAATCAGGTAAGTAATTATAAATTTGTAAATTTTCTAACGCTTAGAATATTGTGAAGCTTTTCGAGCTTTCTTTAAACCATATTTCTTTCTCTCAACACAAGCAGCATTACGAGTTAAGTAACCTTCAGCTTTTAAAGCAGCTCTATTAGCAAGATCTAAATTACATAAAGCTCTTGCAACACCTAACTTTATAGCCTCAGCCTGACCATTCAAACCACCACCAGATGCAATTACAACTGTATCATATTTTTCTTCTAAATCTAATATTAATAAAGGTGACTGAATTGAATAAAGCATTTTTGGGTTAAATTGCAAGTATTCTGATCCATCTCTACCATTAATAATGATTCTACCATTGCCTGGTGTCAACTTAACTCTGGCAACAGAGGATTTTCTTCGTCCCACAGCATTCATAACTGGATAAAATTTATTAAATAAAATGTAAACTAAATATATACTCCCCCTATTCTAATAAAGAATACTAATTTATTTCTTATAAAAATTTTATGTCTACTCCTAAACTAAAGACTTGTACCTTAGAATCTGTCAGAAATTTTCAACAAAAGCTTGATCTTCTAAAAAATTTTAAGCGAGTAGGTTTACATAAAAATAACCTGATACTAAATTTTAGACTTAAGTATATTCTTAGATAAAATTTTTCATAATCATCCAAATTTACTTAAAACTAAGTAAAAGATTATTATAAATGTTGGACAAGCTTAAACAAGCTTGTAGAATAATATTTTCTGGTTCAAAGCTTCCATTAGTCCAAATTTCTAAAATAACTAATTCATTAACTGATTGACCTGAATCAATTTCTTCCACAGCATAATTTACTTTTTTAATCACAGAAAAGTTTGGGTTTAATGCCAGTAAACCAATAGTACTGTTGTTAATATTCCAGCATTCAAAAAATTCTTCATAATTTAGATTCAATTTGTGTAACATTGATGGAGACAACTTTCCAGAATAAAACTTGTAATAACTACATGCTTCACGATCATCCAATTTCTGCCAAAAATTTCTCAATTGAAAAAATATACTGTTACTTTCAATAATAAACAACATGTTACAAGAATAATTCAACACTAATGTGCCTATATATTGATCAATATCAACAACATTAATATTGTGTGGAAGCTTTAAATTCTGTGAAGTGATTCGTGATGGACCATCTACTTTTAAGAGTCCATAAGAAGAGATAAAATTATCATAATGTAAGGTTTTTAAGACAATCTCTTGCAAATTTAAAAAAATATCTGAAGTCAACTCACGAAACCCCACTAAATCAGAGAACTCATGGATTGGAACTATTGCATTTATACCTGGAGCATTATAAATTTTAACTTTAACTAAAGTAATTGCAATATTTTTTTTAAATTCTAACAGTGTTCTTCTAAGTGAATTACCCACTGTTATACCTTGACCAGATGAAAAAGAACCTATATTGAAACGACTGTAATGAGTCAATGGAGTCTCAGCTCTACTTACTACGCATTTAACAAGAGATTTATTACTCAATTAGGATCAATTAAATTAAATTTTCCATTAAAACTGGAAAAGAAAATAGAGTTAAAAATTCTTAAATTTCTTCCAGCTTTAAATTTTAAACACGACGCTTTTTAGGTGGACGACAACCATTATGTGGAACAGGAGTAATATCTCGAATCAGACTAATACCTAGACCAGTAGTCTGGATAGAGCGAATAGCAGTCTCTCTACCAGAACCAGGGCCAGTGACAACAACTTCTACTTGCCTAATACCTTGATCTAAAGATTTCTTGGCAGCTGACTCAGCAGCTGTTTGCCCTGCAAATGGAGTACCTTTTCTAGCACCTTTGAAACCGCAACTACCAGCAGACGCCCATGAAATTACTTCACCTCTTTGGTCAGTTACTGAAACAATTGTGTTATTAAATGTAGCATTAATATGTACAATGCCTTTTGAAATTTTTCGTCTTAATGTTTTCTTTGTCTGTTTAGCCATTTTTATAAAATTTTTTTAAAATAATTTTAAACTTTACGAGAATAATATTCTACTACTAATAACTCATTTATTACTAAGCTGATAGAATTTCGATTCACCAAGTCATTAATTTTGCCTTCTAAAAGGTCACGATTAAAAGAAAGATGACTAGGTACAGTCAAACTATTACCATATGTCTCTATAAAATTTTTAGCTAAATTTTTTGAAACATCTGAATTCTGTACACTAATAACATCATTCTTTTGACACAAATAACTTGGACTAGAACTTGCTTTACCATTTATTAAAATATGACCATGTGTTATAAGCTGACGAGCTGAAGGAATTGTTGGAGCTAATCCTAATCGAAAAACAATATTATCAGCACGCATCTCTAACAATGTTAATAACAAGACTCCAGATGAGCCTTTACCCTTTCGAGATTTCTTAACATAATTTAACAACTGACGTTCTGTAACACCATAGTTATAACGTAGTTTCTGCTTCTCACGAAGTTGTAATGCATATTGAGAGAATTTCTTACTAGAAGAAGCTCCATGCTGACCTGGAGAGTTTAATTTATTAGAAGTCTTTGTTGTTAAACCTGGCAAGTCACCTAATCTGCGTGTTATGCGTAAACGAGGACCTCGATAACGAGACATAAATAAAATTAAAATAAAAATTTTTAGTCTTATTTAATTAAAGCTAAGATACCATTACCTTAACTTAACCAAAATTTTGTATAATATAATTAACCAAAGAAATTTTTATGTGACAAAGTTAAAACAATTAATTAGTTTATTTCATAAATAACTGTAAAAATCAAAGAGGGTCGTTGCCCGAGTGGTTAATGGGGACGGATTGTAAATCCGTTAGCAATGCTTACGCTGGTTCAAATCCAGCACGACCCAATTATGTTTGTAAAATAAAAGTTTCCCCTGAAAGGGTTTAAAATTTATTTTTAATAAACTTCTTTCTCTTCAACAAAGATAAAAAGTGATATTACTACTAAAACAGGTAAAACTAAACCTATTAGAGGTACGAAGATTGACGGTAGGAAAGCAGCAGACATAAAACCCTTTTTAAAATCTACTTTTCTTTTTTAAGAAATAATTCAGTCTTAATATTCAAGCTAATAATCTTTATATGGGAGTAAACGGACTCGAACCGCTGACGTTCTGCTTGTAAGGCAGATGCTCTACCAACTGAGCTATACTCCCTTAGTTATAAAATTATACTAAATAATTTTAATAAAAATGTCACCTAAAAATTAAATTTTCTAGTCATTTATTTAATTTGAAGATTATTTACTGAAAAATTTCATCCACTGAAATACCTGTTCCAGCTGGTATTATACGACCAAGAATAACATTCTCTTTTAAACTCTGCAACCAATCTGTCTTACCTTCTAATGCAGCTTGTACTAAAACTTTGGTAGTTTCTTGGAAACTAGCACTAGATATAAAACTTTCAGTGTTTAGAGATGCTTTTGTTATTGAAAGTAAAACAGGCTCATACTCAGCTTTGATATTCACACCTAAATTTATTTTTTCAATCTTATGAATTTCAATCAACTCCCCTGAAAGCAATGAAGTATCACCACCTTCACCAATCAAGGCTTTAGAAGTCATCTGTTTTACAATAATTTCTATGTGTTTATCTGATATAGAAATTCCTTGAGAATTATAAACTAACTGAATACCATTTACCAAATACTGTTGTATCTTATCAACACTCTTCCGAGCAGCCATATGTAAAGGATAAACTTGCTTGTAAAATATAAATTGGTGTCTTAAACGCTCATGCAAATTGTCTTCCAAAATGGAAAAGTCTTTAGTTCGTCTAGCTTCTAATAACTCTTCAACTTTAGGAAGACCTTGAACAATATCACCTGTTTTAGGTTTTCTATAAATTAAGCGAAATAATGTATTGTTTTTAGATACAAGCCCATTATTTTTAACACCAAGCACAGCATCTCTAGAAGCTAAATTAGGAACTCCAGTACGTACTAAAATATAACCATTTTTTACAACTAAAATTTGACCAGAACAAGAGCTGACCACAGTTGATGCAAGTTTGTCTCCCTTAGAAATCAATTTACCAACCTTAATCTCAAGCAACAATTTAGATGACAAAACTGACTGATTTATTACAGTATGTAACAAACATTGCCTCGCAGCATTAAAAATCTTTATCTGCTCTAAAACTGTAAAAACTTTACGTATTTTATATTTTTTAGGAAAAGTATTTAAAGAAATATAGTTAATGTTTAATGCCCTAAGCACTAAATTACTATTTTGAAATGTTACATAGGAAGATTTTATTTTTTTGTAACATTTTAAAGTAAATAAAATGTCAGTTCTAAACAAAATATCCATACGTTTCAACAAGGACAAATATGAAAAAATCTCATTTTCTAATACCCATACAAGACCATCAGACACTACTTGAATTTTATTTTTTAAGATGGATTGAAACTTATCCATATAAACTTTACGAGTAATTAAGCCACCATCAAAAATTACTTGGCCTGAAATAACAGTCCTAACCTCTTTAAAAGCCTCTACACGATCAGTCTTATTAAGATACGGTAACATTTCTTCAAGACTTGAGATCTCAGCAATTATCTGCTTAGAAAAGACTTCTTTACTAGGCTTAGTAAATATAACTGCAAACTTGGGTAAAACCAATGTAGAGGTATTTAAATATGTTTCTTTAATGTACAGTTTCATCTCACCCAAAACTAAAAAAACTGTCTCCCCAAAAGCTGTTTTAATTATTTTTCCAGATGAAGTGGAATAGCTTAAAATACCATTATGGGGTGCATAAATTTTATCTTTAACATTACCAGCAAAAACTCCACCAGTATGGAATGTACGCATAGTTAACTGTGTTCCAGGCTCACCTATTGACTGAGCAGCTATTACTCCAACAGCTTCACCAAGTTGTGCTAAACGACCATGGGCTAAACTCCAACCGTAACACAATTGACAAATACATTTATTAGCTTCACAATTTAAAGGTGAACGTATATAGATCCTATTAATAGAATTACGAGCAATTTTATTGGCTAAATAAATACAAACATCTTGATTCCTATTAACAAGTAACTGGTTCTCTTTATCAAAGATACTTTTAGCAATTACTCTACCAGTTAACCGTTGTTGCACAGAGATATAAGTTTTACTGTTTCTGACTAATGGCTTAACTAACATGCCATAATGTGTTTTACAATCTACCTGATTTATGATTAAACTTTGTGACACATCAACAAGTCTTCTAGTCAAGTAACCTGAATTTGCTGTCCTTAGAGCTGTATCAACTAGGCCTTTTCGTGCACCATAACAAGAAATTAAATATTCAGTAATATTTAGACCTTCACGAAAATTACTTTTAATAGGTAAATCAATAATTTCACCCTGAGAATCAGACATAAGGCCACGCATACCAACCAATTGTCGTACCTGAGAAATATTGCCTCGAGCACCTGAAAAAGCCATCATGTAAACAGGATTTAATAGACTTACTTGTCGAAAATTTGTTATTAACTCATCTTTTAATAATTCACCAGTTGTATGCCAAACATCAATAACTTTTTGAAAACGTTGAACTTCAGTAATTTTTCCACTTATAAAACGCTGATCATTTTGTGCTATCTCTAGATGAGCATTTGTAATTAAACGGGTTTTTATAAGTGGAATTTTTAAATCATCTATCCCTAAAGAAATTCCTGCTTTTGTAGCATATTTAAATCCTAAAGTCTTTAAATTATCAGCAAATTCTGCTGTCCTAACAGTACCATAATTTGCTAAGAACCACTTGATTAGATTCTGTATTTCAGCTCGACTAAAAGGTCGATTCGAAAAAAAATTTTTCATCTTATGTACCTAAAGGAAAATATTTTGATCAATATTTAAATTTTTACAAAGAATTACAAATAACTTTGTTAAGCAATATTCGACCTGGGGTAGTCCTAATATACTGCAATAAATTGAGGTCATTATTTTCTTTACTAAGAAAAGGCATTGTTAATGAAACTTTTCCATTTTTTAAAGTAGCTAGTTGTTTTTCAAAGAAAACTTTTGACTCTAAATTTGAAGACCGTACCCAAATAAAAGTATGTAAATCTATCAATCTTTGCTTATAAGCTTGAATAACATCTTGTAAGTCTGTAAAATATAACACATTTTTCAAGACATAAAATAATGAAACATTTTCAATTGTCATAAAATAGCACCCAAGAACCATATCTTGGCTAGGCAACATGATGGCTGAACCTGTAGCAGGAGAAATCCAATTATGAAGAGTGAACATCATTAACCTTGCTTCAGCTTGTGACTCCAATGATATAGGAATATGAACAGCCATTTGATCACCATCAAAGTCTGCATTAAATGCTGAACATACCAATGGGTGTAAATGCAGTGCTCGACCGTAAACCAACTTTGGTTGAAATGCTTGAATACCCAAGCGGTGTAATGTAGGAGCTCGGTTTAACAAAATAGGATGCCCTTTTAAAACTTCATCAAGTAGTTGCCATATTATGGGTTCCTCATTCTGAATCTTTATCTTGGCATTACGTATGTTATGTGCTATTCGTAACTGAATAAGCTTATGAAGCACAAATGGATGAAAAAGTTCAATTGCCATCTCACGAGGTAAACCACACTCATACAATTTCAAATAAGGACCTACTACAATAACAGAACGACCTGAATAATCAACTCGTTTCCCCAATAAGTTTTGACGAAAACGACCTTGTTTTCCCTCTATAATATTTGACAAAGATTTTAATGGTCTACGTGCTTTATCAATAATGGCTTTACCTCGTCTACCATTATGAATGAGTGCATCTACAGATTCCTGGAGAAGACGTTTCTCATTTCTTATCAACAATTCAGGTGCTAACATCTTTTTAAGTCTATGAAGTCTATTATTACGATTAATAACACGTCTATACAAATCATTTAAATCAGATGTAGCAAATTTTCCTCCATCCAATTGAACCATTGGCCGTAAATCTGGAGGTAAGACTGGGAGATAAGTCAAAACCATCCACTCTGGTTTTGAACGTGTTTGAAGAAATTGATTAACAACTCTTAAACGGCGTACATATTTTTTTCTTCTTTGTAAAATATTTTTCAAATCATCTTGTTCTCTAGCTTTAGACAACAATTTAAGATCAAATTTTATGTTTTGTGCCAAATGCTCAAGTTGAATTTCTGATAATAAGTAATGAATAGCTTGGGCTCCTATAACATTATCAAGCATAAAAGTTTTTTCATCTTTTAAATTTAGTTTACCTGAAATTTCATTATACAAATGACGCATTTCATTATTAGTTAAATCTAAATGCACATTTTTATAATACCATTTATGATAATTCCAATCATTACCAGAGAAAGTTACAGAAGATAATTTATTGACCATTATCAAATAACCAGTATAATAGACAATTTTCTCAATTTCTTTAATAGATTTGTTCAAAATAACTGCCATATAGCTAGGTATACTCTTTAGAAACCAAACATGTGTAACAGGACTAGCTAATTTTATATGACCAAGTCGAGAGCGTCGAACTTTAGATTCAGTCACTTCTACATGACAGAGTGAACATATCAATGCATTTTCATTGTTCTGCCTGTAACGAGCCCGTTTATATTTACCACAAGCACATTCCCAACTTTTAACTGGACCAAATATCCTTTCACAAAAAAGACCATCCATTTCAGGTTTAAAAGTCCTATAATTTATTGTTTCTTTCAGTTCGGAAAGTAAAATCCTTCTTATTAATAATTCTGCAAATGAAAAGAAATCATGCAGCATTTTCTGTTCAATGTAAAAATATTTATATTTTATTTACTACACAAAAAATCCCAAGAAAAATTTAAAACTAAATTATAAAATCTAGACTTTATATGCACCTATCCATAAAGTTTAAAGCAGGATTTTATCTCAATTTAATAAAAAATTCATGTAAAGCGAAACAAACAGATCTTTTTACTTCACCAATAACCATTCCATTAGGCAAAACTCTCTTACTCCATTGCACAATTCGCTCTGGAGAAGTCAAATGTATCTTAATATACTGAGCATTTTTTTTAAGCATTTTTTATTTCATTTTAAAAATATTAATTTTCTTAGGTTGTTTAAGTTGATCAACAGTGTATAATCCAATATTTAAACATAATGACTGCAATTCTCGTATCATTACCTTTAATGATTCAGGTGTGCCAGGATTTGGTATAGCCTGCCCCTTAACTATAGCATTTAAAGCTTCTTTTCGATCTTCTATAGCATCAGACTTTACTGTGAAAAGCTCTTGAAGGGTATACGCTGCCCCAAAACCTTCTAATGCCCAAACTTCCATCTCTCCAAGACGCTGACCACCACTTTTTGCTCGACCACGCAATGGCTGTTGTGTAACAAAAGAATATGGACCAATAGCTCGAGCATGAACTTTATCATCAACAAGGTGAACTAATTTTAGAATATAAGCATACCCTACAGTTACAGGTTGTTTAAATGTTTCCCCTGTTCTACCATCAATAACTTTAGTCTTGCCTGGAAAATTAGGATCAAATAACCAGCTTTTACCTGTTTTAAGCTTAGCTTCATATAACTTTTTATAAACAATCTTTCGTGAAGTTTCATCTCCATACATTTCATCAAAAGGAGTAATTCTATAAGATTCGTTCAAATGCTGACCAGCTAAACCTAATAAGCATTCTAAAACTTGTCCAACATTCATTCTAGAAGGTACACCCAATGGATTTAAAACCATATCTACAGGAGTTCCATCTTGAAGGTATGGCATATCTTGTTGAGGTAAAATATTTGAGATAATACCTTTATTACCATGTCGACCAGAAACTTTATCCCCTAATTGAATAGGTCGTTTTTGTGCTAAGAAGACCTGTACACGATTACTATTAAAGACTCGAACATCTACAACCCAACCTTCAATGCCAGAAGGGACTTTTAAAGATGTATTTTTAACATCACGTTCTTTTTCACCAAAAATAGCCCGTAAAAGTCTTCCTTCAGGAGTTTGGTCAGAACTGCTCTTTGGAGTAACTTTACCTACTAGAATATCACCACTCTTAACTGATGTACCTACTAAAACAATACCATTCTTACCTAAATGAGATAGCTTACTGTAACTTACATTAGGTAGATCCCTTGTAAATTCTTCTAAACCTAAAGGTGTATGCTGAACCCTTGATTCATATTTCTCAATATGAATAGATGTATACATCTGTTCATTAACTAACTTATTACTTATTAATATAGCATCTTCAAAATTATACCCTTCCCAAGGAGTATAAGCTACTAAAATATTGCGACCTAATGCCAATTCACCATTTAAAGTGGCTGAACCATCTGCTAAAACATCACCTTTTCGAACCCACTCATGTTCACAAACAAGAGGTTTTTGACTTATGCAAGTACCCTGATTAGAGCGCTTATAATTTTCCAGGTTATAAGAACTTATTTTTAGCTTATTAAATATCTTACCACCATCATGTTGTGTATCTACTACAATACGATCATGACTAACATATTTAACAAAACCACTTTGCTTAGCCAATATAATTGAACTTGAATCTCTAGCTGTTTGTGCTTCTAAGCCAGTACCAACTAGTGGTTTTTCATTTTTAAGAATGGGAACAGCTTGTCGCTGCATATTAGAACCCATTAAAGCACGATTAGCATCATCATGTTCTAAAAATGGTATTAATGATGTAGCAATAGAAATCATCTGAATAGGTGAAACTGCTATAAAATCTATATGCTCTGGATGTGCAGTAGCAAACTCTTGCTTATAACGAACTGGAATTAAGTCATTTAATTCTAATTTGCCTGATCTAGAAAGTAGAATATCACCTGGTGCTAAAAAGTTATCTTCCTCCTGTTCAGCTGAGAGAAAAAGTATACCTGCATTAAAATCCACTCTCTAATTAGTTTGATAAACTTATCTACAAAAAAAATCAAGCCTGAAATTTTTCACTTGACTCTAAAGAAATTGTAAAATTTTCTCTTCTTTAAACAGAATATTCCAAAAATTTAAAATTACCAAAATCAGAGAAATATAAATTCTTCTTTTTATAAATACTTTTGAAATGAAAATCCCAAACTTTTCTTAACACGGTAAAAAGGGCTCTCAAGGAAACCCAAAGCATTTATTCTTGCATATGTTGTAATAGAACCAACTAAACCAGCATTCTGACCCTCTGGTGTGTCAATAGGACAAATACGCCCATAATGACTTGGGTGAATTTCACGAACAACTAACCCTGTCCATTCACGACTTAAGCCACCAGGACCAAAAGAACTTACACGTCGTTTATGAGTTATCTCAGATAATGGGTTAGTCTCATCCATGAACTGAGACAACTGACTTGAACAAAAAAACTCTTGCAGTGAACTTCCTAGGGGTTTAAAGTTAAAAGCTTGCAAATGGCCTGAATCAACTTGATTTATAATGACTCTTTCCAAAAAGTTTACCTCCAAAACTGAATCAATTTTTTCTAATGCATACTGTACTGTACGCTTGACTTTATCAATATTTGACCTAAATTGATCTTGCAATAACTCCCCTGCAGATCTCACACGTTTATTTTTAAGATCATCCATATCATCAACATTACCTATACCATATTCAAGATTTATCAAGTAATTAACTGCTGCTAAAATATCTTCAGGTCTCAAAATGGTAGTGTCAACTGAAGTTTTTATATGTAACTTTTTATTCAGTTTTAAACGGCCTATTTTACCTAAATCATAAAAATCTGCATTCATTAAATTAGTATGAATCAAATTCATTGACTCTTTTAAAGTTGAAGACTTATCTGGCTTTAAAACAACATTTAACTGGAGCAAAGCATCCTGAGTAGAAGAAAGATTTGCTTTTTCTAAAGACTTTACTAAGAATTCAGGATGTCTAACTGAATAAAAAATTTTCTTCTGAGAAATACCAAGAGATTGGAGTAAAACAAAAATTGGTATTTTCTTAGCTTTATTAAATCTACCCCAAATATAACCATCTTTATCCATCTCAATTCGAAACCATACCCCTGCATTTGGTATTATAGTTGCAACAGATGACCTATGGTTTTCTTTACTGAATTCAAATTTATAATAAATACCTGGGCTACGTACAATCTGGTTTATTATGACACGTGGAGACCCATTGATTATAAATGTTCCACGCTCAGTCATTAATGGAATATTTCCAAAAGAAATATTTTCTACTCTTGACTTAAAACGCTTCTTATAAACTAGTACAGCTGGAACATATAAAACTGCACTATAAGTTTGTGAATTTAATATAGCATTGCTGGATGTCAGTGTTGCTTTCTTAAACTTTAAATTTTGAACATGTAAAAATAATTCTAAATTGTTATGACTGATGTAAGCCAACTTATTAATTTCAGATTGTAAACCAACTGTTAAAAAATTCCTAAAACTGTCACGTTGAATTTCTATCAAATCAGGTAAATTCTTATTAATGGCCATCTAAATAAAAAAAGGTTTCTTGTCTTAAGAAATATTTTTAGTAAAAAATGTTTAAGAATTTAGTAACTTTAATTTGTTGTTGCTTATTTCTATTTTAACACAAAATCTTAACACGAAAAGTCTTCTACTGCTGTAATAAATATAGTTTATTTGGCTAAAAGTATTTTTCCATAGAATTTTGTATAAAACAATAAAAATCATTTATAATAAATTAAAGTATTTTTATAAATTTTTACAAACTAAACATGGAAACTCCTGCTTTCTTCTCAGCAATTTTTTTAGGGTGTCTTTTACTTAGTATGACAGGCTACTCACTGTACATAGGATTTGGCCCAGCTTCTAAAGAATTACGAGACCCATTTGAAGAACACGAAGATTAAAATTAATTCTTTTTCGAGCTTTAAGGAAAGTAAACACGTAAATTTAATATAAAACTAGAATGGCATCTACATCAAAAGCCAATGCACAAATTACTCAAGGTAAGGTAACAGCTCTAGGAACAGCACTGAAGCCATTAAACTCTGAATATGGTAAAGTTGCACCTGGATGGGGGACAACTGTTGTAATGGGTGTATTCATGGCATTGTTTGCTGTATTCCTGATTATTATCCTAGAGATCTATAACCAATCAGTACTTTTAGATAATGTTGGTATGAGTTGGCAAAGTATGAAAGGCTAAAGTAAAGTTATTTTCTTTTACAAACAGAAATAACTTTACTTTACAATACGTGGAGGTTCACGAAAGAAAATAGCAAAGAAAATAACTCCTAATGTTCCTACTAATAAAAATGTATAAACTAAAGCTTCCATAAATCTTTTAAATTTTAATTATACCGTTTCACACACTTAAACAAAAATATTTTTTAAGATAAAAATGTTATACAGTTTGCTTTCTTGTAGTTGCATCACCTAACTTCTGGAAAGCACCAAATTCAATCTGTTCTTCTAAATCTGGATCAATACCTGCAAAAACATCTCTGAAGATAGTTCTAGCACCATGCCAAATATGGCCAAAGAAAAATAATAAAGCAAAACATAAATGGCCAAATGTAAACCATCCACGAGGACTACTGCGAAAAACACCATCTGACTGTAAAGTCGCACGATCAAATTCAAAAATCTCACCTAGTTGAGCACGTCGAGCATACTTTTTAACAGTAGCTGGATCACTAAAGTTAACACCATCTAGTTCACCACCATAAAAACTTACAGTAACACCAACTTGTTCAATACTGTACTTAGACTCAGCACGACGGAATGGAACATCGGCACGTACAATACCATCTTGGTCAAGTAATAATACTGGGAATGTTTCAAAGAAAGTTGGCATACGTCTTACTGTAAGTTCACGTCCTGATTTATCTGTAAACACAGAATGCCCTAACCAACCAGCAGCAATACCATCACCATTATCCATAGGACCAGATCTGAAAAGTCCACCTTTAGCTGGATTATTTCCTACATAATCATAGAAAGCAAGCTTCTCTGGAATTTTAGACCATGCTTGACTAAGTGTATTACCCTCTGATAATGAGTTTTGAACACGTCGTTGTGTCTCCACCTGGAAAAAACTTTGGTCCCACTGATAACGAGTTGGACCAAATAATTCAATTGGTGTAGCAGCTGAGCCATACCACATTGTCCCTGCTACAACAAAAGCTGACCAGAAAACCGCTGCAATACTACTAGACAATACAGTCTCAATATTACCCATTCTAAGTACCTTGTAAAGTCTTTGCGGAGGTCGAACTGTTAAATGGAATAAACCAGCAATAATACCTAAGATACCGGCTGCAATATGATGCGAAGCAATACCACCTGGATTATAAGGATCAAATCCTTCAGCACCCCAAGCAGGTGTCACAGGCTGAACTGAACCTGTAATTCCATATGGATCTGAAACCCAAATACCAGGGCCATACAGACCTGTAACATGGAATGCACCAAATCCAAAACATAATAAACCTGATAAGAATAAGTGAATACCAAAAATTTTTGGTAAGTCAAGAGCAGGGTCCCCTGTTCGAGGATCACGGAACAGTTGTAAATCCCAATAAACCCAATGCCAGATAGCAGCTAAAAATAATAAACCTGATAAAACAATATGTGCAGCAGCTACACCTTCATAACTCCAGAAACCTGGGTTAGCAGCATTTTCACCACTAATACTCCAAGCACCCCAAGACTTAGTCACACCTAAACGTGTCATAAAAGGAAGTACAAACATCCCTTGTCTCCACATAGGATTTAATACTGGATCTGATGGATCAAAAATAGCAAGCTCATATAATGCCATTGACCCTGCCCATCCAGAAACTAATGCTGTATGCATTAAATGTACTGAAATTAAACGTCCTGGATCATTTAACACTACTGTATGTACCCTATACCACGGAAGTCCCATAAGAAACCTAAAGAAAATTAAGCTTGACTTTCTTTCAAAAAAATAACTCACTATTAAATTATAGCACATTTAAACATAAATTTACAGGTGGAGAGACTCGAACTCTCACATCATTAAGACACAAGAACCTAAATCTTGCGCGTCTACCAATTCCGCCACACCTGCTTAAACGGACAAGGAGGGATTCGAACCCCCGACACAATGGTTCGTAGCCATTTGCTCTGTCCACTGAGCTACAAGTCCTTGACAAGAAAATTTCCTCCCCAAGTAGGATTTGAACCTACGACAAGCCGGTTAACAGCCGGCTGCTCTACCACTGAGCTATTGAGGAAAGTTTGATTTGTTTATATCAAATGTAACTATACCAAATTTTCTAGACTTTGTCATCTAAAAATTTTAATAAGCTAGACCCATACTTCGTGTTGTTTCTGAACCTAAATAAACACGAACACTTAAAAAATCAGTAGGACAAGCAGATTCACAACGCTTACAACCAACACAATCCTCAGTTCGTGGAGCAGAAGCAATCTGACCAGCCTTACAACCATCCCAAGTTACCATTTCTAACACGTCTGTAGGACAAGCACGCACACATTGTGTACATCCTATACAAGTATCATATATCTTTACAGAATGAGACATAAAACTCCTAAAATAATTTCAAAAATTCTTAATTTGGGCTAAGAATAGTATAACCTAAACTTAATAAAAAAATTGATTTGGTAATTTAACTGTTATCAAGATTAGATAAATAAACAAATCCATCAGAGCGACCTGACAAAACAGATTTTGCTAATGAAATAGCACGATCAGCTTGTTTTGAACCCTTATTCTTCCATGAACTTTTACGCATATTAGTTTTTGATTTTGACATTTTCTTTTTAGGAACAGCCATCTCTATTAAGAAGAAACTAAAAAAGATTTTTATCTTAATACCTTAAAATTGTGATACAAAAAATCCTGGCATCGAGATAGTTTCCCATAGAGTTTCCCCTAAAGTATATTTTCCGTGACACTATTTCACAACTAAGTTCGAAATGGATTTTAGCGTGGGTCCAATGCACTATAAACACCAAGAAGTTTTTTAAGGTTAAATTCTCGATCTGTTAGTATATCTCAGCTACAATTATTACTAATCTTATACTTGATACCTAATAAACAGCTAGTCTAGCTGTGATCTTACAAAATAGAGAGTACTCATCTCAAGGTAGGCTTCCTACTTATATGCTTTCAGCAGTTATCCATGCATGCGTGGCTACCCAGCATGTCCTGTTGGCACAAGAACTGGTACACCAGAGGCATGTTTTTTATGGTCCTCTCGTACTAACAAAAAATCCTTTCAATACTCTAACGCCTGGACCGGATATGGACCGAACTGTCTCACGACGTTCTGAACCCAGCTCATGTGCCGCTTTAATGGGCGAACAGCCCAACCCTTGAGACGTGCTTCCGCCACAGGATGCGACAAGCCGACATCGAGGTGCCAAACCTGCACGTCGATGTGAACTCTTGGTGCAGATCAGCCTGTTATCCCTAGCGTAACTTTTATCTGTTGAGCGATGACTCTTCCACTTGATATCATCGGATCACTAAGGCCAACTTTCGTTTCTGCTCGACTTATAGGTCTTGCAGTTAAGCTCTCTTATGCCTTTACACTCTACAGCTAATTTCCGTCTAGCCTGAGAGAACCTTTGCACACCTCAGTTACTTTTTATGAGGTAACTGCCCCAGTTAAACTGCCCACCTGAAACTGTCAAATGTCCTGATTCAAGGAACATTATTAGATTTCTAACTCTTTTAGAGTGGTATCTCACTAATGGCTCACTTATTCCCAAAAGAATAACTTCATTGCCTCCCACCTATTCTGCGCAAAAAAAGTCTAAAACCAATTCCAAGCTACAGTAAAGCTGCATAGGGTCTTTCTGTCCAAATCCAGGTAGACCGCATCTTCACAGTCAGTTCTATTTCACTGAGCCTCTCTCTGAGACAGCTCCCACATCATTACACCTTTCGTGCAGGCCAGAACTTACCTGGCAAGGAATTTCGCTACCTTAGGACGGTTATAGTTACCGCCGCCGTTCACCGGGGCTTGAGTCGCGAGCATTGAACCCACTTCCTTAACCTTCCGGCACTGGGCAGGTGTCAGCTTCTATATGTTGTCTTTCGACTTTGCAGAAACCTGTGTTTTTGGTAAACAGTTGCATGGGACTAGTCACTGCGACCCTTGTTAAAGGGCACTCCTTCTCCCGAAGTTACAGAGTCATTTTGCCGAGTTCCTTAGAGAGAGTTAGCTCACGCCCCTTAGCATTCTCTGCTTACCTACCTGTGTCAGTTTTAGGTACAGGTATCTTTACCCATATGTCACGAGAGCTTTTCTTGGAAGTATGGCATCAGCTACTTGTAATACCTTAGTATTTCGTATTCACTCCTTAGCTCAGAATATATTATTTTACATTCTTCAACACCTTAAAAGCTTAAACTGGAAACCAACATCCAGCTAGCCTAGCCTTCTCCGTCACTCTTGACTAAAGTAAAGACAGTACAGGAATATTAACCTGTTATCCATCGACTACACCGTTAGGTCTCGCCTTAGGTCCTGACTAACCCTCCACGGACGAGCCTTCTAGAGGAAACCTTAGGTTTTCGGGGTATTGGATTCTCACCAATATTTTCGTTACTCAAGTTGACATTCTCACTTCTGATTCGTCCATAAACCCTTTCGATTTTACTTCAACCTAATACAGAACGCTCCTCTACCGATATTTCATCTCACAGCATCGACAAACAACTTAGTCCCGTTCATTTTTGGCGCGAAGACACTTGACCAGTAAGCTATTACGCACTTTTTAAAGGGTGGCTGCTTCTAGGCAAACCTCCTGGTTGTCTATGTGTCAACACATCCTTTGCCACTTAGCTGTTATTTTGGGGTCTTATCTGGTGATCTGGGCTGTTTCCCTCTTGACAATGAAGCTTATCCCCCACTGTCTCACTACTCAACTGAATGCATGCTTAGTATTCAGAGTTTGCTACCATTTGGTACCTCGTTAGAAGCCCGCACAGATACAGTGCTTTACCCCTAAGCAGCTCATAGTTAAATGCTGTGCCTCAACACATTTCGAGGAGATCCAGCTATCTCTGAGTTCGATTGGAATTTCTCCCCTAATCACAGCTCATCCCCTGATTTTTCAACATCAGTGGGTTCGACCTTCCACTTAGGTTTAACCAAGCTTCATTCTGGCCATGATTAGATCACCCAGGTTCGGGTCTTTAAATAGGGACTTACGCTTCATTCAAGCTCGCTTTCACTTTGGATTCGATTTTATAATCTTAACCTGCCACTACCTAAAAGTCGCCAACACATTCTTCAACAGGCACATAGTCAATCTTTAAGTAAATCTCCTACTGCTTGTAAGCTTATAGTTTCATGATCTATTTCACTCCTCTCCCGAGGTTCTTTTCACCTTTCCTTCACAGTACTTGTTCACTATCGGTCACTTATGAGTATTTAGTCTTACGAGGTGGTCCTCGCAGATTCACACAGAATTTCACGTGCTCCATGCTACTTGGGATACAAATTATAACAAATAGTCTTGAAGATATAGGGCTATCACCTGCTAAAGCTCTGTTTTCCAACAAGATTATCCTTAGACCAAAATGCTATTTGTTTCTGTCCCACAACACCGTATAAACGGTTTAGACTTATTCCGCTTCGCTCGCCGCTACTAAGGAAATCGCGTTTGCTTTTTATTCCTCCAGCTAACTAAGATGTTTCAATTCACTGGGTTTGCTCTTACTTGGCTATAAAATTCACCAAAGTAGTTTTAAAGGTTGCCCTATTCGGGGATCTCCAGGTCAAAGCTTTTTTGCAGCTCACTGAAGCATTTCGTCGCTTAATACGCCCTTCATCGCCAATAAGTGCCAAGGTATCCTCTATAAGCCCTTTTTATTTAACCTCAAATTTGAGTTGGACCATGCTGGATTTGAACCAGCGACCTCACCCTTATCAGGGGTGCGCTCTAACCAACTGAGCTAATGGTCCAAAATAAAATAGTTTCCAAATTTTTAAATTAGGAGGTGATCCAGCCACACCTTCCAGTACGGCTACCTTGTTACGACTTCACTCCAGTTACTAGCCCTG
>Ga0213861_10001442_pt1 | contig 21019 bp, 17 predicted proteins | sample PICome_4_FD_160110 | JGI IMG/M metagenome (GOLD analysis project Ga0213861, IMG submission 160110) | Coastal seawater microbial communities near Pivers Island, North Carolina, United States - PICO131 | ecosystem: Environmental > Aquatic > Marine > Coastal | place: USA: North Carolina... | reverse complement strand
CTCAACCGCGCCGCCGCTCTCGCTGAGTGGCGCCAACTATTGAGCGCATAGATTCAGGCTACCCCAGCAATCCGATGCGAGTTCTCATTCGTCTGACAGCTGCCATAATCAGTATTGATAACCTCCAACCCAGGCATACTCATCTTGCGCCTTGAAACCTCAGGGACCGATCACACTTTCTTGAAAGTTACCACGATCGCCAAATCGTTACGATGGTCTGCTTTTGAGTTATTTCCGTATATCGAAACTTCGTGCAATAAGAGCCGTTCAATTTTATCATCGAGTTCTTGAAATTTAATGGAAAATCCATTTTTAAACCAATGATCTCTATTAACGGATAGCGCAATACAGGCTCCTTCTTGAGCTACTGCGAGCAAATTTTCGATCGCATCTGGCCCTACATGGCCATGAGTGAAGGTCCCTGAAGATATTATTCCCTGATATAAATAATTAATTGTTTTTATTGGTTGAGTAATGTCTTCTGTGAAAAGGTTTTTATATATTTTTTTGTTAGATGCTACTTCCAGCATAGCGCCTGAAAGGTCTAGTGCATCAATTGATTCAATACCTAATTTCAGTAGGGCCTCACCTGCCAAGCCGGTTCCTGCGCCGACGTCAAGAACTGGTCCGATCCCGCCAATTTCAACAAATATTTCGGCAACTTTTTGAGGTAAGACATAATCCATGTGATGAGCAAACTCAGTCTCATAATCCTTGGCCCATGCCGCATAAAGGTTACGGTTATCTTGCACTGTTCGCAGTGCGTAGGCCAAATTCAGATTAGGTTTTTTTATCATTTAAAATCTTGCACAATTATTTTATCAAAAGGCAAGGGTTGTAGTTTTGCTCTTTCACAAACTTAGTTTGCCGTTGCCCTAGATGGTAACTTAATTAATTTTTATTGTTTGGCTGATGGAGAAAATGATGGCAATTTTAAATCGCTTTTCCGAAATGTTTGAAGAAATATCGACTTGGCGCCGTGATCTGCATGCGCATCCAGAGCTACGCTTTGAAGAGTATCGTACGGCCGCTTTCGTTGCCTCCAAACTCAAAGAATTTGGAGTTGATGAAATAGTGACCGGTTTTGGTGGAACGGGTGTAGTTGGCGTAATCCATGGGCAAAATAATACTTCTGGGCGTTCCATAGGATTTCGCGCTGATATGGATGCCTTGCCCATTCAAGAAGTCAATGATTTGCCACACGCATCAACGATACCGGGAAAAATGCATGCCTGTGGTCATGACGGGCATACCTCTATGCTGCTAGGTGCTGCAAAATATTTGGCAGAAACCCGCAATTTCGACGGTAAGATTGTGCTAGCATTCCAGCCTGCGGAGGAGGGTGGTGGTGGCGCTCGTGCGATGATTGATGCTGGACTAATGGATAAGTGGAACGTCGAAGAAATTTATGGAATGCATAATATGCCAGGACTTCCTATTGGTGAATTTGCTGTGCGTACAGGTCCGCAAATGGCCTCTCCTGATAAATTTGAAATAATTGTACATGGAAAAGGCGGGCATGGCGCAATGCCGCATAAAAGTGTGGACAGCACATTAGTAGCGGCACAGATCGTAGTTGCGCTTCAGTCGATTGCATCTCGCAATATTAACCCTTTGGAAAATATCGTGGTATCTGTTTGCGGTTTTCGTACCGAAACTGATACATATAATGTTATACCCAACACAGTTCGTTTACGTGGCACTGTAAGAACCTTTGAGAAAGATGTTCAGAGCTTCGTACGCGCTCGGATAGATGCTCTGACAAAGTCTACAGCAGATGGTTATGGCGCTGTGGCAGCGGTAACTCACATGTCGGGTCCGCCACCATTGGTAAATCATGAGCGCGAAGCGGATTTTGCGGCGGAAATAGCTCTGTCTGTATGTGGGGTAGCACACCGCAATTTTGAACCATCGATGGGTGGAGAGGATTTTTCTGAAATGTTACTTGAACGGCCTGGAGCATATTTATTCGTTGGAAACGGAGACAGCGCTGATCTTCATAATCCATCTTATGAATTTAACGACGACGTAATCCCGGTTGGCTGCAGTTGGTTTGTAACTATGGCCGAACGCCGTATGCCATTGTCTTGACAAGGAACTGTCATCATGAACTTACTTGAGTATGTGCCTGACAGCATCACACGTAGGCTTATGGCAGAACGAAAGTCCAGCCCAAATAGCGTTTCAGTTAGAGGTTAGGATAACGATACAGACATAGATTTGTCTGCTACTCACGCCTCAATTTCAAGCTGAACTGGGTCGCTCTAGCAAAGTGGCGCCGATTGTTGAACACGTAGATTTAGGCTGCACCAGCAATCCGATGCGAGTTCTCATTCTTCTGACAGCACCCAGCTTGACCATAATTTCATCCATCGGGGGTTTGCAAATTCCATGCTTGAAGCAGTTTTGGCAGAGCCTCGTTCCAGTCCAATACGCCCACGCGGTCGGCCCATGTCTGGTACTGGCGTATTAAATCCCTTTCAAGCTTCGGGTTGCGCCCTGCAAGGTTAGTCAACTCAGTGCGGTCGGCCTCGATGTCGTGAAGCTCCCATGGGCGGTCGTGCAGGCGCACGAGCTTGAAATGCCCTAGCCGGATGGCTGCATTGCCTTCATGTTCCCAAAAGATTGGTTGTTCGCGCTGCCAGTCCGCGCCCTGAAACAGCCTAAGCAGGGACTCACCTCGAAGTGGCTGGATTTCATGCCCGCCCACCTCTGCCTGGCAGGCTGCGCCGGTGGCCTCAAGAATAGTCGGTAGAATATCCACAACATGGCAGGGCGCATGGGCAGCGCTGCGCGGCGCGAAGCCGTCGGGCCAATGCACGACCAACGGAGTCGAAATGCCTCCCTCATGCACGTAATGCTTATAAAGCCGGAAAGGCGCGTTCGAGACGTTGGCCCAAGGTTTGTCATAGCTCTGGAAGGTTTGCGCGTCTCCGGGCCGTAGGCCTGTGACATTGCCCATGGTGATCTGTTTGCCGTCATGGGTTTGATCGGGATAGAATTTAGCCCAACCATCTTCGGCCATAAACTCGGCGCAACCACCGTTGTCGGACAAGAACATGACCAACGTGTTATCAAACTGCCCCAGCCGTTTGAGCGCGGCGATCAGCGTTCCGATAGATTGATCCATGCGGTCGACCATCGCCGCATAGGTAGCCATTTTGCTGGCCTTCCAATCCTTGTTTTGCTCTTGCGCCCAGCCATGCACAGAGTTGCCGCGAGGAGAGATGTTCCAGCTGCGCTGAAACACGCCACTGCTGTTCATTGTTTCGTGGCGGGCGGTGCGGATATGATCCCAGCCCTTGGAATATATCCCATCATACCGCGCGATGTCTTCGGGGTGGGCATGGAGCGGCCAGTGCGGTGCGGTGTGGGCAAGGTACAAAAAGAATGGCTTTTCATCCTCGACCACTCTTTCGATCATGCCGATGGCCTTATCGGTGATCGCATCGGTAAAGTAGAAATCATCGGGGACAGTTTCGATCCGATTGTCATCCTCCAGCATGTAATGCGGGGAAAAGAAATGCGTTGCACCATCCATGATGCCGTAGAAACGGTCAAAACCGCGCTGGTGCGGGGTCGGATGTTCCACATCGCCAACTGTCCACGTTGCGGGCCTCAAAGTCACCGGCCACATGCCATTTTCCGGACATTAGCGTTGCATAACCATTGGCCCTGAGGTGTTCCGCGATCGTTGCGCTGTCATTGCGCAAAAAGCCTTGGTAGGCAGGCGTTCCCAAATTAGCCCCCATATGCCCAACGCCAGCATTGTGCGGGTAAAGCCCCGTCAGCAGTGAAGCACGTGTCGGACAGCATCGTGCGCAGTTGTACATCGCCGAGAGCATCGCCCCCCCTTTTGCAAGCGCATCGATGTTCAGGGTTTGAATTTCAGACCCGGTACAGCCCAGATCGGCAAAGCCCATGTCGTCAGCCAGAATGAGAATTACATTCGGTCGGGAGGTTTTAACAGGAGCGGTGTTATCGGACATGGCAGAGTTTTCCAGGCAGAGTTACTATGAGAGCGGAACCCCTTCGACGGTGACGCGGTGCATCAGGCGGCGGAATCCGTTGTAGTCATTGATCGCCTTGTGCCAGGTCGCGCGGTTGTCCCACATGGTGATGTCGCCTGCCTGCCACCGGACACGGCACTGGAATTCCGGCTGCTGACAATGAGCGTAAAGCATTTCTAGGATCGTGGTAGATTCAGTGTCGCTTAGTCCTTCAATATAGGTAGTGAAGACAGGGTTCACGAATAGCCCACGCCGACCGCTCAGAGGATGAGTTATGACAACGGGGTGACGCACATCCTGCGTTGCCGCCTCAGCATTTCCCAGCCGTCCGCTTTTGGCCGTCTCACTGTCCATCGCAGCTGCGCCGAACACATGCCGCGATGAATGCACCGCCGTCAGCCCATCAAGGAACTGGCCCATGGGCGTAGACAACGCCTCATAGGCGGCAGCCATCGATACAAACAACGTATCACCGCCAAAGGGTGGCATTTCGATAGCGTGAAGAATGGACCCCAAAGCCGGTTCCTGATCATAGGAATGATCTGTGTGCCAACCCTCACCAATAGCTGCCGTTTGGTTCTTTTCCTTTAGCACCATGGCAATTTCGGGATGTCCCTCAACAGGCTTGAAAAATCGGTTGATGTTAATCGGGCCAAAGCGTTGTGCAAAGGCCAAATGATCCTCCGGTCCCGCCTCTTGCCCCCTCAGAACAATCACGGAGTATTTTGTAAATGCGTCATGGATGGCCTTAAAATCGGTGCTGCGGCGGATGTCCGCACCCAAAATCTCAGCGCCTATTCCACCAGTAAGCGGTATGATTTCCATGTCTATTCTCCTTCATCTCCTAATTCCACCACGCGCCCGCACGTCGCTATAAACATGTTTGATTTGGCATGGGGTTACGTGGCTGTTTGCGTGCTGAGGCCCCCAAAGATGGGGGCTGTGGTTTGCCGGGAGCTAGAAAGCCCTGACACTCGAAAGTTGAGCGAATGTAAAAAAAGCCACACGAAAATTCTTGAATACCACTATTCATAAACACACACTATCAATGCTGTTCTTAAAATCCAATCTTACACTTTGGAACCTAAAAGATACTTCATTCAGTAGCCAGATCTTCTATAGTGGGCGAAATAGGAGACCTAAATGCGTCAAACTCTAATAACCTTGATTTTGTTGTTACCCTTGCCAACATTCGCAGCCTCAAACCAAGAAACACTCCAATACATAATCGCCGATTACCAAGACCGATGCGAAAAAGCGCAGGCAGACTTCCGTGACATAGACTACAAAGAGGGTGATCCTGTCGTTGCTGAGCTTGGGCTATCAGAGGACAACATCTACGAGATCACCATCGACAAAGATGGTAAGACGGTTACCGTTCTCCATGCTTATTTTAGTTGCACAGCCAAGGTGCTAAGACCGAAGTTAGAGAGATGCTCAATCACCTGTAAGCCGCGATCCAAGGCGCGTATTCGTTTTGGTTCATCAGTCTTTGACATATAAATTTCTTCCACCTACGATTAGTGCATCTAGTGAACACATAGATGGTGTAAAAAAAATATCTTTGTCAACATTAACAACGAACCATGTTTTTGGTCCATGTACTTAAAGGAGATGCGCCACTTTGAACATATTGTTCATCATGTATGATCAACTCAGGTTCGACTACCTCAGTTGCGCAGGACATCCACATATGCACACGCCAAACTTTGATCGCGTGGCGCAAATGGGTTTGCGGTTTACGAATGCCTTTGTGCAATCGCCCGTTTGTGGTGGATCACGAATGTGTTTTTACACAGGGCGCTACGCATCATCCCATGGGGCACATTGGAATGGGTTTCCGCTGCGTGTTGGCGAAATGACCATGGGCGATCATCTTAGAAACGCTGGGATGGATGCTTGGCTGATCGGCAAAACCCACATGAAAGCTGATAGCGAAGGTATGGCGCGCCTCGGCCTAAGCCTAGATAGCGTGATTGGCGCGCGGCAGGCTGAATGCGGTTTTGATACGTGGATCCGCGATGATGGGTTATGGGGATTGGGCCCAGATGGTTGGTACGATGAAAAGCGCTCGCCTTATAATGAATATTTGAAGTCCAAAGGGTATGACTCAGAAAACCCTTGGGCCGATTTCGCCAATGCGGGTATTGATGGCGATAAAGTTGCCTCAGGCTGGATTTTCAGAAATGCCGACAAACCTGCGAATATCAAAGAAACCGACAGTGAAACTCCTTGGCTGACGCGCAAGACCATTGAATTTATGGACGCCATGCAAGGCCAAGACCCTTGGTGCGCGCACGTCAGCTATATCAAACCGCATTGGCCCTATATTGTGCCTGCACCCTATCACGATATGTTTGGCCCAAACCATGTTCCTGCGGCAACGCGCGATGAGGTTGAACTTGAAAATCCTCATCCTGTTTTTGGGGCTTATCAGAAAAACAAAATTGCTCAGGCCTTTCAAAAAGAAGACGTGAGGCAAAAGGTTATTCCCGCCTACATGGGATTGATCAAGCAATGTGATGATCAATTAGGCAATATCCTTGATTACCTTGAAGAGACGGGGAAGATCAAAGATACGATGATCGTTCTCACCTCGGATCATGGCGATTATTTGGGCGATCACTGGCTTGGGGAAAAGGATCTTTTTCACGATCCGTCAGTCAAAATTCCAATGATCATCTATGATCCCCGAAGCGCCTACGACTCCACACGGGGCACAACCTGTGATGCTCTGGTTGAATCTATTGACCTTACAGCGACATTCATCGAAGCGGCGGGTGGCATAGTGCCCGATCACATTGTTGAGGGCCGCAGCCTATTGCCTTGGCTTCAAGGGGAAACCCCGACTTGGCGGAAATACGCGATTAGTGAGTATGATTATTCTGTCACGCCACAGGCCGTGAAGCTGGGTGTTGAGCCCAGAGATGCGCGATTGTTTATGGTCTATGATGGTCGTTACAAGATGATGCATGCCGAGGGTGGATTTCGTCCGATGCTTTTTGATTTGAAAAATGATCCACAGGAATTCCATGATCTCGCCAAGGGAAATGATCATCAAAATCAGATTAGCCAGCTCTACAAATACCTAAGTGAATGGGGTCTTAGAATGAGCCAGCGGGTCACTAAATCCGAAGACGATATCAGAGCAATGCGCGGTCGATCCATGCGACGCGGAATTTTGCCGTTTCTCCTGGATGGCACAGAAGTAGATGAAGAGTTGCTGTCTAAATACAACAGCCCCGTGAAACAGAGGTTTATAGAGACATGAATGCACATCCTGATCTGATTGCCCAGGGCGAACAAACGCGCAAAGACATCATCGAATTAGCGCCTGGTGTCTGGACGGCTGTTGGCTATGCGGCCTCAACGGTGCATATGATCGAGGGGGTGACCTCTGTCACTATCATTGATAAGGTGAGGTGCTGGAAAATTCTGTTACCAAGCGCCGAGACCGCAAAGCGGCATTGAAATTTCTCAGAAAAGCAATGAAGCGCTACGGCGGGCCAGAAGTAGTTGTGACGGACAAACTACGTTCCTATGGCGCTGCAATAAAAGTTTTTGGCAACGCGGATTGGCAGGAAACGGGTCGCTGGGTAAATAATCGGGCTGAGAATTCCCACTTGCCGTTTCGACGACGAGAACGCGCCATGCTCCGCTTCCGACAGATGCGATGTCTTCAGAAGTTCGCTGCCGTCCACTCTTCAGTCCACAACCATTTCAATCGGGAGCGCCACTTCTACTCACGAGACAATTTCAAGCTCAATCGAAGCGCCGCTCTTATTGAGTGGCGCCATTTATTAAGCGCATAGGTTCAGGCTGCGCTAGCAATCTGATGCGAGTTCTCATTCGTCTGACAGCACCAATCGAAGTGCTTATGGAATGGATGGGAAAAACGGTAGCCGCCATTGAAGTTGGATAGCGGCTACCGATTGCCTTAAAGGGCGTTTCCTAGGGCAATTAGATCTTTTGAGAATTGTTGAGGGTCTGACGGCATTTCACCGTCAAGGACTCTTGCTTGTTCAAACAACATTCTGCTTACGGCTTTTTGCAAATCTAACGAAAGTGACGGAATCTTTTTCACGAGGTCGTGATTACAATTCACCTCTAATACCTTCTTTCCGCCCTCGAAGTCGGGATTTTGTGCTTTAAGAATTCTTTCGAGGTTGAAGTCTAATCCACCTTCACCTGCTACGAGCCTTACAGGGCTATCCACCAGTTCTGTTGTTGGTTTTACATCTTCAACCAAGTCAGTGATGCACTCTTTGATCAACGCGGCGATTGTATTGGTTTCTTCATCATCTGATGCTTCTGCTGCAGCTTCATCATCCAAGTCTGACAGATCATACTTATCACGTGAGATGGATAAGAATGCCTTTTCCTTGTAGGAAACCATCTGAGACATCCAAAATGCATCGATGGGATCTGTCATGAGAAGAACATCAACTCCCTTGGCCTGGAAGCCTTCCAGGTGCGGGCTCGCCAACGCTTGCTTAAGGGTATCGGCTGCTAGATAGTAGATCTTGTCCTGTTTTTCGCCCATTTCTTCGATGTAATCATCGAGGCTGATGAGTGTTTTATATTTCAGAGAGTAAACTCGGGTGATTTCTGCAATTTTTTCACGATTTTCAAAATCTTCGTATAGACCCTCTTTGAGAACCTTGCCGAATTGTTCCCAAAATGCAGCGTATTCCGTCTCGTCCTTTTTCAGCTTCTTTTTCAGTTCTGACAGTACTTTTTTAGTGACAGACTTCGAAATTTTTTTGATGACAGGACTGTTCTGCACCATCTCCCTGCTAACGTTTAGATCCAGGCTTGTCGTATCCAAGATACCTTTCACAAAACGTAACCATGTTGGAATTATCCCGTCGACATCTTGGCTGATAAACACACGATTAATGTAGAGGCTGACTTTTGTTTTCCGTTCTGGTTCATACAGGTCAAACGGCGCAGTCTTTGGGACGAACAACAGATTAGTGAAGTCTATCGATCCCTCTGTCTTGTTGTGTAGAGTGATGAATGGTTCATCGAACGCACCCAAGCTGCTTCTGTAAAATTCTGAATACTCTTCAGCAGAAATTTCTAAAGGTGATCTGGTCCAAAGCGCTTGGGCGCTGTTGGCCTGTTCTTTCTCTGCATCCTTTGCAGTTACAAAAATTGGAACGAGAATATGATCAGAATATTTTTTAATGAGTGTCTTGAGTCTCTGGAAGTCAGCATATTCCTTGGCATCTTTGCGCAAAAAGAGTTTTATTGAGGTACCAGTCTCATGTGCATCACTTGATGAAGTGATGGTGTAACCTGTTTTGCCGTCACTTTCCCAAATGAGTGTATCGTCTTCGCCAGCTTTTCTTGTTGTGGCTACCACTTTTTCAGCAACCATGAAGGCAGAATAAAAACCCACACCAAACTTACCAATAAGTGTCTTAGCTGCGTCTTTGTTATCAGTGTTCTCACCGATGGCTTCTAAAAAAGATGAGGTTCCAGAACGTGCAATCGTGCCAAATGTTTCAGTTAGATCATCTGCACTCAATCCAATGCCAGTATCTATGATTTCTATTGTTTTCTTCTTTTCATCGACGTTGATTGAAATTTCGTCTTCACTGCTGTTGAGAAGTTTAGGTTCTGTTTGCCCGAGGAATTTTCGTTTGTGGATCGCATCAGAGGCATTGGACAATAGTTCACGCAAAAATATGTCTCTATCGGAATAAAGAGAGTTAATCACAATATTCAGAATTTTGCCTGTATCGGCCTCAAAGTCGTGGGTCTGTACCGTCATGGTTTCCTCCATTATTTGGTGCGATAAATAATGACAGAAGAGAGATTTACAATATGTAAGATCGCAGATTACCGATCGTTGTTATCTAGTACAGCAAGATCAACTACAGAGACAGCGTTTAAGCTCCCGATTGAGTAGTGAATGGCCTATATTCTGGTGTTTGCCTTATTTTACACTTTGGACTTTGGACCGAGTGGTCTGGTCATAATCAAAATCGACAGTGCCAGAGATGGACCAATTCCAAACGCAAAAAAAGTGTGCCTATGCCCACTACTCCACCTAACAGCGCACCAAGAAGCACTACGATAATCTCGATACTTCCTCTGACAATAGCAATTGGATAGTCCGTTATGCGTTGCAGACCTGTCATTAAACCATCCCTAGGACCTGGTCCCAGATTAGCGATCAGGTAGATGGCTCCACCGAAACTTGTGATAAAAACTCCTGCAGCTGCCATCAAAATGTTCAATGCTAACGTATCAAAAACAGGCAGATAGGGCAGGCTAAGGTCTAGCACAATTGCAATAACAATGATGTTGAAGATGGTTCCAAGACCAGGCGTTTGTTTCAAAAATACCCACAAAAACAAGACGATTGAGCTGATCACTGCCGTTGATACACCAATCGACCACCCCGTGTGTATCGAGAAGCCTTGTGCAAATACGGTCCATGGACTTACGCCAACTCCTGCAGCGATAAGCAACGCTTCCCCTAAACCGAAAATGATCAATCCAAGAATAAGAAATGCAAACGACACGATTGGTGGTTTGACTGTGAGTGTTTTGGGTGAACTCCAAAATAAACGTGGGATTGCTTTAATTTTAAAAATGTCAAATTTCATGGCGATCTAATTCACTCGTTAGGACAAGCGGAAACTCAGTCCTATCAGCCAGTATTGCAAGAGTCAGATGCGGTAAAGAATGAACTGCATAATGGTCAGAAATCGATTGTGGCACGATGAGCGCCTTGGTTATAATGCTGATTATTATCTGAAGTTTAGACCCGAATATTGCATTCGTTATTTAGTCTAGGTGCCGCCCCAGCGAATTGGAGTGACCAAGATCCAAGCTGTCCGCCATCTAATTCAACTGAAATTCACTTTCCAGCTAGTCTAAAAAATCAAAATGGTAAGGATGATTATAACAATCAAACTGGAGCATTTGATATTTCTTTAAATGTGAAAGAGTTACTGGACTAAATGGTTTCAGGGGGCTGGATTAACGAAGATGATATTGTAGGTACAATTGAGTTTGGGAATGAGATTTGGAATGGAAAAAGTGTTATGAAAATAGAAGAATTGACATACGATCTTGTTAAAAAATAGAAACGGTACAACCGCAAATTGTCCAAACTCTCAACCATCCCACAGCACCAACTCAGCATCGCTTCGCATCTGCTGAACGCTTGTTGTTGCAACGCGGCGCAAGTCGGCAATCTGGTCATTTACGTGTGTCGATTTCGCCTGAACCGAGCCACTACTCTCGCTGAGTGACTGCAATTATTAAGCAATAGATTCAGGCTGCACCAGCAATCCAATGCGAATTCTCATTCGTCTGACAGCATCGCCACCGTTTTCCCCCGGATCCAACAGCTTCACATAACTGGCTTTTACACTTGTTATTTCAAGCTGTTATTTTCAGATTTTTAATCTGAGGATTTTCTCTTGCGCGAGAATTACCCCATTTCAAACTTTTCCTCAGAGGCGCTATTTCGGCAGCACGAGTTTCCCTGTTTTTTGCAAAAAAAGGGAAACGAAAAGGGAATTAAATATGGGCTAACAGGGAATTTTAGTGATGAATAGCTGATCTTGCTCAACCCAAGTTTCAGGCATGGGCGCAAAGAAGCGCCACAATAATTTTCTCAGCGTGTCAGTTTTTTAGCAGCGGTCCTATAAATTCACTGCTTTTGCGCCGCAGCGCGCCCTGCCGCGTCGCCTGTCGCGAAGGCAGTACCCATGACGCGGATGGAGGCGTAGGCCCGTGGATCTGCGCCTATCGTGCGTCCCGCAAAATACAAGTTGTCGATATCCTTTGCGCGCAAAGCATCCAGCGGGATTGATGCCCATCCTTCTCCACCGACTGGCGTGTAAATCGGCCTGCCCGGAATGGTATGATCTTCCATGGGCCATGCCGCCTTTGCAACGCCGTCTGCGCGCTGACGTCCGGTTGCTATGTCCTGATAGGTTAGCTCATAGCGGGCGGCCGGGTGGCGGCTTTCCCGAATGCCGATTTGGGGTCCGGTTTGCACGACATAGGCGTTTTGAAAACCTGGAACATGGGCGCGCAAAAGGGCTGCGTATTCATGGGCTGCTTCGCGGGATGCGCGTTCCGCAATAGAAAAGCTGGCCGAACTGAGGTCGTCCATTGGGTGGTCAAACATCATCCACCACATTTCGCCAGTCTTCGGCACGATGGTGAAAATGCCACCATCGTCTCGAGCAGACGGCCAATCTCCGGTATAGGATTTGAACGCCGCTATGATAGCATCCCGGTCGATCGGGATGCTTTGGTCGCGTCCACCAATGCGGATGGGCGCAGAGATAGCCTGCAACCGCCCCTCAAGATCACCGGTCCGACACGGAACGCCCGCGACCAGCGACAGATTGGCGTCGCCGGTAGCATCCACAAAGCTCTCGGCTGAGACACGGGTCCGGCCATCCATGCCAGCCAGTGTCACGGACTGGATTTTATTGGCGGTGCGGGTAGCGGCTGCAATGCGCGTGTGTAGCAAAACATTGACGCCATTGGTGGCAAGAACACGGTCCATCGCAAGTTTGACCGTCTCTGGCTCCAGCAGGATAATCCAATTCAGCGTGGTGGGCGACGAAAAAGGCGCGCAATCAAGGCCTAGCTTGCGCATTTCGTCTAAAACCAGATCCGCAGCGCCATCTACCGCCCTGATTGGTTCGGGACCCTGTTGAAAAAAACCACAATAGGCCAAGACTTGGGACGTAGTCGCGGCCCCTCCCAGAAAACCGTATTTCTCGACAAGCAAAACCCGCGCGCCCGCTTGGGCGGCCCCCAATGCTGCACCGACACCGCCGGCACCGCCACCGGCAACAACAACGTCATAATCACATTCTAGTTTTCGCATCATGTCCTCCAGCCAAGCAAACGCCGTTCAAGCAGGCCAATAAGCGCACTGATCAAAACCCCCAATAGCGACAGGATCACGACACCGGCAAACAGGCGTTCAAGATCATACAGCGACCCTGCCTCAAGGATATAGGCCCCGATCCCATATTCTGCGCCTAGCATTTCCGCTGCCACCAGCAGGATAATCGCAATCGCAAGGCTGATCCGCAGGCCCGACAATATACCGGGCATGGCACCGGGCAGCACGATTTTTCGCACGATAGACCACCATGAAAGGCCAAAACTTTGCCCCATCCGGATCAGCGTGCGGTCTACATTGTCCACCGCGCCATAGGTGGCCACGACGGTCGGTGTGAAAGTGCCAAACGCGATCAACGCATATTTTGACCCCTCTCCGATACCGAACCAAATCACAAACAGCGGCAGCAGCGCAATTTTAGGAATTGGAAAGATCGCAGCCACAAGCGGCACAAGGCCAGAGCGTACATAGGAAAACAGACCGATCATAATACCGACGGCGATCCCGATACTGGCACCAATAAGAGCGCCAACAAACAAACGCGTCAGGCTGGGCAGCAAATGCTTGAACAGCAACCCACTATCATAAAGCTGCCGGAATGTATCGAGGACATCGGACGGGCGCGGCAAAGATAGCGACGAAATCCAGCCCGCGCGCGTGCCCCATTCAACGAATAGGATCAGCGTAACAAACACCAGTACGCCCATCCAACGGCGTGATTGTGGCGCAAAGCCACCACCGCGAAACGTGACGGATTTTTCATTATTATCCATGAAGTAACTCCGCATCGGCCGCCCGCGCCTCATCGCGCATCAATTGCCAAAGGTGTTTCTGGGCGTGGTCAAGGTCGGCATCGCCGAATTCGCGCTCAGCCAAAGGTTTCGCAATCTCGACAATTTCACGAATTTGTCCGGGCCTGCGCGACAGCACCACAACCTTGTGTCCCAAGCGCACAGCCTCGGCCAGATTGTGTGTAACATAGATGGCCGTAAATGGCTGACGCGTCCACAGCTCGACCAGATCATCCATCAACAATTCGCGGGTCTGGCTATCGAGCGCCGACAGCGGCTCGTCCATCAGCATGACCGCGGGGTTCACGGCCAAGGCACGCGCTATAGCCACGCGTTGTTTCATCCCGCCGGACAACTGCTTAGGCAGGGCCTTGGCAAAGTCGGTTAGCTTGGTTCGGGCCAGCACATCATCGATGATGGTTTTGGCCGCTGCGCCTTTGATGCCGTGGTCTTCCAACACTAGTGATATGTTGCCAGAGACTGATCGCCACGGCAGCAAAGCAAAATCCTGGAAAATATAGGTAAGTGGGTTCAAGCAGCCTGTGGGCGATTCCCCCAATTGCAAAACACGGCCACGCTTGGGCTCTTCCAACCCGCCGATAAACCGCAACAGCGTGGATTTGCCGCAGCCCGACGGCCCTACGATGCAGACGATTTGACCGCTTGGAATATCCAGCGTGATATCGCGCATTACTTCAAACTCGTCATAGGAATGGCCTATGCCGTCCAGCCGAATTTCCATGGGTATTCCTTTGCAACGAAAAGCGGGGCCAGCATTGCGCCAGCCCCGTTTTGAACGATTACGCGCCGATGATGTCCACGTAGGACTGATCAACCAGCTGATCAATCGAAATGCCCGCATCCACAAGATCTTCGGACTTGAACCAGTCCAGCTGGTCCTTGATTGAAGCGATGTTCAGCGCCGCACCTGTGTTGATGCGCATCGTTCCGTTGATGATGGATGGCGCGGCCTTGGCACGCTCACGGTCTGCGTAGACGTATTTGTGGATCAAATCGACCATAACTGCCTGATCGGCGGTGCCGTCGATCATCGCGGCGGCATAATCGTCAGCGCCCTTTGAAAATGCGTTCAAGAAGCTTTCGGTCTGGCCACGTTGATCAGCTGCGTTTTTGGCGGATGTAAACACTGTCGTCACCTGGTAATCAGGCAGATAATCTGCCACATTGCCGATGATGTGCAGCGCGCCGGACCCCGCCAAAGGCTTCGCAATATGGGGCACGATGGACCATCCGTCAACCTGACCTGATTTCATTGCACCAATGATCGCGCCGACCTTTTGCAGGGGCACGAACGATAAATCAATGCCTTCGGCCTGCGCCATCTTGGACCCCATATAGTGGAAAGACGACCCCGACTGCGTGACAGCATAACGCTTGCCATCCAGCGCCGCACAAGAGGTCACACCCGCTTGGAATGCCGCGTCAGAGGCAAGGTACTTCTGCCCGTCAATGCCGGATTCTTCGCTCAGCGCGCCACCAATGACTTTGATTGCGCCTTTTTCAGCCAAGTTGATCAGCCCGCCTGAAACAGCGGTGACGGCGTAATCCACATCGCCAGAGGCAATAGCAACGGCCATAGGAGTGGCTGCTTGAAAAAATTCGAACTCGACCTTCAAACCAGCGTCGGCAAAGTACTTGCGTTCCTGCGCGATGAAACTTGCGGAATGCGATGTGAACCGCAGCGCGCCGACTTTTATCGGTTTGTTTTGTGCATAAGCCGGGACCGAAAGCCCTGCTGCGGCCACGGTTCCCCCCATGAGGGCTAGTGCCTTGCGGCGATTTAGATGTGTCATGCTATCCTCCCGATATGACAGTTTGTTGTATTATTGCCGAAGCTCTGCTTCGACGTCTTCTTGTAATAAGGTCAGGGCGTCCTCTGCCCGGCGTGCCAGAACTGCCTCAAGCAGTCCATCTTGACGCATTCGCCGCGCTGCCCAGTCCAGGCTTCCTTCGCGCATTTGCGCCAACCGAAAACGGCGGCTTTGATCAAAGAACTTGCGTTGCAAATCAATCAGGCGTGGGCTGTCGCAAGCGTCTATCAAGGTGTACGAGAACGCGCGGCAGGCTTCGTCCCACTCTAGCGCGACCAGATCGTCTGGGTTTGTTGCCGCCGCAGTTTCCGTCTTTTGCAAAGTGTGATGCGCCGCCATCACTCGGCCTTCCCAAGCAATATTGCCCAGGTCAATCGCACGTGACAAGGCCAGCTTTTCGACCTCACACCGGACCATTGCAATATCGCGTACATCGCTTTCGGTGGCTGAGGTGACGCGAAACCCACGTTGTGCTGTGGCCTCCACCAAGCCTTCGGTCGACAAGATACGCAGCGTCTCACGCATGGAATGATTAGACCCACCATAGCGGGTTCGCAGCTCGCCCAACTTCAGCTTTTGGTCCGGTAGCAAATTTCCGAACGCAATATCGCGGCGCAACGACGAGGCGAGCAGCTCAACAATTGTACTGTCATCCAAAGACTTTCTCGAAAACATATTTTCTACACCGTAAAATCAAAAACGTTGGACATTTTTAGATATATGCCCTTATTTAAGTCAACCGAAATTTCCAAACGGGAGCAGGTGAGTGAACATTTCAGGCGAAACCAAGCTTTTTCCAATCATCGGGGATCCCGTAGTGGGGGTTGTGTCCCCGCCTGCGGTGAATGCGTGGTTTGAGGCCAATGCAGTTGATGCATGCATGATGCCATTGAACATCCCTGCATCGAACATCACGGGCTTCTGGGATATGCTACGCGCGTCAAACACGTTTCTGGGATGCTCAATCACCTATCCGCACAAGCAATCAGCCTATGCACAGGTCGACACCATGACCGAACGCGCCACCCGTTTAGGTGCACTGAACACAGTGCGGCGCGCGGACGACGGGTCGCTATGCGGCGACGCGACTGATGGAACAGCACTTTCGCAGGCGGCTGGCCAAGCGGGCGCGCGCGTCAACGGTGCTTGTATTCATATCACCGGTGCTGGTGGAGGCGCCGGCCGGGCCATCATTGATGCCCTATGCGACGCTGGTGCGGCGAAGATTATTCTTGAAGATACCGACGCCGCCCGATTGGCGCAGACGATGGCATTGGTAGAACAGTTTTGGCCAAACACGTCCATTGGCGACAAAGGCCCCGCAGACATCGTGATTGATGCAACTCCGAACGGGAAAAATGCCAACGCGGCGCCGCTGTTTGCTCCGGAGGTTGTATCGGGTTGCAAGGCAATCTGCGATATTGCCGGTCAGCATGGACAAAGTCAGCTATTGAATGCTGCAAAACAGATGAAAAAAATCGCAATTGATGCTTCAGATATGGGGCACTGCCAAGTCCAAGCCCAGATGGCATTCCTTTTCCAAGACCAAACCGCGTTTTGACTATTTATTGAAGACTGGACGTTCATACATTTCGCAGAATGCGTCACTTTGGGCTCAAAGCAGCCCTCGCTGCAATTTGATTAAATAACCGCTTTAGCCCAATATCTAACCTTGAGACACGGAGCCAAGGGGCGTGGTGGGACTGTCAGATTAAACTTGGTTGAAGTGGGTAGGGTGTGTTTGTAGGGTACGTAAATGATAAAAATTCCTCTTCTACTACTTTAAAACCAGCCCCGAGATCATCCGCCTTGCTGTAATGCTGCTTGCCCGCTGAGGCCGGTCTGGTCCGCTTAATGGACTACACAAGCTGCTTGCGGGGTTAGGTTGACTGTGAAGAGGCACTGGAACGCCACTTCTACTCACGAGACAATTTCAAGCTGAACCGCGCCACTGCTCTCGCTGAGTGGCGTCAATTATTGATTGCATAGATTCAGGCTGCACCAGCAATCCGATGCGAGTTCTCATTAGTTTGACAGCCCTCTACTAAACGTCAAACAAAGTCCCAGTCATGATGACTTTGATCTGCATCACCGTTAATCACCAGAGTAAGATTGCCTTTGCTGTCAGCATCAAGAGCATTCACAGCAAATCCATTGTCGGTGACGAGGTCAAAGGTATCAATCTGACGCAGCCCAATGATGTGTTTCAGATTATCGAGCACATCAGATAGGTTAACTTCTCCATCATTATTGGTATCACCGGCTTGCAGTGCACTTGTTTTGAGCTCTCTCAGGCCAATTATGTGTTTTAATTGAGCAAGGACATCACTAAGATTAATTGGATCACTGGCAGTGTTGCCTCCTACTTTTTTGATTTGTGTTTTTAAATCTGTCACATTTATTATTTTAACACTGCTAGATACAAGGCTGATTACTGGCTCGATAATACCTTGTGAAGAGACTGTGACATTAGTCTCGTCTTCACCTATTAATTTTAACGACTGGCTAAGTGAATTGCGGAGATTTAATGTTGTTGGTGTGCCATCGGTTTCAACTTTCACTTCGCTGCTATTTCCTGCGTCTTCTGAAAAGATAAAGCGATCGTCACCTTCGCTATCGAGTGAAAATATTATCTTTGAGTAATTAAATCCAGAAAAGAGTATTTCATCTTCTATACTATTGAAGCTTTGTATTAAAGTTTTGCCTAGAGGGTCAGTAGTATTTGCAAACGTAAATGTATCAGCGGCTCCGGCTATGCCAGTTTCAATTTGATCAGCCTGAAAGAGAGCTATTGCATTATCAGTGATTGTACCATCTGAATCAATTTCAATGCCGAACGCTTTCTGAGACGCTTCTGATAAACTATACCCTTCGGCTACCTCGCTTGCAGAAAATTTAAAAGATATTGTTTTCGTAGTATCAGCAACTGTGAAGTTTATTTCATATAACTTCACGTCTTTGTTAGAAGCGCCGGGCCATGTAACGACGCTACCGTTTGAAACTGTAGCAATCCAGTTTGTATTAACAAACGCGGTGGTTGCAGAAAAGCCGTCCTTATTATCGGTATCAGGTTGACTGATGTGGCCTAAACCACTCAAAACACCCACCGAAAATATAGCGTCAATACCTAAACCTGGGGTGTCAGATGTGGACCCGCTTGGGGATAAACTATATAGTTTATCGTCAGAAAAAGTAAGGTTTGCATCGTCGTAGTGAAGGCGCAGGCCAAATCCAGCTAGGTCGCCATCAGGCACCATTAACCCAACAGAGAACGTTAGAATTTTTGATGTTTGGTCAAAACTAATTCCAGAAACATATATCGAATATTCGTTTGCTGCAGCGGTGCTAGGCTTAGTGGTTGGCGTTGTCATATCAAGATATCTAACAAATGGGTCTGGAGGTCTTCATAGTTCTCTAAAGGAGAATTTATTGACCGAAATTGAAAAATATCCTCTAAATTTGCGCCATTTAGATAGGCATTCAGAATTACTCCATCTGTCAGAGCCTTAACCTCACCGTCACCATCTATATCTAATAAAGTCGACTTATTCTCATTCATAAAGCTTGAAAGCGCGGCTTCGGCTTCTGTTCCAACAGTGTTTGCAGCAACTTCTCCATTATCTGAGCCTGTGAAGAGAGATGCTAATATTGCTTGTCCATCAGTATTTGCATCAACAGAGCCGTCGCCATCAACATCGTAGTCTGCATGTGCTAATTTAAGTTTGTAATCTAATATTTTCCCAGTATCTGATTTCACATTGATAAATATGTCAGATGAATATTTCTCGTAAATTATTGTTTCGGTTTGCCCAACAGCTTTGGAGCTGGCGAGCAGCGTTCCACGTGCATCTGTTATCTCAATTATTACATCACCTGCAGCGTCCAGATCAGTATCTGATAAGATCACAGAAAATTGGTTTGGGCTCTGCTCGCTAATCCGGCCAGCACTGATTTCAAACCAATCTTCATCACCTTCAGTTAACGACAAGCCTAAATTAGACAGAGCAACATTATTTTCGGCGCTGAAGCTAAGCTCAGTGGCTTTAGCAAGCAAATCATTGGAACTGCTGCCCTCAGCCAAATCATCAATAATAATTCCCTGGCTTGAATCAGATGCAACGAGATCGACATCAATTTCATATGAAATGTCTTGACGCCCTGTGCTAGTTTCAACTTTTATAAAATAAGAAGAAGATCCACTCAGCTCAAAGCTGTTCTCCAAGCCCTCTCTCTGGGTCAAAAGCTGCCGATTGCTGTCATAAAGTGATACGGCCAAGGGTGCGCTGTTCATACCATTAATTTTAATAGTATTACCTATACTTGATAGAGCACTTGGTGTTGAAAAATTGTACCAGTCTACATCTGTTGCATTGTGAATAGTCAAGTTTTCCAGGAGAGTTTGGTTACTTACCATACCGACTTCAAATGCTGTTAGGCTAGTGTTGTTACTTTGAGCACTACGCCCCAATGCATCACGTGTCTCGGAGTAATCGGGACTTAGGCTTTCTGTGGTAGCAGAACGCAAAGAACGATCAGAAATACCGTAAAGTCTTTGGAACTCACCCCAAGCGCTGCCCGATTTACCAATTAAACCAGGTCCTGACCAAATCGCAGTATTATCTGATAGCAAGCCGGCCTGAATTCCGGATAGATCTTGACGGCTAGAGTTGTCTATTACAGCTGCCTTGATGGCGGATGTAACATCTGAAGCAGCAGTTTTTAGGGTACTATTAGATAAGTTTGCAGACATATATTCAAAGAGTTGCCCCAGGTCATGCTCTTCCCCAGCCCACCCATAACTCATGGCTGCGGAGCTCCAAGCACTCTCCACAGCGTCGTCAATCAGCAACCAATCTGAGCCTGAAGCATTTTCGGCAGCCAAATTGAAAATTTCGATGGCATCATCTATCGCTTGATACTTAGTGAGATCAACTGAGGAGAGCGTTTCCGAAGAACTGTCATACCAGCTATCATAGCTATCTACGATATAGCCCCCAAGTGTTTTGGCTGAAGCGTAGGGGTTGTCTGCCAGACTATCTAAGAAAGCTTGATAATCCCAGCCGTCACCCGGCTCAGTTTCTTGAGAAGCTACCATAACATTTGCAAGGCTCGCCATTTCCAAGCCAATCTCATAGGTTTGCATCAAGCACGCATCAAATCCAATAAGATCAAGCTTATTTTCAACAGAAAATAGCATTGAATTATTGACTGCAGATTTGATCTCAGAGATGCTCAGGTTGTCGTGACTATCGGTATCGTCCCAAGCGATACCAGAAAGCCCCCCGCCGTGATCCCAAACGACTAAGGCATAATTGTCCGCTGCATGGTTGGTCGTTGACCAGTTGATAAAGTCCGTCAACGTGGCGGGATTGCCCATATTTTTCTCACCAACGCTTGTCAGGTCTGATACAATTGTTGCTGCATCGCCATACCAGCTATACCCATTCGGGTCAGGACTTATCTCTCCAAGCCGTGTATCAGTCCACCCAAAAC
>Ga0213861_10001440_pt1 | contig 21039 bp, 16 predicted proteins | sample PICome_4_FD_160110 | JGI IMG/M metagenome (GOLD analysis project Ga0213861, IMG submission 160110) | Coastal seawater microbial communities near Pivers Island, North Carolina, United States - PICO131 | ecosystem: Environmental > Aquatic > Marine > Coastal | place: USA: North Carolina... | reverse complement strand
AGCACCATCAACACCAGCAGCGCCAGCGGGCCCAGTCGCACCAGCAGTACCGGCAGGACCAGTAGCACCAGCAGGGCCAGCGGGCCCAGTCGCACCAGCAGTACCGGCAGGACCAGTAGCACCAGCAGGGCCAGCAGGACCTGTAGCACCATCAACACCATCAGCGCCCGCAGGACCAGCAGGACCTGTCACACCAGTGTACCACAATGTGTTGTACGCGCTGTCAAGCCCTAAAACGCTGTTTGCATTTTGGAAAGGAGGCAAGTCAATAGTATTAATTAGACTCATTATTATTATATATATATATATATATAATTTTGTGAATTCAACTTGTACTATGTTAGTGGTGATAAATTTTCAATTTAGCTTTTTTTTTGTATTGTAATTTGAAACATAATTTTATCTCTAAAGTTCGATGTCTACGGTAAAATTTTAAACAATAATTTCATTTCTGAAGTTTGATGTCTTTAGTGAAATTTGAAAGATAATTTTATTTCTTAAGTTCGATCTCTTGGGGGGGAATTTAAAAATATAATTTAATCTCTGAATCTCTATGGAAAAATTTTAAAAAAATTTCATCTTTGAAGTTTGATTTATATAGGAAAAAAACAACATTATAAGGTACTTCCATACAAAAGGTTTATTTAGTTATAAGTGCCAAGACACCCAATTATATTTTTTGCGGCAATCATGGCTGCGTCCGGATGGGCTCTCTCTGATGAACATGTTCAATCTTTGCTTGACCTTCGGTCCGTTCTTCATCCGCTCGGAAGAGAGTATGACGGTTCTGGAAGTGTTGTGTTTCAACTAACAGGTATAATGGTGACCAATGAAAAGTTTGAAACTGTGAATGTAGAAGATATGCGTTCTCTGTGCACTGACTTTGCGACATCCGGGTACATGACTGAATCTCAAAAGAAATGTGAGCAGAAGTCAAATTACTGGGCTGAAGACGATGTTCCTTGCTGTGTGTATATCTTTGGTAAAACTCATCAAGGACAATCAGTTTGTGTTTGCGTGTCTGGTTTTGAACCTTGGCTATACATTGAAAAGCCAGAGTGTTGGTCTCGGAGAGAGGAGTATAGTTTTTTGGGTAAAATCTCAAAAAACTTTCCAAACTTGTTGGTTACAGAGGAGGATCATTATCGCCTCTACGGTTGGATTCCTGACTCAAAGGATGTAAAGAAGTTAAAAAAGTTCAAGTTCATGCGTATTCAGTCCCGTAATCAGCATACTTTGCGGCAGCTGCGCTCATATTTCTGCAAATCTCGATGCAACGTAGTGTTGACATCCGAGGAGGAAAAACAGGAGCAAGAAGAGATAGGTAGCGACTTTGATGAAGATGGGGAATGCAATATGTTTTACTCCAAGTGTAAGAGACTTCCTACACACAACTCTCCGGGTGAATTTGTTGCAAAGTACTGTGAGAAACATGCTGGTAGGAAAGATGTTCATGTGCGACTGGATATGTCTGAAGACAAAGTGGATGCGTATCAAAAGGTATTGTCACAAAGGAATTTGCGTGCGTCGGGCTGGGCAGAAGTGTCTGACTTGACGCATGTCCCTCTGTCAAATCGAATTTCGTATTGCGATCTTGAGTTTACATGTGACATCATGTCTCTGCGTCCACGAGACGATATCGACGAGATCAGCCCTTTGCTACTCGCTTGTATGGATGGCGAGATGGACAGTCCTGACGGCACGTTTCCTGACAGCAGCCGCAAGAACAACCCTGTGTCTTTTATTGGCGTTAACTTTGCCAAGTACGGCGAAAGTAAAATCAGTAGTCCTGCGGCAAGGCTGATGTTGGTGCTGGGAGACTGCGCGCCTGTGGAAGGGACGACTGTCCTGTGTTTTACTCGTGAGTTGGCCATGATGCGCGCTTTAAGAGATGTAATGGTCATTTTGGACCCTGACATTGTGACAGGTTACAATATTTTTGGGTTTGACTGCAAGTATTTTGCCGACCGCGCTGGTACCAATCGTGGCGGCGGTGGTCGTTTTGACTTTATGGGTCGCATTGCGTCTCTGCACGAGCCGATCGCATCTCAGAAACTAAAGTCTGCGGCGATGGGGGAGAACAATCTGCACTACTTCAACATGTCAGGACGTGTTGTGTTTGACATGTACATGTACATGAAGATTAACAGAAAGCTTAGCAGCTACAAGCTTGACGACGTGGCAAAGAAGTTTATACCCGACAGTACGGGCAAGGTGGTTTTGGGGCTACCCGGTTGGGCCGCTCGAGCCAGGGATGAATTTATCACAACAGTTCCAGCAGCGTGGCAGGAGCCGCTAGCAAAGTACATTTCGGAGCTTGCGGGTGCAGTGGAACCGTTGATACTAACTGCTCTCAAGCGCTTTCGTCGTGCGACTAATAGTATGAAAGAGTTTGGCATTCTGCCTCAGATTACACCCGGAGGAACCGCAAGGATGGCTACGTCGCTTCGCCGGTTGGAGACCGCCGTTGGAGATGATAACTACAAGAAGCTGTTTGCCATGTACCGTATGGGTCCTTTGGAGCGCGCGAACATTGTGAAGTACTGTTCTGTCGATTGTGACCTTCCGTTGGACCTTATCCACAAACTGAGCGTGATTCCTACAGTGGTTAAGATGTCTCAAGTGACTCACTTGCCTCTGGCTCCTACAATGAGGCGTGGGCAGCAGATCAAGGTGTTCACACTTCTGTACCGATTCTGCACGGAGCGCGACTACGTCATGAACTACCGCGACATTGGCTGGGACCCGTACGCTATGTATGAGGGCGCGACCGTATTGGACCCAACCCCAGGATTCTACGTGAATCCGGTAGCAACGCTTGATTTTGCAAGTCTGTACCCAAGTATTATCCGATCCATGAACCTCTGCTTTTCCACGCTGGTCCTTGACCCAGAGTTCCAGCGGTTACCAAACGTGGAGTACAAAACATATTTTCTTGGCGGCAAGACCTGGTACTTTGTTACTTCAGAAACGCACGCAGGCATTTTACCTCAAATTGAAGAATGTCTGCTTACCGCTCGTAAAGCAAAGAAGCGTGAGATGAATAAAGAAAAAGACATGTTCAAGTACGACCTGTTGGATGCGGAACAGCTTGCTCTGAAAGTGGTGTGTAACTCTGCGTACGGTTTCTGTGGCGTAAGGAAGAACCCAATGTTCAACTGCATAATTATTGCGGTGGCGGTTACCTGCACAGGTAGGGAGATGATCGAAACCACCAAGGAGTTTGTGAATAGGACATACCCAGGAGTGGAGGTTATCTACGGAGACACGGTACGATGCGTGAAACCCGTATAACTCTAAATACTTACATTTTATATGCAGGACTCCGTCATGGTTCATTTCAAGAGCATGTTGGATGACGTGCCCCAAGAGGAGTTGATGCTGCGTACTTTTGAGATATCTGAAGAGATGGCAGCTGGTGCTACTGAGCTCTTTCCAAGCACGGTGTTGCTCGAATTTGAAAAAGTTTTCTACCCTTACGCGCTGTACAAAAAGAAAAATTATGCGGGTATGAAGTATGAGGGCGATCCTAACAAGCCACCCAAGCTTGATGCCAAGGGGCTTGCGATGGTGCGCAGGGACAAGGCGTCGCTCCTGCGGTCAATTCAAGAGGACATTTTAACAACGATGATGCGCGATAAAGATTCGTCGGTTGCTATTCAGGCTATAGAGAATATGTTATCGCTTTTTGTGGATAACCGTCTGACTGTGGAAGACGTCGTGCTCAGTAAGTCTTTGAAGGGGACATACAAAACCGACAATCATGCGCACGTTCAAGTCGTACAAAAGATGAAGCATAGGAAAGCGTTCGATGTGCCTGCTGTTGGTGATCGAGTTCCATTTGTAACGCTTCAGGGAAATGAAAGGCTTGTGTGTCAGCGTGCGGAGCACTCTGACTACGCGGAGCAACACGGATTGCAGCTTGATCGACTTTACTATCTTGATCTATTTCGAAAGCCGATGCTGCAAATGGTAGAGCCGCTCCCGCTAGACGATGTTGAAAGAATGTTCGACAAAGCTAAATCCGAAATTGAGAGACAGGTGATGAAGAACACGAGTATGCTTGACTTTCTGGAGCCCCAAGCTGGTTCTGGTTCTACTTACAAACCAAAGCGCAGATGTGAAAAAGGCAAAAGCAAAAAGCGATCGTTACACCAGACACTTTTTGGATCACCGGTAAAGAAAGTAAAGGTGATTACAAAGAAAAAGAAAGTTGAATCTAAGACTCAAGCATTGACATTATTTTTGGAATAGTAAAAAAATTGTTTGTGTTAAATAAATTGAAACTCAATTGGTGAATATGAACCGTAAAAGTAAAGCCTTGTATACGCACCTTCAACTGGGAAGATATATGTGTGGGACCTTATTTGTTGCAGTGGGTGCAGTTATGCTTGCTCTAGGTACGAGTGCCGCAACGAATGCAGCTACAGCCGCGGAAGAGAAGAAGTCTCACACAAAGGTTTCGGGTACGGCCGTGGCTTCAGCGTTTTATTTTATAGCTGCAATATTCTTTGTTATTTGTGGAATTAATTGTATACGTGCACGTGTTAAAAAAAGTGGTGATATTTAGAATACAAAAAAAAATATTTATCATAATAAACATTTTATATCCCGGCTATTATGTCAAAAAAGAAAACACGTACAACTTTTAAGCAGCCGCCGTGTGCTGATGATGAATCTGTTAGGTACGCATATAAGAAAAATAACGGAAAACTGTCTGAGTGCAAATTCTGTGTCAAAAAGCGTAAGGAGAAACTTTCAGCTGCAATCAATCCACTGAAACATCCGGTGCAAAATATGACTGAGAACGAGTTATTTGATCAATATTGGCAGTCCGGTGAATTTTTGGAATCACTCAATGTACAACATGAACAAGAAACGTCAAAAGATATGAGGAATGAATCTTGGGATGATGAAAATGAAGAAACGTTAAAAGATATGAGGCATGAATCTTGGGATGACAAAACATTGATAAAAAGTGCAGTAAAACTTAAAAAATTATTCTATCAAAACTTGTCCAAGTTTCTTGACAACTCTCTACATGTCGGAGATGATGAAGAGGAAAAGGGCGAAAAAGAGAGTTTTGATGATATACTTAAAATTGAACAATCTTCCGCATCACTTAAAGAAATTTCACAAAATATACAAGAACGATTGAAAAGACTTCAACAAATCGGCGAAGAGGAACCTGTCGATGTCCAGATGTACAGCCGTAAGGAGGAAGAAAAAGAAGACAAGGAACGTATTAGAAAAGACATACACATCTCCAACTTATTTAGAAATTTGACCAAGAAATACCCGGATCGATATGGTGATCTTACTAGCGATAGAGACTATTTCAACGAAATTTATCGTAACCAAGCCTACCTTTCCGACATGAGTGTTCACAACTTCAAACAATGGCTAAAAGCCACTGCAAAAATTGGCGGGTGGGATGATAATATACTTAAAACGTTGATGTTACATGCAGAGATAAAAGGTTGGGACATTGAACGGTATATGATCTTTGTTAAAGGGCTGGGCGAAGACGATAAAAATAAACACCTTTATCCCAGTTCTATTGTCAAATCGATCATTTCTAAATTAAAGGACATATAGATCATGTCTAAATTAAAGGATGACATTTTACCCGTTTATTAGTAACCGAGTAAATATTAGAGTCTGCAAACACCGGCCCCCGAAGGCGAGAGTAATGTGAAAAAGAGAAAGAATTTTAGTGTGAGTGGGTTTTGAAAAAAAATATCCGTGATAAGTAAATACAGATTGCTTTTATCGCAAATTTAAAGATGAGTACGTGTCACAAAACAAATCTAGCTGGAAACTCTCAGATGTGTGTTCCTGCGGGGTGGAGCACTGGGATGCAGGGCCAATGCCGACGTCCGTTTAAGGGGGCAGAATGGTCTGCGGGCATGCAGAGCTCGTATGCTCAGAACCGCTGCATGGGAGAACCTCAAAATTTCTTGATGGGTCCACTCACAGCAGAGTCTGTTGATATTCATCAAGCAAGTCGTATGCGGACAAACACACATATACCTGTTGCCCCTCAAACTCTAGCTAAGGGATCAAACCTACTACAGTTGCCATCTTCTGCTCATATGTCCACTTCTGCTCATATGTCCAATACGTCCATGACCTACTTGCTGTCTCCACCGGACCACAACACGGAAAACCTTGGAATGCAGTTTGCACCGAGTACTTACTGCCACAAGGAATACAAAAACTGCTTATATACACATGGCCGACCGCACGTGGGAGCGGCTCAAGACGGCTGCGTACACTCAAGTGAAAGCTGCTCTAAGGCTATGAATAAGGTTGAAGCCCTTGAAGCGGTCCAGGCTACGGCGGAATCCGGGTTTCAGAATACTTGCTTATAACTTGAAAGCGTTAAAGCACCGTACAATTTTCAACAGTTGCATAATGTTGTACGTAATTTTATTATAAATTTAAAGTTTTAGGCAATTTAAATTAAAGTCCGTTTACGGCGACTTGAGCGACGTAACGATCTACCGCGTACTGTTGTCGCACTAACTTCTGAATGCAGTTCCTGGATTGATTTGTCATTATCTCCTTTTGTGTCATCCCCAATAGCGTGGTTTTCCTCTTCCACTTTCGGATCTGTTTCCTCTTCCACTTTCGGATCTGTTTCCTCTTCCACTTTCGAATCTGTTTCCTCTTCGTCTTCCACTTTCGGATCTGTTTCCTCTTCGTCTTCCACTTTCGGATCTGTTTCCTCTTCCACTTTCGGATCTGTTTCCTCTTCCACTTTCGAATCTGTTTCCTCTTCGTCTTCCACTTTCGGATCTGTTTCCTCTTCGTCTTCCACTTTCGGATCTGTTTCCTCTTCGTCTTCCACTTTCGGATCCTCGTCATCAATATCCGAAAATACTTCCTCGAAGCGTGCTTCTTCCATACCTCCGTTTATGTCTTCCTCTGACGGTGGCGCAGTCACACCCATTCGTACAGCATTGGGTATTGGAAGTGGGCCGGAGCCAAACATGGTTATCGGCGACATTGTTCCCATAGACATAATGTGATTAAGCATGTTAAGAGTGTTAAAATCTTCGTTCAAATACACATCATTGTCTTGTGTGGGAGTGTTTTCATGCACAGAATCGTGTTGTTTCCTAGGATCAATTTCACCTGCGCTCTCATCATAGCAATGTGTGCTCTGCTGAAACTCGCGTTGATGGTAAGGAAACTCTTGGTCGTTGTTATTTTCATCATCAACCTCAAGCTCCTCAATACAGTTATGAATTTGTGTGCTGACAAATTCTCTAACCGTGTCCTCGTCGAGTTCTGGCTTATTAGAAATTGTTTGAATTTCCTGGTGCAACTTATTTACTTGGGTGTTCATTCGTACCATACGGTATATGAGGTAAACAATAATGACCGCAAGCACTATAACCACTACAGCTAGCAGCATGGTACCACCTGAGATGAGAACCGCCCTTCTGCCTCTCTGATTGGTACCAATAGACGAAGCAATTGTGCTTTTAGTGTGAGCATCGATCGCTATTGATGGTGGAGGTATAGGAGTACTCATATTTTAAGCACTCTGCTTTACCATTGAAACCAAGGTTTTGCATTTTTTCATGTTTAAAAAATGAAATACAGACGAATAGGTTAAATAATTAGTATCATTAGTGATATATTATTTTAATTATTTTAATTATTTCAATTATTTATAATTTAGAATACGTTTTCAGCAGCAATACTATAAACAAATACTTTATGTTTTGGCATTTCACTTAATGGTTTTCTTTTTCTCTTTATCCCGCGGCTTTTGCATTCGTTTCTTTCTTTCGCGTTTCGTTTCATAGTTTCTTCCATGTCATTTTGTATGCGAATCAGGTTTGACTGCGCGTACTCTAAGACACCGTTTTTGAACGCGAAATCCATAAAGTTGAGCTGCCCAACTGTGCTACTGTAGATTTGGTTCTCAAATGTAAAGTACACCCGTATGTGTCGCCGGAAAGGATCAAAGTTTACACGCTTGTAACGAGTTAGCCACGCCTTGTACTGTTTAAACACATTAAACCTCATTTTTACCAACCCTGGGGGTTTAACCGAGTATGCGCACTGCGTTTTCTTAGAGTAGTTGGTGACAAGCCAGTCTAGAGCACGCAATGACACTCTACCACACTCAGACAGCTTCTTGTCTTCCCCTTTTTCTTTTCCAGTTCGTGAAATCATCGGTAACAGCTTTTCTTTAATCACCTTATCAGTAAACTCTTTTTGAATCATTCTAAGACGAGTTCTACGCTTGGAATCTAATGATGCGGAAAACCAAAACCGTCCAATGTTTTGCGGAACGGCGCCTTTATGTTCAATCAACTTGATCTGAATCCATTTATGCACAAATGTTGCTGCGTCATGTTCCAACCCAGTCTTCCCTCGAAAATCCGCTACCGAAGTTGACCTCTGAAAAATCTCAAACACATCATTGGGTACCCTTGTTTGTGGAACCTCTACCGTTTTATTGCGACGCACTTTTTTCCACCATATCCAGATTATTCTGGCGGCAGCCTTTCCTCGGGAATCCTGTACTGAAGTTGCCCCCTGAAAAAGCTTAAACACGTCTTCGGGTACTCTTGTTGTTGGAACCTTTACATCAATCAGGTCTTTCTCCCGGTCATTGCTGCTGGAAGCAACGGGGCCGCATTTACGTCCACGATCAACCCTAAGGTGCGGTTTCCTGTGTGTGCCACACGTTTCTGTGGTATCCTTTTGCATATGTGTGTTTTGTGTTTTGTGTGTTGTTGAGTATTTGTTTTGCGTTCATATTTCTATTTTTGAACGTATTGTAACTTCCATACACAAATACATCAGAATTTACAATACATTTCCTTATATATATATATATATATATTTCAAATCACCCTTTCCGGATAAAATTTTCTCACAACCGAAAATGGACACAAAGGCGGCATCTGAATCTGCTGAATCTGCTGAATCTGCTGAATCTGCTGAATCTGCTGAAGCATCGGATGTGGAACTGGGAGATGAGCAAATGTATGCGTTTAACACTATTGTTCACAGGCGCAAGTCTGTGTTTATAACAGGGAAAGCGGGTGTGGGGAAGTCTATGCTAATGAGGAAAGTTATACAAGAGCTCCAACCTCTAAATGTGTTTGTTACAGCATCTACCGGTGTGGCCGCGCTACAGATTGGAGGCACAACGCTGCACACTTTCCTTGGGTTAGGTTTGGCCACAGATCCGATCGAGAAGCTGGTTAAGTTAGTTCGTTTGAGGGACAAGACAAGAAAACGGATTAACGTGTGTGATGTGTTAATTGTTGACGAAGTGTCCATGCTGGATCCGGAGTTCTTTATCAAGTGTGATGTTGTGATGAGGGTAGTGCGCGGCTGCGACTCTCCATTTGGTGGTGCACAAGTGGTCCTGTGCGGAGACTTTTTCCAATTGCCTCCTGTGGTCAAGACGAAAAATGGAGAGGACGTAAATTGGGAGTTTATATTTGAGACAGACAGTTGGAAGGAGGCGATTGAAGAGACCATTGTTCTCAGCAAGATATGGAGACAGCAAGCCGATCCAATGTTTTCCGCAATCTTAAACAACATGAGATGCGGATGTATGAATGCGGAAGACATACAAACGTTAAAACTTTGCGTCGAACGCAGTCTACAACAAAAAGACACCAATGATCTGGACATTAAACCAACAATCATGTACTCTTGTCGCCGAGACGTAGAGGACTTAAACTTGCGAGAGCTAGCTCTTCTAAAGGAGCCGAAGCACGTGATGACGGCGTCTATATGGACTGCAGAGAAAAAAGAACGCCCAAGAGAAGAATCGGCTAGAGTTAGAAAAGATGTTTTAAGGAATGCAAACAAAAATGCTGAAAAGTATTTGACCACACCGCTGATTCTACCACTCAAGGTCGGAGCTCAGGTTATGCTCACGTGGAACAAAGATGTTTCGGCGGGGCTTGTGAACGGCGCAAGAGGAGTGGTCACAGAATTTGTGTCCGAATTACCTGTTGTAAAATTTACTACTGGGGCGGAGATCACCATCGAATACAATATCTTCGAGATTAACATCCCAAGGCATGGAACCTTGTATGTTAGGCAAATACCGTTACAGCTAGCCTGGGCATCCACCATTCACAAAAGTCAGGGCTTGAGTCTTACTTCTGCACAGATATCCATAGACGGCTCCGTGTTTGAGTACGGCCAAGCATATGTTGCGATGTCTAGGGTGCGGACTCTTGCCGGCGTCAAGCTCACAGCCTTCTCTGCAGACGTGGTGCGCGCTCACCCCAAGGTCATAAAGTTTTATGCCTCTTTTGATCCCGAGGTTGAGCAGATTGCAGAGAGTAGTACATGCGTTTTGAATAATATTTTCACCTTACCCGAAAGACCAAGTAAAAAAATAAAAAAGTAAACATTCATTAACACAAAAAAGTACATACTATAGTACAAAGATGTTAGTATTAGTATTAAGGATAGTTTGGCATGTAATGCCTTGGACATGGTATTTGTACACACATCGAGATAAGGTGACCTTCTCTTATCATGTAGTCGCCTTAGTGATGAGTCTAATATCTAACCGTAGAGCAAGCATTTGCCCAGACAAAGAAACAAATAAAGATGTTTACGATGAGTTTGTCCTTGTTTATCACTCCGAAGTTTCGGATTGTGACAACAAATAAAATATTGCGCAGCGTAAATCGTTTTTGGGGTTTTCTTCAAAACTAAAAGGACAAAAATGGACCAATTCTTAGAAAACCTACACACACAGGAAGTGAGTGATGAAACAGGTAGCAGCACATTAGCCGGGGCCTCCGTACTCCCGTTCTGCGTTGACCCGCAGTGGGGGAGAATTTATTTCATTCTAGGGAAAGAACGCAAATACGTGGGATGGACTCGCGGATCTGACAGATGGGGGGACTTTGGTGGACGAGCAGATAAGGATGAGAGCACCGCGGAACAAGTTGCAGCAAGAGAGTTTGTCGAGGAGAGTCTGGGAGCTATACAGTACTTTGATGATGAAGAAGGACAGATTATGACAGACTATACACCTGTACAACAATCCCTTATGCGCGAAGAGTACGTATTTAGAATCATTAGCGATACCGGCAACGAGAATAACAAACGGCACTTCGTCACGTTTGTCAAACAAGTCCCATGGAAGCCTAGCTCGATAGAAAGGTTCTCATCCATGTTTACCACTCTCAAAGCTGCAGATGGAACACATGGAAAACTACCACCTGTTCTACAAAATCACCCAGCCATGTATATTGATAATCTTGGAAAATGGCGCGTAAAAAAGGAATGGCTTGAGAAAAAACGAATAGGGCTGTGGAGCATTCCGCAATTAAGTGAAGCCGTGAGAAACACGGGCGTTCTTAGATCGCGAAATGGTCGCGTTGAGAGGTGCCACGATTCTTTCCCGCAACTCATTGCAACATTGTTAGAAGAATTTACATTTTATGACCCTACATTTTTGGAAAACTCTGTTGATGTGTCAACTATATGATAAAAGTTTTACTACTCTAATATAATAAAATTTTCGCTATTAGCCCTATAGTTGAAGCACAAACAGTAAATGACAAACAACTTGATGCAGTACATTCGGTGAAAATTAATCTACCATATCACTCCAAAACATCTTTTTTTTCTCAGAGCAAAAAAGTGGAAAATCTAGATTGTTGCTGCTCTTTTCATTAAAGGAATCTTCCTTCTCGACTTCACCACCTTCGTGCTTATCCACAAACCCACCTTCTTCGTCTGTAATAGATGTAGCATTCATTAACACCTGAGCATACGATTTCCTTCCTTTTTCTTCTTGCGTGCCTGGCGATTTGCTTTTAGGTGAAAGGTAGGCATTCTTCGTTTCCCCTTCATAAGTTTCCACCCACGATAAGACGGGAGCGTTGGGTAGATTCACCCACAGATGTTTGGTGCCGACAAACGCAGCCCATATACGAAACGATGGGAACAAAATTCTTAGCGTCTTTCCTTTTTCAATGTTAAACGTAACACCAAATTCTCTTTTGAACAGTTCGTACCTAAACTGGCTAGCATCCTCAAACGCTTGAAATTTCTCCACAAACTTTCTCACAACGTATGTAAACGTGGGTACAGGGAGGACTCCGCGCTTAATTGTTCCAGAGTTTTTATTCACCGCATTGTCAATAATAACACGCAAAGCCTCATCAGCGATTCCAAGTATCGAGTCTTTCGACAGCAGCATGCATAGAACAGAGTGATTAAAGCGAAACAACAAACTCACTTTCTTTGACGGAAATTTTATGTTTGGAGAAGACATACTAAACAAAGTATCAAAAGAAGCCAAGCCGCGCCCCGTCATATAGTGCTCAAACTTTTGGCAGTAAATTTGCAAGGCCGAAACAAAATTTTGCTCAAACAGAGTTCCTTCCGCCGGTAAATTTTCTGCTCCCCGAAGCGTACTCTGAGAATTGGCGCGGCTGCCGTCACATGCAGCACGGTACACAAACAGGTAGGCATGTCGAATGGCTTCTTCAAACTTGTACTCTCCATTCCTCTTTGAGTTCACATTCTTATGTTTGTTTCGTGGAGCTTTTTTTACCTTCTTCCGACAAACCGTTGTCCATACGGATTTGTCTGATCCCTGTAAAGCCATAGCGTAGAAACAATTGATTAAGTGCGCAACGGTAGGTAAATATATTTTGACATATCTTGTTTTTTTTTCGTAGCGTATGTATGGAATATAAACGCGTTCCTAATAAATTAATACTTGTTTTTAGTAATATATACAGATACATTATTTAAACCATCAAACCCTAACAAAAATTATGGACTGTAATAAAGCGTCAAATGCTGCAACAGATACGCTTACTGTCGAAATTAGCAAAAGTGACTTGACGTGTTGCGTGTGTCAAGAGTTTATGTACAAAGCTAAGTGTCTTCCCTGTTTACATAGAATTTGTGAGAACTGCGTCTATTTCGTCGAACGCTGCCCTTTATGTAGGAAGACTCGGTTTGGGTACAACAGTACTCAAGATGATCATTTTGTAAGCAACATTACGCAAAAATCAATTCCGTTCAGTCTGAAATGCGGAAAGAAACGTAGTTTTGACAAAGTTGATGAACACGTCAACGATTGCACAGAATGTATGCGCTACTATTTCAAAGAGAGTAGGAATACTATCATTAGAATGAGAGAAAAAATCGACAAAATTGGCCAAATAATACTTACACTAGACGACCAGGAAAGTCATGAGTCAGAGGAAGAGTCGGAGTAAATGAAATACGCGTTTTGTTGTACTTTGTTTATGAAATAAAAAGTAAATTATAAATTTTAGACAATAAAATCAGTAAAAACTGCAGTTATAGATATAATGATTAAAATACCTGTAGAGAAATGGACACAACCATGGTAATTTACCGTGTGTATATCGGAATCGGAAAAAAAAAACGTTTTCAAATTTAAAAAATATTTCATCTCTACGGTAAAAGTTGAAAAAATATTTTCATTTGGGAAGTTCGATCTCTACGGTGCAAGTTGAAACTTAAAAGTTGGAAAATATTTTCATGTGTGAAGTTCGATTGCTATGATGAAATTTGGAAAAATATTTTCATCTCGGAAGTTAGATTTCTACGGTGAAAGTTGAAACTTGAAACTTAAAAGTTGAAAAATATTTTCATGTGTGAAGTTCGATTGCTATGGTGAAATTTGGAAAAATATTTTCATCTCGGAAGTTAGATTTCTACGGTGCAAGTTGAAACTTAAAGTTGGAAAATATTTTCATGTCTGAAGTTCGATTGCTATGGTGAAATTTGGAAAAAATATTTTATCTCGGAAGTTAGATTTCTACGGTGAAAGTTGAAACTTAAAGTTGGAAAATATTTTCATGTCTGAAGTTCGATTGCTATGGTGAAATTTGGAAAAATATTTTATCTCGGAAGTTAGATTTCTACGGTGAAAGTTGAAACTTAAAAGTTGGAAAATATTTTCATGTCTGAAGTTCGATTGCTATGGTGAAATTTGGAAAAATATTTTATCTCGGAAGTTAGATTTCTACGGTGAAAGTTGAAACTTAAAAGTTGGAAAATATTTTCATGTGTGAAGTTCGATCTCTATGTCGAAAGTTAAAAGTTGAAAGTTGAAAAATATTTTCATGTGTGAAGTTCGATTGCTATGGTAAAATTTGGAAAAATATTTTTATGTGTGAAGTTCGATCTCTATGTCGAAAGTTAAAAGTTGAAAGTTGAAAAATATTTTCATGTGTGAAGTTCGATCTCTATGTCGAAAGTTGAAAGTTGAAAGTTGAAAAATATTTTCATGTGTGAAGTTCGATTGCTATGGTGAAATTTGAAAAAATATTTTATGTGTGAAGTTCGATTTCTATGTTGAAAGTTGAAACTTGAAAGTTGAAAGTTGAAAGTTGAACAATATTTTCATCTCTGAAGTTCGATCTCTACGGTGAAAGTTGAAGTTGAAAGTTCTAACTATCATCGTAATTTCAAGAAAATCAATAAAATGCATTTACACTCCACAAAAAGGCAGTGCCTAAAGAACGTTAGTATTCTAACCATTTGTGTACATGTATTATAACGTCACAAACATCGCAAAACCAAAATTTTTGGCTAAACACAGAACTCCCGTTACATTGTCGTCAATTTACCAGAAGACAATACGTTCCATACTTCAATTTCATAAAAAAACTTGTAACAAAAATTGACATGAAATAGAACAAACAGTACTAAGTATGGAGTACAGTATTTCAGACAGGGAGCTTGAGCGTCTCAAAATTGAGCGCCAGGATGCGTACGTGTCTGACGAGAGTGTACGTTTAAGCAACAAAATACTGACCGACAAAGAGTTGCAGAGCATGGTAAAGATAAAGCGCAAGCGAAAATCAACCAAAGCTTTAGGTGCGTCAAAACGCTCCAAAAGTTCAGATGCGCGCACTCTGCCGTTTATTGTTTACAACAATGGTCAATACGAGCTTGGTGCGGAAGCTGTTCAGATGATTGAAAATATCGATGAGCCGTTTGCAGTTATTGCAGTTGTGGGTAAGTACCGAACGGGGAAGTCATTCTTCTTAAACCGCGTGCTACTAGACAATGAGGGCACCGATCCGGGGTTTACAGTTGGGTCCAGCATTCAGGCATGCACCAAAGGGCTTTGGGTCTACTCCGAGACAGTCATGTGTCGCGATAAATTTGGGAAAGAGTTCAGGGCGTTAATCATCGACACAGAGGGTATTTCGGCTCTTGACGCGGACTCTACACACGATACACGAGTGTTTTCCCTGGCCCTATTGTTATCCTCGTACTTTATTTATAATTCAACTGGTGCAATTGACGAGGAAGCGATAAATAATCTTTCATTAGTTGTGAAGGTGAGTGACCACCTTCGCTTATCGGCGGCCAGCGAGGAACTTTCTGGAGGCGCTGCACCTAATTATTTTCCGTCCTTTCTGTGGATTGTGCGAGACTTTACGCTACGTCTGCTTAATTCTGAAGGTTGCGCGATAACAGAGACGCAGTACCTGGAAGACGCGTTACGCATTACAGGCAGTCCTACTGAAGACAAGAACCGCGTGCGCGAGTGCTTACTTCGCTTTTTCCCCACGCGTGATTGCCGTACAATGGTGCGTCCAATAGAAGATGAAAGAAAGCTCCAAGAACTCGACACCTGCCCTAACTCGGAACTGCGGCCCTGTTTCATGGACCAAGTTAATGACATACGCAAGCATGTGCTTAGTCATGCTGCACCTAAAAGCATATCTGGACACGCTATGAGTGGTAAGTTGTTTATTCGGATGTGTGATTCGTATACAAAGGCCATAAACCGTGGCGCTGCTCCGGCTATCAAGAACACATGGTTGTTGCTGTCGGAGTCCCAGTGTCGATCTGCTATGGATGAAGCGATAGAGCTAGCAAACTCGCGACTAGTTCTCCGCACAATGCCGGTGCAGTTAAGTACGGTGATAGATGTGACTCGTATGGCGCGTGATGAAGCACTAGAGCATTACCGCAAACACGCATTTGGGGATGAGACGGACAGATTCTTGAACCGGTTAAACAAGAAGGTGGATAAGCTGGAGAAATCGCTTCAAGAAAAAAATGAATCCGCCCTCAAAACAGAGATCATGTCACAACAGGAACATCTTTGCACCGTTCTTCCCGAAATTGACAGTTTCGAAAAGCTACGCTCTCGATATAACGACGCATACAAGAAATTCCTAACTCGTTATCCCGGATTCGAAGGAAGTTGGGCGCGCTGTGCCGCAGAGGAATCGCTTTGGAAACTCATGCGTACATACTACAGTCTCAGAGACAAGACGTCTCAAAAAGAGTGCGCCAAAGCGAAGAAAGACATCGAGTCCGCACACGCAGAGCGCACAGAACTGCGCTCTCGGATGTTGGAACTTCAAAACGAAGCAGACACGCACAGCGCCACTGTCGCAGAGTCCGCTCGTCAACTCCAAGATGCATGGGCACAGATAGGTAACATGAAAGAAGAAAACACATTGCTAGAAGCGCGTTGTGTGGAGCTGCATGAAAAGGCTGAGTCAGAATTTGAAGCCCTGAAACAGCAACTACGAGCCACCGAGGAGGAGGCGACGTTGGCACAGGAGCAATTTAGGAACGACATGTTGGAGAGCGTCAAGCAAGTGTCTGCCACAACAGGGCAAAAAGAGCAAGAGCTGGAAACACGTGTCCTAGAGCTTGCAGATCTGAAAAAGCAATTATTGGAACTCAGTAACGAACTGAAGGGAGCGCGCAGATATGGGTCGGATATGGAGGAAAAACTTTCACAAATGGATATTTTGCGTAGAAAAAACGAAGAGTTGGAAGAATCTCTAGCAGTCGTTCAGCGGCGTTACAAAAGTGTGAACGAGGATTTGACGGAGCTTCATGAAAAGCATGAACAGGAGTCAACATCATTCAGACAGGATGCGCTTCAGACAATCAATGACATGAAGGATGCGCAAGCTCGTGAGCGGGTCACATTCGCGGGCCGCCTTGAAAACGCCAAAAGTCGGGCGGAAAAGCTGCAGGAAGATGCGGACAGCAAATACGAGATACTTCAACAGCAGTATGATCGCGCGTCTAATCAACTTTCTCGGTTTAAGGCAGCAGCTGAAGTGGCTACAGCGGACAGTCAAAAGACTATTGAAGGATTGCGTGCTGACGTATATCAACTTAAAACCGCCTTGGAGTTATCGAGACGGGAATCCGTGGATGGATTGAAGCGTGCAGAAGCGCAATGGAGAGAACAACTTCAAAAAAGCCAAGTGTCGATGAACACTTCACAAGATGCACATCTCAAAACATGCATGGATCTGCAGAAAAATCTACACAGCGCGGAATCAAGGGCACAGTGTGCAGAAACGCGGGTTGAAGAGTACGCTAAGCAGCTAAACGAGGTGCTCACAAATCCAGAGAACGCTAATCTCAAGACGCAGGCAAGGGAGTTGAAGACTTCGCTTGAAAGAGCAGAGATGGAACTGAAGTGGACAAAAGAATCAAAACAACAATCTATTCGTCAGCTTAATGAGACACACGATCGGGTAACCCTCCTTGAAAAAACATGCAAACAACTGGAAAGCTCCGCAGATAAGGAAGTCACTAGTCTAAAGCTTGCATATGAGCGCAAGATTAGCATTCTTGAGACAAGACTCTCAGAGCACGCAAATATGTAACGTTTACACATTTTAAAACACAAAATAATAAAAATGTTCGTGTGTGCAAACAATAAATACAATTGTGTAAATTGAAAAAAATAATAAGAAAAGAAAACATCAAGTTCACTACTGGTAACCTAAATTGTAGAAAATGTATACTAGCAACAGATTTTCAGTTTTAGCAGTTGTGGAAGATTCAAAAGGAAAACCCATGTCACCAAAGATTATATATGACAAAAGTACATCTTCAACATTAATCGAACCTTCAACATTAATCGAACCTTCAACATTAATCGAACCTTCCTTTGCCTCGGCTGCTCCGGTGCTTTCAGTGTCTAAAGACGCAAAGAGGCAAGAAATACTACCCACTCCAGAAAAACTACACACTCCAGAAAAACTACACACTCCAGAAAAACAATCTACAAATGCGGAGCAAAACGTAACTAATTGTCTGGAATTTCCTTTTGCAGACAGAAAGCTGTCCCCGCGTTCCTTTGGGAGACAGCTTGAACAGAAAAGGCGTAAACGCGATGCAAGCGCTTATGGGGTAAAGCGTGGGAAACAAGAAATATCGCTGCGTCCTCTAAGATCACACTCCTTGGGGGCTCCTTCGGCAAATCAAGGCCCAACATTTCATTTTTATGGTGAATGTTTCTATTGTATGTACCCTTCTCACTCTCAGAAGTACTGTCCATTAAAACAGTGTAAAAGATGTATGAATTTTGGACACTCGCAATCGGTATGCGTAAGTGCGGCTGAAAATAAAAATAAGGAAATACGATTTTTATACCAAGTTGAGGGATCTGGTAAAACATTGAATAGTTTATTCCAAAGCACAACAATGAGTGATGTCACCACTAGGGACTTTCCAGAAGCTGATAACTGAGATTAAGAAACGACACTAAAAACTATATATTGTATTTACACAATCAATGCCTGTTTTAGGGCATCATAACTACTGTACACTTTGCTTGGAGGCCATGCCCATGTGATGATTTCGTAGTCTACCCCCTTGAGTACCTGTGCTTCCATAGGTGCCCACAAGCGGCAATGACATCGGTTTTCGATTAGATGTTCAAGCGAATAATACGAGAAATCATTTTTTCCGAATAAAACACTGGAAAATCGAATGAATACATGAAGTGCATGGCGCCAACACAACCCCGAAGGCATGCGTGACAATAATCGTGTGAACCCGTCGAGTGAAAAGTACATGACTATAGGTTTAACACCATTTTTCTGCAATTCTTTCGAATACTGATCAAAGTATGTAAGGGGGAATTCTTCGAATGTAGACACCCAAAACTTCTTAAATTGTTCCAGGCGTACAAATTCCATATCTACAGGAATATTATCGTCGATTTCCATGTCGCAAACCCCGCTTTCGTTTACGGCGCATTTCCCATGAGGTACTTCAGGCTCCAGTAATTCTTGCAAAGCCTCTGTCGCACTAGGACGCGTATCTATTGTACAAGACATTTTATAGAGCAAACTCATAAACTTCGGAAACTTTTGGAGTAAATAAGGAACGCGTTCTTCCTCCAAGTCGGTTATCACTTTAGAAATGTTAGTTCGCGTGCTCACCATGTAGTGCCAAACCGTTCTCGCAACGGAGTAAACATCAAACTCCGGGTAATGATTGCCCGTCTTTTCTTCAGGAGGAGCATACGGCTTTGTACACACCTCCCCCGTCATGCGATACATGCAGTCCAATTTACTAGGGGGTCGACTTCCACCCATATCAGCAATCACAACCCGCAATACCGAATTCCCTTCGTCTTGGAAAAGCAAAATGTTTGCTGGTTTTATGTCCCTATGAACAAGACCTCTGAAATGCAATTCCTCAATTGCTTCCAATAATTGCTTTAAAAGCTCAATTCCCGTCAATGCAATGTGAGTTTGACACAACTTTTGTCTCAACAGAGCACAAGACATGTACTCCAGCAGGGAACAAAACGCACGCTCAAACTCGATAGACACTTCGTGTAATTGAGTAACCTTAATTTTTGTAATACACGGCCTCAGAAAGTGTGCGGACATTGAATGTTTCAAACGGTTGTAAGCATTAATTTCTCGCACGGCCGAAACGCAGAGCATCCTATACCTATCATTGCAGTCATATATTGGCTCGATAAGCTTTGTCACATTGTCTCCCGTAACAATAACGCGACCGTAAGACCCACACCATTTTTTTACACGGTCACCACCGCAACAGACAAAACACTCATGTCCTTCAATTGGACGTTCCCACCAATACGGTAAACAATCACTCTTTGCCTTAGATTCTTCCATATAAGTAAAATAACAATTGTTTACCAATTTATATTTATTTTTTGGTTAAAACATGTGTAAGGTTTCTTTGAAATATAAACAAAAATATAAATATATCAAAATCATTCACAAAGGAAAAAGAACCTTAAATGTTGGGAAAACGAAAATATAAAGAAATCGACGAACACGAATCAGACGTTCATGTAACTACATGGCATCATTGTGATTTATGTGATTATAGAACAAAATGCAAGAGTTCTTTGAAAACACACAAATCAAATGTTCATGACATTGGTGTTACATGGCATCATTGTGATTTGTGTGATTTTAAATCAAAACAAAATAGTGTTTTGAAAAGACACAAATCATTTGTTCATGACATTGGTGTTACATGGCATCATTGTAATTTATGTGATTTTAAATCAAAAGAAAATGGTAATTTGAAAACACACAAATCAGATGTTCATGACATTGGTGTTACATGGCATCATTGTGATTTATGTGATTATAAATCAAAACAAAATGGTTCTTTGAAAACACACAAATCAAATGTTCATGACATTGGTGTTACATGGCATCATTGTGATTTATGTGATTTTAAATCAAAACAAAATAGTCATTTGAAAACACACAAATCAGATGTTCATGACATTGGTGTTACATGGCATCATTGTGATTTATGTGATTTTAAATCAAAAGAAAATGGTAATTTAAAAAAACACAAATCAGCTGTTCATGACATTGGTGATAAAGAATGTGACATATGTTTGTCTCATGTGTATAGTTTAACTGCTTTCAAAGATATTAACGGAAAGCATCAGATTTGCAGAAGATGTTTTCGAAAGAACACTGGATTTGGAACTAGAATTGAAAAAGAAATGGTTGAATATTTGAAATCTGTAGAAGAAATTAAGCATTACATTGTGTTAGAAGACAAAATTTTAAAAGGCAAGTTATGTAACACAAAAAGGCGACCCGATTTGTTACTATCTTCGTCCGAGGATTTCCATATTGTTATAGAATGCGATGAACACCAACACTCTGGGAATTCGTACAGCTGTGAAACTGGTCGAATGAATGAGATCATCGATGAATTGAACGGTCGGGTAATTTTCATAAGATGGAA
>Ga0213861_10001435_pt1 | contig 21058 bp, 17 predicted proteins | sample PICome_4_FD_160110 | JGI IMG/M metagenome (GOLD analysis project Ga0213861, IMG submission 160110) | Coastal seawater microbial communities near Pivers Island, North Carolina, United States - PICO131 | ecosystem: Environmental > Aquatic > Marine > Coastal | place: USA: North Carolina... | reverse complement strand
TGCGCTATGTTCAAGGGGCTCTGGAGTTCTCAGTGCGCGAGCTTTGGCCGCAGGTGGCAAAAATTGATTTCACCGATGTGCTTTTTGATCGGAAGGCATTGTGCCGTTTGCCGCGCGAATATGTAGAGCGTATGTTGGCAGATGCACTCAATTGGATCAGCGGACAGCCCTATCGGCCCCGAAATGCTGCGCTTCTACGGTGCATTGCTGCAAAAAAAACCATGACGTTGCACGGCTGTGTCCTAATACCGCAGTCGGGCAATGTGCTGCGGATTTCTCGGGAATTTTCGGCAGTTGAGGGGCTAGTGACGCAAGCTGACCTGCCCTGGGATAGCCGCCTCTCGATGGTGAATTCAAAAAAATCATATGAAATTCGGGCGCTTGGCCCTTCAGGTCTCGGGCAATGCCCGACGTGGCGGGACACTGGCCGGCCGCGTTTGGCGCTTTTGTCTAGCCCTTCGGTGTGGCACGGGCCAACACTTTTGGCCGCGCCAATGGCGCAATTTGGCCAAAAAGATGTGCTTGAGGTGGTTTCACCGCCCTGGGAATGATAGTAGCCCGTTGAATAAAGTGGTGTGATGCCTATCTTAGGTTTAAATCCGACACTACATTGTGTCGACACATTGCGGTTCTAATAGGAGTTTCCCTTGGGTAATCTACGCAACCTCGCCTTCTGGTTTGTACTGTTCATCTTGCTATTAATGCTGTTTCGCTTGTTTTCTGGCGATGCAAGCTCAGCCTCGAGTCGCAGCACGACATATTCTGACTTTGTTCAGGCGGTCGAAAATGGGCAGGTCAGCCGCGCCACGCTGGATGGCGAGACGGTAGCTTACACCGGGCCAAATGGCACAGAATATGTCACGATCGTCCCAGGTGATGCGCAGATCAGCGATCTGTTGGTGTCTAACGGTGTAAGCGTTGCCGCCAAGTCGCAAGAAACCTCAATGTTCCAATCGATCCTTTTGTCTATTCTGCCGATCTTACTGCTGGTGGGCGTGTGGATCTATTTCATGAACCGGATGCAGGGCGGCGGAAAGGGCGGAGCGATGGGCTTTGGCAAGAGCCGCGCGAAGATGCTGACTGAAAAGCAAGGAAATGTCACATTTGACGATGTGGCGGGTATTGATGAGGCCAAAGAAGAGCTAGAAGAAATTGTTGATTTTCTGAAGAACCCGCAAAAATTTAGCCGATTGGGCGGCAAAATTCCTAAAGGTGCATTGTTAGAAGGTGCGCCTGGAACGGGTAAGACCCTCCTTGCGCGGGCCATTGCCGGTGAGGCGGGTGTGCCATTTTTCTCGATCTCTGGATCCGATTTTGTTGAGATGTTTGTGGGCGTGGGTGCGAGCCGCGTGCGCGATATGTTTGAGCAGGCGAAAAAGAATGCTCCGTGCATTTTGTTTATAGATGAAATCGATGCGGTGGGTCGGGCGCGGGGTGCCGGCTACGGTGGTGGCAATGACGAGCGCGAGCAAACCCTCAACCAGCTTTTGGTTGAAATGGATGGTTTTGAAGCAAATGAGGGCATCATTATCGTGGCGGCGACCAACCGCAAAGATGTGCTCGATCCCGCGCTTTTGCGCCCGGGTCGTTTTGACCGGCAGGTGACTGTACCCAGCCCAGATCTGCGGGGGCGTGAGAAAATCTTGGGCGTGCATGCGCGTAAATTGCCGACAGGCCCCGATGTGGATTTGCGGATCATTGCCCGAGGCACCCCTGGTTTCTCAGGTGCGGATTTGGCGAATTTGGTAAACGAGTCTGCTCTGGCGGCTGCGCGTATTGGGCGCCGATTGGTGACGATGGAAGATTTTGAGAAAGCCAAGGATAAGATCCTTATGGGCGCAGAGCGGCGCTCTATGGTACGTACCAAGGAGCAATTGGAGAAAACAGCCTATCATGAAGCAGGGCACGCTTTGGTCGGCTCGCTTTTGCCAAAATGCCAACCGGTATATAAAGCAACAATCATTGCCCGTGGCGGCGCTGGCGGCATGGTGATGAGCCTGCCGGAAATGGATCGTCTCAACTTTCACCGTGATGAGTGCCATGATGAATTGGCGATGACCATGGCGGGCAAAGCGGCTGAAATCTTCAAATATGGTGAAGACCAAGTATCCAATGGTCCGTCGGGCGACATTCAACAGGCCTCCAACCTGGCGCGGGCCATGGTGATGCGTTGGGGCATGTCTGATAAAGTTGGCAATATTGATTATTCCGAAGCGGCGGAAGGGTATTCGGGCCGTACGTCAGGCCTGTCGACCTCTGCGGCAACCAAGGAATTGATTGAAACCGAGGTGCGCAGTTTTGTGCAAAATGGTTATGATTTGGCCATGAAGACCATCGTTGACAATAAAAAGCGTTTTGAGAATTTGGCGCAGGGCCTTTTGGAATACGAAACCCTCACTGGGGCGGAAATCAAAAAGGTGATGGAGGGCGAGAGCCTCGACCGGGATGGCGATGAAGACGATAGCGCCACATCCGGCGGCACACCATCGGTGACGGCGGTTCCCAAAACCAAACCAAAGCCGAGCAGGGGTGGCGGGATGGAACCTGAGCCCTCGGTCTAGGATTTTGAGCCCCTGCCTTACATCAAAGGCGGGGGCTTCTTTTGTGAGGTGCGGCGATGCCGGCATTGAGAGCAACAGATGTTAACTTGACTGTGACATGGTTGGGCGTGGTTACCCAGCGGCGCGAAATAGAAATTGAGACAGAGCCGCGTCAAAGCCTGCAATTGGATTGGGATGGGGTTGTGGGTGCCGCGCATGGAGGCCGGACCCGCGCCTCAGACAGCCGTGTGTTGCAACAGCATCAGCGGGGCACGGACATTATCAATGTGCGGCAACTGAGCATCGTTAGCCAAGAAGAAATAGACCAGATTGCGCGCGACATGGGGCTTGCGCATTTCACTCCCCAGTGGCTTGGGGCAACGATGGTGGTTTCGGGATGTAGAGATTTCTCGCATATTCCGCCGTCTTCACGGCTTCAGGCGCCGCAAGGCACGACTTTGGTGGTGGATATGCAAAACTACCCTTGCCATCAGGTCGGCGTGACGATTGAACGGGATTTGCCTGGTCAAGGAAAATCTTTCAAAGCTTATGCAAAAGGCAAGCGTGGCGTGACCGCATGGGTCGAGCGCCCCGGTGATCTGGTCTTGGGCGATGTGCTGCGCCTACATTGCCCAGAGCAACGGGCCTGGCAAGCGGACGGACAAATGCGCTTTTTATAGGCCTGCATAGTTGGTTTGGACTATGTGATCCAAAGAACAAGGTATACGGCACCAATCAGCATGGTGATATGCAAAATGAAAATGAATCGTTTCAAAGACGTGTCCTACGAACGTCACTTAATATTAGAAAATAAATTTCAAAGTTGAAGCACGGGTTTCCAATGAACCCCGCAGAGGTCAATTGGCTGCCGCACACGCGAGTGTAAATGTCGGATTTACTCTGCTACTTTGTCGCACATCGCGGTACATGCAACGGTATACTTTGATCAAGCGGTCACATTGGAGACGTAAAGTGAGCTATAAATCGGATATTGAAATTGCACGCGGTGCTTCAAAAGGCCTCATTCAGGACATTGGAGCAAAGATTGGAATCGAGAGCAAAGATCTTCTGCCTTACGGCCACGATAAGGCCAAAGTGAGCCAGTCTTTCATCAATTCGGTTCAAGACCGTAAGAATGGTAAGCTGATCTTGGTGACCGCTATCAATCCAACGCCAGCGGGTGAAGGTAAGACCACGACCACTGTTGGTCTTGGCGATGGTTTGAACCGCATCGGCAAGAAGGCAATGGTCTGTATTCGTGAAGCCTCTTTGGGGCCGAATTTCGGGATGAAGGGTGGCGCTGCCGGGGGTGGCTACGCGCAAATCGTGCCGATGGAAGATATGAACTTGCATTTCACTGGCGATTTCCACGCAATCACCTCGGCGCACAGTCTTTTGTCCGCGATGATCGACAACCACATCTATTGGGGCAATGAGCTCGACATCGACACACGCCGTGTGGTCTGGCGCCGGGTTGTCGATATGAATGACCGCGCCCTACGCCAGATCACAACCTCTTTGGGTGGGGTGTCCAATGGGTTTCCGCGCGAAGCGGGTTTTGACATCACAGTTGCCTCGGAGGTGATGGCAATTCTTTGTTTGGCTAAAGATCTGACCGATTTGCAAAAACGCCTCGGTGATATGATCGTGGCCTATCGTCGTGACCGCAGCCCGGTTTTTGCACGAGACATTAAAGCAGATGGCGCAATGACCGTTCTGTTGAAAGATGCGATGCAGCCGAACCTGGTACAAACTTTGGAAAATAACCCTGCCTTTGTGCATGGTGGTCCATTTGCCAATATTGCCCACGGCTGTAACTCGGTGATCGCCACAACAACCGCTCTGAAGCTTTGTGATTACGTAGTGACGGAGGCCGGATTTGGTGCCGACTTGGGCGCAGAGAAATTCCTTAACATCAAGTGCCGCAAAGCAGGGCTCGCGCCGTCCGCTGTGGTGTTGGTGGCCACAGTTCGAGCGATGAAAATGAACGGTGGTGTTGCGAAGGCTGATCTTGGCGTTGAGAATGTGGACGCGGTGAATGCCGGTTGCCCGAACTTGGGACGCCACATCGAAAACTTGAAGAGTTTTGGTGTGCCTGTGGTTGTAGCAATCAACCATTTCGTCACTGATACTGAGGCTGAAGTGCAGGCGGTAAAAGACTTTGTGGCTGGGCAAGGCTCCGAAGCAATTGTTTCGCAACATTGGGAATTTGGCGGTAAGGGCGCTGAAGCCTTAGCCGCACGTGTGGCGGAGGTTGCAGATGCGGGTATGGCCAATTTTGCGCCGATCTACGCAGATGAAATGCCATTGGCTGAAAAGATCCAAACCATCTGTAAACGCATCTACCGCGCCGATGAGGCTTTGATGGATCAAAAGATCCGCAATCAGTTGAAGGATTGGGAAGCGCAGGGCTATGGGCACTTGCCTGTCTGTATGGCCAAGACCCAATACAGCTTCAGCACGGATCCGAATCTGCGTGGTGCGCCTGTGGGCCACTCAGTGCCGGTTCGTGAAGTGCGCCTTTCCGCCGGTGCTGGCTTTGTTGTAGCGGTTTGTGGCGAAATCATGACGATGCCGGGATTGCCGCGCAAGCCAGCTGCCGAAACAATCATGCTCAACGATGCGGGTGAAATCGAAGGCTTGTTCTAAGCACGTCCCCGCGCCTTTGGACGCGGGGATGCGCCTTTGGGTTTCCGATTTGAAGGCAGAAATTTTGGGTTTGGGAGATGATAGATGACTGCACAATTGATTGATGGCAAGGCCTTCGCGGCGCAGGTGCGCGGGCAGGTGAGCGAACATGTTGCACGCTTGAAGCAAGACCATGGCATTGTGCCGGGTCTTGCGGTGGTATTGGTGGGCGAAGATCCGGCCAGCCAGGTCTATGTGCGCTCCAAGGGCAAGCAAACGGTTGAAGTCGGCATGACCTCATTTGAACACAAGCTTGACGCCTCTGTCAGCGAAGAAGAGTTGATCGCAGTCATCGATCAGTTAAATGGCGATCCTGCTGTGCATGGAATTTTGGTGCAATTGCCCTTGCCCAAGCACTTAAACGAGGAATTGGTGATCGGCTGTATTGACCCGGCCAAAGATGTTGATGGCTTCCATATCTCAAACGTCGGCTTGTTGGGCACGGGGCAAAAATCTATGGTGCCGTGCACACCTTTGGGGTGTTTGATGATGCTTCGCGATCACTTCGGCTCACTTTCGGGCTGTGAAGCGGTGGTTATTGGCCGTTCGAACATCGTCGGTAAGCCTATGGCGCAGCTGTTGCTGGGCGCTAGCTGTACGGTCACAATTGCACATTCTCGCACCAAGGATCTGCCAGACGTGGTTCGCCGGGCTGATATCGTGGTGGCGGCGGTGGGTCGGCCGAAAATGGTGCCAGGGGATTGGATCAAACCCGGGGCTGTGGTGATTGACGTGGGCATCAATCGGATTGCTGCGCCGGAAAAAGGCGAGGGCAAGATGAAATTGGTGGGGGATGTCGATTTTGCTAGCTGTGCCGAAGTTGCAGGCGCGATCACCCCCGTGCCGGGTGGCGTTGGTCCCATGACCATCGCCTGTTTGCTGGCCAATACTTTGACGGCGACCTGCCGGGCTAATGATTTGCCCGAGCCGGAAGGATTGACCGCTTAAAGGTGTTTTCATGCCGCGGGGGCAAGGCTATATTGGCGCATGTCTTATGTTTTGCCTGCCGCCCTTACCGACTGGTTCACCCAAAAAGGCTGGCAACCCCATGCGCATCAATTGCACGTCATGGAGGCGGGCGGTAGCCCCGCTTGCCTGCTGATCGCCCCGACCGGATGTGGCAAAACCTTGGCGGGTTTTTTGCCAAGTCTTGCGGATTTGGCGCAGGGTCCCCATGCAGGCCTTCACACGCTCTATGTCTCGCCCCTTAAAGCTCTCGCGGCAGATATAAAACGCAATCTGCGCGGGCCGGCGGCGGAGATGGGCCTCGATATTCGTATTGAGGATCGTACTGGTGACACCAGCGCCACGCAAAAGCGGCGCCAGCGCGTGGATCCGCCGCAAATCTTGTTAACCACACCTGAAAGCCTGGCGCTATTGACCAGTTATAGCGATGCGAAGCGCCTTTTTTCTGGGCTCAAGCGGGTGGTGATTGATGAGGCGCATGCACTCAGCGAGTCGAAACGCGGTGATCAGCTGATGCTCTCGCTGGCGGCTTTGCAGCGCATGTGCCCAGATATGCAGCGCATTGGCTTATCGGCTACGGTGCAAGACCCAGACGAGATTGCGCGCTTTATTGCCTGCCATCCGGCTCCTTGTCATATTATTGAAGCGCCACAGGGTCCTTTGCCTGATATCGCCATGTTGCAGATTGACGCGCCAGCCCCTTGGTCGGGCGGCGGGGCGGGCTATGCGATCCTGCAGGTGTTGCGCGAGGTGGCGCAGCACAACACGGTCTTGATTTTTCATAACACGCGGGCGCAAGCGGAAATATTTTTCCATAAACTTTGGCAGCTCAACGAGGACAATTTGCCGATCGCAATCCATCATGGCTCCTTGTCGCGGGAGCAGCGCGAGCGAGTCGAGGCGGCTATGGTTGCTGGCGCTTTGCGTGCGATTGTCTGCACAGGATCTTTGGATCTGGGGCTTGATTGGGGAAATGTTGATTTGGTGATCCAAGTTGGGGCACCAAAGAATGTCAAACGGCTGGTGCAACGCATCGGTCGGGCCAATCATCGCTATAATAGCCCGTCAAAAGCTCGGCTGGTGCCGGCCAATCGGTTTGAGGTGGTGGAATGTGTTGCGGCTTTACAGGCGGTGCGTGAACATGATCTGGACGGCGAGCCGATGGGTCCGGGCCCACGCGATGTATTGTGCCAGCATATTTTGATCGCCGCCTGTGCCGGGCCATTTCATGCGGATGATCTTTATGCGCAGGTTACAACAGCGGGCCGCTACGCACAGCTGACGCGCGCAGAGTTTGACTCCTGCCTCGATTTTTGCGCCACCGGTGGTTATGCGCTCAAAGCTTATGATCGGTGGCGACGGTTGCAGCAAACGGAGGATGGCAAGTGGCAATTGCGCGACCTGCGCGCCGCACAGCGCATTCGCATGAACATTGGCACTATTCAAGACAGTGATCGTCTCAAGGTGCGCATGCGAGGCCGCGGGGGGCGTGCTTTGGGTGAGGTGGAGGAAGCCTTTGCCGCTACGCTTGTGCCCGGCGACAGTTTTTTGATTGGCGGGCAGGTGGTGCGCTATGAGGTCCTGCGCGATCTGACTGTTGAGGTGACGAAACAGCCTGGCAAAAAGCCCAAGATCGCGACGTTCAGTGGTACAAAATTTGCCACATCTACCCAATTGAGCCAGCGGATATTGGCAGGATTTCAGCAAAAGGATTGGCCAGAGCTGCCCAGCTATATGCGCGATTGGATCGCATTGCAGCGCCAGGTCAGCCTTTTGCCGCGCGCTGATCGCCTTTTGGTGGAAAGTTTTCCCCATGACGGACGCTTTGCAACTGTGGTCTACGGGTTTGCCGGGCGCAATGCGCTACAAACGCTTGGGCTTTTGCTCTCAAAGCGGATGGAAGATGCAGGATTGGCTCCGCTGAGTTTTGTGGCCACAGATTACGCTGTGATGTTGCTCTCCCTCGAGCCGCTGCGCGATGCGGTGGGGCTTTTGGCGCCTGCCGGGTTGCGGGACGGGCTTGAGACTTGGCTCGCGGGCAATGCGGTGATGAAACGCAGCTTTCGTGGCTGTGCTGTTATTGCGGGGCTCATAGAGCGCAATATGCCAGGCCAGAGAAAATCAGGCCGGCAGGCCACGTTTTCGTCGGATATTCTCTATGACACTTTGCTGAAATACGATCCCGACCATGTCTTGATGCAGATCACCCGCGAAGAGGCGCGTAAGGGTTTGGTAGATTTTGATCGGATCGAAGAGATGTTGGCCCGCTGTGCCGGGCGGCTGGATCATAAAGAGCTGGAGGTTTTGTCGCCCTTTGCCGCGCCGCTTTTTCTCGAAATGGGCCGTGTTCCGGTTCAAGGGGCAGCGGACGAGCGGCTCTTGGCTGCGGAAACAGCCCGGTTGATGGAGGCGTCAGGTCTCAACAAGATTGTCATAGCACCTTTGCAATAAAACTTGCCACGCCCCCTCGTTTTGCGCGATGCAGGGTTATGAGTGATGGGCATGTATTTTCCTTGTTTGGTGCAGAGCTGACTGCGCGGGCTTCGGGCGTCTTATGGTGGGCGCATCGGCGCATTCTATGCGTGTCCGATCTACATTTGGGAAAATCCGATCGCTTGGCGCGCCGCTCAGGCATTATGATGCCGCCCTATGAGACCGCAGACACATTGCTCAGGTTGCAAAGTGAGATTGAGGCTTTGGCACCGCAAATTGTGATTTGCCTGGGGGATAGTTTTGATGATCTGCAGGCCTCTGACAGTCTTGATCCTGCGGAAAGCGCGTGTCTTTACCGTATGCAAGCCGGGCGGCAGTGGATTTGGATTGAGGGGAATCATGATCCGGGCCCGGTGGAATTTTCCGGCGCTCACCTGGCTGAATATTGCGATGGCGTCCTCGTGTTTCGTCATATTGCTGAAACGGAGGCTGAGGTCTCGGGGCATTACCATCCAAAAGCCGCTGTGCCTTTAGGCCGGCGGCAGATCACACGCCCCTGTTTTTTGTACGATCAGCATAGGGTGATTTTGCCGGCATTTGGCACCTTCACCGGCGGGCTGCGCAGCGATGCCACAGTGTTGCGAGATTTGATGCGACCTGGGGCTGTGGCGGTTTTAACTGGGCAGACATGTCATGTCTTACCAATGCCAAGGGGATAGAGATGGAACGGATCACCAAAAGCTTTGAACGTCAGAGCATCATGAAAACTTTTGGCGCGCAGATGATGGTGGTTGAGCTGGGGCACGTGGAGATCACAGCGCCAATCTTGCCTGGCAGTCTGCAGCAGCATGGCTATGCGCATGCAGGTTTGATCTTTGCGCTTGGTGACAGCGCGGCGGGATACGCGGCTTTGACGATGATGGAGGAGGGCTGTGAAGTTTTGACGGCAGAAATGAAAATCAACCTTCTGGCACCGGGTCGTGACGGTCCGCTGCGGGCTGTGGGTCATGTAGAGAAATCCGGCGCTCGTTTGGTGATCGTGCGGGCGGATGTGTTTGATGGGGATGTTAAAGTTGCTTTGATGCAGGGCACGATGGTACCTGTACGGGTTTGAAGGTGCGCAGTTTTAGATTAATTTTGTCATTTTGTCATTTTGTTTATTGTTATAATTGATTTTATTAGAAAATTTATGTGAGACTTTCGACTGATGTCTCATATCACCTAGCGGTGTCGTCAACGTTCAGTCGTCTGGTCGAAAGAACGGAATCAAAAAGACCAAGCAGGCCACCAAAAAAAATACCGATCCCATCATGGACCAAAAGCTTCCGATGGAGGCGATGATAAATCCAAGCGCGGAGAGGATAAAAATAATCCAGCCGATGAAGTTGATTTGTTTGTTGCTCATGGCTAATCCCAATGTCCGAGCGGCGACGCCTCACAGACTAATGGTTTATTTTGTGAATACAACGTCGTTGTTATTGCGCCGATCCGGCTTTTGAAGCTCATGTGATATGAAAGCGCCTTGCGAGCGAGTGGGGGCCAATCATAGGTGATCAGCACAGTTTGCACTGTTTATAACAGCGAGGCAACGCGCGCGATGACGAAACCGAGCCGTGCGTTTTGGCCGATTGGTCTTTTCTGTGTGATTTGGAACGCCCTTGGGTGTTTCAATTTTATCCTGCAAATGGATCCCGGAGCCGCGGCTGATTTACCCGCTGCCTATCAGGCGGTGATTGCCAGCCGCCCCGGCTGGGTGACTGCCGCCTTATCGATTGCGGTTTTTGGTGGCTTATTGGGCTGTGTTTTGATGCCGTTGCGCCGGGCTACAGCGCGGCTCGCTTTGTTTCTTTCGCTTATTGGCGTGGCGCTGACAATGGGCCATGCGCTATGGGCGGGGGCTGCGGTGCCTGGGAGCTTGTCTGTGATCATTTCAAGCGCCATGTCTTTGGCTGTCGTGACTGGTTTGGTGTGGTACACGCATCGCAAGGCGGGCTTGATCTGCTGCGTTAAAAACGCGCGTTTAGATGTGCTGTGGTACGCTGATGATGGACAGATACCGGACGGTACGATCCTCCGTCGCCTTCGGTCCATGGGGTCTATTGGCATCAAATTGTAAGCTGTCCCCGGCGGTCAGCCGGAAGAGTGTGTCGCCATGTCGATAATCCATTTCTCCTTCCAGTATGTAAATTGTCTCGGTGCCGCCGTGTTGCAAGGCTGGGAAAATATCCGCCTCTGCGCGTAGCGTGACCAAGTATGGTTTTGCGATGATCCCGCTGGACGGGGCGCTGATATATCCCAAAAGACGAGTTTGATGGCCCGCCTGGCTGCCAGCCTCCTCGATCGCGATCCCTTCACCGCTTTTTGTGTGGACCGGCGCCTGGTGCGCCTCAAATCCCCGAAAAAATGTGGAGATTGGCAAGGACAGCGCAGTTGCGAGGGTTTGCAATGTCTTGAGTGAGGGAGAGGTATTGCCATTTTCAATCTTAGACAGCATTCCAATTGAAAGTCCCGTGCGGCTGGCAAGCTCGGCAACCGTGACCTCCTGGCGACGCCGAAAGGCCCGCAACTCACGTCCAATGGCAACTTCGAGACTCTTTTCAGATCCATCGCTTGCCCGGGGCGGGTTTTGCGTCAGGTTGCTCACCACAGCTGGGGTGGTTTTCCCATCACTCATGTATCAACCTCAGTCTTGGCGTTTGACCTCTTGATCTATGGGCCAGTTTTCTTGTTAGTATCATATTTATGAATGATGTGAAAACCCAGTCCATTGGTTTTTTGATCTTTGAAGGCTTTCCGATGGCTTGCTTAACCTCAATGATTGAACCTCTGCGCGCGGCTAATGAGATATCGGAGCAGGTGGCGTTTTCATGGTCACTTGTTGCTGAGACGATGGCAAAACTGCGCTCCAGCGCGGGGATCAGCTTTGAGCCAGATGTGCTTTTGTCGGATCTGGCACGACCCGATTATCTGTTCCTGCTGAGCCCGCCCCGAGCGCAGTTTGCCAATTCCAAAGCTGGTTTTGCTGCGCTGCGCGCGTTGGCGCGTCACGGTGCCGTTTTGGGCGGTGTCAGTGGCGGGGTTTTTCCCCTGGTCCGCTCTGGGGTGATGGCTGGGCATGCGGTATCGGTACATTGGTGCTATGATGCGGCCTTTCGTTCAGAATTTCCGGAAGTTCAGGCTTCTGATCGGGTTATTGAAGTCTCGAGCCGCCGCTACACCGCCTCAGGGGCAGCAGCGGGTTTTGATCTGTCACTGCGGTTGATCGAAACCCGCTTGGGGGCCGATGTGGCCACGGAGGTGGCTTGCTGGTTCCAGCATCCACTGATGCGGGGTGAGGGGGTGCAGCAGAGTATTCCAACCTATCGCAGCGCCACCACTGACGCGACCTTACCGCCTGTTGTGGCTAAAGCGGTGGCCATATTTGCAGCCCATCTCGATTGTGCGATTTCAGTGGCCGAAGTTGCAGATGGCGTCGGTGTCTCGCCGCGGCAGATTGAGCGCAGTTTCAAAAAGGCAACGGGGCAAAGCCCGTCTCATTACTACCGTGCGCTGCGGATGAAAGCCGCCAAGCAATTGGTGATGTATTCCAAAGACAGTATGGCGCAAATTGCGCTGCAAGTGGGTTATGGCTCGACCACGCCTATGGTTCGTCATTACCGTGAGGCCTTTGGTCTCACTCCCCAGGAGGATCGGCGGCGCATCAACCTTTATCGCGTATTGGACAATACTCCAGTGCCCTCGGTGTAGGATCGCAAGAGCCAAAACCTTTGATTGCAGGTTAAAAGGCGGCCCGAATTGCGGTCAGCAGGCTGTGGTGCAACGCCGCTGCGCAAGAGCGTGGCCCCAGGATTGAGATGTGATCCTCGGCGCGGCAGAGTACAAAACAGCCGAGGTGATCGATGCTGGTTCTGGTGGCACTTCCAGCGATGAATGTGGCCATATTAATTGGGCAAAGCCGTTCCATAACTGCCGCGAGATCTGTGCCGCGTAGATCAAAGCGGCACCACGCCCCGGTTTGTTCGGTGACGGAGGCCTTGCCTTTGACTTCTTTAATGGCTCGCTCAAATAAAAATTCTTCACTGTCATAAGGCGCTTCAAGCATCCATTGATCGGGCCCGGTCCAAAAAGCGATGATCCGCCCGCCGGCCCAATGCCCCGCTTTGGGCGCCGTAGGCCCGATCATGCGGCGAATGGCCAAGACCGTTGTGCGCTCCCCTCCGCGCCGCGCCGCAATAGAGGCCAGGGCGAAGCCTGGCTCTTCGGTCAAGCTGATGGGGCCATGGTGGTCAACACAGGGGGCGGCCGCGCCCAAAGCTGTGGTGGCGATAAGATCATGCACGCAGACGCTCCCCCTTAGGATCAATGAAATGTGTGCTGACCACTTCAACCTCATGATCAAAGCCGGTCAATGGGCTGACAAGTCTCAGGATTTCGCCCATCCGGCTGTCCCCTGACTTCACGTAGGCAAGCGCGATGGAATGGCCCAGATTTGGTGAGAAACAAGCGGATGTAACATAGCCTTGGTCATGGGCGGCATCCACTGGATCGCCTTTGGCCATTAAATGACTGCCGGCGGGCACTGGGTTGGCTGGGTTCACCGGTCGTAATCCAACCAATTTCAGCGCATCCGTTTGGTTGAGCCCGCTGCGTTCCGAAAGGGTGGATCCGATACTGTCCTTTGCTTTGGACACCATGCGCCCCATACCAAGGTTCAAGGCCGTGGTGGTGCCATTGAGCTCATTGCCGGCTGCATGACCTTTTTCAATGCGCATTACGCCGAGCGCCTCTGTGCCATAGGGCACCGCGTCAAATTCTTCTCCGGCCTGCATCAGGCGCCGGATCATTGCATCTGCGTAGCGCGTTGGAACGGCGAGTTCATAAGCCAGCTCTCCCGAGAAAGAGATTCGAAACAGCCGGGCGCGCAGCCCGCCGCAAACGGTGATATTGGCGCAGGCCATGAAGGGGAACGCCTCATTGGACAGATCAAACTCTGGGTCGATAACTTTTTGCAGCAACCGCCGCGCGTTTGGCCCGGCAACTGCATATTGCGCCCAGGCCTCGGTGGTTGAAACCAATTGCACATCGAGATCTTGCCAAAGGCATTGGCGGGCAAATTCCATATGGCGAAACACCGAGACAGCATTGGCCGTGGTGGTGGTGACCACAAAGTGATCTTCCGCCAGGCGGGCGGCGGTGCCATCATCCATGGCGATCCCATCCTCGCGCAGCATCAATCCATAACGGGTCTTGCCGATGGCCAATTTGACGAATCCATTACAATAAATCTTGTTTAGAAATGTCGCAGCATCCGTGCCTTGTACGTCGATTTTGCCGAGGGTTGTGACATCGCAGATACCAACGGACTTGCGCGTGGCCCGTACTTCTCGATCCACGGACTGCCGCCAATGGGTTTCGCCCGCTTTGGCGAACCATTGCGCGCGCAACCACAGGCCCACCTCAACAAAGACCGCGCCTTGCTCCTCGGCCCAGGCATGGCTTGGGGTCTGGCGGGTTGGGCGGAAATCTGTCCCGCGATCGCGGCCCGCGAAGGCACCAATCGCGGTTGGGGTATAGGGCGGACGGAAGATGGTTGTGCCGACCTCTGGAATGGCTTTGCCCGTCAGCTCAGCCATAATCGCAAGCCCTCCCATATTGGAGGTCTTGCCCTGATCTGTGGCCATGCCCAGCGTGGTGTAGCGTTTGAGATGTTCAACACTGACAAAATTTTCTTGATGGGCCAATTTGACGTCTTTTACCGTCACGTCGTTTTGTTGATCGAGCCAAGCGCGGTTGCAACCGTTTACCGCCCAAAACGGTGTGATGGAGACCGGGGCATCTTCAGCCTCGGGCAACTCAAGGGCCGCTGCTGCAAATCCATTCTTGCCCAGCCAGCGGGCGGCTTGATCCGCCCCGCCGCGTAGGGCGCCGGCGGTGGACAGATCCCCTTTTGCTGCGCCTGCCACGCCCAGCGTTTTTGGTCCTTCTGAGGGTGGGCCAAAGGCGGCAATCTGTGGCAACCATTCAGGCTGACCGCGATGGTGGCTGGTCAAATGTACATTAGGGTTCCAACCGCCTGCCACGCCAAGAGCGCCGCAAGCCAATTGGCGCGCCGAGCCGCCGGGCTGGGCGACCTCAATGGATGTCAGCCCTAAGCGCCCGCGGCTGTTGATCACTTGCCCCCCTGCGATGACTTCATAATCCTGACTTTGCGGCGCATTGGGCCGAACATCGACCACGGCGGCAATGGAGACGCCTTTTGCGTGCAAATCCGCGGCGGTCCTATGACCGTCGTCATTGTTCGTAAAGATCGCCACCCTCTGCGCTGCGGTCACCGCCCAACGGTTGGCATAGCTGCGCATCGCCCCGGCCAGCATAATCCCGGGCCGATCATTGTTCTCGAAGGCGATCGGGCGTTCGGTCGCTCCGGCGCAGAGCAGGCTGCCTTTGCTGTAGATCCGCCACAGCACCTGCCGGGGTTTGCCGAGCGCTGGCTGGGGCAGGTGGTCCGAGACCCGCTCTAATGCGCCAAATATACCGTGATCAAAGGCGCCCAATACTGTGGTCCGGGCCATGATGCGGACATTGGACAGGCTGGCCAGCTCTGCCACGGTTTGCGCAGCCCAATCTGCGCCGCTTTGATCGGCAAAGGCGAAGCGTTCAGAATTGAGCCTGCCGCCGAGGGTGAAATCCTCATCGGCCAAGATCACCTGCGCCCCGGCGCGCCCAGCGGTCAGCGCGGCGGCAAGCCCGGCGGGACCCGCACCGATGATCAGCAAATCACAATGCAAAAAGCCGCGGTCATAGGCGTCGGGATCATCTTGCAAGCTGATGCTTCCCAGCCCAGCGGCGTTGCGGATAATAGGCTCGTAGATTTTTTCCCAAAAGGCGGCCGGCCACATGAAGGTTTTGTAATAAAACCCAGCTGTTAGAAAGTTTGAAAAGCGGTCATTTATGGCCATAAGATCAAAGCGCAGCGAACCGATCTTGTTTTGTGAGTTCGCGGTCAGGCCATCAAAAAGCTCGGCCGTGGTGGCGCGGGTGTTGGGCTCCTTGCGCGCGCCCTCTCGAAGCTCGACAAGGGCGTTGGGCTCTTCAGATCCAGCAGTCAAAACGCCGCGCGGGCGATGATATTTGAACGAGCGACCCATGAGGCGAACGCCATTGGCCAAGAGCGCACTGGCCAGCGTGTCGCCCGCATGACCTTGGTAGGACTTGCCATCAAAGGTGAAGTTCAAAGTTTGGCTGCGGTCAATTTGCCCGCCATGGAGGCGATTGATTTGGCTCATTCGCTCCGACCCCGGCTTCGGGCGATATTGCGCGCCAATTCAACAGCAGAAATTTCGTGGGTAGTCGTGTCGCGGGTGACGACAAGGAAGGAGCGGTCCCCCTGTTCGTGATACCAAAGCTCACGATGTGTCCCATCTGGATTGTCGCGCATATAGCCATAATCAATGAATTGCGCCAAAGCCTCTGGAGCCTGCCAGTCGGGGCGGTCTATGAGCTTGGCATCTCCCATATAGGTAAACTCTGCACTGTCGCGTGGACCGAGAAGCGGGTGGTTGATTATCATATCTGATGCGCTCCTAATGCAGCTGTGGGTTGTTGCCCACGCCTTTTTCATCAATCATCTGTCCCTTTTCGAACCTGTCAAAGCGATAGGCTTTGGCAAATTCATGCGGGGTATCCCTGGCCAACAGATGGGCATAGCACCAGCCAGAGGCCGGTGTGGCTTTGAAGCCGCCATAGCACCAGCCACCGTTGAAATAGAGCCCGTCAATATGGGTGCGGTCGATAATCGGAGAGCCATCCATCGACATATCCATAATACCGCCCCACATGCGCAGAAGGCGCACACGGCCGAGCATTGGAAATATGGCCATTGCCCCCTCGCAAACATCTTCAACAACGGGCAGGTTTCCGCGCTGGGCATAGGAATTGTAGCCGTCTATATCGCCGCCAAAGACCAAGCCGCCCTTATCCGATTGGCTGCAATAAAAATGTCCCGCCCCAAAGGTGATAACTCCGGGTAGCACGGGTTTCAGCCCCTCGGAGACGAAGGCTTGCAGCACATGGCTTTCAATGGGCAGGCGCATACCGGCCTTAGACATCAAGCGGCCCGAGGATCCAGCGACACAAGCCGCGATTTTACCACCCGCGATGTAGCCGCGGCTGGTTTCCACACCAAGGCATGTGCCGCCCTGAATGCGAAAGCCGGTGACCTCACAATTTTGGATGATGTCCACCCCCAATTGATCCGCTGCACGGGCATAGCCCCAGGCCACTGCGTCATGTCGCACTGTGCCGCCGCGATGCTGGGCCAAACCGCCTTTGATCGGGAAGCGTGCGTTGTCCACATTTAGGAAGGGGTAGCGCTTTTGGATGGTTTCCGTAGATAGCAAATCTGCATCGGCCCCATTGAGAATCATCGCATTGCCGCGCCGCGTGAAGGCGTCGCGTTGTGCGTCAGAGTGAATGAGATTGAGAATACCGCGCTGGCTGACCATCGCGTTGTAATTTAAATCCTGCTCCAACCCCTCCCAGAGCTTAAGCGAATGCTCGTAAAATGGCTCATTGCCATCCAGCAAATAGTTGGACCGGATGATCGTGGTGTTGCGCCCGACATTGCCGCCACCAATCCAGCCTTTTTCCAAGACGGCCACCTTCTTGGCCCCATGGTTGCGCGCAAGATAATAGGCGGTGGCCAACCCATGCCCGCCGCCGCCAATGACGATGTAATCATAATGCGCTTGCGGCGCCACGTCCCGCCAAGCGGGTTTCCAGCCTTTGTGGCCATTGAGAGCTTCTTTAATCACTCTTAGGGCTGAATAGCGCATAGATCGGACTCCTTGCGCCAAATGTGACCAATTCACCAGCTGAATTCAGGTTGAAATCGGACAAACTCTATGTGTTTTCCGACCAGGGGTATTTTTGCGATTTCTGGACCTATGCTTGACCGTCAGGTCGCTATTGGAGGGCTTTTTCTTTGTGCAAATTCGCGCTAGGAATTGATCTGTCTTGAAAGGATATCCCATGGGCGACCCGCAAAAATATTATTTCCCAACTGGCGGCTTGCCAAGCCAGAAGGACGTTATGACCCAACGCGCGGTCTTTACTGAGGCCTATGCAGTCATCCCAAAGGGTACGATGCGCGATATCGTCACCAGCTTTCTGCCCCATTGGCATAAAACACGTGCTTGGGTGTTAGCACGTCCCTTGAGCGGTTTTGCAGAGACTTTTTCGCAATACATTATGGAGGTCTCTGCCGGTGGTGGCAGCCAAACGCCGGATATGGAGAGGCGGGCGCAATCGGTGCTTTTTGTCACTCAGGGTTCGGGCGTGCTGCATCTGGATGGGACGGCGCATGCTTTGCGGGCGGGCAGCTACGCCTATATTCCGAGCGGCGTGCAATGGACGATTGAAGCGCCAGAGGACTGCCTGCGGTTTCATTGGATCCGAAAACTCTATGTGCCGGTTGAGGGGATAGCGAAACCCGAGGCCTTTGTCACCCATGAAGCCGATCATGAGCTGCATTTGATGCCGGATACGAATGGGGCATGGGGCACGACGCGCTTTGTTGAACCAGACGATCTACGCCATGATATGCATGTCAATATCGTGACGTTTCAACCAGGTGGTGTGATCCCGTTTGAGGAGACCCATGTCATGGAGCACGGGCTATATGTGCTCGAAGGCAAGGCGGTTTATAAGCTCAATCAAGATTGGGTCGAAGTGGAAGCCGGAGATTTCATGTGGCTGCGCGCCTTTTGCCCGCAAGCCTGCTATGCAGGCGGCCCTGAGCCGTTTCGCTATTTGCTCTATAAAGACGTAAACCGGCATATGCCACTGGGCCTGTAGCCCGCTGACTGACCCGAGGCTGGCTCGGTCCAGTCAGCGTGGCAGGAGATCGCGCAGGCGAAACTCTGCGATACGTTCAACTTGGCGGCAGGCTTCGGCAAATTCCGTTGCGCGATTGTTGGTGATGCGCCTTTCAAAGGCAGCCAGGATGCTGGCTTTGTTGTGATCGCGCACCGCAATGATAAACGGAAATCCGTATTTTTCGACATAAGCCGCATTGAGGGTTGTAAAATGAGTGCGCTCCGCGTCGGTGAGTGCGTCCAGCCCTGCGCTGGCCTGCTCGGCTGTACTTTCGGCTGTCAGCCGTTTTGCGGCTACCAATTTTCCAGCTAAATCTGGATGCGCGGTCAGCACGCCGAGGCGCAGTTCAGGGCTGGCGGAGCGAAAGGCACGGCATAGGGCGTTGTGCAATCCGGTCGCAGTGTCATGCATGGGGCCAAGTTCCAGCCGATGCGCGCGCTCTGCGACCCAGGTGGAATGCTCGAAAATGCCGCCATAGGTCGCTGTGAAATTTTCTCGGGACAGGCGGCTGGGGCGATTCTGGCGCTGGTAAGGGTGGGTTTGGATCCAATGGTCGGCGATGGCCGCGCGGGTGGCAAACCAGACGCCCTCATGGCTTTGCGCATATTCAATGAAGCGTTGCAGCGCCGCGGCGCGGCCTGGTCGGCCAATAAGGCGGCAATGCAGGCCGATCGACATCATGCGTCCGCCCTCTACATAGAGCATGTCGAAACTGTCTTTGAGGTAGTTAAAAAATTGATCGCCCGCATTAAAACCCTGCGGGGTTGCAAATCGCATATCATTGGCGTCGAGCGTATAGGGCACAATCAACTGATCGCGCGCTTCAAATTCCATCCAATAGGGCAGATCATCGGCATAGCTGTCGGCCACGTAGTTAAATTGCCCCGTCTCAGCGGCCAAGCGGATGGTATTTTCCGAACAGCGCCCCGTGTACCAGCCGCAGGGCGGTGTGCCCACCACCTCCGTGTGCAGTCGAATGGCTTCAGCCATATCGGCGGCTTCATCTTCGGGGCTGGCATCTTTATATTCGATCCATTTGAGCCCGTGGCTGGCAATCTCCCATCCGGCAGATTTCATAGCCGCCAGTTGTTCTGGCGCGCGGGCCAAGGCGGTGGCCACGCCGTAAACGGTGATGGGCAGGTCTTTGAGTATGCGATGCAGCCGCCAGAAGCCCGCCCGCGCCCCATATTCATAGATGCTTTCCATATTCCAATGGCGCTGGCCGGGCCAGGCAGCGGCGCCGACGATCTCTGATAAAAAGGCTTCAGAGGCTGCGTCGCCATGCAATATGTTGTTTTCGCCACCCTCTTCATAGTTCAGCACAAGCTGAACCGCGATTTTGGCGCCTCCTGGCCAATGCGCTTCGGGAGGGGTTGGGCCATATCCAGACATATCGCGTGGGTAACGTTTCATAATTTTCTCCATCTTGGGCTTTCCCTTTGCTTATTTTTTGCGCAGAGATTAGGGAAGCAAAAAAGGAATAGATCATGAATGGGTTTTTGACCACACATGTCTTGGATACGGCCAAAGGTTGTCCGGCTGCTGGGATTCAAATTGAGCTGTTTCGCTATGAAAACGGCCAGGCGGTTAAGCTGGGTGACGCGGTCACAAATGCTGACGGGCGCACCGACAGTCCGATACTGCCCAAAGAGGATTTTGCCCTGGGGCAGTATGAGCTGGTGTTCCACGCGGGGGACTATCTGCGCCGCACAGAGCAAGCGGGACAAGCACCGTTGTTTTTAGATGTGGTGCCTATTCGTTTTGGCATGTCGCAAGATGATCATTACCATGTACCCCTGCTGTTGTCGGCCCATGGGTTTTCCACCTATCGCGGAAGCTAGGGAGGCTTATCATGTATGATGCTGCAATTTTTTGGGACTGGATTAGCTTTGCCGTGCGTTGGCTCCATGTCATCACAGCCATGGCTTGGATTGGCTCATCGTTTTATTTTATAGCGCTGGATTTAGGGTTGAACCGCAATATTGAAGGGCCTGCCGATGGTGAGGAGTGGCAGGTGCATGGGGGCGGATTTTATCACGTTCAGAAATATTTGATTGCGCCAGAAGCCATGCCAGAGCATCTGACATGGTTCAAATGGGAGAGCTACATCACTTGGCTGTCCGGGGTTGCCATGTTGATGGTGGTCTATTGGGCAGGCTCGGAGCTCTATTTGATTGATCCGGCGAAGATGGATCTTAACACTTGGGAAGCGATCGCCATTTCGGCGGGTTCTCTTGCGATTGGCTGGGTGATCTACGATGTATTGTGCAAATCGTCGCTTGGTGAGCGCCCCACGCTCTTGATGCTTTTGCTCTTTGCGGTGTTGGTGGCGATGTCTTGGGGCTATAACCAAATTTTCACGGGCCGCGCGGCGCTTTTGCATCTGGGAGCTTTTACCGCGACGATCATGACGGCCAATGTGGCGATGATCATCATGCCCAATCAGAGAATCGTTGTGGCCGATTTGAAAGCGGGGCGGGAGCCTGCAGCCAAATACGGCAAGATTGCCAAATTGCGCTCCACACATAACAATTATCTCACCTTGCCAGTGATCT
>Ga0213861_10001434_pt1 | contig 21064 bp, 17 predicted proteins | sample PICome_4_FD_160110 | JGI IMG/M metagenome (GOLD analysis project Ga0213861, IMG submission 160110) | Coastal seawater microbial communities near Pivers Island, North Carolina, United States - PICO131 | ecosystem: Environmental > Aquatic > Marine > Coastal | place: USA: North Carolina... | reverse complement strand
CATCTTTTTATTGTGCGCCGCTAAGGACTTGTTCACTGTTTCAATTGACCCTTTAGAAACAGGACTTTTGACTTTAATGTATTTGATTGTTTCCAATAAAGTTTGAACTAAATGTTGTTGGACGCAATCACCTTCTTCTGTGGTCCATCCGTCGGCGCTACGAATTACAGTCACGCCCGGATTCCCATCAGTATCTGTTAATATCAATTTATCAATTGAAGCGGTATCCTTAACTGCAAAATCTGAAAGTGCCGAATCAGCTAAGTTACTCCCTGTCGATTTATCGGATAATTTAAATGCAACAAAAGCCAAGCCTACAAGCACAATAATTATAATAATAGTCTTAATGTTTTTCATGGTTTCAAGTCCTTCTTATTGCTTAAAAAATATGTAATGGAATGAATAGAATTAACTCCTAGCGAATTTCCTTCTTCGCATAAAGAGCTGGAACATTGCTAAAGCAATAACCAAAAATAGAGGCAAGCCAATATTCAACACTTTCCAAAATGTTTTGTTGTCATTTATCTTTTGCGAATCCAAGACACGCATTGTAATTGTTTTTGCTCGTATGTCTATTAAGGAAAAATCATCCAGCATGTAATCAATGCTATTCAGGACAAAATCTTTATTCCCATAAACAAATTTCGGTGTGTTATTCGGGTTTGTAACTCCGAAAACATCAACAGACAAAGGGATTGCTTTAAAGAGTGTTTGCTCACCTTGCACCTTTGAATCTACTTCGTTACGGATAATATCTCCATCTGAAACAACTAGCATTTTTGTTGAATCACTCTTAAATTTTGTTTCAAAATCCGCATTATTTAGCAAGGTTTCTGGCATTCTATTTTCAAAAGCAGATGTGAAGTTCCCTTCCATCATTATAGCAATAGGAAACTCTGCATCTTCAGGTTTACCGTCATTAAAATTTGGGGCAACATCAACAATACCATAGTTAACGCGTGCTGGTGTTTTAAAGATTTGAGAATTTGCAGATGAATGTAAAAGGACGGTTTTCGTCACATCTCGATCCTCAACATTTACTGCCTCCACGGTACTGGTATATTCGCATTTAATGGGATCAATATTACCTGTTATAGGATGTTCTGCACGCTGCGCCAAAGGGTAAAAGTACCAATCAACAATCCCAAGAGGATGTCCAGGAATATAAATAGGCCCACAATCTTTATCAATGATCATATCGGCATTCAACCGTGTGCCATATTTAAAAATCATATCTTTTTCAACATTCAAATTTGCCGAAATCCCAAATGTTTCGCCGGTTCTATACAGTGAATCGCGATTAACATCTAAAGGATCAACAAACCATAACACTTTTCCCCCATTCATAATAAATTGATCGATCACAAATTTATCATGCTCAGTAAACGCTTTTTTAGGTTGTGCAATTACCAGAGCATCAACCTCGTCCAAGGCTTCTAATTGTCCATTAATCTCAACATCTTCAACCAAATAATATCGATCTAGACCTGTGCGCACATCTGCCGTTTGCCATTCATCCAGTTCATCCTGTCCTTGCAGAAAAGCTACCGTTTTTTTAGATTTAGCCGTTACACGACGAATGGCACTAATGAGTTTATATTCTAAATAATTAATTGTCCGTTCCGCCAATCCACGCATATCCTCATTCGCATTAATTTTTCTCTTATTGAAAAATTGAATTTGATCAACCGTTTTACCTTTATACTCAATTAATGCACCAGGCCAAATGACACTTGTCTCCGTCTTTCTCGACTTAACAATAGTAATGTTACACGGACTGATTCCTTCCGTATAGATGTTTTTTTGAACCTCTAAATTATATGCCGGATCATCCTCACCATTCGGATCAATAAATTCGTACTGAATTTTGTCTCCTGAATAGACAATGAATTCTTCCAATTTTTCTTCAATGCCATTTCTAATCTTCATGATATCAGCAGGCAAATCACCTTCTAAAAATACCTTCAAAAAAATCCGATCATCAATACGGTCGTCATCCAGCAGTAGTTCTTTGGTATTTTCTGAGAGTGAATATCGTTTATCTTCAGTTAAATCAAACCGGGCAGAGAAGAACGAAAGAATGTAATTCGCTAAAATAATAATGGCGAATACCGCTATGAAATTAATCAAGTCTCTTTTAGGGCTATTTATTTTTTTCTCGCTCATACCTACCATTTTCTCATTTGAAGCACCAACTTGGTTGATAAAATAAACACCGCAATAAAACTTAAGAAGTATACTATATCTCGAGTATCTATGACACCCCGTTGGATGGCTGCATAATGCTCGACAACACTCACGTTTCTAAATACTAAATCCAAACCTCCGAACTGACTATAAACGGCTAAAAAATCTAAGCCTTGGTATAAAAACCAGGAAAGAAAAACGGCCAAAATAAAAGATACAATTTGGTTTTCTGTAATACTCGAAGTAAAGATTCCTACGGCAACCATGCAAGCACCGACACATAACAATCCAATATAGGAAGTAATGGTGGCTCCATCATCTACAATTCCGATCGGTTCACCTAATTGGTGCACGGTAAAATAATAAACCAAGGTTGGAAGAATCGATATCAAGACAAGCGTAACGCCGGCGAAGTATTTCGCAAGAATAATCGTTAAATCAGAAATTGGGCGCGTGAACAATAACTCGATTGTTCCAGTTCTTCGCTCTTCAGCGAATGAACGCATGGTTATTGCCGGAATTAAGATTAAAAAAATCATTGGGCTAACTTCAAAAAACGCCCGAAGATCCGCTGTTCCGCCATCTAAGATATTGGTTTCGTTCGAAAAGATCCATAAAAACAAGCTATTCAAAATCAAAAATATAGCTATGAATATATAGCCAATAATTGAACTTAAAAAACTTCGTAACTCCTTTAAATAAAGTGCTTTCATTTATACTTTTTTGCTTTCCCTTAATCCGATTAAAACTGCAAGTTCAAAAATAGTGGTTTTGAAATGTAAATGCCTTTAAAAAAGACTAAAATTATCAATATTTAAATGTGTCTAACGTCTGTATTGCTAGTTTGATGAGTATAAGGTCTTTTTTCTAATTGGTAACATGTTGACGGTTTTCAATTTTTAATTACCGAGAATTAAACCTTTTCTATTATCTTAAGTCTTAAGAACATAACCTTTTAAAAAATAGAAATATGAAAATATTAAAATATTAAAAATGATAAGGTTGACATTTGCTCTTGTATTTAGCGCAGTTGGCTTTTCAAATGTAGAAGCGAAGGCATTAAGCGTGCCTGGTGCATGGGAAAAATTAGGCACAAAGATGGTCGATATGAAAGCAGACCATGATGTACTTTTGGTTACTTTTCATGAAGGATTTTATTCGAAAGTGAAGTTTTTAATTCGTAAGGCACCGTTACATTTAAAAAACGTAAACATAATTTTTGGAAATGGTGAAAATAAAAATATCGTTTTCAATAAAAGATTCAATGCGGGTACAACAACTCGAATTATTGATTTACCTGGAAACAGACGCATTATCAAAAAAATTAAACTGAATTATAAAACGATTCCGTCGGGTAAAGGAAAAGCAATTTTTGTTGCTTGGGGAAGACACTAGGCGTGTCAATGATCAATTTTCAATAAGTAATGTGTACAGATCTATTTTTGTTGGTATGACTATTGGAATCCATTTGAAAAAGAATTGAGCGAGCGTGCTGTGGATACTTAATAATAAGGCGTGAGAGTGAGTGAGTTTGATATGTTGAAGATAGCGGAGGAGATTTTAGAAGAAAGCAACATGTCTATTAAAAAAATGCCACTGTTATTCTCGGTGGTATTTTTTTTGACCATGTTATAAATTGAAAATTGTTTCCATTAAGTCAAAATGGTGCATTCCTATTCGCTTCCCTCTTCTACACACTTTTCGCAAAACAACTCGGCGATTTCTTTTTTCTCCAAACTTCTTACGCCCATTTCGTCCCACTTAAAGAGGTTACAAAATGCATCTGGATGATCTTCTGCCAAGTTCTTAATTACCATTTTAATTTTTTTCCACTCCCCTTCTTTTTCAAATTGCTGCAGGAAATAGCCTAGTTTTAAATACTGTAGATACAGCTTTGGAATTTCATTTGAGCGCCGTGCAAACTTTGAAAGCAACACATAAGGTTCTGCTGAATAACCCCATTGAATTAGATACTGGCATATAAAATAGGTTTGATTCAATTCAAATTTACGTTTGAGTACATTCTCCAACAATGCGGCAGTGGCCAAATCTGGAGCAGTTCTGCCTTTTTCAACAGCCGATATCAAAGCCAAACTTTCGATCCAAGCTTTTTGCTTTTTCGAACGAACATTATTCAATACCTCATCCATATCACTCACATCAATGGTCTCATCCCGATTGAATAAATTGAAAAGCAATCGGTATTCCAAATAAGTATCGTCATTCGCAATGGCCCCTAATTCTTTTAGCTCGTTAAGGCGCTCACTATCCACTAACAAATTTATAGCCGCTAACTCCAATAAAAACTGATACCAGTGCAGCTTTGAATAAGCGGGCGTTTTTGGGAATTCCAAATTCAAAAATTCCGTTCGTTGTGTCGATTCTCCATCAATTACTTTATTGGCCATAACCAAATATAATGGCACAACCTCACTCACTTTGCCTTCATCAATTAAATCCTTAATTCTTTCAACTGACAATCCATACGAACCTTCTTCTATTGGAAAATAGTCACGATAAATGACTTTTATAGTTGAAAACCTCGACTGATCAAGTGCATTTGCAATTTCCTTATCATCTCGATTATCGTTTGCGAACATTCTCAAAGTGTCGTTTGAAATTTCAGTGGCATCTGCATATCCCGCAGCAACGAGACCTGAACGAAAATCATCAAAATTCTCATAAAACTCGCTTTCAAAAGGAACTTTTGGATAATAACGCCTTAAATAATCTTCAATAATAGCGCCACGCCGAAGAAATAATTTCCGATTGGCTTTTAAGGTTCCTTCAATTGAGGCCACTCCAGTAAAAAATATGGTTTCAATTTGATGATCCTCTTTAATCAAACTATCCATAATTGCGATTAAAGGACGAAAAATAGAGGTGTCCTCATTGGTTTGATTTCGTTCAAATGGGATTTTTGTGATGACCGAATCTTCAATAATCAAGTTTTTATCTAAAGTGACTTTCGGACTCGGTATTTGAAAATACTCGTGTGGTTCAAAATAATCAGGCGTCACATAAATGGTACTGGTTTGAATACAATTTCGCTGCTTTTTCAACAAATGAAAATCGACTTGATAAAACGTATCGGAAAAAGCTGGTTTCATGCCTACAAAGACTTGCACCAATTCCGAAGAAGGGTGAATATCCCTTGAAAGTACCTGCGTTTTATTCAATGATCCAATATAATATCCATTGTGATAAGGCGAATTGTGAAAACTGGGTTTACCGTTGCAATCAAATTGTTCGTTGTGAATTACATCCACAGTAATGACTCCATTTGCCTTAAAGACTTGATTTAAATTGTTCCGCTTAGTATTCATCAAAAACTTGCCCGATATTTTCCGATAAAATCTTCTTTTGACGAAACTATTCACGTTCCAATAATAAATTGAATCATTAGAAACGGTGTACCAACCCAAAGAAACTTCGTCATTATAAATTTTATCGCGTACCTTTCTACAATTCCGGCACTCTAAACCTTCTTTTGTGCCAACAGATACTCCTTTGATGAATTCATATTTCTCAACAAATGGTTTGGATCCAAAAACCTCACAAGTAAATAGCAAGCCGCCATTTAGTGTAAAACCGTGACCAACGTTTGCATAAGTAGATTCTAATAAGTTTAGGTTATCAGGTTTAGATTTCGTCCACACCTTCACGATATTTCGCGCTAAACGATCATAAGTTAAACGGTTTTTCGATTTTTTCAAGGCCTTTTCAAGATCATAAGCTTGAACATTTTCGCCAATTAAATTATGTGCTCCATCATACAATAAAACACGTTTATAAGGCGAACCTTTCGCTTTGCTTTTTTGACCGTGTCCAATAACTTGTTGTGCCGCCATATATTGCGATTGATCAACTGCCGCTTTTTCTAAAATTGGGTCATATATCAGTGTGTCTAGTCGTTTGCGTTTTCTCAAGGAGTTTACCTCTAGCAAGATGTATTTATTCAATTGGGCGCTATCGAAATTTTTGACATCTACTTTTGGAGCTTGCGCCCATCCGAATGCAGGAACGAGAAATAGAATTAATCCAAGGATTTTAATCATACTAATTGAAGTAGGTTTGTGTGCCAACTATTTTTTACAGAAGTGCGCCATTTCGTATCAAAATCGGCACGTGTGTTTACTAAATTATTGAACACAATTGTGTCTTGATTCACTTGATTATCTGTCACCATTCGTTTAAAATCTGACATGCTCACAATATCAATTTCTCCTTGATTGTTTTCATAAGCAATGGCTAATCGATTGAAAAAATTGATGTTTAAAGTTGCCCCAAGTTCTTTTACAACTCTGGTTAAACTATCGATAGAACAACCACTCGCTGGACTTTTAGCCTCATCCACGCCCACGACTAAAAAGAGTTCTTTTTCGAGCGCAAAACCACCATATAAATCGTTTCCATGCGAAGCCCAACCTGGAATAAATTCGTGCATGGCATTATTAATCTGCGCACATTCATGTGCATTTAAAAATCGATCAGATTGAAAAATCCATATTCTTGCATGTCCTGCAAGGTGTGCTAGCGGTTGGTTCATTGGTTAAGTTTAGCCTTTTGTCAAAAGCTTAGCAAAATTAACTCAGCTTCTAATCTGTTATTCAAACACTTACTTCATCAATCACTCCTTCTTTAAGAGAATAAGGTGAAATAATAATTTTTTGAATGTTCAATTTACGAATTATCCACCGAATTTTAACGGCTGCTATTGGCGCCATTTTTTTTCGAATAGGAATAATTCGATCGTCTATCTCTCGCTCGGCTTTGGTAGAATAAATAATTCGTTCTAACTGAGCCATTAATGCTGCTTTTGGTAAATATACATATTCATGTTCGGGATAATCTTTATTGCTTAACAATTCATAAAAAGTTTCAAATGATCCACTTGCACCTATCAACTGATCTGTTTGAATAGTGTCAAAAAAATCCCCAACTCCATTTTCAAGATAGTTTTCAATCTCTTGACAATTAGCCGGTGTATAAGGATCAGAAAAATTAAATGCTTGATAAATTCGAGAAGCTCCAATCTCAAAACTTCCAGCAATAAATAATTTTTCTCTATTCCCAAAAATAAATTCAGTACTTCCTCCTCCAATGTCCATTACGATAAAAGAGGCATCCTCTTTCAAATCTAATGTCACGCCTTTATAAATGAGTTCGGCCTCCCTTTTCCCCGAAATCACAACGATATCAATTCCGATCTCAGATTTTATTCGCTCAATAAATTCTGTATTATTGGTTGCATTGCGAATTGCTGAAGTACCAAACGCCACAATTTTGACAACATTTAGTGAAACGGCTTTTTCTTTATATAATTTTAGCGTTGCAATAGCTCTTGCGGCTGCGTCCTCGTGAATTCGATTCTCATTAATTCCGCCCAAACCTAAACCAACACCTACTTTAGTGCTATACACTTCTTTAAAACCATTGATCGTTTTATCGATTATCAATAAATTAAAAGTGTTTGTCCCAAAATCAATAATGGCTATGCGCTTCACAAATTAATTTTTGCAAGCTAATTGGAATAGCGCATCCATTTAAAAATTTCTTTCCAAGAAGCTTTCTTTCCATACATTAAGATACCCGTTCTGTAAACTTTGGCTGCGCCTTTTAAAGATACAAAAATCATAAGAGATAGCAAAACAAAAGAAAGAATCAACTCTGTATAATGAACCGCACCTGCTGCCACACGTTGCAACATCATAAACGGAGATGTAAACGGAATTTGTGATAACCACATAGCTGTTGTGCCGCCAGGATTAAATACCACAAAACAACCAATCACATAAATAAAGATGACCGTCAGTTGAACTGGCAGCATGGCTTGATGTGAATCGGTTTCAGAATCAACCGCAGCCCCAACAATGGCAAACACTGCTCCAAATAATAAATAGCCCCCCATAAAATAAATGAGGAATAAGAACAATAATGTACTCCAAGGAACGCCGTTATAAATAACATCAATAAGCGCACTATCCTTCATGATATGACTTCCTCCGCCTGTCAATAAATCGCCTGATAAGTCGCCAGAAGCCGACATAGCCTCAGCCAAAACCTGTGGATCTAAAATGTCCTGAAAAACAAACTCACGCATTAAAAATAACGACAACCCAATCAGCACAATCCATATGGCGAATTGGGTCAGGCCGACAAGACCAATTCCAATAATTTTACCAATCATTAATTGAAATGGCTTCACTGAGGAAACCAGAATCTCAACAATTCTGCTCGTTTTTTCTTCCAACACGCCGTGCGTCACTTGAGAAGCATAGATATAAATAAACAAAAAGATGAGCGTTGAAAAGACGATTCCCACCCAACGGGCGTAGGTCATGTCTTGTGCGTCAGGATCGATACTGGCTAAATGAAAATTAAACTCTTGTCGAATACGCCGATATTCATTCAAACTAATGCCACGATCCATGGCAAAATATTCTTCTAGCCTTAATTCAATTTTATCTTTTATATAATATTCGGCTTTGGGCGTAATTGATTCACGGAAAAACCCTTTTATTCCCTTATTTGTGATGACTTGAGAGTGAATACCGAGCAACAAATCAAATCCTTTATAGGCTTCATTATGTTGAAAATCATCTAGCGATATATCCTCCTGCACAAAAGAAAAAACGGCTGGTGGATTGGTTTCGTCACCCGTAAAAACTTTGCCATGGCAAAGGTCTCCTGGATCAACTACCAACACATTAATCTGCTTTATTTCTTGAATACTGAACCACATGGCCAAAAAGACTAAACCAGCAACTAACAGCGGAACCAATGCAGTAATTAACAAGAACGACCGTTTTTTAACTCGGGCGCTATATTCGCGTTTAATAATTAAACCAACTTTACTCATCATCCCCTCCATTCTTTCCTTGCACGGCTTGAATAAATACATCATTCATAGATGGAATGACTTCATTTACCGCCTCTATTTCTACTACAGACATAGCTACTTTAAGCAAATGATTTAACTTATTGTCCTTTAAAAGTTTGACATAAGCAATTGCTCTTTCATCATCAATTTGTTCAGATTTTTCTAGTGAAAAGTCGGCGAAAAGGGCATTCGCAAAACCAAACATCATTCCTTTAAACTGAATGGCGTAGGTATTGGATTTAAACTCCTTTTTTACATCTGCCAATTTCCCATTTAAAATCATTTTTGATTGATCGATTAAAGCAATTGAATCACAAATTTCCTCCACACTATTCATATTATGTGTTGATAGAAGGATGGAGGCGCCATTCTTCTTTAATTCTAAAATTTCGTTCCGAATTAATTGGGCGTTTATAGGATCAAAACCGCTAAAAGGTTCATCTAAAATCAGCAATTTAGGTTCGTGCATAACCGTAATGATGAACTGAATTTTTTGCGCCATTCCTTTAGAAAGCTCTTCAACTTTTCGGTTATACCAAGAGGTAATCTCAAATTTTTCAAACCAATGATCAATTTTTTGTTTGGCTTCAAATTTCCCCATGCCTTTGAGCCTTGCAAAATACATGACCTGATCGTACACTTTCATTTTTTTGTATAAACCACGTTCCTCTGGCAAGTATCCGATTTTAGCAACATCAGAAGGATGTATTACTTTCCCATCTAAAAAAACTTGACCAGAATCCGGACCTATAATTTGATTGATCACACGAATTAGTGTAGTTTTTCCGGCACCATTAGGCCCAAGTAATCCGAAAATCTCACCTTTTTTAGTGCCAATCGAAATATCGTCGAGTGCAGTGTGACCTGCATATTGCTTGACTATATTTTCTACCCTTAAAACTTCCATTATGTGGTGGCTTTATACAAATAAGTAAAGTTAGTTTAATAGTTACTGTATTCTGTTTGGGTTCCTTCGATTTGTTCACAATAAAAGTTTGATTAATGTTTGAATGGTTAAAGTGATTGGACATGATACATGATTTGACCAAAACTATCAGTTCCACTAACAAAAGTGACAAGAGAATTAGCGGGTGAACAAAGATGATGTAGATTTAAATAAAAAGTTAAAGCAATGGGAAGAATTTTATAACTTCGGCAGACCTAATGAAGCTTTTAAAGGGAAAACACCCTATGAGGCCTTGAAATATCACTTAGAAAAATAAGAATTCAGCTCCATTTTAGTTGAAGTACCGCAGTTGTTCAAAAAAATTTAATTTATCAATTCTTCATCCAGTAATCTATCTGCATGGTTCATCATATCATTGACATAACTATCATCATTCATAGTTACTGCCATAAAAATTGCACCTTCAATTAAGGCAAAAATGCGCTTTGCATACTGCTCCGGATCAATTTCTGATTTAATCTCTTTAGAAGCTTGTCCCAGCTCAATCATTTTTCGAATGTAGTTCTGTGATTTTTTCACCACTTCTTGCACCTTCGCCAATAATTCGGAATTTTGATGATTGGCATCAACACCAATATTTAAAATAGGACAACCGCCAATTTCTATGGTATAAGCACGGTAACGGCGATAAAAATTAAGCAAAGCACGCAATTGATCAACTGGTGAATCAATTTGAATGAGTTCCGACTTAATTCTGTCGACCACTAAATCAACATTGTGTTTAAATGCGGCGAATGCTAGATCTTCTTTGTTTTTAAAATTGCCATAGATTGCGCCTTTCGTTAATCCAGTAGCTTTGGTAATATCCGACATACTCGTACCATAATACCCACTTCTGTTAAAAATGGGCGCAACCGTGCTAATGATAAACTGGGTAGTTTGTTCGGCTTTACCTTTCATGACTGCAAATATAGATAAAAAATACCGATTGGTATATTTTTTATTTGATATGGACTAGGCGTACTCCGCAAGTTCCAACCAACGCGCTTCTTTTTCCTGAATTTCGCGGCCAATTTCATTCAGGCGTGTTGCTTTCGTTCCTGCCTCTTTTCCGCTTAAGCTACCGCTATTTAATTCGGTTGTAACAGTTTCTAATTCGCTTGACAATTTCTCAATCAGATCTTCTAAACCATCAAACTCCACTTGTTCTTTATAGGACAATTTCACCTTCTTTTTATCAGGTTTAACTTCCTCAACCACTACTTTTGCCTTATCCTTTTTCGCTTTTTCTTGCTTGCGCGCTTCACTCGTTTCAAGCTTCAAATACTCGCGATAAGCGGTGTAATTTCCAATGATATCTTTTACCTCACCCTCACCTCTAAAATAGAGCGTATGGTCAACCAGCTTATCCAAAAAATAACGATCGTGAGAAACAATTATTAAGCATCCTTCAAATTGTGCCAAATAATCTTCAAGCACTCCAAGAATAAAAATATCCAAATCATTTGTAGGCTCATCCAAAATCAGAAAATTCGGATTCTTCATCAAGATAGTCATTAAATACAACCGTTTTTTCTCACCTCCACTTAATTTGTCCACATCTGTATAATGCATGGATCGAGGAAACAAGAACTTTTCGAGAAACTGAGCTGCTGACATTCTTTTCCCTTTTTCCAAAGGAATAAATTCTGCAATATCTGTAATGACTTCGAGCATTTTTTTACCCGATTTAAAATTAGCTCCACTTTGATGGTAATAACCCATAACAACCGTTTCGCCAACACTGATTTTTCCTTTTGTAGGTTGTTCAGTCCCAACCAACATGTTCAAAAAGGTTGATTTACCAGTACCGTTAGCTCCGACAATTCCCATTTTCTCACCTCTTTTGAATCCGTAATTGAGGTGGTTAATGATTTTTTTATCGCCAAATGATTTGCCCAATTTATGCAGCTCAACAATTTTAGATCCGAGGCGATTCATTTGAATCCGAATCTCTAATTCGTCTTTTTGTACACGCTGAGTTGCCGTATCTTTTAATCCATCAAAAGCGTCAACTCTCGCTTTTTGTTTGGTTCCTCTTGCTTTGGGTTGTCTTCTAATCCAATCCAACTCGGTACGCATTAGGTTTTTCGCTTTACCTATTGTGGCTTGCAAAATTTCTTGGCGTTCTGCTTTTTTCTCTAAATAATAAGAAAAATTACCGTTGTATTTATAAATCTGTTGGTCTTCTAATTCGATAATTGCTGTGCAGACTACCTCTAAAAAATAGCGGTCGTGTGTCACCATTATTATTGCTGACTTTGATTTGGAGAGATAGGTCTCTAACCACTCAATCATATCTAAATCTAGATGGTTGGTAGGCTCATCCAAAATCATTAAATCAGGTTCGTTGATTAGGATTTTAGCTAAAGCTACTCGTTTTTTTTGTCCACCCGAAAGTGTTCCAATGGCCGCCATTTTATCCTCAATTTTGAGTTGGGATAGAATGGTGTTCACTTTCACATCATAATCCCATGCATTGGTGGCGTTCATTTGCTCAAAAGCATTTTTATACGCCTCCGTATCTTCGGGATTTTGAATCGCGTTTTCGTAGGCACGAATTGCTTGATTCTCGACAGTTTCTGTGGCCAATACTTCATCAAAGATGAATTTTTCTGGATCAAAATTTTCGGCTTGCTCCAAATAATCTAATCGGATATCTTTCCGATAAACAATACGACCAATATCTTCAGTACCGTCACCACAAATTATTTTTAAAAGTGTTGATTTTCCGTTTCCGTTTTTAGCAACTACCGCTACTTTTTCGCCTTTATCGATCCCAAATGTTAGGTCTTCAAAAAGGACGCGTTCACCAAATGATTTGGTAAGATTCTCTACTGATAAATAATTCATATTAACGGATCCGATCCAAGGAATTTACTAAGTTCTCATCCCGTTTGATTCCGCGAATGGCTAAAAATAAAAAGGCAATGGTTGGAATTAAGAAAAAGAACCCTAACTCCATAAAAAATGCGACTTCAACTGTTCCACCATCCGGAATTGTAATTCCTGATTCGACCAAAGAAGATCCGAAATAATAGAAACTATAGATGGCAATAACCAACAATAAATGAAGAATAAAATTCAAGCGTGTAAGCAATAATTGGCGTGGTCTTCTCTTAAATAAAAGGATGCTAGCAAATGTCAATAAAGCAAGTCCAATAAAAATATAAGACATTGGGAATAGACCCTCAGTTAAACCAGCGCCAACATCTCCATCTTTCCCAAAAACGGCATCTATTGTAAGATCACCTTCTAACGCATTGACCTCTATTGAAAAAATAGGGAAAAACAATAATAAAACCATACAGGCAAATGCCAAGACGAGATATATTGTTTGTGCTCTCTGAATCATAAATATTACTTTTTCGTATAATAACGTCAAAGATATTAATAATTGCTCCTTAATACATAAGTTAGGTAATAGAAAATAAAATAGTGATTTGATTATTCAAAGTTGAGGAAACGCTAAATTGCTATTCATTCTGAATCTCCCTATTCACCAGACTCATTCAGAGCTCTAAATTCAAATAAATTTTCTCCTTTGAAATTCATTTTTCGTTTACTCTCAAAGAAGGTAAAATCAACGTTAAAGGAAGTAAAACCGTTAAAATGAATTATAAATTCTTCTTTATCAATTTCAAATTCTTCTCCAAATATATTATTCACTTTAATGGTATAAGCACCACCTTGAGGAATATCTATTGAATAATGCCCTTCACTATCTGTTAAAGCTGAATAGACATCTCCATTAAGACCAATAGCCATAACACGTATACCATTTGCATTAATGAGCCCAAGCGAACTATATTCATCTCTTTTTAAAACTACCCGTCCTTTTACACGATAACTTTCAACATAAGGAATGTATAAAGTGGTGTTTTCTGAAATTAATAAATCTTGCGTGTTTCCATTTTTATTGTACAAAGTCCCTAAATTTTCGAGTGTTTTAAAGTCCAACAAATAATTTCCTTCTGGTAAATCAACAACTTCCAATTCACCATTCGGATCCGTTACTAATTCTTGCTCCCCAAATCGAGCTTGATTAGGACCAGCTAAATCAAGGTTCTTAGATATTTTTATCTTAATATTTGAAAGCAAAGGCTCATTATCATCTCTTATACCATCACCATTCAAATCACTAAAACAAATCAATTTCATATTATGATATTTAACTCTTGGCTGTGCAATGTCAATAGATTTTCTTAGACCAAAATTGAGACTAAAATTTCTACGCGCGACCACTCCATTAAGCTCATTATCGATACTATTTGTAAATATGTTACCCGTTGCATAGGCCGACCAACCCTTTGGCAAATAAAAGTCAAAACGGGCACTAACCGCAAAATTTTGACGATTTGTTGGCAATCTCAAGTAATAATTACCATAAGCTGTAAATTTAATTTTACGCTTATTCATAAACCGTGCAAAATGTCCTCTAAAATGAATTGTTTCAAAACTAGTTATATCATAATCAAAAAAGCCTTGGGTCAAGAAAAAATTGGGTCCATAAATATAGTTTGCACTTGCCCCCCAGGAACGCGCAGTATAACTAATTCCCAAATTAACTGTGGGCATAGTTGACAAAGTATCCGCATCTGCTAAATGGTCTCTAAAAGATGTCGCGCCAGCGGATAGGGTTGGTGTTAACATTTTGAATTGATCAAATCGAATTCTAGTTAATGTATATACACCAACAAAATAATTTGTAAAATCGGATATAACAACGGCGTTCGTATCTATTTGAAAACGGTTCAATATTCTACCCGTAGGACCTGTTTCAAAAGAGATTTTATTTGTTACACGGTTACTGTATGACAAACGATAGATTTGCTGCCCGTTATACGAACCATTATAATAGGAATTAAACAGTAGTTTTGAAGCTTCAATTGAATTAAATTGCGCAGTCCCATTTATTCGACTTTTATCATTAATCATATACCGCACATAACCAGTTACTCGGTGTCCAGGACGTACTCGTAAATAATTAAATTGATCATTTCTTGTATTTACACCAAAACGAAATTTCTTAACCATCCCTGTATAACTGGCCGTGTAGGAAAAGCCAAGAACTGTCGTATCCAAGGGGGAGCCAACTCCTTGATTTTGATCATACACGGACTGAGTTCCCATTGCCACAAAACGAAAAAGATGGTTTTTCGCAACCGGAAAGCTAATTCCTAATTCTGGTGAAATAGCATCATAAAACAGATATCCGTTTTCCTCATATGTCGCTCCAACATGAAACCCGATTTTTTTAAATCTTGAATCAAAGCGTAAATTGGTTCCCCACATTGGATAATACTTGCCAGTTATATATGACGCGCTTATTTTAGTGTTTTTGTCAAAATTGTAGGACCCTTTTACTCCCCAACCTCTTAAAGAATGCATGGAGTAATTATTAATTTCACCAAGCTGAGCACGAATTTTATCACGCCATTGATAATTAACGTTAAAAGTTAAATTATTTGCGGCCTGAAAATAATTTTCAAACCCATAAGAAGCATAAAATAAATTTCTTGCTTGAAAAATATAACCTAAATCATGATCACCTCTGAACTGAATTTCACCAAAAAGTGACGCATTTACTCTTGGCTGAACGGTTGACAAAAGATTATAAACAGAAAGGTCTAAATTTAGCGGTGAAGCGGTTTCTTGCCGCTGATGTATATATTGATTATCAAGGTCTGTGAAATGAATAGACTCTCCATATCTTTCTCCTAGACCTGACTGTGCGGTAACACCAATCAATGATTCATTCCAAATTTGCTTATAAGAGTAAACCTCATCCTCATTCAACGAACTGCGCTTTACCTTATAGGTTAGTATTGTATCTGTGTAAGCTGGTACCAAAACGTACACTTCTTCCTCTTTTTGGCCTTCAATTTCTAATAATTTTCCAATTGTAAAATCAAGTTTCACCAATTCCTCGGCGTTCCCCTTATTCTTTATCGTAACATTAAATTCTTGCTCATCAAAATACTCATTGAAGTAAATTGTATGCCTGTCAACATACATCTCCCATTCACTTGTCAATGGTATTTTAATATATGTCGCACCAGAATATATCCCTTCATTTGATGATATAGATGCATCTACTGTATAAGCGACTCCACCTACCGCTTCTGACGAAATAGTCAATCTTACTGGGAAAATTTTTGTTTCTCCTGGCTTGAGTTGAATAATTTTAGATGGATCACCAATTAAACCCCAGCCTATTGGGATCCTTACTCTAAATTCTCCCTCTACAGTTTCTGAAGTTTTGTTTGTGACTTTGCAAACATTAAAATAAGTTGAATCAGGTCCATACTCTACTTTCTTTTTAACGAAAGTGATTTGAATTTTTTGCTGCTCAAGTGAATCAGACAAAATCATATCATCAATGATTTCACTTGTTGTATTCAAAACAGTCTCTAACGGTTCAAGTACAGCCAACGTATCAACATCCTGAGTCCACCCTGCTAAATCCACAAATAATATCAAGAAAATTACAATTCGACCAGCTTTCAAAATTAGTGGTTTTTAGATCCGATTAAAAATCGGGTATCAATATGATTTCAACATTTACGGTATAATAATCGGCCACTTGACCGAGTAAACTACCATTTGCGATTCCACATTCATAGGTTAAATCAATTTGATGCGTATTAGCATCTGCAGGTAAATGCGCAGAATCGATAGTGGACATCAACAAAACTCCAGGTGCAACAGATAAGTCCTGTAAACCAGTAAATGTAGCTGTTGCTAGATTACCGTTCGCATCAGTTGCTTCGATCTGAATAGCGTTTAACGGTAAAGTATTTCCACCTGAACCATTAATGGTTACTTCACCCATAAATGTTTGCACATCAATATGCCAACCTGTTAAGATTGCTGGAGAAATCTCGGACATTGTTATTCCGATTGTTGTTCCATCTTCAATTCTAATACCATTATTATAATTGTCTAGCGTGTTAAAATTAAACTCAATATGTGATCCTATTAAAACAGTTAATCGCGCAACATTGTCCTGTGCAACTCCTATAATATTATACAATATGAATATAAAAAGTAAAGTTAATCTTGTCATTTGAATACGCTTGAAATGAAAATTTCTTGATATCCTCCTAATTAATAAATCACAAAATAACTAGTGTATGAAACACCAGTTATTTTGATTGGCTTCAATTATATAATTAATTATAATGCAGCAAGTTCAAATAATACGTTTGTTACATACCTGTCCGGAGTTGGACTTGGACTTTGCTCTAACAATACAACAGTATTCATTGTTGCAGGTGCAAGTCCTACTTCTGCAGTTCCAGCTCTCCAAATAATTGTAAAGTCATTATCTAATATATCTCCTGCACTTGACAATGGATCACCATTATCTACAATTAAGATAACTGGAAACGGCTCAAGAGCTGAAATCTCAGTCCCATTAACAGTTGGCGCTGAAGTAATCTCAGTACCAAAAACATGAATTCCGTTAGAAACAAGAGAGAATCCAACATTATTCAGCTCAAGTGTATTCGCAGGATTATCGGTCCCGATAAAAGTTGCTTCTTCTGATCCATAACTCAATTCCCATCTCGTAGATGATGCAATTATAAAGTTAGATACATACATAGGATCCGACGATGTTGGATTCGCTGATCCTGATGTTCCGGCGTCTCCTGATAAACCAAAACGATAATCATCTATACTATTGAATGTAAATTCTATATTACCACCATCTGTAATAGACATTCGTAGCACTTGATTTAGATTTACAGCCAGCGGGATAACATTTCTATCACGTACGGCCTGAGCATTAGCAATAGTCCCAAAGAGCATGAAAGCTCCTACTAAAAAAAATAATTTTTTCATAAATTTCGATTTTGTTATTAAATATGTTACCCTTCTCTCAAAGTTAGACCAATTTAAGCAATTATCTTAAAAAAATTATATGATAATTGCCTTTTTTCGACGTACACCGTATTTCATCCCACCAATTTATTAATGGCATCAAATTCGAGTGCTTTAAATCGTGTTCATGAATTAAGCATTGGTTGAAGCTAAATTAAAGATAGTGAAGACACTTCTGGTATTCAAAACTTCCCAAAGTCACAAGCGGATTTCCAAAAGAAAAAAAACGTTGGGACAAAACACCACGTTAATACGGATAGATGTCATGCGAATTGCTTAAATTTGATAAACGAAACATACAACAAACGAAGTCTTTCAAACTATGAAACATATATTTACACTTTTTACATCTCTTCTTTTAACTGGTTTTTTGCAAGCTCAAGATTTTGAAGTTGCACCTGTCGTGCTAAATTTCAATGCTAATCCTGGAGAGATTCAACAAACAGTTGTAACGATTAGAAACCATGCAAATATTAAACAGGCGTATACCTTTAATTTAGGCGATTTTGAAATTGACAGTACGGGGAGAAAAATGCGAATGCCTGCTGGCGAATCAAGACGATCATGTGCCAATTGGATTACTGTTAGCCCTTCATTCGTTGAATTAAATCCAAATGAAGAACGAGAAATCACGGTAATAATGACCGTTCCTAAAGATGGCACTTCATCTAAATGGGGTATGATATATGTTCAGGCAGCAACAGAACAAGATGAAGACCCTATTGACAAGCAGCTTGCAACAGGAGTCAAGGTTGTGCCACGTATAGTAATCTTAGTGAATCAGTCTCCTACAATAAATAGTAATTACAAGGGTACAATCAGTAACTTGGTGGAAACTACAACACCCGCTGATACCGCACGAACATTTAACGTTGAAATAGTAAATACTGGAGATAAAATTATTGAAGCTAAAGTACAATTAGCATTGGCAAATCTTGAAACTGCACAAGAACAAAAATTTAAAAGCACAATGCAACGTCTCTATCCTGGTGAAAAACGAATCTTTACGTTATCACTCCCGAAAAATATAAGTGGTTCTGGAGAACATGCATTAGCAGCTATACTTGATTATGGACATGGAACAAATTTAGAAGGTACCCAAATCATTATTGAACTTTAATGAAACATCTTATTTTTTCCTTTTCATTGGGTTTATTATTGTGTACTAATAATTCATTTGCCCAGGCACAAGTCCAGACTTATTGGGACGCTGAACAAACAAAGTCGCGTGAAATATACACCTATATCATTGTCGAAAAGGACACCATTAAAAACGGATTGTACCAAATTTACCATGAGAATGGTAAACTATGGCAAGAAGGTCAATTCACAAACAATCAACTAACTGGAAAATGGGTAGACAACCATCCAAATGGACAGCTAAAGCAGGATTTATTTTTTGTAAATAATTTGCTAGAAGGAGAAATAAAAAGTTATTATCCCTCTGGAGCATTGAACCAAATTGCTTTATACAAAAATGACTATCTGCATGGAAATATACTTATCTATAATGAAAATGGACATTTAATTGAAAACACCATGTATGCCTACGGGTTACCTAATGGGATTTCAAAAGGTTATTATGAAAACGGTACGATTCGCTCAATATCTACATTGAAAAGGGGTATTGAAAATGGTTCCTGCGAAAAATATTTCGAAAATGGGAATATTCAAGAAAGAGGAGTAAAGAAAAATGGACTATATACCGGCGAGTTTAGAGGCTTTCACAAGGAGCATGCTGATACGCTTCAAAAAATATGCTTTTATCAGAACGGAAAACTACATGGCAATTTTACAGGGTTTTATCCTTCGGGAATTGTAATGAATCAATATGTTTTTGAAAAAGACACAATTAGGGGGCCTTATTTGGAATATTTTAATTCAGACAGCTCAATAATATTTACTCAGGGAAATTATATAGACGGCATGAAACAAGGGCAATGGACTACATTTTACCCAACCCGTAATATCTATCACGAAGGCCTCTACAAAAATGACGCGTACGATTCTGTTTGGACCGTTTACTATCCAAATGACACCATAAAACAAAGCGGAAGCTATCATAACGGCAAAGAAAATGGCATCTGGTATTTTTTCTTAGCGGATGGGACATTGTCTCACACGGGCGAATACGTTCAAGGGCAAAAAAATGGTGCATGGCTCTATTATTACGCCTCGAAAAATTTAAAAGTAAAGCTGAATTATATTGATGGTAAAAGAGAAGGAATTGGAACGGCCTATAACGAACAAGGTATTGAAGTTGAAAAAGCCCTGTACAAGGAAGACGTAAAAGTTCGAGATCTTCCCATAGGGAATTAAATATTTCTCAAATAATCAATTAATTTTCGAACGGCAATTCCACGGTGGGAAATTTTATTTTTCTCTTCCATGCTCATTTCAGAAAATGTTTGGGAATAACCCGTGGGTTTAAAAATTGGATCATATCCAAAACCTGACTTCCCCGATTTTTCATGTGTTATATCGCCTTTGACTATTCCTTCAAATTGTTTTTCTTCTCCATTGATGATAAGAGATATTACAGTTCTGAATTGTGCCGTGCGATCTGTTACTCCCTCGAGTTTTTTCAAAACCAAATCCATATGATCATTCGAATCTCTTCCCTCGCCGGCATAACGTGCCGAAAACACACCTGGATCGCCATTCAACGTATTGATTTCTAGTCCAGTATCATCCGCAAAGCAGTTGACTTGGAAATTATCCACCACATATTGCGACTTTAAAGCAGCGTTCCCTTCAAGCGTATCAGCTGTTTCAGGTATATCATCAAAACAGCCAATTTCAGCCAATGTTTTTACACGAATTGTGCTCGGTAATAATTCTTGAATCTCTTTCGCTTTATTTTGATTTTGCGTCGCAAATACTAAGTCCATAACAATAGTTTCTTTATAACCCAATAATGAACGCCGTTTTCCGTTAACTCCGTTCACTTATATTTGTACAAAAATATCCGTTTTATTTGAATGCTACGCGACTTAATTAAAGAAGGAGGATTATACACAATTGCAAATTTACTAACCAAAGGAGTTAGTTTGCTTTTGATTCCTTTTTATTCGGATTATTTTACCCAATCTGAATACGGTATTTTGGCAATGTTAGGAATTGCAGGAGCATTTAGCGCCGCTTTCTTTTCTTTTCAAATT
>Ga0213861_10001433_pt1 | contig 21073 bp, 23 predicted proteins | sample PICome_4_FD_160110 | JGI IMG/M metagenome (GOLD analysis project Ga0213861, IMG submission 160110) | Coastal seawater microbial communities near Pivers Island, North Carolina, United States - PICO131 | ecosystem: Environmental > Aquatic > Marine > Coastal | place: USA: North Carolina... | reverse complement strand
CTTGGACCCAATGGTCGAAACCTTTGGCCCGGTCGCAGTGCGGTCGGCCTATCGCAGCCCGGATGTGAATGGGTTTGGCAATGATCATGATTTGAAATGTGCGCGCAACGAAGCCAACTATGCAGGCCATATATGGGACAAGCGGGACGCTGCCGGCCGGATGGGGGCCTGTGTGTCACTGGTGGTGCCGTGGTTTGCCGATCAATATAATCAGGGTCGGGATTGGCGCGATTTGGCGTATTGGGTGCATGACCATTTGCCCTATCATGAGATGTGGTTTTTCCCGACAAATGCTGCCTTCAACCTGACATGGCGCGAAAACCCGGCACGGATGATTTCATCCTATGTCGCCCCACGCGGCAAACTGCTTGCAGTTGGGGGTGAACCAGAGGAGGGCTTGGCCACGCGCCGCGCACACTATGCCGATTTTCCAGCCTTTCGAGGCATCGCCTACCCTGCCATTCCGACCTGTTGGACCGCTTCAAAGGATTAAACCATGCCAGATTACCCTGCCCTCGCTGCCCAATTTTCGGACCAGCCGGATCTTTATTCGGCATTGTTTCAGGCCGCAGCCAATGGGCCACTGGACCTGCCCGCGCTCTTGGCGGTTTGTGACCCGCATGTGGCGGCGCGGCTGGCTTCGGTCGATCAGGGCTTGCTGCGGGCGATTCTGCGGGCAGGTGCGGGGCAAGAGTCGGTTGTGGGTCTGGGTGATGTGTTGGCGCATCTTGCGGCCGCCACCCCTGCCCCAGTATTTCTACCCGAAATCAACGACAGCCCCAGCATAGCTTTACCCACCGCAAACGAGCGCCCGGATATGCCCGCCTTTTCGGACCAAGCGTTTGATACGTGGTTCGCGGCCCAAGGTGTGCCTTACGGAATCGGGCTTTATGGCGAGAACCGCAAGGTCTATGCGACCGACCAATTTGCCGACAAGGCCAGCCATGAGCGCCGCACCGTGCATCTGGGCATTGATGTTTTCGCCCCTGCAGGCACCCCCGTGCATGCCCCCTTTGCTGCCAAAGTGCTGCATGTGACCTATAACGCAGACCCGCTGGATTATGGCCATACACTGATTTTGGAACATGCAGGGCCGGTGCCGTTTTACACGCTCTACGGCCATTTGGGCGGCAGCCTGCCAAAGCTGTTGCAGGTCGGCGACCACGTTACCCCCGGCCAAATCATCGCGCATCTGGGCGATTGGCATGAAAATGGCGGTTGGGCACCGCATCTGCATTTCCAAATTATGACGTCAATGCTGGAGCAAACGAAGGGCAATTTCTTTGGTGTGGGCCATGCGGGGCTATGGAAGGTTTGGTCACAAATCTGCCCCGACCCCAATCTGATTTTGCGGTTGAACCCGGCACGGTTTGAGATGTGAAGGACGGCACGAAGGCCTTTTGTTTGGGCTCGACCGAAGACGCCATTAACACCTATGAATACGGCGCTTCAGTTTGCGTCGCATTTCATGCCTGCTTGGTTTGGCGCTGGCCTGCCCCAAGGTGATGGTCCTTTTTGCTTTATTGGCGTTGGCCACGCTACACAAAGCGGACCCGGACCTTGTAACGACTGCTGATATTGACCGCTGCTGAAATTTTATGGCCTAGTGCTTGACCGAACCGGTTCAGGTCAGCTGAATAACATTCCGCCGTTAATGTCGACATTGGCGCCGATGATAAAGGCGCTGTCGTCACTGGCAAAAAACACTACGAGGTTGGCAATATCCAACGGAACGCCTTGACGCTTTAGCGGCGTTACGTTTTCGACGTTCTTGCGAACTTCGGGTTTGGTGAAGATGTTTTGAAAATCGGTGTCGATCATACCGTGGCAGATCGCGTTAACCCGAACATTTGGTCCAAGCTCTTTTGCCAGACCGCGCGTCATTGTCATCACAGCACCTGCGCTGCTGTAAAAGTAGTTGATAGCCGTCTTGGATTTAAACCAATGCTTGCGCGATCTTCTAAATTTTGGCGCTGTACAAATTATGCAAAAATAAAGCGCACTTCGTCCAAAATTATAGCAATTTGAGTGCGCCGGAAGTGGCTTTGCCACAATCCGCCTTCTTGCAGGTTCTGTTCGCCCCGCAGCGTGCTTAATGGGATGTCGAAAGGACCGCTGCATGACCATCACCCAAACCTTTCCTTTGATGCAACGTAGCCATGGCCATGCAAAGGTTCGCTTTGACATGTCGAACGGGCAAATCCGGCTGCGGGATCTGTCACAGATCGGTTGCGCAAAGGCCTTTCTGCCGCAGCATCACAAGGCGCAGTCAGAGGTGATCTTTCTGAATACCGCTGGCGGGTTGACAGATCAGGATCAGCTTTGCTTCGAGATTGTGCTTGGACAAGGCGCGAACATTACCGCGACCACGCAAACCGCCGAACGTGCCTATGCCAGTCGTGGGCTTGCCGCACAGGCCCGCGTGTTGGCGCAGGTTGGTGCAGGTGGTCGCCTGGACTGGTTGCCGCAAGAAACCATATTGTTTGAAAACAGTAACTTGGCGCGGGATACTATGATCGACCTTGCCACGGATGCCAGCTGCCTTCTGGTGGAAAGCGTCGTGCTGGGGCGTCATGCGATGGGCGAAAACCTTGATGCGGCGCGGCTGACAGATCACCGGATGGTAAGCCGCAATGGCAAACCTGTCTGGGCCGATACCGTTCGGCTTGACCCATCCTTTTTGGCAGAGCGGGCTGGTCATGCTGGGCTGGGCGATGCGCGGGCGTTTGCTGTCGTGGCGTATGTCGGGCCAGATGCACAATCTGCCCTTGCCCCGATACGCCGCGTTTTGGATGAAGTCGGCACAAAAAGTGCAGCCTCGGCTTGGGATGACAAATGTATCACGCGCATCACTGCGCAAGATGGCTGGCCGCTGAAACGCCAAATTGCACGGGTTTTACAAGTGTTGCGCGATGCGCCGCTGCCGCGCGTTTGGCAATTGCAAGGAGTGTAGTATGAACCTAACCCCGCGTGAGCGAGAGAAGCTTTTGGTAAGCCTAGCTGCGATCGTTGCGCGCAACCGGCTGGCCCGAGGTGTGAAGTTGAACCACCCAGAGGCCATTGCCTTGATTTCCGATTTTGTCGTCGAGGGCGCGCGCGACGGGCGCACGGTTGCCGACCTGATGCAGGCGGGGGCGCATGTCATAACCGCCGATCAATGTATGGAGGGCATCCCTGCGATGATCCATTCCGTTCAGATTGAGGCCACCTTTCCCGACGGCACCAAGCTTGTCACCGTTCACCACCCCATTCGATAGGAGCGCGCCATGCGGTTTATTCTCTTTGTGTTCAGCCTTTTTCCTGTAGCGGCATTTGCCCATGACGGCGACCATAGCCACAGCAACATCCTGCAAAACCTTTATCATCTGGTGACCCAACCCGACCACCTGATGATGGCGGCAGGTGCTGCGGCACTGGTCGGGCTGGTGGTCTATTTGCGCAAAAGGTGGGCCTGATGCAGCCGGGTGAGGTGCTGCCCGCCGCGGGTTGGATTGTTCTGAACGCAGGCCAAGAGAGCCTGACCCTGATGGTCGCCAATACCGGCGACAGGCCTGTACAAGTGGGTAGCCACTATCATTTTGCCGAGACGAACGCGGGCCTAGCGTTTGACCGCGCAGCGGCCCAAGGAATGCGTTTGAACATCGCGGCAGGCACCGCGATTAGGTTCGAACCGGGCCAAAGTCGCGAAGTGACCCTTGTGCCTTACGGTGGGTTGCGGCGGGTGTTCGGATTTAACGGCGCCGTTATGGGGGACTTGTAAATGAGCACACGGATTGCACGCGCCGATTATGCAGCAATGTATGGCCCAACCACTGGCGACCGTGTGCGCCTGGGCGATACCGATCTGGTGATTGAGGTTGAGCGGGACCTTACGACCTATGGTGAAGAGGTCAAATTTGGCGGTGGCAAGGTGATCCGTGACGGAATGGGCCAGAGCCAGATTAGCCGTGCCAGTGGTGCAGTCGATACGGTCATCACCAATGCGCTGATTTTGGATCATTCCGGGATCTACAAAGCTGATATCGGGCTGCGCGATGGGCTGATCCACAAAATCGGCAAAGCAGGTAATCCCGACACCCAAAACGGCGTTGATATCATCATCGGACCAGGCACTGAGGTGATTGCCGGCGAAGGCCGGATTGTGACGGCGGGAGGGTTTGACGCACATATCCATTTCATCTGCCCGCAGCAAATAGAGGATGCGCTGCATTCGGGCATGACCACCTTGCTTGGCGGCGGCACTGGCCCCGCGCATGGCACGCTGGCCACCACTTGTACGCCGGGGCCGTGGCATATTGGGCGGATGTTGCAGGCCTTTGACAGCTTGCCTGTGAACCTTGGTCTGTCGGGCAAAGGCAACGCGTCACAGCCCGAAGCATTGGTGGAAATGGTCCGCGCAGGCGCTAGCGCGTTAAAGCTGCACGAAGATTGGGGCACCACCCCCGCCGCGATTGACTGCTGCCTGACAGTGGCGGACCAGATGGATGTGCAGGTGATGATCCACACCGACACGCTGAACGAATCTGGCTTTGTAGAAAATACGCTGGCCGCGATTAAGGACCGGACTATCCATGCCTTTCACACCGAAGGCGCGGGCGGCGGCCATGCCCCCGATATCATCCGCGTGGTGGGCAGCACCAATGTTATCCCGTCATCAACCAATCCGACGCGGCCCTATACGGTCAACACGATCGAAGAGCACCTTGATATGCTGATGGTCTGTCATCACCTCGACCGTTCGATCCCCGAAGACATTGCCTTTGCCGAAAGCCGGATAAGGCGCGAAACCATAGCGGCCGAGGATATCTTGCATGATATGGGGGCGTTTTCGATCATCTCCTCGGACAGTCAAGCCATGGGTCGGGTGGGCGAGGTGATTACGCGCACTTGGCAAACCGCGCATAAAATGAAGATGCAGCGCGGGCGGCTGGAAGGAGAGACTGGCGAAAATGACAATCTGCGCGCTCGCCGCTATATCGCCAAATATACCATCAACCCCGCGATCACTCATGGAATGTCGGCACATATCGGCTCTATCGCGGTGGGCAAACGCGCCGATCTAGTGTTGTGGGCACCAGCGTTCTTTGGGGCCAAACCAGAAATGGTGCTTTTGGGCGGTACGATTGTTTGCGCGCAGATGGGCGATCCGAACGGGTCTATCCCTGTGCAGCCGATGTATTCACGGCCTATGTTTGGCGCTTTGGGCAAATCGCGGATGGCCAGTGCGGTGACCTTCGTGTCTGCGGCGGCGTTGGAGGATGACGTGGCAGGGCGGCTTGGCCTTGGAAAATCGCTGCTGGCGGTGGAACACACGCGCGACATCGGCAAGGCCGACATGGTGCTGAACAACGCCACCCCGCAGATTGAAGTGAACCCAGAAACTTATGAGGTGCGGGCTGACGGCGTATTGCTGACGTGCGCACCAGCCACGGAACTGCCCCTTGCCCAACGCTATTTCCTGTACTGAGGTCGCAACATGACAGATATTCCCACCGCCCGCATTTTGCACCGCCAAGGCGGGGCTGTGCTGTCTGAATGTGTCTTGCTGGATTACACAGCGCGCCTGTTACGGCGCAAGCGTTTGACGACAAACACAGGTCTTTCGTTTCTGGTTGATCTGGCACAAACCACCAGCCTGAATGATGGCGATGTGTTCGAGCTGTCAAATGCGCGGCGTGTGGTGGTGCGCGCCGCAGAGGAGGCCGTGATCAAGATCACCGGTGACTTGCCTCGTTTGGCCTGGCATATCGGCAACCGTCACACTCCATGCCAGATTGCGGCCGACCATCTGATCATTAGTCGTGACCCTGTACTAGAGGCAATGCTGGCCAATCTGGGCGCCACGCTTCACATCACGCGGCAACCGTTTTGCCCCGAAGGTGGCGCTTACGGCCACGGCCGCACTATGGGTCACGACCACGGGGGGCACGACCACGGGGGGCACGATAACCACGACTTCCAGCACAGCGGCTTTCACATCCACCCCCACCCACATGGCTGATCTGCTGGACCAATTGCGCCTTATGCAATGGCTGTCGCCTGCCTTTCCGATTGGGGGGTTTGCGTATTCCCAAGGGTTGGAGGTGGCGATCTCGGACGGGTTGGTTACGGATGGCCAAAGCCTGACGCATTGGCTTCAATCGGTTCTGCGGTTCGGGTCAGGGCAGATGGATGCTATTTTTGTAGCCCATGCGCTGGCACCGCAAACCGATATTGCCTCGCTTGCCGATTTGGCCCGTGCCTATGCAGGCAGCGCAGAGCGGGCGCAAGAAATGATGGAACAAGGTCGCGCCTTCGGGCTTACAGTGGGCGCATTGCTAGAGGTGCCGCAACCACCCTTGCCCTATGCGGTTGCGGTGGGCCATGCCGCACGCAGCACACACCTAGACACTGCCACGGTTATTGCCCTGTTTTTGCACGCACTGGCCGCGCAACTGGTCGCGGCTGCGGTAAAATTTGTCCCGCTTGGGCAAACCGTCGGGCAAAAGGTGCTGGCGGACTTGGGGCCAGATCTTGTGCAACTGGCTGACGTTTACGCAGCAGCCCCACTGTCGGCGCTTGGCAGTTCAACCATTGGCGCAGAGCTTGCGCAGATGCGCCATGAAACTATGGAAGTCAGGATATTTCGATCATGAAAAGCCCAAATGGCCCCTTGCGGGTTGGTATTGGCGGCCCCGTCGGCGCCGGAAAAACCACGTTGACCGAGAAACTATGCGCAGCCCTAGCGGCCCGCTGCTCAATGGCGGTCATCACCAATGACATCTATACGCGCGAAGATGCGGACTACCTTATGCGCGCCCAGGTGTTGCCTGCTGCGCGCATTCGCGGCGTTGAAACTGGCGGCTGCCCGCATACGGCCATTCGCGAAGATGCCAGCATAAACCTTGCTGCGATTGCCGACCTGACCACACAATTTGACGATCTTGACCTAATCTTGATCGAGTCAGGTGGTGACAACCTTGCCGCCACCTTTAGCCCTGAATTGGCCGATCTGACCATCTATGTGATCGACACTGCCGCAGGGCAGGACATTCCGCGCAAAAAGGGGCCGGGTGTGACGCGCTCTGACCTGCTGATCGTGAACAAAACCGATCTTGCCCCCTATGTCGGTGTCGATTTGACATTGTTGGAACAAGACACATTGGCCGCGCGCCGCGATTTGCCTTTTGTTTTAGCACAGCTGCGCAGCGGCATGGGAATCGCCGATGTGGTGGCATTCTTGCAGCGTGAGGGCGGGATCGCGCTGTCTGACCCGACCTGAGGGCAGCCATTCATAGCGCGTCCACTTTCTGCACTGCGGCATTAACGGATGCTTAAAAATGAGGCGTAGGCCATGGGCGGCAAGTATTTTAGGCAGCCTTACCGCGGCGCTCATTGCATTGAAACGAGCCATCAAATTTTCTGTAAGTGCTCGGTCCACTCAGGAACCGAAAAGATGTGCGGCGGGAAATTGGTTTGGACGGCCTTCCCCACCGCACGGGTGCAACAATCGCTGCCCGCCTTATATGCGCTTTCTTTGAAAAAAGGGAAAGGCATGGCGCGGCCCAAAGGGGAAAACTCATGAAATTATCCAGACGTGCGCTATTGGCTTCGGGCATCGCGGCCTTTGTGGCCCCAAGTCTTGCCTTCGCCCAGACCGAAACGATCAAAGTTGGGGTGCTACACTCGTTGTCAGGGACAATGGCAATTTCGGAAACCACACTTAAGGACACCATGCTGATGCTGATTGAAGCGCAAAATGCCAAAGGTGGCCTTTTGGGCAAGCAGCTAGAGGCTGTGGTTGTCGACCCTGCCTCGGACTGGCCACTATTTGCCGAAAAAGCGCGGGAATTGCTGACCGTATCAAACGTCGATGTGATGTTTGGCTGCTGGACGTCCGTTAGCCGCAAATCGGTGCTGCCGGTGATTGAGGAATTGAACGGACTGCTGTTCTATCCTGTTCAGTATGAGGGTGAAGAATCCTCTAAAAACGTCTTCTACACCGGTGCCGCGCCAAACCAGCAGGCGATCCCTGCGGTGGATTATTACCTTGAAGAGTTGGGCATCGAGAAATTTGCGTTGTTGGGAACGGACTATGTTTATCCGCGCACGACCAACAACATTCTTGAAGCCTATCTCATTTCCAAAGGTATCGCGAAAGAAGATATCTTTGTGAACTACACCCCGTTTGGCCATTCAGATTGGTCCAAGATTGTGGGCGATGTGGTGGCACTTGGCGCTGATGGTAAAAAAGTTGGCGTGATTTCCACAATCAACGGCGATGCCAATATCGGTTTTTACAAAGAATTGGCGGCAGCAGGTGTCACGGCGGATAAACTGCCCGTGGTTGCCTTCTCGGTTGGCGAAGAGGAACTGTCGGGCCTTGATACGTCAAACCTCGTAGGGCATCTGGCAGCCTGGAACTACTTTATGTCGGCAGAATCACCTGAAAACGCTGCCTTTATTGCCCAGTGGAAAGCGTTCATCAAAGACGATGCACGCGTCACCAATGACCCGATGGAAGCGCATTACATCGGCTTTAACATGTGGGTGAATGCGGTCACCGCTGCTGGCACAACTGATGTAGATGCCGTGTCAGCTGCGATGATCGGGCAGACATTCCCGAACCTGACGGGCGGTATGTCGGAAATGCTGCCCAACCATCACCTAACCAAACCTGTGCTGATCGGTGAAATTCGCGCTGATGGCCAGTTCGACATCATCAGCCAGACCGAGCCTGTCGCAGGCGATGCCTGGACCGATTTCTTGCCAGAATCGGCTGTGCTTGAGGCGGATTGGAAAGACCTGAAATGCGGGATGTATAACACCGAAACCAAAACCTGCGTTCAGCTGACGTCTAATTATTGATGCCTTTGCGGGGGGCAAATGCGCCCCCCGCACCACACGCGATTTGGAAAAAAACATGCGTCATGCCTTTCGTTTTCTGGCCATCGGGTTTTGTTTGCTTTGGGTTGGGTTTGCCCAAGCCCAAGTCGCTCAAGAGATATTGCAGTCTAACAGCGCGCTAGTCGAAAAGGCCTCGCGCCAAACGATAGGCCCCGTGATTGATGCGCTTGCAAACAGCGGTGATCCCGCGGCGGCGGTGATCCTTGGAGCTTGGGCCTCCAAGGGCTTGGGGTTGCGTAAATCTGATGGTCGCTTTGTGCTGATTGCGCCCAATGCCACGGGCTATGCGTTGCGTGATTTGAACAGCAATGATGTTGGAACGGCGACAAGTGCAGAGGTGACCGAGCTGAAACCCAATGCGGGCGTGCGGGGTTTGATCGCCACGGCCTTGGTTCAGTTTAACCTTTCGGACCCTGATCGTGCAAAGCGCGTCGATGCCCTTGCCTCAATAGCCACTGACCCGACCGAAGCAGGCTTGCAACCCTTGCGCGCCTCCATCGCGTCCGAGCAAGACGCAGAGCTTTTGGTCCAAAAACAACGCCTAGAGCGCCTTTTGACCTTGCGGTTTGATCCAGACAGCGCGACCCGCGTAGCTGCGATTGAAAGCTTTGGCACAGGCCTTGGCCTTGACTTGCGCGGTGCCCTGAACCCTTTGCTTGCGACGCGGCGTGTGGCCGTTGCCGGGGATCTGCCCCCTGATGCCAACATCGCCCAAGAATTGGTTCCCGGCAAAACGCTTTCAATTGTCGAGGCCTATGACCTACTGCAATCAGCGAACCTTGCGCCCGCCTTGCTGACCCTTGCCGACCAGCGCGCGGCTTTGATTGCAAACCTTGAAAACGGCGTTGTGGGCGGTGTGGCCCTTGCCGACCTGAACAGCCAAGCCGCGCGTGACCGTGCCTACACCGCTCTTGAAAACGCGGGGAAGGTATCGCTTGCGACCACCGAGGATGAGGTGACAAGCGCCTTAGCAAACTATCGCTTTGTTGACGTCTACCTAGAGGTCGACCCAGCCGTTACACAGGCCGCGAGCACCGCACTGGCGGCCATCTCGCAGCATGTCAGTGTGATGCAAGCGGCAGATCTAGCACTGGACGGGCTTTCGTTGGCCTCGATTTATTTCTTGGCGGCCATTGGACTCGCTATCACATTTGGTGTCATGGGCGTCATCAACATGGCACATGGCGAGTTTATCACCATCGGTGCCTATACCGGGTTTGTGGTGCAACAATGGGTACCAAATTACACCGCGTCGATCCTGATCGCGCTGCCCCTGGCCTTTGCCGTGACCTTTGCGATTGGCGTGGCTATGGAGCGGTTGGTGATCCGGCATTTATACAAGCGACCGCTGGAAACGCTGCTTGCGACCTTTGGGATCTCCATCGCGCTGCAACAGATCCTGAAAAACGTGTTCGGCACACAGGCGCGCCCACTGACATCGCCTGCATGGCTGGATGGGGCATGGGTGCTTAATGATGTGGTCTCAATCAGCTATATCCGCATTGCGATTTTCGTATTGGCGCTAGTGTTCCTCACCTTCTTTTTGTGGCTGATGAAGCGCACGCGCTTGGGGCTAGAGGTGCGCGCCGTCACGCAGAACCCAACAATGGCGGCCAGCATGGGCATCAACCCAGACCGCATAAACATGCTTACCTTTGGCATCGGATCGGGCATTGCGGGCATCGCCGGTGTCGCGATTGGTCTGTTTGCCAAGGTCACGTCTGAATTGGGCACAGACTATATCGTGCAAAGTTTTATGACCGTGGTGGTTGGCGGTGTCGGCAACATCTTCGGCGCTTTGGCGGGGGCTGTGATGATTGGTGGACTGCAAAAATCAATTGAATGGCTGAATCCTTCGAACACGCTGGCCGCCCAAACCTATATGATATTGTTCATCATTTTGTTCATCCAATTCCGCCCGCGGGGCATTATCGCCCTCAAAGGCCGCGCGGCAGGGGATTGATATGAGCACGCAACGCCGCCCCCAATCACTGATCATTTTCTTGATCACCCTTCTGGTCTTTACCGTGGTCATTACCATCTTGTCCGAAGGCTATGGCACCGGCCATCTCTCGACTTCTTTTGTCAAAACCCTAGGCAAAACCTTGTGCCTTGCCTTGGCCGCCCTCGCGATGGATTTGATCTGGGGCTATGCGGGCATCCTAAGCCTTGGCCACATGGCGTTTTTCGCGCTAGGTGGGTACATGATTGGCATGTGGCTGATGTATGCCCGTACGCGTGAGATTGTCGAGGCGGCGCTGTCGGGTGGTGGCCTGCCCGCGACACCGCAGGAATTGGAACAAGGCATCGCAAGCCAGATCTTTGGTGTGGTTGGCGGGTCGGACCTGCCCGTCATCTGGATCTTTGCACACAGCTTGCCATTACAACTCGCCTTGGTGGTTTTGGTGCCGGGGCTGCTGGCGCTGGTCTTTGGATGGCTGGCGTTTCGCGCGCGCGTGACGGGGGTTTACCTGTCCATCCTAACCCAAGCGATGACATTGGCGCTGGCGCTTTACCTCTTTCAAAACGATTCCGGCTTGCGCGGCAACAACGGTCTGTCTGGCCTGCAAAACATGCCGGGCTTGTCAAATGTGTCGCAAGACGCCCTGTCGATCTGGTTCTTTTGGGCCTCGGCGGCAGCCCTTGGGCTGGCTTATTTTCTGATCTCGTGGATCGTCTCTGGCAAGTTCGGCTCGGTGATCCGCGCGATCCGGGATGATGAGGCGCGTGTCCGGTTTCTGGGGTATTCGGTCGAGGGGTATAAGCTGTTCGTCTTTACCCTGACGGCGGTCATCATTGCCCTTGCGGGTGCGCTTTATTACCCACAAGCGGGGATCATCAACCCCGCAGAACTTGCCCCCACCGCGTCGATCTATCTTGCAGTTTGGGTCGCGATTGGAGGGCGAGGCAGGCTTTATGGTGCGGTCATCGGGGCGGCTGTTGTCTCGCTTTTATCCAGTTGGTTTACAGGCGGGCGAGCCCCGTCCATTCCCTTGGGGTTCGGCACGTTGGATTGGGTCGATTGGTGGCAAGTGCTCTTGGGCCTGACCTTTGTTCTGGTCACGCTGTTTGCACCAAAAGGCCTCGGCGGCCTGTTTGATGCGCTTTCAGGCCTGCGCAGCCCAGACCGGCGCGGCGCACCGCTTGGCCCCGATCAAGGCGCCTTGCAAGAACGTGAGGCCCAGAAATGACCGCACTTTTAGAAGTATCTGGCGTCACCGTCAGCTTTGATGGGTTTCGCGCTATCAACAACCTGACCTTTACCATTGGGCCTGCCGAATTGCGCGCGATAATCGGGCCAAATGGCGCAGGCAAAAGTACGTTCATGGATATCGTCACCGGCAAAACCCGCCCTGACAGCGGGTCCGTCTTGTTCGGCGAGCTGTCACGATCACTTTTGAAACTGTCCGAGGCACAGATTGCCCGCGCAGGGATCGGCCGTAAATTCCAGCGCCCCACTGTGTTTGAGGATCAGTCTGTTGCCGAAAACCTGACCCTTGCGCTGCGGGCTGCGCGCAGCCCTTGGCGCGTGCTGCTCTGGAAAGCCAAATCACCAGACCGTGCGCGCGTGGCGGACTTGGCAGGACAAGTGGGCCTTTCCGATCATCTGGCGCGCAAATCGGGCGAGTTGAGCCATGGGCAAAAACAATGGTTGGAAATTGCTATGCTGCTGGCCCAAGAACCCCGCTTGCTGCTGGTCGATGAACCAGCAGCGGGCATGACCCCTGCCGAGCGCGACCGCACTACCGATATGTTGGTTGAGATTGCCAAAACCCGCGCGGTGGTGGTGGTGGAACATGATATGGAATTTGTGCGTCGGCTGAATTGCAAGGTCACAGTGCTGCACGAAGGGGCCGTGCTGGCCGAAGGCAGTTTGGACCATGTCACAAAGAACCAAGATGTCATTGATGTCTATCTCGGGCGCGGCGAGTAAGGAAACGTTATGATAAAAACCAAAGGTCTAACCCTGCATTACGGTGGCTCTAAAATCTTGCACGGCATTGATTTTGAAGCAAAACAAGGGGAGGTGACCTGCATCATGGGGACCAATGGTGTGGGCAAAACCAGCTTTCTCAAGGCGCTATCGGGCGCGCATCCGCGTTCGGGTGGTACAGTTGAAATGGCCGGTGAGACCTTGGGGATTTTGCGCCCCAATGACATGGCACATCGCGGCTTGGCGGTGGTGCCCCAGGGGCGCATGATATTTCCGCTGCTCACCGTGCGCGAAAACCTTGAAACCGCCTTTTCCGTGCTGCCCCAAAAGGCGCATAAAATTCCTGATGAAGTTTATGACCTTTTTCCCGTGCTGAAAGATATGCAAAATCGGCGCGGAGGCGATTTGTCGGGAGGGCAGCAACAACAGCTTGCGATTGGCCGTGCGATGATCATGCAGCCAAAGGTTTTGCTGCTGGATGAACCGACCGAGGGGATTCAACCCAACATCATCCAGCAAATCGGCCATGTGATTGAGCACCTTAAATCCAAGGGCAGCATCGCAATTGTGATGGTCGAACAGTATTTCGATTTTGCCTATACGCTTGCCGACCAGATCTATGTCCTGCGCCGCGGCTCAGTTGCGATAGGCGACCGCAAATCAGCCCTTGGGCGTGACTCTCTGCGTGCCGAGGTTTCTGTTTAACGCGACATCTGGTTCATTGCTGTGGATTTCATGCATGAAGGCCGCCGCTTGGCCGCTTTCCAACCCGAACCGACCGATTCCCATATACCCCAGCTTTTCACGGGTGAAACCCGCATTTCTTTGGTGGGCGGTTAAGCCGGGAAAGCCAGAAACAACAGTTTCAATCGGGCATTCCGGGAGCGGTGAAGTTGGGCTGCAACGGCTAAGCCTTGGCTGACGTTGGGCAGCGGCGGCCGAAGCTTGAGCATAAAGCACACAGGCACGCGTGACACCTTTGTTACCTTCCGTTACTGCACGCTCCTTTCCAAGGCATGGTACATGCGGTAGACCGCGCCGATGGAAAACCAAGCTGTTGTACTGACCCCGCAGGACAAGGCCGATCTTCAGGATCTGGTCGCCTGCCCAGTATGCGACACGCTGGCGCGCTATTCTTCTGTTCCGCAAGGCGGTCAAGGCCGCTGCGCACGCTGTCACCATGTTCTGATCATGCCACGCGAAAATGCGATGACGCGGATCGTGATGCTGGCCGTGACAGGCGCTATCTTGATGGTCAGTGCAGTCAGCTTTCCCTTTTTGACCATTGAAACCCATGGCCTGCGGCAGCAAGCCTCGGTTTTGGATACTATTCTGGCCTACTCGGATGGGCTGATGGTGCCGCTTTCGCTGGCGATGGCCGCTTTGATTGTGGTGTTGCCGCTGATGCGTCTGGCTGCCATTTTATACACTGTAGCCCCGATGGCGCTGGGGCATCATTCGGCGCGCGGGGCGGCGCAGGCGTTTCGTTTGGCGGAAACACTGAAGCCTTGGGCGATGGCCGAGGTGTTTATCGTGGGCGTCGCCGTGGCCTTGGTCAAGGTTGGGGGGCTCGCAACCCTGACAATTGGTCCTGCCTTTTGGGCCTTTGCTGCCTTGGTTCTCGTTACCGTCATGAATGACAACTTTATGAGTAGTTTGATCATATGGAAAACGCTGGAAGCGCGCGGACGTATCTGACCGCCCGTGACGCGGGTTTGATCAATTGCACGACATGCGGCAGGGTAAGCTCGGCCGATGAAACCGCATGTGCGCGCTGTGGTGCCGCGCTTGCCAGCCGCGACACCCAAAGCCTGCAAAAGGTTTGGGCATGGTGGATCGCGGGGATCATCGCCTTTGTCCCGGCCAATCTGTACCCCATGCTGAAAACCGCTACCTTAGGCACGGAAACTGAAAGCACGCTTTTGGGCGGGATTTTGGAATTGGTGCATCATGGATCGCTGGGCATTGCCGCCATTGTTTTCTTTGCCAGCATCGTTATTCCGGCCAGCAAATTTCTTGCCGTTGCCTATTTGGCCTTGAGCATTGGCAGACCAAGCCGGTTCACCGCCCATCGTCGCCACCAAATCTATGAGGTGGTTGAATTCGTTGGGCGCTGGTCGATGATCGACGTGTTTGTCGTTGCAATTTTGACCGCTCTGGTTCAGTTGGGCTCGGCGGCCAGCATCCATCCCGGAATTGCGGCTGTAAGCTTCGCCCTTTCCGTCGCTTTCACAATGCTCTCGGCCCAAAGCTTTGACGCAAGGCTGATATGGGACGCTGACAAGGAACCTCATACATGACACTTCGCAACGTTCCCGATATGGATGTGGTATCGGCAAAGCGGTCGCCTTGGCGCAACCTGTCGCTTGTGTGGCTGGTGCCTATCTTGGCATTGATAGTGTCGATGGGGGTCGCGTGGCAAAGCTACAACAACAAAGGCACGTTGATCACCATTGTGTTCAAGGACGCGGCAGGGATAACGCCCAAGGATACAACCATCCGGTTTCGCGATGTTATTATCGGGGCGGTCGAGGAAGTGAGTTTTTCCAAAGACATGTCGAATGTCGTGATTTCGGCGCGGATCAACAAGGATGTCGCCGCAACACTCAGCCCAGATACGCTGTTTTGGGTAGTGCGCCCCGAAGTCAGCGCGCGGGGCATCAGCGGGCTGTCGACGGTTTTGTCGGGGGTCTATATTGATGCGGCCTGGATCCCGATTGAAGGGTCTACATCGCGCGACTTTAACGGCTTGTCGGAAACGCCGCTTATCCGGCCTGGCCATGAGGGCACGCGGATCAAGATCCGGTCCAAGAACGGGTCTAGCCTTACCCCCGGCGCGCCTGTGTTTTTTCGCGGGATGGAGGTGGGTCGCCTAGACACGCCGAAGCTGTCCGAGACGGCAGATAGCACCGATGTCGAGGCGTTTATCAACGCGCCCTACGACAAGTTTTTGACCACCGACACGCGGTTTTGGAACGTTTCGGGGTTCTCGGTCACTTTGGGGGCTGCTGGGCTGAATCTGAATGTGGCCAGTCTTGGGTCACTTTTGACCGGGGGTGTTGCGTTTGAAAACATCATCTCGGGCGGTGGGCCTGTGACCGACAAAACAATTTACCGGCTGTTCGCGGATGAGGGTGCGGCACGCGACAGCATCTTTACGCAGCTGAGCGCAAATGCGGTAAAGATGTCGGTTGTCTTTACTGAATCGGTCAGTGGATTGGCCTCAGGCGCGCCAGTTGAATTTCGTGGGCTGCGGATTGGTCAGGTAAGCGCGATTGGTGCGTTTGTCGTGAAAACCCCGTCGGGTAGCACAGTGAATATGCGGGCGGTGATCTCGATAGATCCGCAAACGCTGGGCTTGGATGCCAATGCGACGCCTGAAACCACGCGGGCGTTTCTTGATAACCTAATAGCGGATGGCGTGCGGGCGCGGCTGTCAACCACCAGCATTTTCAGTGCCGCGTTAAAGATTGAGTTGGCTGATGTCCCCAATCCGGCAACCGCGCGGATTGAAGATGACGCCGATGGAACGCCGATTATTCCAAGCGTTCCGTCTCAATTACCCGATTTCACCGCCACCGCCCAAGGTGTGCTGGAGCGTGTGAACAAACTGCCGATTGAAGATGTGATGACCCAAGCGATTTCGCTGATGGCCTCAATTGAAACCATCGCTTCGTCAAAAGGCACGCAACAGGCCCCTGCCGCGATTTTGGGGCTGATTGAGGACGCACGCGGTCTGATTGGCAAAGATGACACCCAAGCCTTGCCCGGCGAATTGCTGGCGGTCATCACCGATCTGCGCAGCATTGTATCAGAGCTGAAAGACCGTGGTTTGGTGGATCAACTCTCTAGCGCCTTGACCAGTTTGGACAAGGCTGCGGGTGATGTTGCAACCGCCTCGGGCGCGCTGCCAAAACTGGTTGAAGATTTGCGCGCCATTGCGACCAAAGTGAATGATTTGAAGGCAGAAGAGCTGATCGCTGCCGTGACGCGCGTGATGGACAGCGCCGATGCTTTGATCACCACAGACGGCGTCAAAAGTATTCCGCCAGCGCTTGCATCGGCTTTGACTGAGGTGCAGGCGGCGCTGCGCGATTTGCGCGATGGTGGCGCGGTTGAAAATACCAATGCGGCCCTTGCGTCGGCCCGCGAAGCGGCAGATGCCGTGGCGCTGGCGGCAAAATCCTTTCCGGGGATGACATCGCAACTGGACGCTGTAATCTCAAAAGCGGATGCGTTGATCGCATCTTATGGTGCAAAATCGACCTTTAGTTCCGAAACGCTGGATCTGTTGCGCGAGCTGAAAACGGCGGCACAATCCGTCTCAAAGCTGGCCCGCACGATTGAGCGCAACCCCAATTCCCTAATATTAGGACGCTGATGTGACCCAACGTATCCTTGCCCTTACCCTCGCCGCCGCATTACCCTTGATGTCTTGTGGCGATACAACTGCGCGTTTTCCCATTACATCCGATGCTGTAGCGGTGTCCAAGGCGCGGGTTGCGGTGCGCACTATTGAAGTGCGTGATGTGTCGTTGCCTGCCTATGCGGCCGCATCTGAAATCGTGGTGGAACAAGATGGCGGCGCCCTGTTTGTGGTGCCAAAGTCGATCTGGGCCGATGACCCGGTGCGCGGTGTTACCGGGGCGTTGTCGCGCAGCTTGGATGAACGGTCTACGGCGTCGGTGGCGTCTGAACCCTGGCCATTGGCCCAGCCTGCCGATGTACGGGTTGAGGTGCGGATTGACCGGATGATCGCCAAGACCGATGGGCAGTTTGAGCTGAGCGGCCAGTTCGCTATTGCTGCCCCCGATGGCGCCATACGCGAGTCGGTTGAGCGGTTTTCGGTAAATGCGCCAATGGCAGGAACCGATCCTGCGGCTGTCGCCAATGCCACGGGCACGGCGATTGACGGTTTGGCAGACCTGATCTTGAACAAAATGCGTCGCTAATTTTACCGGGCTTGTTTGGGTATAGTGACCACGCGTCAAACGTCTGTTTGCAGGGCGCTGCGCAAAGCAGCCATGTCTACCGGGCGACCACTAAAGAGGGCCCAAGCGTCAATGCCTTGGCCAAAGAAAAGCTCATACCCTGAAATAATGGTCAGTCCCTGCGCTGCGGCGTCTTGCAAAAATCGGGTATCAACGGGGGTATAGACCGCGTCAAAGGCCCAAGAAGCGCCGACCATCGCAGCGGCGGGCAAGGGCGTTCCACCATAACCAACCATGCCAACCGGCGTGCAGTTTATCAGCCCATCCGCACCATGAGCCGCCAAGATCGGGTCAGTATAAACTTCAATCTGCGTGGCACTTTTTGTCGCGCGCAACGCATCGGCAAGCGCGCGGGCCTTGCCTACATCCAGATCAACGCAGCGGATAACGTCTGCGCCCAATGCGATAAGGCCAAAGGCCACCGCCTTGCCAGCCCCGCCCGTGCCAATCAGACAGACTGTGCCAGGCGTGACGCCTTCCATCGCCCCTTTATAGGCGGCGATGAACCCTGTGTGATCCGTGTTAAACCCTACCGGGCCATCCGGTTCGAAAATCACTGTGTTAACCGCACCAATCGCCTTAACCAGCGGATCGGAAATATGCACCCGCAGGGTGACCTGTTCCTTGTAAGGATAGGTGATGTTCAAGCCGCGAAATCCACTGCTTTTTGCTGTGTCAAAGACCTGCTCAAAAGTCTGGCCAAGCTCTGGAGGAACCAGCCTGTCATAGACGACCGACACCCCGCACAAGCCCCCAGCCAAGCGGTGCAGGCGCGGCGCTTGGGACTTTGCGATGTTGTCGCCGATCAAGCCAAGCTGCAGGTCCGGCAGGGTCATTTTTGCGCACCTTTGCTGCTGAAGCCGCCCGAAATCTACGCTTTTACAATGCGCCAATTCGGGGTTTGGCTGACAAAGACCAGAACCATAGAAATAAACAGAACGAATGACAACGGGCTGTTGGAAATGCGATCGAACAGCTTTGCCAGACTTTCACTGAGAGATATGACCGAACACCCCCAATTGCCACCCAAACGTCGCAACCGACTGCCCCCAAGGCTGTTGCCAATCCTCGGAGAACCTCAATTCGTTTGCGATAGCAAATACCGAACTCACCGGGCGGCCGCATAGATTGCAGGCAAGCCCAAAGGCAAGCACCATCAAAGCGCTGTGACGGGTGACATAACTGGCAATTCCATTGCTTGACCCAAAAGCTCTAGCATAAACAAATTGGTGGCCACCGCCGAAGTCGCGAAGGGTCACAAAAGCAGCGCCAGTTTCCACAATATTTTGTGAGCTGGCTTCATCACCCCCCTTTTTCATGTCACTCATATAGCGCCCAAATCACCTACTTCTCGGCATTCTATGCGCAGCTTGCACAGGCAGAGCCCTTGCAATCCTTGACTTTCGTTAAGGCGCAACCTCGCCCCAATTGGCAAGGTCATCCACAGTCAGCTAGACAGGACACCACATGACCGCTGTCATCGTTTTTTCGAGGATGGCTTTCGCGTATTTTTCAGCACCGCGGCCCTTTTCTTTACCATCGGTATCTGGGTGGTTTGGCTAATCTGGGCAAATCACTTTTTCACATCTTCGATGCCCATCGCCCCCGCGCCCCATTTGTGGCACGCACATGAAGTGATCTTTAATTATGGCGCTGATCGCCATGATTGCCATTCTTGACCGGCGCAAGAGCCCGCCTTTGCCAAAAATGCGATGGTCCAAGCGCGGATAATCACCCATCTGCCTCGCAACCCTATACCTTCGATCGCATTCTTAATTTCTTACACTTTGGCACTTCCTTCGGGGTAGCTGCTGGAGATAGGCACGATGGGTGGCATGACCATCGCCGTCATAACCCGCGCATTCTATGGCCATGCTGCCCCCTTCGGTCGCGGCGGGGGTACATTTTTGAGGAAGAACTGGCTGCGTCAATTGCTACACCATTCTGAGCGAAGGCGCATATTTCCCGCCCGCCCGACAAACTAATTGATGCCCTATTCGACCGCCCGATCCTGACAGCAGCGGTCTCGCAGCCCCTAACGCGCAAGCGACTTAAGATAGCGACCATAGTCGTTTTTACTGTACAGCTTTCCCCGCTCGATCAGTGCGGCTTTGTCAATCCACCCCGCCGCAAAGGCAATTTCTTCAGGGCAGCCGGTTTGCTGGCCTTGGCGCTCTGTCAACGTGCGCACAAAGTTACCTGCGTCCAGCAATGACGCATGCGTACCCGTATCCAGCCAAGCATAGCCACGCCCCATCCGCTTTACGTCCAACGCACCTTCGCTCAAATACATCTCCAGCAGGCTGGTAATCTCCAACTCACCCCGCGCCGAAGGGATAACCTTGCGCGCACGCTCGGGCGCTGTCCCGTCCAAAAAATACAACCCTGTCACCGCATAATTGGACGGCGGCACCTTAGGCTTTTCAATGATCGACACCGCGCGGCCCTCTGCATCAAAACTGACCACGCCGTAGCGTTCCGGGTCCACCACCCGATAGCCGAACACTGTCCCCCCCACCGCTTTGGCATCGGCCTCCGCCAACATTTCAGGCAAGCCATGGCCATAAAAGATATTGTCGCCAAGCACCAATGCCGATGGCGCCCCGTCCAGGAACGCCTCGGCCAAAATAAACGCCTGCGCCAAACCATCCGGGCTGGCCTGCGTGACATAGCTGAGCGAGATTCCCCACTGGCTTCCATCACCCAAAGTGCGCTGAAACTGGTCCTGATCTTGTGGGGTTGTGATGATGCAAATCTCGCGAATATCAGCCAACATCAATACTGACAAAGGATAATAGATCATCGGCTTGTCATAGATCGGCAGCAATTGCTTTGAGACGCCCAAAGTCACTGGATAAAGCCGCGTGCCAGACCCGCCTGCCAGAATAATACCTTTACGCTTTGTCATAAATCGCTCCTCACTCAAAACACCTCGGCTTGGGATTTGATCAGATCATCCAAGGCCCGCAATTGCCCGATCAACATTTCCATCTTATCAATCGGGATCATATTTGGCCCATCCGATGGCGCGTTGTCCGGGTCTTCATGTGTCTCAATGAACAAGGCCGATACCCCCACGGCCACCGCCGCGCGTGCCAGAACCGGCGCAAATTCACGCTGCCCGCCCGATGTGGTGCCCTGCCCGCCGGGTTGTTGCACCGAATGGGTCGCATCAAAAACCACCGGATAGCCGGTGCGCGCCATCGTCGGCAAACCGCGAAAATCGCTGACCAGCGTGTTATAGCCAAAGGACGTGCCACGA
>Ga0213861_10001425_pt1 | contig 21107 bp, 10 predicted proteins | sample PICome_4_FD_160110 | JGI IMG/M metagenome (GOLD analysis project Ga0213861, IMG submission 160110) | Coastal seawater microbial communities near Pivers Island, North Carolina, United States - PICO131 | ecosystem: Environmental > Aquatic > Marine > Coastal | place: USA: North Carolina... | reverse complement strand
AGGAATCACCTTTTTGGGAATTAAAAAGTTAGCAAAATAAGCGCCCAGTTTTCATAAATTCGCCGTTCAGGAATAGCCAATGATTTTTATTAGCTTTGATTCCAAAATAAACTTGAACTAGAAATGCTGAAAGATCAATTTTTATTAAATACCGAAATTACATTCTTGAATCATGGCTCATTTGGCGCTTGTCCTAAACCTGTTTTTGAAGATTATCAAAAATGGCAGATGAAACTGGAGCAAGAACCGATTCAATTTATTACCAAAACAGGTGTTTCATTTTTAGATGATTCAAAACAGGCGTTGGCCGAATATATAAACTGCGATAAAGCAGATTTAATTTACACGACCAATCCATCCACGGCAATGAACACAGTGATTAAAAGTTTAGATTTAAAAGCCGGGGATGAAATTTTAACGACGGATCAAGAGTACGGGGCCATGGATCGCACTTGGAACTATTATTGCCGAAAAGTTGGCGCCAAATATATTCATCAAAAAATCACATTACCTTTAACAAACAAAGCTGAAATATTACGCGAATTCTGGAGTGGATTAAGTCCCAAAACCAAAATTATATTCATCTCTCAAATCACCAGCCCAACGGCTTTAATATTTCCAGTAAAGGAAATAATTGAGCGAGCTAAGGAGCTAGGCCTGATGACCATAATAGATGGCGCACACGTTCCCGCACACATTCCATTAGACCTAAAAGCACTTGATCCTGATGTATATACAGGAGCTTGTCATAAATGGATGTTAGCGCCAAAAGGCAGTTCGTTTTTATATGTTAACAAGCAAATACAAGACCAAATTGATCCGCTCATTATATCATGGGGCTATGAAGCCGAGTTTCCTTCAGAGTCGCGTTTTCAAGATTATCATCAATACCAAGGCACTCGGGATTTCTCGGCTTTTTTAACGACACCCGCCGCGCTCCAATTTTTAAAAGAAAATGATTGGGAAAATCGGAAAAAGGAATGTCGCAACTTACTTCAACATTACTACCCCATTGTAGCTGAGGAATTAGAAAGCCATGTCATTTGCCCTGTTAAGGACGAATTTTTGGGACAAATTTGCAGCATTCCAATTCGGACCACAAGGCCACTTGAGCTTAAGGAGGCTTTATACGCTAAATACAAAATAGAAATTCCCGTAGTCCCCTTTTCAGGAGATACGTATTTGCGCATTTCTTTTCAAGCCTATAATGGTGCGGCCGAAATTGAAACGTTGATTAATGCGATACGGTCAATTAAAAAGGAAACAAATTTGTTTTTTTAATTCGGTCACTTGAACTAGGCGTTTTCTCGCCAAATCACAGTTAAGTGCGCCATAGTTTTTACCGCCTTTTGCATATCCTGAACACTTACATATTCATGCTTAGAATGAATTCCCATTTCACCTGTAAAAAGATTTGGACAAGGTAAGCCCATAAATGAAAGTCGCGACCCATCTGTTCCACCTCGAATAATTACAGGTCTTGGTTCAATCCCAGCTCTTTTCATAGCTTCTATTGCGTTATCAGTCACAAAAGGAACATCTTTAATAATTTCCTTCATATTCCGATACTGTTCCTTTACTTCAAAGTCAGCATTTACTCCTGGATATTTGGCGATTGTATCATCTAAAATTTGTTTCAATCGTGTTTCGTATTCTGCTAACTTGGCGGTAATATGATCTCTAATAATAAACGAAACCTTCACCTTTTCCATAATTCCCGAAACTGAGGTTGGATGTACGAAACCTTCTCTGCCTTGAGTTGTTTCAGGCGACCAAGAATCCTTTGGCAATTGATCAATAAAATCAGATGCCACTTTTATCGCATTTGTTAATTTATTTTTTGCATAGCCTGGGTGAGCGCTTATTCCATGAATTGTAATGGTAACGGCATCTGCCGAGAAACTTTCATCCTCGATAGAGCCAAGAACACCGCCATCCAAAGTATACCCGTAATCTGCATTTAAACGATCCATATCAATATGATCGACACCCCTTCCTACTTCTTCATCTGGTGTAAATAGAATACGAATTTTACCGTGCTCAAAACCTGGGTTATTTAACATAAAATTGGCATAATCCATAATACACGCTACACCAGCTTTATCATCTGATCCCAATAAAGTTAAACCGCTTGCCGTAATAATATCATCCCCTATTTTCTCTTTCAAATAAGGGTGTTTATCTGTTGTAATAATCTGCGCAGTGTCATCCGGCAAAGTAATTGGGTTTCCATCATAATTTTTATGAAGGATCGGTTTTACATTCTTACCACTGCAATCAGGAGCTGTATCCATGTGTGCACAAAAACAAACCGTTGGCACATTTTCACTACCATTAGTTGCTGGAATCGTAGCATAAACATAACCCCACTCGTCCATTTCAGCATCCGAAACTCCTATTTCAAGAAGTTCTTTTACCAAAACCTTTCCCAAGTCTTTTTGCTTCATTGTTGAAGGAAATGTTGTCGAATTTGGGTCCGCCTCAGTATCTATTCTCGCATAATTCATGAAGCGCTCCGAAACCGTGTAATTATAATTATCTATGCTCATTTTTTTCAATTTTAAGCACTAAGATACTATAAATTCATTGCGTTATAACCGAAACAAATCGCAAATCACCCCATTTATTTTTTAGATTTTGTCTCTTTTAATCTTTCAATGCACGCTTCTCGTCGCCCTTATATAATCCCTTATCTATTTCAGACTTCTTTTTCAGCAACACCGCTCACTCCAAAGTATTATTTACGTATATTTATGCGCTACGCTTGTCCTTAAAAAGCTATGATGGTAAACAAATACGTTTGTATGATTATTGCATTTATGTCTCACGCTGTGTTTTTACAGCCCAGTAATGACGTGTGTGATAACGCTGAACGCTTGTGCCCAGGAGTTGCGTTAAGTGGCACAACAACAGGCGCAACCCCTCAAGCTTCTGATTATAATTTTTGTTACACTTCAGAAAACACCGTTTGGTATATTTTTACAACAAATTCAGTTGGCGGGAATGCCACGGTGAGTTTCACCAACTTGGTATTTAATCCAGATCCAACATTTGGGCAAAATCTACAAGCATTCTTTTATAAGACAGGCGGTGCATGCGGAGTTACACCCTTTACACCTTTATCAAATTGTGGCGATTCAGGAGTTGATTTTGATATTACTGAAATCATTGTTTTAGATCCAAACACGACCTATTATGTGCAAGTGAGCGGTTCTAGTGTCGGTGTTACTTCGCCATCAGAGTGTGATTTTGATATTAGTATTTCTGGTACAGCTACAGAAACACCTGACCCAACGGTATCAATTTCAACCTCAACTACGAGCATTTGTCAAAATTTCAATCAACCAATAGATGTAATCATAACCGATTGTGGTGATACTGCAAATTACGAGTGGTTTTATAACGGAGCCTCTATTTTTTCTTCGCCTTTCAATACGTTTTCAACAAGTGGGTTAACAGAAGATGGTGCTTTATCTCTTACGATAACCTGTGGGGATTTTTGTGAAAAACCCGCAAGTTCAAACATTCTTAATTTAGAAATTATACCCGTTGAGGCCGAAGCTGGACCCGATCAAGTGATCCAAGAAGGCGAACAGGTGAATTTAACAGGTTCGGGCGTTGGCAGTCCAACATGGGCGCCCGGTTCAAGTTTAACCAACACCACAACATTAAGCACGGTGGCAAGTCCTCCAGGAACAACAACCTACTATTTAACCATGGAAAACGAAGGATGCTTTGCAACAGACAGTGTTACTGTATTTGTAGGTGACGTCATTACAATTTACTCGGCTTTTTCTCCAAATGGCGATAATGTAAACGACCGTTGGCATATTCTGAATAGTGAAAAGTTTCCGAACATGGAAGTTAACATCTACGACCGATCTGGCCAACTTGTATTTAATGCAGTAAATTATACACAAGAAGAGCAATGGTGGGACGGCACCTTTAAAGGAAAAGATTTGCCAACTTCCACCTATTATTACGTGGTTAGACTTAATAATGCAGAGGCTACAGAATATAAGGGCTATTTAAATATAATACGATAACGTTGCGCTATTTTAAAATTCTCATATCGATTTGGACACTTTCAGCTTTTGTTGTTCACGGACAACAGTCGGAACATTATACGCAATATCAGTTCAACCAGTTCAATTTTAACCCTGCGGTCGCTGGTACAAAAAGATGTATAGATATTAGAACAGGATATCGACTTCAATGGTTGGGAATAGATGGCACTCCGCAAACCGGATTTGCAAATGCCCATGGCCCACTTTCATTTAGTCGTAAAAAAAGAAACCTTTTTGGGCCGAAAAGTGGAATTGGCGTTATGGTCAATCGCGATAAATTTGGTCCGTTTTCTTTTCTACAAGCACAATTAGCATATGCCCTTCATTTACCTATAAATAAAGACTGGCGCCTTTCCATTGGAGTGTCATTAGGGATTAAACAAGCTGCATTTGGAACAAGTGAGCTGACTACTGAGTTTAATGACCCCGCAATTCCGACCTCAAGCCAATCATTTTTAATTTTTCCTGATGGAAGACTCGGTTTATGGTTAGCGGACAAAAAAACATATTTCGGCTTTTCTGTCCATAACCTTTTTGGAAACAGATTGGATGAAATAGGTCCTGAATCGCAATTGCAACGTCATTTTTATTTAACTGCCGGCAGACAAATTAAATTGGAAAAAAAGTGGGTATTTGTCCCTTCTTTCTTTTTTATGAAAACTAAAAACACACCTATTGATTTTCATCTAAGTGGGTTGTTTAATCTCGACAATAAATTTTCATTTGGAGTTGGGTTAAGGCGCACAGATGCAATCACGGCGCAAGCTCGGGTAAAACTTTTTAATTTCATTTCAGTTGGATATTCTTTTGATTTTGTAATATCCAAACTCAATAAAAACATTTGGTATACGCATGAACTAACTGGCGGATTTAATTCGTGTTCGAACTATGGAAATTCGAGCACAACATCTTGCGCCACATTTGAATAAAACAACCTTTAAAGGCTAATATACGTCTAACTATATACGCGCTACGAAACAGTAAACTCCTTATCCGCTAAAAATAATGGAGTCACAAATTTGCAAACTATGACAAGAACAGTTCCCGCGAAATTATTCATTTTCACCTTTGCCATAATTACGTTGTGGTCAAATGTTGCTTTTTCAGGTGACATGTATTGGGTAAATGGATCCGGTGATTGGAACGACGGAGATCATTGGTCTAATAGTTCGGGCGGCGCGCCTTCAGGAACAGTCCCTGGCGTTCATGATGATGTCATTTTTGATACACATTCTTTTATCTTCGATTTTTCATTGGTACATCTTACGAGCAATGTTTCAATAAATTCCATGTTGATTGAGTCTGATGAATACATTTCTTTTCATGGGTCAGACATGAATTTAACCTTGAGTGGTGACTTAACCATTTACTCAAAAGCCGGGTTCCAATTGGGCGGGAAACTTATCTTTAAAAATCCAAATCCATTACCCGCCACGATTCAAACAAACGGAAATGATTTTAATACAGACATTTTCTTTGACGAAGGTGAGTGGCGATTAGATGGGCACCTTAAAACCGGTCAAAACTATACTGTTTGTTTTAATGAAGGCACATTCAGATCAAGAGGTTACACCGTTCATACAAGAGCTATTTACGCGAGCATTTCGAATGTAGCTTTGGACTTTACGGACTCATATATATCCGTTTTTGAAAACTTTTATGTCCCTAAAGCTGATAACGTTGGGGGAACCGCAGTTTATAATGTTCTATGCGACTCCGTGAATCCAGAAGATTTAAACAAATTCATAAAAGAAGACGACCTCACAAGGGATGTAACCGTATTGTGTGATGGTGGCCCATTAGAAATAGAGGTGACAATCACATCTGACTACAATGGAGCGGATATTTCTTGTTTCGATTCTTGTGATGGCGAGTTTACAATTATTGCTGCTGGCACTCCTGGTCCGTTTGGATATCGAATTAGCCCTGGAGATCCTTTCGTTTCTTCAAACGTCTTTTCAGACCTCTGTCCTGGTACCTATAATATTGCCGTAATAGATTCTTCAAATGAATTAGGGCCTGGTATATTCGAAATTTGTACGGCAATTGACAACCTTGTTGAACCAGGTGAACTTTCATTTGATCCGCCAGTTACAATTAACACCTCATGTCCTGGCGTATGCGACGGACAAGCGTTTATTACTGCCATTGGCGGTGGAACTGGTGCCCTAGATATTTTTTGGCCAATAAGTGGTGAGACAACAGCATTTCCAACAATGCTTTGTGTAGGTGACAATCCAATTATTTTAAGTGATGAAAACGGTTGTACATTAACAGATACTGTAGTCATATCAGAACCCATTCAAATTGTTGCCAACCCAGATATTACACCACCAATATGCAATGGCGATTGTAACGCCATAATTCTTGTTAATCCTTCAGGCGGAAATGGCGCGCCTTTTACTTTTAATTGGGTCCCAGCACCAGCCAGCGGGGCAGCATCAAATCCTGGAGATGGGTTTTGCTCAGGCGATATTCTTCTTACAATTACTGACGCTGACGGATGTGAATTTGACACCACTATAACCATTATTGATCCGCCTGTCATGACTGTCACCATTGACGGAATAGTTGATGCAACGTGCAACGGGATTTGTGATGGAGAAGCAACTGCTAACCCTGTTGGCGGGGTCCCAGGCTATACATACGAATGGTTTGATGCTGGAACAGGGCTAACTACAGGGATAACTGATCAGACAGCAACTGAACTTTGTGCAGGAGATTATTTTGTGATCGTAACAGATGCTTCAGGTTGTGAATTAACCAGCGCAACAATTACAATTAGTGAACCGCCGCCGTTTATTATGTCGGTTGATGTCTACAGTGCTTCATGTTTTGATGTTTGTGATGGATCGGCAGTAGTTAATATTACTGGTGGCACTCCGCCATACACTTATGATTGGACTACTTTCCCAGGTGGAGTAGGAGTTGGTGCAACTGATTCAATTAGTGGGTTATGCACGGGCGAATATCAAATTATTGTAACTGATGATAGTGGATGTGTATCCGCAGCAATGATTGTTGAAGTTGTAGAACCTAGTGAGGTCACAGTAACTGTAACCGGAACTGACCCTACCTGTATTGATTTATGTGATGGTACCGCACTTGCGGTTGCAGCTGGTGGAACACCCCCTTATACTTATTCATGGTCTCCATTGCCAGGAACTGGCGGGGCTACAGATTCACCTTCGGATATGTGCGCTGACACTTATACCGTTACCGTTACTGATGGCAACGGATGTACAGGAGAAAACACAATCACATTAGATTCTCCCGAACTATACGATATAGATTTTGTCATTACAGATTTAGATTGCTTTGGAGACACCGACGGAGCAATAGATATTACAGTAAATAGTGGCGGTAGTGGATTCGGATATACTTTTACTTGGGTGCCTACACCTCCAATTGGCGAGGGAACAGCTAATGTTTCAGGTTTAGGAGAAGGACCCTGGACTGTTACCATAGCAGACTCAGAAGGTTGCGACACCACAATGTCATTTGATATTACTAGCCCCCCTGAATTACTTTTAGATGCTAATGTTATTTCAGATGTTCTGTGTAATGGTGATTGTGATGGATCTGCTGATGTTGTAATTACTGGTGGAACTGCTCCCTATATGATCCTGTGGGATGACCCTGCAGCACAAACTACCTTGTTGGCAAGTGATCTTTGCGCTGGCACATACACGGTAACAGTAACAGATGATAATGGATGTGTTGCAACAGCAAGTGTGACCATTGCAGAACCTACAGATTTTGTCTTGACCTTAAGTCAAGAAGACTTCCTTTGTTTTGGAGATTGTGATGGAACAGCGACGGTTTTAGTCGTTAGTGGCGGGGTTGCGCCTTATACTATATTATGGGATGACGTTTTAGCACAAACAACATTTACAGCTGTTGGGTTGTGCGCTGGAACATACACCGCAGTGGCTACTGATAATAATGGATGTGATACAACTGTAACATTTGTTCTTGTTGAGCCCGAAGAACTAATCATTGACATTGAACTCATTGATGGCGCCTGTTTTGGAGATTGCACGGGGTCAGCCCATGTCACCATTTCAGGTGGTACACCACCCTATTCATTTGAGTGGTATGATGCGGCCTCTGACCTAGCCTTGGATGTAGACAATGACTCTATTTTTGACCTTTGCGCAGGAGACTATTATTGTATCGTAACAGATGGCAATGGGTGTACAGCACAATCCGCCGATATAGAAATAATTGAATTTCCAGAAATAATTCCATCTATCGTTTCAACAACTGATGCCACGTGCGCACTCTGCGACGGTGAAGCAGTAATTACAGCAACTGGTGGTGCAGGAGGATTTGTATATGATTGGGACCCTGATCCAGGCGCTGGAGACGGCACACCATCTGTAACTGGACTTTGTTCAGGAACATATACCGTCACCATAACAGATGCCGCTGGATGTGTCGAATCAATCGTTGTGAGTATAGATGATATTGCACTTGAAGTTTTAGATTTAGATTCAGCAGATGTAAGTTGTTTTGGATTATGCGACGGTGAAGCCATAGCAACCTTTGTAGAAATAGACGGACCATATGTATTAGAGTGGTTTGATAATATTACAGGATTAACTACAGGAATTTTTGGCAGTCCAGCAACCGGATTATGCGCTGGGGAATACTTGGCGGTTCTTACAAATGCTTCAGGCTGTGTGACTACGGAAGTTATTATCGTAAACGAGCCAGAAGAAATTATAGGCGACATCACAACTACGGATGTAACTTGCGAGGGACTTTGTGACGGAACAGCCTCGGTAGTTGTGTCGGGCGGAACACCTCTATACACATATGATTGGGGAGCACCATTACCAGGCGGTGGAGAAGGAACACCAACTGCCATAGGCTTGTGCGCAGGACCATGGGAAGTTGTGGTAACAGATGCTGCTGGATGTGTTGATACATTTACAACCACCATTACGGAAGAACCTGGAGTTGTAATTGATGCCGAATCATCCGCCGGTATTTCATGTTTTGGAGATACAGATGGAACGGCAAGTGTTATTGCAAGCGGCGGAACACCTCCTTATACTTACGAATGGTTTGATTGTGCTACCGGTTTACCAATTGGTCAAACAGATCCTTTAGCGACAGATTTACCTCCTGGATCGTATGAGTGTGTTGTGACAGATGATAATGGATGTACAGTAACGAGTTCCTGTATTCCAGTTGATGATGCGCCAGAAATTACCGCAATAATCAATACTGAAACAATCTCATGTTACGGGGATTGTGACGGATTAATTTGGGTTGTACCTGGCGGTGGAGATGGCGTCTATTTCTTCCAATGGTTGGATGAATTTGGATTGCCAATTATCGGTCAAACCAATGATTCTTTGGAAAACCTTTGTACTGGAACTTACAATTTAGAGATTACTGATTTAAGTGGGTGTGTTCAAACATTTGGACCTATAGACATGACATCTCCTTCTTCTCCATGGATAGTAGTCACGAGTCAAACAAACATTTCATGTGCTGGAGATTGTGATGGAACAGCAACTGTAGTCGTTTTGGACGGTAATAACCCGCCATACACTTACGAATGGGATGATCCACTGGTTCAGGTTACACCAACAGCAAATTTCCTCTGTGAGGGCACTTGGACCGTTACCATATCAGATGCGGGAGTCTGTGACACAACTATTTCTTTCGATATAATTGATAACGATCCAATATTCGCAAACATGACGGACTTAACAGATGTCGTCTGCTTTGGAGAATGCACAGGTTCAGTTACTGTGGATCCGTTTGGGGGAACAGCACCATATACATTAAATTGGTCTGATGGTCAAACAGGAATTGCTGCCCTTGATTTATGTGCAGGACCTATCACCTTGACAATAACAGATGCTCTAGGTTGTTCAATAGATACCACATTTAACCTGGCCGAATCACCAGAAATAGTTGCTACGTCAACATTCTCAAACAACGCGACTTGTGGTTTATGTAATGGATCTGCCACCGTAAATATTGAAGGCGGATTAGAACCTTATACTTATGATTGGACTCCTGATCCACTTGGTGGTGATGGCACCAACAATGCAACTGGTCTTTGTCCCGGCGTAGTATCTGTATTAATTACAGATGCAAATGGCTGTACAATTACAGAAGTATTTGCGATTTCAGATGTTTCAGGTGAAGACGTCACTGTAACCTCAACAGACGCTACTTGTTTTGATCTTTGCGACGGAACTGCTGAGGCTTCATACGTGTGCAGTGATGAACCTTGCACACAAGAATGGTATGATGCTATCACTGGACTTACTACGGGAATAACTACATCTATTATCACTGACCTTTGTCCAGGAGAATATTTTGTTGAAGTGATCAATGGTGCCGGCTGTGTCACAATAGAAAGTGTTGTTATTGGCAGTCCACCTGATGTTTTTGCGAATGAAATAATCACTCCTATTACTTGTTCCGGCGATTCAAATGGAACAATTACTGTATTTCCAACAGGAGGTTCTGGGGCTGGATACACCTATTCATGGTCCCCAATTCCACCAAATGGTGACGGAACCAATGAAGCGTTAGACCTTGGGCCAGGAACTTGGTCTGTAACCATTACTGATGGAGGCGGCTGCGAGAGGACTTTTGACTTTAACTTAACGGATCCTGATCCAATTCTTCTAACAGTTGACCCAACAAATGTTACTTGTAACGGATACTGTAACGGCTCCATCTTAGCCAATGCATCAGGCGGTGCAGGTGGTTTTACCTTCCAATGGTATATGGATGGCGTTCTCATGTTAGGAGAAACATCACCGTTATTGGCAGGAATTTGCCCGGGTAATTATAACGTTGAAGTAACAGATGCAAACGGGTGCGTGGTGACATTACCTGAACCAGTTACTATAAGTGAACCAATTGCAATTACCGCACCGATAACAAGTACAGATGTGACATGTTTTGGACTATGTGATGGTACAGCAACAGTCGCAGTTGGCGGAGGTGTTGCGCCGTATGTAGTAGTATGGTATGATGCTATCACTGATGCTCTTATTGGAATAACCGGCCCCGTACCAACAGGATTATGCCCTGGTAGTTATTATGCTGTGATTACAGATGCGAATGGCTGTAGTTTAGTCTCATCTACCGTAATAATAACAGAGCCGATAGAACTAACATTTACCCTGACAACAACAGATGCTAGTTGTTTCGAGTTCTGTGATGGAACCGGAGACATTGTCGTTGCGGGTGGAACCCCAGCATATGCATACGAATGGCTAACAATTGGGGGTGTTCCAGTGGTTGGTGGAACAGGACCTTCGGTAGTAGATTTATGCGAAGGAAACTATACGGTTGAAGTAACAGATGAAAATGGATGTTCAACGGGATTAGTACCAGTAGTTATTGATGGATTTCCCGAGATTATTGGTAGTGTGTTCTCAAATGATGCCACATGTACTTTATCAGACGGAAACGCAACGGTATTTGCAAGTGGGGGTAATCCACCATTTACCTATCAATGGTTTGATGCAGGAATGGTTCCATTGCCAGGTGAAATTGACATGACTCTATTAGATGTCTTCTCGGGTATTTACTTTGTAACAGTGACGGATGCAAATGGATGCAGCGAAACGCTTATGGCTACAATAAGTGATATTGGTGGACCAGATGTAGTCTTTGACGAGATCAATCATCCAACATGCTTTGGATCTTGTGACGGAAGTATCGCGATAACAGCAACAGGCGACAACCCTCCATTTACCTATGCATGGAACCCAGATGGCATTATTGCTGAAGATCCTACAGGTCTATGTGCAAATGACTATATTATTGAAGTAACAGACGGCTTAGGTTGTGTGACATTTGAAGATACTTCTTTGGTTGATCCAGCAGAAATAATTGCAACCGCCGTAATTACACCAACCGATTGCGGATTATGTAACGGGGCAATCGATCTTACTTTAATGGGCGGAACTGGCCCCTTAACTGTATTATGGAATACAGGTGCTCCCGACTTATCATTAACAGAACTTTGCTCAGGCATATATGAAGTAGAAATCACAGATGAAAGTGGATGCTCTGTCATTCAGGCATTTGCAATAGAAAATAGCGAAGGGCTCACAGGCGACGTAATTGTCAATGCGATAACATGTGCAGAATCTTGCGACGGCTCAGTATTGGTGAATGGTGTTGGAGGAACCGCTCCTTATACCTATCTATGGCTCCATGATGGATCAACCTTAAATACGTTAAACGATTTATGTGCAGGCAGTTATTATGTAGAAATAACTGATGCCATTGGATGTATCACGACCATTGAAGTAGAAATGTTTGACCCTAGCCCAATTGATGCTGAAGCAATCATTTCTAATCCGGCTTGTGGATTATCAGACGGATCAATTAACGTCATGTCTTCAGGTGGAATATTACCACACACATACTCTTGGGACACAGGAGCAATTACACCAGCAATATCTGGTTTAGATGCAGGAATATATGTGCTCACTATTACGGACGATAACGGTTGTTCAATTGACTTTACTTACACACTCAATAACCTATCAGCAGCAGTTATTGAACTTGTAACAACAGATGTTGATTGTAACGGAAATTGCAATGGTACAATTGACACCCTAAGCTTGACGGGTGGAAATCCAGCATTTACATATGAATGGTTAGACGAACTTGCGACTCCACTTGGAGTGACCACTCCGCTTATTAACGATTTATGTGCTGGCGATTATATCTTAGAGGTGACAGATGCTGCAGGTTGTATTTTCTATCAAGGCACAAGCATTACCGAGCCGGACACCATTCTTGTTAATCCACTCTTCCTTATAGACCCATCTTGCTTTGGCGACTGTGATGGAATAATTGTGGCGAATCCAATTGGTGGCACATTGCCATTTGACTATTCTTGGGACGACCCAGCCGCTCAAACTACACCTATTGCAACTGGCTTGTGCGCAGGAACATTTACAATTACCATGACAGATGCAAATGGATGTGAAGTTACCCAAACCGCGACATTAATTGAGCCGGAAGAACTAGTCATGAATCTTGATAGTATCCTAGACGCCACATGCCAAGATGCGGCTGATGGAGCAATTTTTATAACAGTGACTGGCGGAACTCCTGATTATGCCTATGAATGGGTTTCAGAAACACTACTAGATACCTCTATTGTAGAAGATCCTAGTGGATTATTGCCAATGACTTATTATATTACGATAACAGATGGTAGCGGCTGTATTTATAGAGACACCTTAACTGTCGACACACTTATCAGCATCATTGCTGATGCTGGATTAGATACGCTGATTTGCAATAACACTGAAATTGTACTATTTGGACCATCAAACATATTAGATGGAGCCACTTATACTTGGTTTGATACCCTAGGAAACGTACTTTCCGATTCGAGTGTACTTGTTTTACCTGATAATGTAACGGGAGATGGTTACTATATTTTAGAAGCTATGTACATGGGTTGTACAGATTATGACACGGTTGTAGTAACCACCGCTCCTCCTGTAATTGTTGATGCAGGGCCAGACATTGAACTGTACGATACACAAACAGGTACAATCGGAGGGTCGCCAACAACAGACATTGACAATTCGGTAGAATGGGATCCAACAATATATTTAAACGATCCATTTATTGACAACCCTTCCGTAATTACACCTGAAATGTCAACATGGTATTTTGTAACCGCAACAGATTCTAACGGATGCACCGGTATAGATTCCGTTTACGTTGAAGTATTTCCTGAAATTGTTATACCAGATGGAATAACACCAGGTTCTGATGGAAAAAACGATACGTGGATTCTTGACTTTATTGATCAATATCCTGGAGTATCCATTAAGATAAACATTTATAACCGTTGGGGAGATTTACTTTATGAAAGTGATGAAACCTATAATGACGACTGGGCTGGAACAACAGAAGATGGCAAAAGACTACCTGCCGGAACCTACTATTTCGTGATTGATATAGATCATGAAGATTTTCCTGATCCGATAACTGGACCTTTAACTGTAATGTGGTAGATTAATAATGAAGCTAAAAAAGACATACACACTTATAGCCGCATTATTTATATGCGGATTTGCAAAAGCACAACAACTACCGCAATTTACGCAGTACATGTTCAACCAATATGCATTTAATCCTGCCTACGCAGGAGCGCAAGATAATTGGGAGGCCGTTTCAAATAATCGCTACCAATGGATTGGAATTACAGATGCACCTCGAACATTTACATTATCAGCCAACGGACCGCTTAAAAAAGAAAATTTAGCCTTGGGCGGATGCCTATATACAGATGTTGTTGGTCCTACTCGTCGACTAGGCTTTCAAGCGTCAATGGCCTATAATTTTAGACTGACAGAAACCATACAGCTCTCTTTTGGATTATCCTTAGGATTTAACCAGTGGATTCTTGATGCGGATAAAGTTACTGCTTATCATGCAGATGATTTTTATTTCTCAAACGGGCTGTTAAAATCATTTGATCCAGATGGTAAATTTGGAATATACCTTTACCATGATGATTGGTATTTCGGAGCGTCAATTGAACAAATTTTTCACGATAGACTATCCTTTTTATCTACCCAAGTAGGGTCTGAAAGTTATTTAGAAGACCATTATTACTTCCACGGCGGATATAATTTGGAATTAAATGAGAATTGGGAATTGCAACCAAGTGTATTATTAAAGCTAGGATTGCCTGCTCCACCAAAATTAGATTTAAACGTTAGAGCAACATACAAAAAAATGCTGTGGGCCGGTTTAGGAATTCGATCTCGAGACGCTGTTACAGCAATGGTTGGGTTTAAATACCACGAAACATTATCTATAGGTTACGCCTATGATATAACAACTACAGATTTAAAAAATTACAGCTCAGGCACTCACGAAGTTCTCCTTGGGATCACCTTTGGAGATCGAAAAACTAAGCCTTAACTAAGGATTTCAGTTTATAATCCTTACATTCACTTTGGATAATTTAAACCTTCCTTTATGAAATCTATTTGGCTGATTGCTCTTTTGCTCGTCTTTTCAAGTGCGTCTCATGCGCAAGATATCACGCAAAACATTCGAGGGAAAGTAGTCGACTCTGAATCCAAATACGCACTAGTTGGTTCCAAAATCAAAATTACGAGCATCGCCTCTACCACTTATGGTGCGGTTTGCGACGATAATGGAGACTTTACATTAGCCAACGTTCCAATTGGTAAACATATTTTAGAAATTACCTCTTTGGGATATGCTACCCGAGAAATGGCAGTAACCCTCACATCTGGCAAAGAGCTTATTTTAACCATTGACATAGAAGAAGAAGGAATAACTGGAGAGGAAGTGATTGTAACTGGTAGAAAAAAGGGCGAGATTTTAAATAAAATGGCCACCGTTAGTGCACAATCTTTTTCGGTAGAAGAAACAAATCGTTATGCAGGAAGCAGGGGCGACCCAGCCAGAATGATGGCTAATTATGCCGGAGCGACAGGCACAGATGATTCCAGAAATGACTTAGTGATTAGAGGAAATTCACCCCTTGGCATTGTTTACAGAATTGAAGGAGTTTCGATTCCAAATCCAAATCATTTTGCCGTAGCTGGATCAACTGGTGGGCCCGTTTCAATTTTAAATAATAAGTTTTTAGATAATTCAGACTTTTTCATGAGCGCCTTTCCCGCGGAATATGGAAATAGTACATCTGGTGTGTTTGACTTGAGATTGCGAAGTGGAAACAACCAAAACCACGAGTTTACAGGACAATTCGGGTTTTTAGGAACTGAGGTTTTATTTGAAGGCCCCTTATCTAAAAAAACCAAGGCAAGTTACTTAGTAATGGGGCGCTATTCAACGCTTACCTTAATGGATAAGGTTGGCATACAGTATGGTACAGATGCTGTTCCATCATATGGAGACGGCGCTTTTAAATTCAACTTTCCGTTGAAAAAAGGAGGGCAACTCTCTTTATGGGGAATGGGTGGAACAAGCTCTATTGATATCCTAATCTCAGACCAAGTTGAACCTGCACAGGACGCTTATGGTGAGCAAGATCGAGATCAATACTTCGGCTCGAAAATGGCCGTAGGAGGTATTACTTATAAAAAATCAATCAGCAAAAAACTCTTTCTAAAAACATCCCTTTCTTATTCGAGACAAGGACAGTTAACTGATCACCGTTATATTTTGCGCTCATTAAATGCCGATAACCAGTGGAACTATGAAGCCGATCCATTCAATATGATGGGATATTTATTTGACATTGGCACAGCATCAGCTTACGCCAGTATAAATCAAAAAATAAATTCAAAGACCGTAATCAAATACGGAATAAATATTGACGCCTATCATTTCAATTTAGTAGACTCAATTCGCACAGATATAACAGATTCGATTTCTAATTATTATTACCGTTGGAATTATAAACAGTCGAACCCTGAGTTTTTAGTTCAACCATTTATACAATGGAAGTTTAAAATCAATAAAAAATTGACCATGAATACTGGAATACACAGTCAGTATTTTACAATGAGTAATTCCATCTCACCTATTGAGCCCCGTTTTGGGCTTAAATACGCCGCAACAGAAAAAAGCGTAATTGCAATTGGTGCAGGAATGCACTCACAAATTCACCCTTTGTACATATACGCCTATCAATTAGCTGGTAATACTGAACCCCATAATTTAGGAATAGATTTTACCAGAAGTATTCATACGGTTTTGAGTTATTCCACTCAATTTAAAAAATCCATGTTGTTTAAAACAGAGCTCTACTACCAATCACTTTATAATGTTCCTGTTGAGTCCGACCCTTCATCATTCTCATTGTTAAATCAAGGAAGCGGTTTTGCCCGTTTCTTTCCAGACACCTTAGAAAATACTGGAACAGGAACAAACATGGGGGTTGAATTAACAATTCAAAAGTACTTTGATAACAGCTTTTTCTTTATGACGACGGCGAGCTTATACAACTCGCAGTATGTTGGAAGTGATGGGGTACAACGCAGTACAAACTTTAACGGTAACTACATCTTTAATGGCTTAGCCGGGAAAGAATTTAAAATTGGTAAACAGAAAAAAAACACATTTGCTATTGGTGTGAAGGTAACCTACGCTGGAGGAATGCGTTACGGAAATGTTAACCTCACAATGACCGATTCATTAAAAGAAATTATATATTTTGATGAAGGTTATAACGATAAAAGATTTAGAGACTATTTCAGGTTTGACACAAAGGTAAACTATACCTATAACGCCAAAAAAGTAACTCATGAGTTTGGCTTAGATTTAGTGAATTTATTAAACACACAAAATATACTTGCCCTCACTTACACCCCTAATTCACCTTCTTTAACAGCAGAACGTTATCAACTTGGTTTTTTACCCGTATTCTATTATAAAATAGACTTTAAAGTAGCTGGAAATCAATCGAAACAGCCCAACTAACTATACCATGAAAAAAACTACGCTTGCCCTTTTAACACTACTCTCTACTTTTACATACGCTCAAGAATCTAAAAAGAAAATTGACCATACCGTTTACGACGAATGGAACAGTCTTTCTGCTATTAGTCAATCTAACTCTGGGCAATTAATCACCTATGAAATAAACCCATTAGCGGGAGATGGTAATTTGTTTATTGAATGCATTGATGGCACTAAAAAACGCAGTTTTGAAAGAGGTGCTGCTGCTCAAATCAGTCAAGATGAAGCATTCGTAACCTTTTTAATTAAGCCAGAAAAAGATACCATCCGCTCACTCAAACTAGACAAAGTCAAAGAGGATAAGTTTCCAATAGATACATTGGCTATTTATTATCCTGCAACCGATTCACTTGAACTTATCCCAAACATTAAATCCTATAAGCTCGCCAAAAAAGGTGTTTGGCTGGCTTACCTTTCGCAAAAGGATGAACGGCCAGAGTGCAGCAAAAAAAAGTGCAAGCATAAGAAAAAGAAAAAGTGCGCGATAAAAACTAAAACAAGCGGAGAAACACTGCATTTAATTAATGCAAGCACTGGTCAAACTGCCACCATAAACTGTGTGACTGTTTATGAAATAAGCGAAAAAGGTGACCAATTAATATATGTCACTAGCTTAAAAGGGGATGAAGACACGTTGAGCATTCACGCATTTGATTTAACAAAAATGGAAAGCAATACCCTGCTCTCAAATCAACTAAAAATTACAAAACTCACATTTGATTATGAAAATGAACAACTTGTTTTTTTAAACTCTTCGGATACAAATAAGCGGAAAACATTTGAATTAAGCTATTGGAAAAGCAGCATGGATAGGGCCAATGTTATTATAGATTCAAACACGACTGGTATGCCTGACAATTATACCATTTCAGAATTCTGTAATCCGTACTTTTCAAGAAACGGAGAGCGCTTATTTGTAGGTACCAATGCAATTGTAACTCAAGAAGCTGAAGACACACTATTGGAGACTGAAAAAGCAAAAGTAGATGTTTGGAGTGGGTTTGATCTAAGAATTCAGCCACAACAGCTAAAACAGAGAAAAAGCGACGATAAAAGGAACTATAGAGCAGTGTACCACTTTGAAACAAAAAACCTTGTACAAGTCGCAGATGAAGATATTAATCGACTTCGAACTGTTGATCATTCAAACAGCATGCTTGCGCTTTCTTATTCTCAAAAACCTTATCAAAAATCTGCAACTTGGGCATTCCCTTGGAAAAATGACGTGTATTTAACGAATTTAGAAACAGGAGAACGTTCACTCATTCAAAATGGGCAGGCTTATGCCACGAGCCTTTCCCCTTCAGGGGCATATTATGTTTGGTATAATGGACCAGATTCAACTTGGAATATGAAAATTCTTAATGAAAATATTGATAAGAACTTAACTGCTAACATAGATGATCTCTTCGCTTCTGACATAAATGGGAGTCCCCACATTCCAAATTCAGAAGGGTCGAACGGCTGGACAAAAATTAACGGTGTTGAGTACTTTCTGGTTAATTCAAGAAATGATATTTGGGCCTTATGCCCCTCGGATCCTACTAAAACTTTTAGCGTTTCCAACAACCGCGGTGCCGACGGGGCAAATAAATACCGCTACTCTCGATTAGATAAGGACAGCACTTATACAACCATATCTGACAATCTGATAAAAAGCATAAACTTTGAAACCAAAAACGAAACTTATTACAACGTTTTCACTACCAATGGCACACCTGAGTTTACTGAATTAATTACGACCAACCACCGTTTTACATTTTTATCTAAAGCCAAGGAATCAAATCAAATCTTGTTCAGAAGAATGAATTTTACGGACTATCCTGAATTAGAAAGCGCCTCGATTGACTTTGCAACACCTAAAAAATTAACCACAGTTAATCCACAACAAGAGGAATATAATTGGGGCACCGTAGAGATGGTTGAATGGACTTCTTTTGAGGGCAGAGAACTAAGAGGATTGCTATATAAACCCGAAGATTTTGATTCAACAAAATCATACCCAATGATCGCCTACTTTTATGAAAACTACACCCAAACAATTCATACACATTACACCCCTAAACCAACAGCGTCCATTGTTTACCCAACAGAATATGTAAGTAATGGATACATTATATTTATTCCGGACATTGAATATACCGCTGGTCACCCAGCGCAATCTGCCTATGATTGTATCGTAAGCGGCACCGATTATTTAAGCCGAAAACACAGTTGGATTGACAGCACACGAATGGGACTGCAAGGTCAAAGTTGGGGCGGGTACCAAACCGCCCAATTGGTAACAATGACCAATAAATATAAAGCAGCCATGGCTGGCGCACCTGTGAGTAATATGTTCTCTGCTTATGGGGGGGTTCGCTGGGGCTCAGGATTAAGTCGAATGTTCCAATATGAGCGGACACAAAGCCGAATAGGCGCTACCATTTGGGAAAACCCTGAACTCTATATTGAAAACTCTCCGATTTTTGGTTTACCAAACGTGCAAACGCCTTTGTTAATTATGCATAATGATGGAGACGGTGCAGTACCATGGTATCAAGGAATTGAATTGTATATGGGGCTGCGCAGATTGAATCAACCCGTATGGTTATTGAACTATAATGGCGACCAACACAACCTTATGAAAACGGCTAACAGAAAAGATTTAAGCATCCGTATGAGACAGTTTTTTGACTATTATCTACTTGGTGCAGATATTCCTTCATGGATGGGCCAAGGAGTTCCGGCAACTGATAAGGGTATAAATTATGGTTTAGAGCTGAAAAAAGACTAGTGTTTTAGCGTCTACCAGCCGTATTTTTAATATCTTAGAGGTTACGAATGAAAATTTATAAATTCATATTAACATTCATCTTGTTTATTTCATTGGGCAGCTATGCTCAAAACACGGTAGGTGTGCCTAACATATTTACTCCAAATGGTGATGGACAAAATGATGTGTTTTCAATTCGCGCAGTGGGATATGACACCCTTTCTTGCACCATTTTAAATCGATACGGAGAAATAATTTACCGCTATTTCGGAATTAATGGAACATGGGACGGATATACTCATGCAGGTGTGAAAGTTACAGCCGGCACTTACTTTATAGTTGTAGAGTTAACGACCGAAGATGGTGAAGTTGGAAAGTATCAAGGCACGGTACAAGTGCAATACTAAAACTCATACTCTATTTCAAATTCAGGTTTTTCCTCCTGTTGCTTTTTGCGCACATCATCTAAATATTGAACCAAAAAAAAGATAATGGCAATACTCACTAATGCAACAAAAACTCGAATAATAAGCGCCCAAGGAAATTTACGGTGATGCCCTTTGAATTTCTTAAAGTCTACGGTTGTTTTCTCTTCTGATTCCGTTTCCATTTAAGGGAAAAATTGGTTTGATTTGTATCAAAAATACGCTTATTAACGCAAGAGCACTAAACCATAGTTGCAAAACTTAGTCAAATGTTAGCAAATTATTAATTTATCATTAATTTCACGTCAACGAAAAAAAAACAAATGAAATCACTTATTCTTTTTGCCACCGCTTGTTCAATTATATAAAATATGG
>Ga0213861_10001418_pt1 | contig 21142 bp, 37 predicted proteins | sample PICome_4_FD_160110 | JGI IMG/M metagenome (GOLD analysis project Ga0213861, IMG submission 160110) | Coastal seawater microbial communities near Pivers Island, North Carolina, United States - PICO131 | ecosystem: Environmental > Aquatic > Marine > Coastal | place: USA: North Carolina... | reverse complement strand
ATTTCTGAATGTTACACCAGTATTAAAGATTTCATCTGACATTCCTGGAACAGAAAAGACAGAGTTTGGAGATACACAGTTAATAGTAGCTCCACCTGATGGATCCGATCCGAAGTCTTTTACTTCTAATCCATATTGATTGATATACCCTTCGGCAAAATCAATAAATGCTTCATTACTAATACTTGCATATCCTGCAGGTAGAATGTTAGTAACTTTCTTTGCTCTTGGATCAACCAACAGTGTTACAGTTTGATCATTCTTAGATGATTTCATAGTTTTCATCATTTGAACTAATTGCTTTAGTCCATCAGATCCAAAACCTGATTCAAACCTTTTAGCAAATGCTGTAGGAATTCTTAGCCTACCCAATAACCTTTTGAATGCAAAAGGTGTTAATTCAATTTGTACTCCGTCAACCTCGATATGAGTATTGTCAATTACATTGAATTCAGATAGACTGATTTCTTTTCTCATTACTTCGTTCCTAACGGCTTCAGCTTTACGGGCTTGGAATGCGGTTGGCGATAATGTAGTTAATTCTTTCATAATTTGTACTTTTTTGTTTTTGTTATTTGTTTAATTAATATAGTATAAATATAATCAATTTTTACTGTTTCTGAACTATAATTATAAGTTATTTTTCTAAAGTTATTAACAATTTATTTATCCGTTGTTTCACTTTCTTCTTTGTCTTTATCTAATCCGAATAGTGCATCGAATTGTAAACCTGATTTTTTAATCTTTTCTTTTTCAGCTTTCTTTAATTCCTTTAGACCTTCAGCTTTTTTGAACCTTTCAGTATCATATGTTACATCCCCAGATGCAGCTAAATCAAAATACATTTGTTTTCCTACATGACCTCGACGGTTTTTAGAAAAAGTAACATACCTTTCTTCCTGATCCCTTTCATCCACGAACCTTATCTCCATCATACCTGTAGTCATATGCTTCAGTTTATTTGAACCAACAAATGTACCACCTTTGTTTACTTGTTGTATATTAAGGAAAGATGTAAACTTCTTAGCTTTGTTATCGCCTAGGTTATGTTTGTACATTAGATCCAATAAGTATTTCTCAGAACTGTTTCTGGTCATTCTACCTGATTCTCGGATTGTTTCTTGTAATTCAATAAAGGAGTCGGTTAGAACAATATCATATCCTTCTGATAAGATTTCTTCTAAAACTTGTTTCGGACATTCATGATCTTCTATTTCTTGTGGAAAGAATATATCCAATTCTCCGAACTTAGGATACCTTTTAACATAAAGGTAAAGATCCACCTGGTTCATCTCAGCTGAGATGAATAGTACTTTAGATCCAGTCTTTTTAGCATTTGCAATAATATCCAGTGTTACTGTAGATTTACCAACACCAGGATCTCCAACCACCATCCAGTTGGTTGCTTTTGGAACTCCGCCATCAATACTGAACAATCCGTCCAGTGGAGTATTTGTTTTGTGAGCTTCGAACAAACCCTTCTCATATTTTACATTTGAGATTTGAGTTAGCCTTGATTTGATTTTTTGTACTTTTGCCATAATTTCCGTTTTTAGGTTTAGTATTAATTAATTATTATAGTATAAATATAACACAATTTGTTGGGAATTGAACTATAAATTCTTGTTTTTTTCAAAAAAGTTATTAACAATTTTGAAACTCTACTGTTGAGTTAACCAACATTCCGTATGCTGGATCTGCCCATGTTTTTGAACCGATGTTTTTCCAATGTTCGTAATCAGCCATTGCAGGAAAGTTAGAGTGTATATCTCCTACTGTTAAACATTCTAGGATTTCTTTATCTATTAGGTAGAACTTACCACCTTTTATTGCAAGAGCAGTTAGATAAGTACCATATTCATTTTTAATTTGTACGGTATGTAATTTATTTGTCTTATAACCTGTAACAATATTGCATAACTTAGATTTTCCTGATGATACAGTAAAAAACCCAGCTTGGCATTTTGTAATAACTTGATAGTCATATTCCTTATCCCAACATAATCCGTGGTTATGAGCATGGAATTTGTATTGCTTACCTTTTACTTGTTGAGTAATTGAAAATCCGTTTCCTAATGCTGATCTGTGTTCTGTAATTGTTGCCATTTCCGTTTGTTTGTTTTAATTATTAATATAGTATAAATATAATCAATTCTAAACGATTCCGGCCATACTTTCGTAGTTATTTTAGAAAGTTATTAACAATTTTCTATTTTTAATGTACATTTTACCTATTGGAGCTTCATTAAGTTCTTTACCAAACAAATCATACATTTTACTGTCATTAAATCTGTTGATAATTAATTCATCTATGTTTGTTATACCTCCCATACTCAATAACACGTAAGTACTATCAGTGTAATCAAATATTAATGAATCACAATGACTACATACTATCATTTGATTCGGAGTATAAACATAAGCATCATAACAAAATTTAACTGTGTCAGTCATGTTTATTTGAGGAAATGTATATGGATTATTACCTTGTGGTGTATAACATGCTATTGAATTACATGCTGAAGCATTCCATTCTATAGAATCTACCATATTGGATATTCCATTTGCCTCCATATAAACCATCATAGGTAAACCTTGAAGTACAGTGTATGACAATGAGTCACATAAATTGTTTTGTGCTTGTGTTTGTAGTCCAAGCGAAACTAATAGTGCTAATAAAATCTTTTTCATTTTCTTTTTCATTTTTATTTAATATAAATTATTCCATTTTTAATATACATCTTACCTGATGGAACTTCAGATAGTTCTCTTCCTAACACATCATACATTTTAATATCTTGTTGATTAATGTTTGCAATTTCATTTACACTTGTCATTACAAAACATGGTGTATTTGTATTAGCAGAATCTGATTCACAATCATATTGAGTAGCATATGATCCTATACCAATTCCAACATCAGCACAACCAAACGGTGTGCATTCCCACGAAAGGCCACTGCTTGATCCAGTTTCAAAGTAAACATTAATCTCAGAAAAATTCTGTAAATTAACAGGATCACCTTCAAATATAACATTATTATTTTGATCGGTTACTAATACTGAACCTACACCTTGTGCACAACACATTCCATCACCATAAGAATCATATATTTTTAATTCAAAGCAACTTGGAAATATAGCTACGTATGCTGTCTCGTTATATTGAGTGTTATTTGAATATGGTCCACCAGAACCATATACATTTCCACTTTCATCAACAATTTCCCAAGTAGTTTCACTCCCATAACCATCAGTAAATATAGAAACATCAATTGTACCAGCAGTAATTCCTGTTATTACATCACCAGATAAGTTAAAGTGTTTAAATGTTAATGTGTTAGAATTATTGGTTGTATTTTGATCTACTTGCCCATTAGGATTACTAGCTAACCAAGTAACTGTATTGTTAGCTTGTGGCGTAAAAGCAACGTTATTAATTGTTACTGTTTCTTGTGCACCCGAAGCTAAATTACCAATCCAATTATATACAGCAGGAGTTCCACCATTAATATCATAAGTTAAATCTAATGAAGTTAATACTTGATTTCCATAATTTCTAAATGTAATTGAAATATCTGTTTCAGTAGCACAAATAACATCATTGGCTGTAGACATAGTTACATTTGCATCATATGAATTTGGAAAGATAGGAATTACTGCTGCTTCATATCCTGTTACAATTTCACCACCTCCATTATCTACTATGTAAGCTACTACTTTTAAATTTGTAGGATCTAAATCTGGAAAGTATCCGTTAGTTGATTGATTAGTTGATAAATTATTTGGCATTTGCCAAGTATGAGTATTTGGTACAAAAGTTCCAGCAGATGTAACATTGTATTCCAATCCGTTAGCACCATCCATTAAATGCCTAAACATATGTTGATGATTATATGTTGGATTCCAAGGCCCTGTTATTATTCCTCCTGGATTATATGTTAATGCACCTGTTTGTGGCCCAGGTACATTATTTTGAGTTACTGCAACGTGTAATGTATTTGCATTAGTGGCAGATAAAGTAAAATAAGTTTCTGTATTGACAGTTAATATTCCTGTTGACATATCATAACTTGCCTGTGCCGCAACATTTACATGTGAGGATTGAGATAAGACATCAGCGGCAGCAGCAGACCAGTCTCCCCTACTTAATGCAGTAGTTCCTGGACCGCCTTGTGGAGTTATTCCCGTAAAAGTAGATCGGTTAACAGTTCCAGCAGGATAACCGGCTAAACCTGAATTATTGGCAATAGCTGAACCAAATAAAGTATTAAAATCAGGATCATTAGGATTGTTTGGATCTGCATAACCACCTGTATGTATATTAATTAAAAATATATCAGTAGGATTTGCATTATGTAAGCCTTGTGCTATTAAATGACCATCAGGGCAAAACTGACAATAAATACCTGTAAATTCTTCAAGGACTACATTTCTATTTTCAGGTGTTGTACTTACAAAAGTTTGAGAAGTTGCGATGAAGCTCAGAAAGCCCATCATTAATGTTATAATAAATTTCATGTTGTTTTTAGTTTTTTAGTTAATACTTGGAGTTTTAACTTCTAAACTTACCAGTAAATTTGTTTTATATTAGGATATGTTGCAGAATATTATCCTTTTTGTATTTTATTTATCTCATTTAACTTATGAGAGGCAAAATATAGCTCATCTATAGCTTTAGAGATATGATCTTTAATCTCAGGTTGTATTTTAGCAACCGGGTGTTGTTGTAGAATTCCTTCCATAATTAAAGATACTGTTGATAGCCTATCTTGAAAGAATTCATATTGCTGAGAAGATAACTTTACTTTACTCATTTATTTACTCCAAATTTAGACTTGTACCAAACTCTTTCATGAATATAATAAAGTATCATTTTAGTAAATATCTCAACACCTCCAATACTTAAACCAAGTAAAGGGTCGCCGCTTATTACCCAAGCAACGACCATTGTATCTAAAGTTCCTATCAATCGCCACGTTACTGTTTTAAGTAAATGGCGATGCCTATTAATTAAAGGTTTAGAGTTTTCCATCAGCTTTCATCTTTTCTCGTATTGAAGTAGCTGAAATATCTCCTATATTTTGTGGTGGTATATGTTCAATGATATCATATCCTACACCTCTTCCATAATTAATAGATTCAATGTCAGGTATAATAGTTGGTAAAACCTTACCTTCTTGGATAAGTTCTTTTAATTCACCTTCTTTTACCATTTCTAAAATTTCCTCAGCGGTCCAAGGATTCTTTTCATCTGGTTTTACATCTCTGATTCCTAACCATACATTATAACCTTCTTTAAGTCTTTCATTAATTAACCAAAGGTGACCTTTATGTAGTGGCTGCCATCTCCCAGCAAAGAATGAATACTTTACTTCTGAGGATGAGCTTTCTTTATCTGCTTTTGCTTTAAATTCCATTATCTCTTATTAAGTTTATTGCTATAGCCCGTTCTCCGGGTTTATTTGGATCCATGTCATTAATAAGATATCTTGGCCCTCTTTCGATTCCCATCTCCAATCTATTCCACGGAATTTTATTTTCTTTTAATTCTTTTATTGTATGTGATCTTAACCATTCTGGTCTTGCTGTTGTTAAAATTATCATATGACCTTCTCTAGCTTTTTCTTCCAAAAACTTTAAAGTACTTAGTATTACTTCAGCTTTACTAGTTTCATATGTTTCAAATTTACGATACTTAAATATTGTACCATCAACATCTACAAAATATGTTTCTTTCTTTTCCATTAAATGCTTTTAAGTACTTTAGCAAATGATTCTTCTGGCATATCATCAGTTGTATCAATATCAACATATGATGTTGTTGGTGGTACATAAGCTATTGCTTTAAAATGATCTCTTTCTCTAGGATCTGTTGTATGAACATAAAACTCAATCATTTGATCTCCCATAAGCCTTTTAAAATCTTCTCTTTGGTCAACATAAGGAGCTACTAAGGATACAATTACATCATGCCCTTGATTATTTAAATAATGAGCAATCTTTTGAGCTGTACCTACATTAACAACTCTGCCGTTAATTGTATAATCTTTGTTTGTAAATAATTCTCTCATTTCATCACCATCAATGCGAAAGGCATTTGGTAATACTTCTTTTAACTTATTTGCTAAAACTGTTTTTCCGTGGGCAGGTTGTCCCGTGAACCAATATATCATTTTTATTTTTTATATGTATTTATTTTTAATTTGTTTAAAATTAATTACTTAGAGGTGCTTTGATTGTTGGATGGCTTTCATAACCATGTAATTCATAATCAAAATTGCCATTTAGTATATCTACTTTGCTTACTTCTAATTCAGGTAAACAATAAGGTTCTCTTGTTAGTTGTTCTTTTGCTTGATCTAAATGATTAAGGTATAAATGAGTATCCCCTAAGTTGCCTACCAATTGATCAGGTACCATGTTTACCTCATCTGCAATCAGTTTAAGCAAAAGAGCATAACTTGCAATATTGAATGGTAATCCTAAAAATACATCAACAGATCTTTGATTCCACATTAATGATATTTTTCTTTTAGGTACATCATCTTTATCTAAAAAGTCATGATCTAGGTTTTTTGCATAATGTATACTTTTACCTAACCTATCACAAAATTCTTGCTGTCTTTCTCCTAATGTTAATTCTGTTGTATAAATTTGAAAACCATAATGACAAGGTGGAAGTTTCATATAAATTAAATCAGAAGCATTCCAAGCATTAACCATTAGCCTTCTGCTATCAGGGTTTCTTCTTATCTCATCAATCAAATCTGAGATTTGATCTACACCATCATGACCTTCTCCCATTCTTTTATTCCCTCCAAAATCTCTCCACTGCTTTCCATATATGAATCCTAAGCCACCCCAAAGATTTGCAAAATTATCATCTTCTAAGATTTTTTGCTCAAATTCTTTTACATCATACTCAGGATCTTCCAAGTCCCAGTGGTGAGTTCTTTCATAAACACTGTAACAATCTCCAGTCCATATATGACAATCATTTTCTAAAAGCCATTTAATATTTGTATCACCTTTAAGCATCCATCTTAATTCAGTGATCATTGACTTATAAGCAACTTTCTTTGTAGTTAACAAAGGAAAGCCTTGTGTCATGTCATGTCTTAATGTATATCCGAATATTGATTTTGTACCTGTTCCAGTTCTATCTTTCTTTTCTTTTCCATAAGTTAAGATCGTCTGTAGTAGATCTTTATACTGTTCATCGATTGTATAATCTTTTTCTATCATTGTATGTATGCTGTTAAGTATTGTGAAATAAAGTAAGCTGCCTTATATCCTACATATCCACCAAAGGCTGTAGGTATAGGAAATAAAATAAATTTTGCTAATGATGTTACATATTTTGGTCGGTTAATAACTTTACTAATATAAAAATAATGTATTAGATACCCAGAGAGTACTGCTATATCAATTCTCAAAGCGATAAACGGAACTATGATAGCTCCACTTAAACCAAAAAAGAAATTTTCTATAATTGCATTTCTTACTTCTTTCGGATCTGCTTCTTTAAGTTCCCTTCTAATCTTTTTTGTTGGCATTATTAAATTTATTACAATTCATTCTAACATCACTAGGCATCCAACCTCTTTTTAATCCTTCTTTAACATCTGGTCTTGTTTTTACTGCTAAGTCATAAATTGTTTTTGGTTCTGTTCCAACATTATATAAGCCTGTTGCATTTTTGTTTATTAAACTTATAATCCCCTCAGCAATTACATTAACATAATCAAAATTACCTTGAATATCTGTATATGCAGTATCAAACATGAAAGGTGTAGGTTTATGACCACATCTAATAATTAAATAATCTCTTCCTTTAAGTTCAATATAACCATCAGCTAAAAGTTTTGTATAACCATACCAATGTTCACCGTGAACTGGTACATCCGTTTCAGAAGCTGCACAATTACTATTTGCATAAACATAATCAGTGGATATATGAACAAGCTTCTTATTATTTTCACTACACCAATCGGTTAATCGACTAACTGCTTTATAATTAATATCCCAGTGTCTTTCTTTATCTTTATCATAAGTATTTGTATATGCAATACAATTTAATATTACATCATAATTCTTAAGATACTTATAAACTGAAGTAATATCATAAAAATCAAAAGTATGGGTTTTTCTACTTATATGATCCCACCCTGTTTGTTTTTTAATTTCGCTGCCTAGCAGCCCATCACCTAGAATTAATATTTTCATTCTTCTTCGTCAGTTTGTGGTCTTTCATCTAATGGCCAAATATCCTCTTCTTTTAAATCAAAATCATCTGGCATTAAAGGTGCTGTCCATATTTCATATGCTATCCAACACCAACTTAATATAAAAAATGCACCTAATACTATTAAACCTTTACCCATTTATTCACTTACTTATTTTTCCTGTTACAAAATTCCATAATAAACTTATTATGTTGTTCGCTTTATATTTATTTCCTTTATGATTTAATAGGAAATTTTTCATTTCTGTTTTTCTTTTCATCTTTATTTTTTTAATTTTAATAATTCTGCACATTCTTCATAAGCCTCCATTTCTTCAAAGTGTGCAATCATTGAATCTATTTGATCGTTATCCGCTTCTTCGCCTGGAGGAATAAAGAAAACGGGTGTTACTGATATATCATTAGGATCTTCTATTTCTTCTTTTCTAATATCTAAATATTCTACTAATTCTTCCATAGTAGTGTAACCCGTTAGTACTTGATAAGAATTCCATATTGCTTGGTCTATCCAATTGTCCATTATTTTAATTTTTTGACTTCTTCTTTTAAAAAGTCGGTTAAAGTTTTATATTCATCTATAAAACCATATTGATTTAATTTATTAGAATTTAATGCATATCGTTTATCATGACCTAACCTATCTTTTACATATTTAAATTTTACAGGTTTTTTCATAATGATTCCAATCATCCCAACAATATCTAAATTAGTATAAGTTTCACCTGTCCCTATATTAAATATTTCATTTTTTAAATCAGATAACATTAAATTATATAATTGTTGTACGTTATCTTTAACATCAATCCATTCTCTAACATTTTTACCATCACCATAAACTGGTACTTCTTTACCTTCTTTAATTGATCTAATTATAGTTGGTAAAAACTTTTCTTTATGCTGATGTGAACCATAATTATTGCAAGTTCTGGTAATGATATAAGGTAATCCAAAAGTTCTGTTAGCAGCTAATACTAATAAATCTGATGCAGCCTTTGTTGCAGAGTAATATGAAGAACCTTCTAATGAATCATTTTCATCTGCCTTTTTCTTAATACCAAAAATTGAATTATATTTGGGGTCATCCATATCCCCATAAACCTCATCAGTTGAAATATGAATAAATTTCTTTAAGTTTTTGTTTTGCTTTGCGCATTCTAAAAGATTAAAAGTTCCTTCAACATTTGTTCTAGTAAAAGGTTTGCCATTTTTTATAGAATTATCTACATGGCTTTCGGCTGCAAAGTGAACTAAATAATCATACTCTCCTAATTCTTCAGCCGTTACATCACAAATGTCTTTATGAAGAAAATTTACATTAGGTGCAGTAACATTGCTTTTATCTGCTGCATAAGTTAATTTGTCTACAATTAATATTTGAGTATGCAAAGGCCAAGGATGTTTTGATCTAATATAGTTTACAAAAGCTGAACCAATAAACCCATATCCTCCTGTAACTATTATTCTCATTCTTCCTCGTTTAAAACATCAGGATTTTGTTTCATAGTCATCCTTGTTATCATGTTCTTTAATTTAGTTGTTGACCAGCCATGACTTCTTGTTGTATAAACTACCTCGATAGGTAAATGATCTCCAGTGAATCTTTTTCCAATATAATCATCACCTAAGATTCTCATATCAGGTTTAAAAAATTCAATAAGATGTAATAAATCATCTTCACTTTCATAAGTAACAACTTCATCAACATGTTCTAATGCCATGAGAGTTTTATATCTTTCATGTAATGGTATTACTGGTTTATATTTAGTATTTCTTGTAGATGAAGGATCAGCGTGTAAAAATACTATAAAATAATCGCAATGTTTTTTTGCTGCCTCAAATGTATAAATGTAACCAGGATGAATTAAATCAAAATTACCTGCAGTAAATCCTATTTTTCCTTTTGTTTGGTCCATAATAAAAACTAATTTATTATTATATGTAAGAAATGAAATTTGTTTTATACATAATTTTAGTAAATTACAGACTGTAGCAGTCTTAAAACAATCTATAAAGATGATAGAGAGGGGCTAGCATCATCTAATAGATTATGTATATGTATATATGTAATTAATTATCTCCTTTCTAGATGAGAGTTTATTGAACGCCTAATGTAAATACAATAATCATAATTGTTACATATAAGATGATAGAGATGTCAAATTTATTTTTAGTTTCCATATAATATTTATAGAGAAAACTAACGATTGTTTCTTATTTCAATATTAATTAAATGTTAAATAATTGTTAACAAGTAAGACAAAAAAAGCTGGTTTAAACCAGCCTTTATATTATCTGTCAGGATACCAATCATCATATTTATCATGATAATATTCGTTAGGCCGCTTTAGCCAATTCTTTATCCAAAGTTTTAATTTCTTTAGCATCTTTCTTTTGAATCTTTTTTAGAATTCTTTCCATTTCATCATCAGCTAACTTAATAGTTACCTCAGTGGCTTTCATTCTTATTTCAAGTTTTACTTTATTTACATACTTTACTAAAGTTTGATTTTCCCCAGCAATACTCTCCATTTGATCTAGTATAATTGATTCTTTATTTTCTAAAGCTTTTAGTTTTTTCTCCTCGGCGGTTTTTGCATTATCCACACTAGGGTTAGCTGTATAATTTGAATCTTTAGACTTAAGGTCGGATTCAAATTTATCAATATCACTTTCTTCTATTTCCAATTTTTGGATTTGAACTTTTACTTTAAATAATTGATCACCTAATTTTTTTAGTTTTCTTTTCTGTAAAGGATTCATAAAAATACCTTTAATGAATGAAAAGATTCCTTCATTTAAAATATCATTAAGATCTTCATAACTTACACTTCCTTCTAAAAGATCATATGATTCTTGAACCAATTCTTGGTTATTAAAATTATTAAATGTTGGTATCTTACTCATAATTTAATCTAATGTAAATACTGATTTATCCCAAGTGTTAACGGCAATCCATCCTTGATCTGGTACAGTAAAAATGTACAGAGCAGGATATCTTACTGGTCCTAGTGGGCTTCTAACAACCACTTCCGTCCATTCACCAGCATATTTTGAGCTATCTAATAAAGTTTCAGCTTCTTCTAATGTCATTAACAATGGAAGATTAATTACTTGGCATTCCATCCAAGGTGAGGATTCTTTAATTACTTTTGTTTCTCCTTTATCAGTTACATCTACCACCAATGATGGCCATAAATCACTACCTCTATAAATTGCTCTAATACCTTTTACACCAGGTAATGCTTCAGCTTCATAAAAAGAAGCAGCCCTAACTTCAGCTTGTGCAGCTTCTTGTGAAAGGTTTACCATATCTGTAAAAGATAATTTAGTTGAACTACATCCTAGCATTAAGAATGTTGTTAATATTATTAATAAGTTTCTCATTTTAAGTCTGTTAATTTATTTCCTTGCCTTTTAATGATTAAATCATCTTTCTTTAACATGACAGCCAAGGCTCTGCCAAAATCTTTTTTAGCTACAGGAGTAGAATGTAAATAACTCCATTCCTTTGCTTCTTTAGTTGACCACTCCATCCATATCTTTCTTAATGCTATGAATAATGTAGTACCATCATTAATTTTAGAAAGTTCTTTTTTGATTTTGCTTCTGTTCTTATATGCCCATTTTTTAAAATCTAAATAAGCAAACTCATTAGGAGTATCTTGGAACATTGGTCTTGCTTCGTTAAGTGGTTTAATGTATTTCATAGTAATGTATCTATTAATATGCATAAGATAATAGCAAAAATTAAATATGGTACCATTAACTTAACTTTTGGTATAATGCCGGGTATTCCTTTTCAAAATCCTCACCATAAGTATCTTGCCATATTCTAGCAATTTCTCTTTTATCTTTAATCTTTCTTTGTTTAATAATTTTAGCAACTGCTGGATATTGAGAACTAAAATTTTCACCATAAGCCTTTTTCCACATTGCTTCTATGTCTTCTTCTAAATGGTGTTCATGTTTATGTTTACCATCCGAATCTTTAGTGCCATCCTGTGCAGATGATAATTCAAATAATACCATATCTCTTTCAAATCCACTAGGTAGATCTTCCCATTTATCTTCAATATATTTTTCAGCATCATCAGGATCTTTTACAACAGATAGTAAGGCGTCAAACCTTTTATCATCATTCATTCTTTTCCACATCTGTTTTGTGACCTTTTTTGCTCTTGCTTCATTAACTGATTCAACAAATAAAGTTTGTCCTGTTTTAGACTCTACTGAAATAGTAGCTTTAGGATAAGCACCTTGCATCATATTGAATGCAGCAGGAACTAACTGAGGGGTTGCAACTTCTTCTTGTGCAATTACTTTACCTAACATAGTAGCAACTAAAGTTACAGGATAACTTCCTTTCTTTGCTGCTTTATGAATAATAGATAACTTAGCTTCAGTAATTTCTGTATTAAATGATTCTAAAACTTTACTATTCTTTTCAATAGCAGCTAAGATATCTGGCATTTGTCTAATTGATATACCACTAAATGTAGGCTTATTAAAATATTTTGGACCTTGTGATGATCTACTTGCATATTTGTTCTTTAGAGAAAAATGATCGGCAAATACTCCACCTGGTAAATTGTAAATTATAGTTCCTTTAGGAAGAGTTACATTTGTAAAATCTCCAATCTGAGCGCCTTTAACATCTTTCTTTAATTCATATTTTCTATCTTCTAAAGATTCTATTCTTCTACCGCTTGTACCAGAGATCATATCAGATCTTAGTTCATTAACTCCTTCATTAACATTGAACACAATAAAAGATTCACCTGCCGAGTTAGGATCTTCTAATTCTTTATACTTAATTCTTGATTTATCTAAAAGCTTTTTAGTTTCAGGCCATGAATTAACATAAGAGTAAAGAATAATCATATCATCATCTTCTGGATTAACTCCTGCCTTTTTCCATATCTTTTTAGTTGCATCATCAGCATCAGAAAGATAATCAATTTGAGCATCCATTTTATAAAGATCACTTATAACCTTTTTCCCTTTAGCTTCATACATCATATCTGGATGAAAAGGTTTTTTCTTTTTCTTTTTCTTTCCATCATTAACTTCTCTAATCATTCCGCCATGATCAAACTGAGATTTGTTAACTGTAAAAGTTTTACCGTCTTCTCCTTTAAGTTTAAGAACATATCCATTATTATCTAAAACTTCCACTTGACCACCCATGTATAAAATCTTAGAACCTTTTTTGATTTTCTTAAAATCCTTAAGGTCTATTTTTTTCATATAGTCCTTAGTGAACTTTTCAAATAATTTGATATATTTCATTACTTCATATTTTTTATTTCATCCTTAATATCATTATGAAATTGTTTCATAAAGTCTTTACCTTCTTGTGAATTAACACCATCATCAGTTATCCAATCAATTGCATTACCTAAACCTGAAAAAGGAGTATGATAATTTACATCAGTTGCAGAATCATGTAACTTCTGAAGAGTTTTTAACGGAGTTTTGTGATTCACCTTTAAAGCATATTTCATCATTCCATCATAATCAAAATCATTTGACCACATATCACCTGGTTTAAATTTCTTTGCTTCATTAAGATCAGCTGATTCTTCGATTTTTATTTTTCTAGGATCAATATTCATTGCAGCCATTTCCATAGAACCTTTACCATCTTCATAATCAACTTCTGCCATAGATCCACCTAATGTAAATCCTAATACTTTAAATCTTCCAGGAAACCTTATATTTTCACCATATACAGTCTTTCCTTGCTTTACTGCTTTCATCATCTTTTTAACATCCGAACTCACGCCTTCGTTAATTGATTCATTTACATCTAAACTTTTAATATATTTCATTTTCTTTGTTTTGTTTTTGTTTTAATATTCTTAATTCTTTCTTGTGGTAAGGTAGAATAATCATCCCAGTAACAAAAAATAAACTGGGATGATATTTTCTCCCTTGTGGTTATTTCTTTAGCCATCCTCTGAAGAGATCCCAGTTTCTAGTTAAGAATACACCGAATGCAATTCCAGCATATATCTTGTAACCAAACACCCAAAGACCTGCACCCAGACCTAATGATAATAAAGCAGAGAAACCTTTTGAGTCAATCCAACTTACTACTTTTCCAAATAATTCTTTTGCTTTTTCCATTACTTAATTTATTTATTTTTACTTATTAATACAATATAGTAGTTTCACCTAATGTAACATCGGATCCAGCTTCTATAATTTGTTTAAAATTAAATGGAAATATTTGACCTGTTACGAAACCTCCTATAATAACATTTACATCATCCATTCCTACAAACTCAATTGTTTTAGGAGTTGTAATACTTCCTTCTGCACATCTTACTGCTCTAGGATATCTATTATTAGGTGCAGTAACAATTGTACTCGCAGTTGATAATGTTGCAACAGTTACAGTTCCTGTTCCTGCTTCTGGTGATCCTTCTTCTGCTAATGTAATAGTATCAGCTCCTGCATAACCTATTCCATCATTTAATATTTCTACCTGACCTAATCCACCTGTCACATTATCTTCTGTTACTAAAAATTGTAAATCTCCTTGGAAAACAATACCTCCACCAAATGAACCATTTAGTTCTAATGTAGCTTTATCGATTGTTACTACATCACCTACTTTATAAAGGGTTCCTCCACCGAGTCCACCTAAATTACCAACAACAATTTTAGTAACTACACCATAATTAACTGTTACTATAAAAGTTCCTGCTGTTCCTGTAGCACTTACTCCAGGCATTGCAGCTAGAGATACCCCAGAGAAAGGTTCTCCTGTTGCTGTTGTTCTTGCATAAGTATATTGACTAGCAGCTATATTAAGATTTTCTAATAAAGTATTTTGATAATTATTAAATCCAGCTGTAGGCTGTAGCTCAGATCCAATAGTAAGTATTCCAGCAGCTTCTACAGCTGTAGTACTGGCAGTAAAACCAGAACCATTACCTGATGTTGCAGTTTGAACTAAATTAATTTTTTCTCCTAGTTTATAACCTGTACCAGGAACTATGGTACTAATTGTTGCTACTCGGCCTTGTGCGGCCTCTCTTCCTATTCTTTGTGTGTTAGGCGCAAAATCTGTTTGGATTCCTAAATCTGTTCCCCAGGTCCAATCGTTAGCCCCTGCTCCTCCAGTTTTTGCATTGCCGTATGGATAAATCATAATTTAAATATTGTTTTTCTTTATTTATTCAACTAAGCTGAGTTCTTTTTGAACTTGCGTTGAATGTTTACAAGTTCCTCTGAATTTGCCGGCAGGGCAATTACATGAGAACTGTCCGTTTCTATTTGTTACAGTATATTTATCGCCTCTTGATCCAGTAATTTGATATTCTTCTTTTTTGATATTTGCATAAGGATTAGTAACCTCTACATCATCAAATGATATATGATCATCAACTGGGATCCATCCTGGAAATAAGTATTTTTGTCCACCTATTGTTGAGAATGCAATTCCCATATGAGATTCTACTTTAATTTTCTTTTTCATATCTTATTAATATCTAATTCTCTAATATTCATTGATGCAAACGGTGTACAGTGTACTTTCTCTACTTCACATCGTTGTGCAGGGTATTTTACCTGTTCTCTTTTAGCAATCATCTTAGCTTTAGATACAGCATGCTTATCATTTTCAGCATCTATATAAATTGTCATTGTTACAGTATATCTCATTCTTATTTTTTAGTTGTTGGCATTAACCACATTCCATCTTTTAATATAACTTCCATTAATCCAGGTATAGTTCTTAAAAGGTTTAAACTCTTAAGAGTATCATGTTTAAACATTTTAGTAACTTCTTCTCTGATTCTTTCTTGAGAAACTACATCTTCTAATTTTCTTAACAACCCTGGCTCTTGCATACATTCCCATAATTCATCATCAAATGTAAAACCTTTAGTTATGGAAAATCTTAAACCTCTTATCATTCTTAAAGGATCATCCATTAAAGTTTTCATTGGAGGTAATGGGGTTCTAAGGATTCTATTATTTAAATCTATAACACCATTAAACATATCTATGATTTTACCATTCTCATCTTTACATAAAGCGTTAAGAGTAAAATCTCTTCTCATTAAGTCATCCTCCAAAGTACCTAATTCTAATATAGGTTTTCTAGTTCCAGGTATAACTCCTACTTCTTTCCTAGACATAACAAAGTCAGCAACTAAACCTTCATGCTCATGGCCTTTAGGAAACATTGCTCTTACGGTAAAACAATCTTTAGTTTTTAAGAATATTTTGAATCCTTCAGATTCAAGGATAGATAACATTTTGTTCCAGCCTTCTTCTACTGTCATATTAGTATTATCTAATACAAAAGTAAAGTCAATGTCTTTTGTATGAACTCCTAAGATTTCGTCCCTTACACAACCACCGACTTCAAATATTTTATGTTCCATTTTTCCGTTTTTTATTTATATTATAAATATAATACATTTTCACGGGATTTGAACTATAGATTCTTGTTTTTTTCAAAAAGTTATTAACAATTCTGAAACTCCACTTGGACTCCACCTTTCGGTTTGTAGGCGTGAGATTTGACGCCTCGTTGTTCGGTTTTACCTATCCAAGAGCTGGGGAGTAGGGGAATCGAACCCCTGATTACATATCTCCGATTTACTCATCGTTGCTAGCATTAACTTCCAACCGTTAAGAAATATGTAGCATTACCACTTTGCTAACTTCCCATATTTAATTATACTGATAAACCTAATCTTTTTCTTTCAGCAATTTTTTCTTCTAAACTAATACATAGTTCTTTAAACTTATCATCGGATTCAAAAGGTTTAACTGATTCTGCTTTTAACAAATCACCTTTAAGATTTTTAATCATTAAGCTTTCACCTGATAGCTCTACTATAAAATTACCTACTGTCTTTTTCATATTATGCGTTTATTAGTTGTTTACTATTTTTCCATGTTTTAATTAATTGTACTGCATGGATTTCAGTACAGCCAAGTTTACTTGCTACAAACTCAGAAAATTCTATATTAAAGTTTTTATGACTTTTAATATATTGTTTGAAATAAAATTGTATTTTGTTATTCATATAGTATAAATATAAACTAATTTATTGGGAACTGAACTATAAATTCTTGTTTTTTAATAACCCATTATAGCAGCAAAGACTAAAAGAAGAATACCACCACCTCCTAAAACTTTCCAATACCATTTTTCAACATAATCATTTTCATAAACAATTAAATGAAATACAAAGCTCAATATTATAATAAAGAGCAATGCGAATACTTGCATTATACTTCCCATTAGTTATAATTGATTTTACATTTAATAGGCTCTGCTCCATTTAGGACATCAATTAAAATTTCTTTTAATTCTTCAAAGGTTGGTTTATCTTTAAATTGCATTTGGAATGTTTCACTACCCGCAGTAAACTCCATTCTTCCTGTTGTGGTTGACTTACTAGCTCTACCTAGCCAAGGATTTCTTGCTGGTCTAAATGTAGTAATTCCGTACCACTGTCCTCCGGTTACTTGTACTAATATACCTTCAACAGAGGTGGTACTTTTAATTGGTTTTTCTTTAACAATTTTAATCATTTTTTTATTATTGGTTAAACTTCTAGTACTAATTGATTGTCTATATGTACATCAAAAGGTAAATAAGATTCTAATAATTTATTACCATCATCTTTGTATTTCAATACAGCAACTTCTTTAGCTTTAGCTTCTACTTCTATATCTACAGCATGGCCATAGTCATTAATTTTTTCATATACAAAATCAGCATGTGCTTGTGCTTTACAGCCTGGATCTTCGAATGTTCTTCGACATGATGAATAATGAAACAAAGGTTTTACATTATGATGATGCCATGTAGTCATTGCCAATTCAAATGCTTCTTGTTCTGATAAATCACCTGGCTGAAATCTATGATGATGAAAATCAAATGTAATAGGTACTTGTACTTCTGAGAAGATACCATCATATAGATCTTTTACAGAATACATACTTGCTTTATCATCGTTCTCTACAACCAATCTGGCTTGAGCTGATTTTGAAAGTCTTTTGTAATTATCCGACCATCTTTGTAAAGTAGCCTTCTTATCTCCGTAAACACCGTTGCAGTGAATATTAATAGGATAATAATTAGATTGCTCTAATCCCATAATATCCATAATTTCTGCTGTTTGGTTAAGTTCTTTAATTGTTTTTGTTACAAGTACAGGATTAGGGGATCCTAATACATTGAAAGGTCCTGGGTGAAAACTGAGTCGTTGTCCGTATTTTTTAGAAAGATTACCAGCACCTTTAAGTAATGTAGATATTTTTTGGTAGTCAGGTAAATCTTTAAGTTCATACTCTGACATCCAAGGAAACATGTTTGATGACATGCGATAAACTTTAAATCCATTCTTTTCATTCCATTTAATAATCTCAACAAGATCTCGGATATTTTGTAACGCGAGATTGCTTACGTGTGATAATCCGCCAGATTCAAATGTTGCTTTTCTGCATGTTCGATTAACAGTAATAGGTATCTGTCGTAAATTTAGATTGATACAGCAATAACCTAGTTGAGTGTTTGGATTCATATGTTTGTATTTAATTTAAATATAACAAAAAATATAAACATCTGAAAGTAATTTCTTATTTAATATTTTTACCATTTTGTTTCCAGTCTATCCAAAAACCTATACCTACCATTAAATGACAAAATAATGATATCCCATATTCATATAAATCATGATAATTTACAAAATGTAAATGTACATGCCCTATAACCCAAAACGGTATAGCCATTTGCTGACTGTACCAAATTAAGAAAAACTTAATAAATTTTCTAAAAGAACCTATTGGTTGTTTTTTATTTTTTAATCTTTCAACTAACCACTCATAATCAGGATGCTTCCTAGTAGCCAACAGCCTAAATGATATTTCATCTGCTAATTTTTTTATAGATCCCATACTGATTTTCTTTTTTGTTTTGCAAGCCTTAGTCTAATAAAGAAAAATAATTTTTTAATTATCTTCATTACTTCTTAGCTTTATTATTTTTTCTTCTATTTTAGAAGCTTCATATGTAAATGTGTCACTTAATGTTCGATTAGTTTTTGAAGCAACAAATGCTTTACTTAAAAGATCTTTATGTTGATCTTCTAATTTATCTAATTCCGTTTTTCCTATAAAAATATTTTTTAAAAAATTTATCATATTATTTATTTTCTGTTTTCCATTCTTCACCAAAGTACCCTATACTTGCCCTATGTTCATCTGATGGGTCATATTTACGAGTAACATAATATGCCAAAATAGTACCTGGTTCTAAAGCCTTATATCCATGATATATTCCTGGTGGGATTTCTAATACTTGAGGATTCTTATCAGATAGGTATTTAAATTCACACCCATCTTCTTCTGTTGCCCATCCTACTTTAATACTTCCTTTAAGACAAATCCAATAATCAGTTTGCTTCTCGTGTTTATGCCAAGCCACAATATGATCGGTTGAATTTATGTAAGATACATTAATTTGTCCTTGGCCTGCAATAGGAAATACATCTAATAATCTTTGTGCCCTGTCGTCTTCATGGTAATTCATATAGTATATTTATTTAGCTCCAATTATTTCATCAATTATTCCATACTTCAGAGCTTCTTCAGAATTCATCCAAAAATCTCTAGTTGCATCTTTTGCTACTTTTTCTGGTTTTTTACCACAGTATTTTCCTAACAGAACAAAAAGTTCTTTATTAACTTTTTTCCATTCAGTCCAATCTATTTCAGCATCTTGTATGTTTCCACTAAAACCACCTGATGATTGATGCAACATTGTGGTTGAATGTTTTAGTGAACTTCTTTTTCCTTTTGTTCCTGCACCTAGTAAAACAGATCCCATAGATGCAGCCATTCCAGTATTAACTGTTCTTATATCTGATTTAATATAATCCATAACATCTACCATAGAGAGTCCTGATTTAACAGAACCTCCTGGAGAATCAATATGCATTGTGATATCTTTTTTCTCTACACTATCTAAGAACATTAATTGAGCCTGAACAATTGTTGACATTCCATCATTAACTGGCCCTGCAACCCAAAGTAATCTATCCATCATTAACCTTGAAAATATATCAATCTGAGTTGCTCTCATTTCTCTCTCCTCTAAAATATAAGGAGTCATTGAGTTTTCAATTTGCTTTTCATAATAATTTAGTTTAGATGAACTAACATTATGATCACTCATTGCATATTTTTGAAATTCTTTTCCGTAATTCATTTGCTTTTAAAGTATTTAATTATTATATGTGCTGATTTGTAATTTGTAGCTAAAGGTATTCTATGAACATCGCATAATCTCATTAACATTGCAATATCAACATCATGAGGATGTTTATCTAGTGGATCTCTAAAAAATATAACTGCATCCATTTCACCACGAGTAACCATTGCACCAATCTCTGCATCACCACCTAAAGGTCCGCTGCTTAAACACTCAACCTTTAAGCCAGCATTTTCAATCATACCTCCTGTTGTTCCTGTTGCTACTAACTCTACATCTTTTCTTTTAAAAAAATCTAATCTTTTCATAACGAAAGCAACCATATCTGCTTTCTTTCCATCGTGTGCTATTAAAGCTATTCTCATATATTTGTTATGTCAATTATTAATTCACCTTTGGTACTTTTAATATTAATTGTACCGCCTTCTTTTAATTCTCCTTTGAGAATAAATTCAGATATTTTGTTTTCAATCATTCTTTCAATTGTTCTACGTAAAGGCCTTGCTCCATATTTAGGATCATATCCTTGATTAAGAATTATTGTTTTAGCACCTTTAGATATTTTAAAAATATAATTTCCTACTTCTTCTAAATTAATTGCAAGTTCTTTACATTCTTTAGTTAAAATATCCATTACATTATCTTCTGTTA
>Ga0213861_10001415_pt1 | contig 21180 bp, 26 predicted proteins | sample PICome_4_FD_160110 | JGI IMG/M metagenome (GOLD analysis project Ga0213861, IMG submission 160110) | Coastal seawater microbial communities near Pivers Island, North Carolina, United States - PICO131 | ecosystem: Environmental > Aquatic > Marine > Coastal | place: USA: North Carolina... | reverse complement strand
AAAAAAAAGACAAAAAGTGAGCTCCATACCCAAAATTAGCCCAAAAAATGGCGATTTTGGGATAATTTTAAAGGGAAACACATCGCCCCTATACTTTCGCAAAGGACTAAAAACATAGGGTTGAAACTTCACCCCTATATATTTTGTTCGATCATTTGAAACCTAGGGTTGAAACGTCACCCCTATAGTTTTAGATTTTGTCTTCACAAAAGAAAAATTTCGATGTGTATGAATATGTGTATGAATATGAGTTATGAAACTTTCGCAAAAGTTCAACAATTTCTTTCTCGAGTTTTTTATATGTACTATATATATACAATAACATGACATTAAGCAAACGTGAAAAACTTGGAATGTTTGCATTGGCATTGGTAGTAATAGGATTAGTTCTGTTTTTTACAGTCGGTCGGTCAAAAGAAAATTACAGCTCAAGTAATAAGAGAACATTTGGAACAACATATTGGGCTGATCAGGCTTACCAACTCGATTTAAAGAAACTGAGTTCTCAGGAAGCATATGATAAAGTTATGAAACTTCCTGAAAGAAGAAGAAAACTTCAATATTTGAAATTAAAAGCAAACTCCTTAATATTTAAAATTAAAAATACCAGAAATATAATCACCCTTAAAATGTTGAATAAAGAGCTAGAAAAAACGAAAGGAGCTATCAAAGAAGAAAAACGAAAATTGAAGGGCCCATTTATGCCGAAAATACCAATAATAGGGGGTCCCGGTATATATAAGCGCTAATATTCAAACTGTTATTCCTCGCCAATTATCTAGCAGTTTTTCATCAAGGAACTCGAAGAATTCCGCGTAATTATTGTTACGAATCACGAAATCAAAATAAATCTCAGGCAATTTGGCAACCTGATTTTCAGTGTACGATGTTTCGATTGCATTCATATGGTCTTCCCAATCGATCGGATAGAGTCTTTTCACACGATCTTCAATCATATCTTTATCATTCCTTAAATTGATGACAAGATCAAATGTACCGCTAAGCTTGAAATATTCATTCATCATGCGAAGGTCATCGACAACGACAAAGTCATTCTTGCGAATCTGTTTCATTAAAGCATTCACCCATACATCTTCATCAATGTCTCGCATCTTGGTGGCAAGATTGATGAGTAAGTTTCGGTCCTTTACGGTCATTCCAAACAATTCATTCGCGAGTTCCTTGACTCTGCCAGCAAATGAAAGCCTTTTCCAAGTATGTTTCGAATATCTTTCAACAATTTCATTCGCAAGCGTCGATTTTCCGGAGCAAATATTCCCGGCAATCGCAATTTTCATTTTGATTCTCTTGCATTCTTATGACAATTTACTTTTATATGTCTAATCTTGAGTGCAAACAATGCTGGATTTACGCGTGTAAACTCGCTTGATACCGTAATCTTCCTTTAGTTTCTTATAAATCATTTGTTTTGTTGGCTCTACAATCTTTTTGTTTTCGAACGCGATCGCAAATTCGTCATTTCGACTATAAACTCTGAAACGGTAATAAGTCATTCTTGTTCTCCCAATGTAGCTTTATGTTTATATGTTGAAAAAATATATATAGTAAATATAATATAGAATATCGTAATGAATATGAATAGAGTAATGATATTGAAAATTTTACTCATCTTTCTCGGTGTGATCATAGTTTTCTCCTTGATACGAACTGTCGTGTCTCAGAATTACGACTACACATTGAATGACGTCGACAACAACCAACTGCTAAGTGAAGAAATAAACGAAAGCGGTGTTCAAACATCCTTAAATGAGCAGGGAACCCTGTCGGACCAGTTTAGGTCCATTGATAAGAATGCGGATGGAATTCTACAGCGTTCTGAAATAATTTCTTACAGAGATGGTGCGAGTCTCGAAGAAGTAAACGCACTGTATGATGGGTATGATTATTCTGATGGAAATTTGATGAATGAAGATGAATTCATTAGAGAAAACGGAAATTTGGATAATTGGAATGTAATTCCTTCAAAACACTGTAAAAAAAAGAAAAATGAGAAAGAGTGCAAGAGAATGCAGAACAGTTGAGCGATTGAGGTTTTTCAATGATTTATCTTTTATTTACATATAATCACTATATTTATCGACATTTATAGTCGGCTTATTCGTTTTTGTTTTGAATGCACTTGGATCCCACATTTCCTCATTTTCGTCATCGGCTGCTGGCGGCTTGTAATTCCTATTCGAATAATCCCAACTAGCTTGGGAGCACAAACGAAACGGTGGATGTGGATCTGCTTTATACCAAAATATGCATTCTTCAATTTTGTTTGATTTCGAAGTGTTGTCGATGACCAAACATTCGTAATTAGATGTACACTGATCCATCACAGTGCAAAACGCATCGAAACTTGGAAACATTCCTGCATATGAATCATACAATCGTTTTCTATTTTGGATTATGTTTTCTCGAAGAATGAACACATAGTCTATATTTGTGCGTAAGTTTGGAGGAAGACCGAGTGCATATTGCATTGCTAAAATGAAGAAAATCTTATAGTGACGGCCGTTCATAAAAAGTGATCGAACAAACTTTGATTTGAAAATAGAAGAGTCGTACATACAATCATCCATAATGACAAATGTATTCGGGTTAATTCGTTCGTTTCCGGCTGTCTTTTTCTTTCTAATCAACTTTTCCTGTCGCATCAAAACTTTTTGAACAATATCATCACGATATTCTCCATGTATAAAGATGGGCGGTACCATTTCGGAATAAAAGCCATTTGCAGCTTCTGTTGCTGATATCACCGTGCCTACGGGAATATCGGTGTGATAACTCAGCAAATCACGCGTCAAAAACGATTTACCAGTATTTCTTTTGCCAATCATTACAACAACTGAATCTGGGGCGATTTTTACCATATCAAATTTTTTCAGTTGTAATTTCATCCCTATTAGTTCAATTTATATAATTTTGTTGAATATTTTACGCATCACATCGCATCACATCGCAACACATCGCATATCGTATATTTTTTTGATATAAAAAGATATTTTCATAAATATTCAGTGAAATGTCTCTTGAATCATGGTTCAAGGACCTAAACAGCACCGAGTTGAAGTATAAGTTGATTTTCTTCACCGGCTCGTGTGGGTCTGGGAAAAAATACAAACTTCGTAAACTCTCAAATAAATACAATGTCAATATGATAAATGTGAATCCTCTTTATAATAAAGCCCATACACACTTTCCTAAAAAGGTGTTCTTAGAAAAATTAGTGGAAATTAGCACAAAACAAAATATAGACTCATTTTTCAAATCTTCAAAAGATGTGATCGTAATACACAATCTTCACATATTTGACAAAGCTTTCTTTGAGAAGATGTCCGAAATCAAGGCAAATATTGTAATACCTATAATTTGCCTATTGAATACATCTTTGATGAGTGAAAGATTTCAATCCTATGTCTTGAGGAATGCTAAGCATTTCAGTCATCGCATGTCCTTTGATTTTATCTTAAGCTATGTTAAAAATGAACTGGAACTTTTCAATTTAATCCTTAACGATGATGAAATCAATGGAATAGTAAAAACAAGTAAAGGAAACCTCATTCATATTCGAAAGAAAATAATACACATGAAGTTCATCAGTAAAGACACACGAAATACGACCACAATAAAGATCGATAAGTATATCGTAGAGAACTCGTTCAAGAATCTATGCGACAAGTCTCAATCTTGGTTACAGAAGACGGAAATAATTCGATCCCAATCTAGTTTGTTTCGGATGTTGATGCCAAAGCATATATGTAATGGACTTGATAAAGACAATCCCACAAATAAAATTGATATTGCTATCGATTGTTTTGAAAAAATCAAAAAAGCAGAACATGTAAGAAATTTTCATTACGCAACTATTTTGAAATACATATATCCTGCTTCAAGAGTGGGAACACAAACGATTAAGATAATATCGTTGACGCCTTCTTTTGTGAACAAGACGGAACGAAATTCACTTTCGAACGAAGAGAAATTGTTTGAGCTATATTACATCAAAGAGTCGATAAAGGAAGATGAGCCATTTGAATCTTCTTTAGATTTGACGAATTTCCACGATCAAGTCATCTTATGTGGAAAGATTTTTAAGGACACTATATCAAAAAAGTCCGTTTCAATTTTTCAAAAAAAATATATGTGTGTATTATAATAGATAATAGTATGAACTCACTGAAGCCAATGAAGCCAATGAAGCCGTCTGACTATTTTGGAAAAAAAGAAAACACTGATATTCCCTTCGTAGGAATAGGATATGGCCGCGATTTTACCTCATTCAAGCCCCATAATGAACTCTATCGTGGTTCGGAAGGGACTATGGATCAATTTAGCGTCCGTGATAGCATTATCGATTCTGCGGAAGAAAGAATAGTGAAGAATCGATCTAAAGTTGATAAAACTGTCAATATAAAGAATGCTCTTGTGAGAAAGAAGGAATATGTCCCTAAAAAATACGTAAAGAAGATTAAAAGCAAAAAATAAAATCTAATTATAGTTAATGGATACACAAAACGTGAACGGACAAAGACAAGAGAAAAAAGACGAAGACGAAGACGGAGGAAAAACGGAATTCGAAAGGATGACTGTCGTAGACCTTATGGATCGTTTTATTAAGACATGGTTTAACATTTTTGATAAATTGCTTACTCCTAGCACTTACAAAAAATTGAAACTCGATGAAATCGACTCTGATGATAATCTTGTTGAAGTATGTATCTCGAAAATGCAAATTTTGTTCGTAATTTTGAAGGAAATCTTATGGAAAAATGAAGAAAAACTTTTTGTTGGCCTTGGTTTCGTAATTTTGAGCTATTTTGTTTTCTTCGTTATAGCTTCTAAATGAGATCACGATCACGATCACTTAATCTTTTTCTTAGGGCGAATTTGATTCGTATGACCACAAGACTTTTTCCTACAATTCTTAGCTCGCGGTGGCAAACGAGCATAACATTTTCGGCATATCATTTTTTCACAATTGTATGATTTGGCTAAAGCAGCAAGAGAAGGGTCATACACCATATTTTATAACATATAAAATTTGAAATTCAAAAAAAACTACAGACAGATTCTGTATTCTTTTCACATATGTACATTTGCAAGCAGCTTTGTAGCTTCACTCATTTTCAAGTTTTCTTGTGAATAGAGACAAGGCATGTTTTCAGCGAAGAATTGCTTCACTAGTTCGAATTCATGTTCTTGAATGTAACCAGAAGTTTCAAGAATTTGAGAATTAATGAAAGCTTCCCATAAGAAATACTCATTTCTATTTGTGATCGTATCACTTACTTCCAGCCATGCTGTTCGAGAAGAGTTATACAAAGAATGTTCAAGTTTGTCATTGACAAAATTTACAGACGATAAATTTGCAAATCGACCTTGATGATGTTTCATATTGAATTCAACATCTGCGATTCTACCTATAATAGAAGGAAGAAATTCCAATTCTTTTTCTTCCCTACAAAACTTGCAACATGTAGCTTGACGGTAACGAGACCCCCAATGTTGTTCATAATCTACCGTATATCGGCAAATTGAGCAATAAACCATGTTGTCGCTTGTTGTCGCTTGTTGTCACTAACTATTATTATATTTTTATGTTTATATGTTTACCTTTTAAGTCGAAAATTGAATCATTTTACATTTATTTATAAGTATCACAATAAAAAAAGACAACATATAGAGTTGTCATAAATCCTCAGATTTTCATATTCCGAAACATATCACACGAATCTTTCTCTGCTTCTTCTACTTCTTTATCAGGAATATCATTGAACATGGGCAAGTTATTTGCAAAGAATCCCTTGATTTTATCTATTTCTGAATACTCCACGTATCCGTGAGTGTCAAGCAAATCATTTGTGATTATCTTGTTCCAAATACTAAGTTCAGACGGTGTTCTTAAAGTATTTTCGATCTGTAAGAAGCAAATTCGTTGATTCAACGTTTCAATCGCAAGCGGATTGTTGTGTTTAAGCAACATACTAATCAATTGCATAGATGTGTCATCACGTTCTACAAAAGGATGTATATTCATTTGTGGATTCCCGTAAAGTTCTTGTATTTTTATCAATCTTTTTACAATATGCGGCAAATTGATAAGTCGGTTTTCCGTGCAACACTTTAAGCAAACGTTTGTATGAATGTATAAACTTCTCCAGTGAAATTGACGCAACACATTTTTTTTGCAATTGAAGCAGTATTCCTTGTTTGTGTACATTTCGATTTGTTTTGGTTCTTTTTACACAACTTATATTTTCAAGTATAAAATACGCCCATTTTAAGTAAAATGATAGGTAAAAGTGTAATAAGAACGTGATGCAGATATGACATTATCAAAAATAGCAAATTATGCCTTCGATATTATAGGGGTTTTGTGTATCGTTGTCCTATGTATTTTACATTTCATTATTCCTCAATTGTATTCGTCTATCTGTTGTCCTAGAGATTTCAAAGGACTTATTATAAGCCCCTTGAAAATGTTCTCATTTGAATGTAAGATGCTAAGAGATATGTTTGGATATTCAGTCAACAGTATGTATAATTTAAAAATTATTGCTATGACATCCCTATCAAACAAAATAATGTCAATTATGAAAAAACACTCGATCAAATCATAATAAACCGTACGACGAATCTTTACAGCTAATCGTGTATCGAAAAAGGATCCTCGTCTTCTTGAGAATTCTCAATCAAGCAGATTTCCGGTTTATCATCAATCTTGCGTTTACGAGTTTTCTCGGGAAAGATTTCCTTCGCTTTTTCAGGATCGGCTTTTACGATCATTCTTTTTTCTTCAACGTTACGCCAGAAAGAATCGATTTCGGGCTTGATTTTGGAGAACCAATCTCGATTCCTTTTGATTATCGTTTTGCAGTATTTCTTTAGCTTCCAAAAACATTGTTTTGTTATTTGAATATTTGGATTTTCAAGCAAATCATCTATCGTCTTTTCAAGCCAAATCTTGTAATAAGCTTCGGATTCATTCATCTTTGCATACTTATACATAATCTTCTCGCCATTATCTGTATTGGTATATTCAATCATCAATCCGTAAAAGTTAGCAGATCTTTTCTCAATGACTTCATAGAATTCTGTATCTGACAACGTCTCGTCTATTTTACACTCAAAGAAATCACAGTATTCCAAATTACAAACTTCCATTTGCAATTGACATTGAACCCAATACTTGTATAAGGGTATGCCTGTCAATTTCCGTGAATAAAGACATTTGATTTCAAGCATTCTTCCTGCAAGTTTTGGGTCATCACATTCTATAACAATTCCATCTGGGCTCGCACCTAAGTGATGAATCGTTTTGTGACGAATACAACCATATTCTCCAACCTTCGTATTTGTGAGATGTTCATAAATTTTCTGAGCAGTATCCTCAAATTTTATACCATGTAAACAAGCAATTCCAGCCTTGAAAGTCTTGATTGGCAAAACCTTTTCTTCAACATAGTTATTATATTCAGAATCTGTACCGAATATATGTGACGCTGACGATGCCGTCACAACACCATGGCGATAATTGAACCATTCAGACGTTCTCTGATCAGGCTGTTCAACCGAATTCAAGTATTTCATTATCTCAGTCACGTTTTCAACGGCAAGAGTATCTTCTTGTGATACCATAGACTCCGCAATGTATTCGACCTCTCCTAATCGAGATTTAGGTATCTTTGAATGTTTCTGTATTTCTTTGAATTTGAGTTCATTATTGAAAATGTCCATATTCTTGACGGACGTATTGTGGAACTTCAATATCTTAGTATACAGCTCTTTTTTTTCTTCAAAAAGACAAAAAGTATCTTCATTTTTGATAATTTCTTCAATCGCATCCAGCTTGTCTAGTACATTTCTAATACGTATCATTATACTGGTAACAGTAGACCCTTTATATTTATATAACGAAAAAATTATCTATGATATATTTAATAATGGATGTTAACTCTCTTATCATCATTGGATCGTTGATCATACTTTTAGTTGTTGTATATTCAAGATTCGACGGAAATATGGCCAACACAAAAGCATATGATGGCAGAACATACCTTGTGATTAACGACGAACTTCGAAAGAAATCTGCTGATCTTCTTGCTAGCATGAGAGAAAAAAGTGCAACACTTATATCAAAATTAAAAGATAAGTATGGTAATGAAAACTCTGAAATCAATCGATTGATTCAGCGATATAACCCAGATGATTTACGGGAGAAGAATTCAAGATCCTTTGGAACATCATTTACTTTGAATAAACGAAAAATCGTTCTTTGTCTCAAAAAGAACAACGGTAAGGAAATGGTAGATGAAAATACGCTATTTTTCGTCTTGCTTCACGAAATGGCTCACATCATGACAATTTCAGTTGGTCATGAACCAGATTTCTGGAACAATTTTAAGTTTTTGCTAGCACACGCCATCTCGTTCAATTTATATGAGTATGATAACTACGAAGATCCTAAGAAATATTGTGGAAGTTTCATAGATAATTCTCCTATTCGAATGAATGAAGTGGGTGACTTCGTGAATTAAAAAACATAAACATATAAAAACAATTGGATTGTCAAGTATATCAGTAAAATTGTTCATCATGAGTTTGAATATTGCGGAACTCGAAAACATGATCGAAGAAGTTGAAAACATGAATCAATTCGAACAGAATCATATCTACAAGATTCTTACCAACAATGGTGTGAAATTATCTGAAAACTCAAATGGATTCTTTGTTTCTCTTAATCAACTGACACAAGAAACAATCGATGACATATTGAATTATCTGAAGCAAAGCAATGAAATGAAGAACTCTTCGCAGAACGCAATCCAGTTCACAGAACGCCGTATCGAACGAACGGATCTAGTTGAAGATTGCAAGATTATGCGGACTAACGATGTATCTAAAAGTATTGAGTTAGATGTTGAGAATTGGAAAAGAACAATCGTCGACAATCTAAAAAAGACTACTAAAAAGAAAAAGTAATCTACACGTCTATAACCAGTAGAAATCTGTTGATGATCGGATTGTCGGTAAATATCAACAAACCGAAAAGATAAAAAGCAACCGTTCCATACGCAAGTCTGCTATCATTGTGAATTATTGATATCACTAAAATAACTGGAATAAGAAAGATCCACATAATTGATGCATATCTAGCGAATCTTTTTTTATCCCGGCAAGTTTGTGCTCCACATTCATCAAATTTCTTACGAATTTCATCGGCTACATAAAAGTTTACAAACCAGAGACCAATCAAAAGCAATATAGAGATTATGTTTTTATTGTTGAAGTCAAGTTCGAATTCGTCTAAATCTTCCTTCGCCATACTTTATATTATTATACACACATATTTTTTTTTGTTAAATCATGAGAATGAAGAATGTAGATACTAGCTGTACCATCGCAATTGTTCTGCAAAGTACACTAGAAGGGGTTGTATCACCATAACCTAACGTACTTCCTGTAACAAATGAAAAGTAGAATCTTAGAAAGAATCTCTGGAAAAAGTTAGAGTCTTTCGTTATGAGAACATCTAATTCTTTTTTCACCTCAATTTTGATTTCTTCTGCTTTTCCTTTCAATTCCACAGCTTTTTCATCCTTAATTTGTATGTCTTTTTCATTTTTTACATCAGCGGGTGGGTTCATAAACTTTTCCTCAATTATAGGAACCACGATTTGCTTTTGAACAATCTCGTTTCTCAAAATGTCTTCGAGTGTATTAATGCCAGAGAAATGAGATGATCCAAGCATCATATAAATAAGACTAAAGGCAAGAATTTGTATCATAAGTAAATGGAACCGGTTGAATCCGAACAATTTATTCATCATATTTACTAATTATTACATATATGAAGATAATAATTTCAAGGATTAGGACAAACGTTTGTTCTACATAAAGGGCAATTTCGGTGGTTTTCAAACCAACGATGTATACATCCCCTATGAAACATGTGTTCGCAATTGTTGAGTCTAATAACATTGTCGCCATAATCATAATTTCCCCGACATATGGAGCATATTGCCATTGTATCTGTCATGATTGATTCATCAACAATATGGGAAGTCGTATTTCTTTCAATTTCTTCTTGTGTCAATCCTGGTTCGTTTACTGGTGGATCATATAAAGATTCAGTTTGGACGTCAATATTGACGTCCATTCCCGGGAACAAGCTCTGTAATACTGAGTTCAAGAATTGGGGATGCGTATTCGACGTGGTCGCTGGTGATTGTTGCGTATTGGTATGAGTTTGTGTAGGAACTTGTGTTGAAAATAGTGGAATAGTACTCGGAATTGAAAATCGGGAATTTGGACGCTCATTATTCATATGAATGTTTATATCTCCATTGATAGTTACATTCAAAATGGGATTGAAGGACCGTCGCACATCACTGCTATCATCGTTTGAATCCATTTCACTTGTTTATTATTACAGTTATAATAATTTTTGTGTTTATATGTTATAATCTTTACAACTTTACATGTAATAAGAAAATACTATATGAAAAAACGAAAAAAAAAGAAAAAATGATTGAACATCTTACTTGAAAGAACTGTAGTGATACTATTGTAATTATTTCAAAGATGAACGTTCTTAAAGTTTCCGATATCGATGTTTCCAAGCTGACATTCTCTGACGTGCGCCCTTACGGGGCCGTTGCTAAGATTGTATATGTGAATCACAAGAATTCTCCCATTGTTATGCAACTTCCAAAGATGAAGACTCCTTACGGTCTAGGAGTCTATGACGACGGCGAACGCTGCAAGTATTCTCTTGACCTGTCTTTCGGATCCAGCGATACTAAGGTCTCTGAGTTTAAGGATCTCGTTGAGAAGGTTGATGAGCGAATTCTCGATGAGGGCTCGAAGAAGTCTCTCGAGTGGTTCAAGAAGAAGAGTCAGTCTGTTGAGGTTACTCGTGCTCTTTACACGTCTCCTATCAAAATCGCAACGGAAAACGGAGAACCTACTGACAAGTATCCTCCTACCTTCAAGATGAAGGTTTCTAATTATGATGGCAAGTTCAAGGCACTTTGCTTCAATGAGAAGAAGGAGCAGCTCTCTGATCTTGCAGATGCAATCAGTAAGGGTATGATGCTTCGCACGATTGTAAAGCTTACTGGTGTGTGGATTGCCGGTGGTAAGTGTGGGCTCACGTGGGAGCTCATGCAGGTGCAGGTTCCTGAACGTATTGCGCTTACAGGCTTCGCATTTGCCGATGACGATGAGGACATTGTCGCTGATGCGGTTGACGACAACAAAGATGAGTATGTCGTCGATTCTGACGAGGATCTCTGAAACCAAGAAAAGCAAGCAAACAAATAAAAAAAAACTGAGGAAAAAAAATGAAAAAAAAACGAAAAAAAAAATATAACATAGAATTAGCAGACCCAACATTGCTGCTAAAACATGCCCTATTGGCGAAATTGGATATCGCGTTTACCTTCTAAGTAAAAGATTCTGGGTTCGATCCCCAGATAGGGTTTAACCGTTAGGTTTTTTTTATTTTAAAAAATAATATAAAAACAAGAAACATTAGAATAACGGGTATCAAAAAGAATTTATTCATATACCTCAAATTTTAAGAGGAGAGAGAAGAATCGAACGCGGTCTAACCTTCAAAAAGCTATGATAAAATTGATACCCCAGATAGGGCTTAACCGTAAGGTTTTTTACAAAAGTTTTACACAATCGGTTTCTGATACAAAATGTAGCCTATTATATAAGCAGAAACTAAACTTATGAACGTATTTTCTTCAGTTTCCATTTGAATCAAAAGATAAAGCAAAGGCGTTGCTAACAAATACATGAATGAATCCCCGATGACGGCTCCATATGACACTTTATCTGCATACGATTGAAGTTCATCCATGATCGAATTCTTGCCAGTTTTATGTGGCTTAATCACCGTGAAATAGAATGTGAAATCGTGAACTATTTGAATAATGAGCATAATTGTTAGAAACTTCAAGAGGGCGTATTTTTTTGAAATGACGCTCTTTCTAACTAGAAACATGTACACGTATTTCGCAAGATAAAAGCCAATAATAACAGACAAAACATCCAATATCACAGCTGACCATCTAAAATTCGTGTACCAGTCATTGATAGATTTCCCGGTGAATGGAGATTTTGTAAATCTGAATAGAAATATCATGAAAGCTTCGATAACTAACGCAGCCGTTAGGAAATGAATGAAAGATAATTTTGCAATGTCCATATCATAATGAGATAAAAAAAATTCACAATCACTTATTTTGATTTGTGTTTATCACAGAACTAATTTCTATTTTTTTGATGGAAGATATGGTCCTAGTATTTCAGCAAAATTATTTAAATTCCTCGATTGAGTATATACAATCATATCTTCATTAGATGTATTCTTAAACTTCATGAGGATTCCCTCTCCTGAAAGAAAAAACGACCTAATACCTTTAAGCTTTGTTAATGTGTAAGCTTTTTCACCATTTATATTCTTTGATGCGAGATACGCTCCGTTGTCTAATAATACTTCTGATCCAGTTTTAACTTTTAGTTGCGAGGCTTTACCAAAACAGCCAATATATACGTGTCCGTTTTTTGATGACTTATTCTTAATAAGGGTTAGACCGATTCCTTCACCGGACAAAATACCTCTAACATTCAATCGCGCTGAAATATTAAGATTTGATGATCCAGCCACAAATGATCCAGAGCTCAGTGTGAAGCTTTCATTGGGTTTTATAACAATTCTAGTAATATCACCAGGCGAAGCACCTCCAAAATGAATTTTAACCGGTTTTCCACTATTAGAACCAGTATATTTGGTAATAAAAATATTTTCATTTGATAGAAATGACCGCTTAATTGACTTTATTGCAGAACCTTGAACAATTGCCTTATTATTAACTTGATCATCTTTTTCTGAACCCTGTTCTACGTATAACAATCTCCCATTATCAATTAGAATTGAATCGTTCTTATCATTTAGTGTAACCGTGCCTGTTGCATATCCAGCATTTTCATTTATAACAACTTTATCAATCGATAAGGGTGTTTCATCTTCACCACCATATTTTTTTGATTTTTTGCGTGAAAGCTTAAAGACCATTATATATAATACACATATAATTTTTTTTATGTATGATATATGTATAGTATGTTTACTGATATTTTTTCAACATTTCTTATTGGAACTTTTGGTGTACTTTTCGCATATTTTCTTATTGGCTTGATAATTGCTATTTTAATTTCGGTTGTGTATGGTGGTTATAAAGTATACAAAATAGGCGATAGAAAAAAAGACGATGATCTGAAACAAGCATTAAAAATTATTGGATATGTTATTATGGCGATTGGTGGTATTCCATTAGTTATTTACTGTCTTCCAATCCTTTTGCAAGGTATTTCTTACGGTCTCACTCGTATTGCTGCTAGAGAAATCGTAGAAGAATTTTTCTAAACATTGTATCACTTCCTTCAGTGAACATTCAATAATTCGTGATTCTATTTGAATGGGTTCTTTGAAAGAACACATCAATCTCCTCATCTTGGCGACTGGCGCGATACTTCCGGTTTTCTTCAGCTTCGCGTTTCTTTAGCAAAAAATCATTGTAAGCCTCTTGTTCAGCAGGTGTCAATTGTTCAATTCTTCCCGAGTTTGATTTCATCTTGGAGAAATTTTTCATGACATCTTCGTCAGTCTTCTTACCCACGTCATCTTCGTCAACAAGATGCGTCAATTCTAGGGCACGCCGTATATCTGTGTAATTTAATGATCCTCCTTCTGCAACTCCAGTAAAATCCGTATCTTCATCTTCTTCTTCACCCAACGTAACACCACGATGACTTGTGTATCTTTCATCGGGAATATCAGACTTTTTCATGAGCTGCAAATATTTTGGATCGACTTTCTGCATCATGTTTTTTTTGTTGCTAATAAATGCGGAATTGAAATTTGATTCGCTCGGTCTGGAGACTTCCTTAACATCTTCAATGTTTTTCAACCAATTTCCGTAGCCGGTTTCTGTTTTTTTGAAAGAATTATTATCGAAGTATTGGTTGAATTTCGATTGGTCGAATTTGGAATCGAAAAGTTCGTCAGGCGGAGCTTGGTGATTTGCAAATTTCTGTTCAATTTTTTTTTCTTCGTAATATTCGGGAATTTTCGACTTTGCGTTTTCATGAGCAATTTTCAACATATTGAATCCTCTATTGTCTCCTCCGTTTCGATCGGGATGAAATTTCAATGCAAGTTTTCTATATTTCTGTTCAAGTTCCCTAGGTTCGTAGAATCCTTCATCATTTGTTTCGCCAAATAGCTGTTGTGTCATGCGTTCTAAATCGTTAACAACATCATTACGCTCATCGCTTATGGATTTCATTTGAGATTGGAATTCGTCGTTGGAAATCCTAGATGTTCTTGTTTGTTGCATTCGATCTTGATATCCTCCTTTATAATTTTGTTGCTGCTTTAAATAGTTTTGCTGGCGTTCTAATTCGTATTTTCCTATGAATTCTTCGATGCCTTTGACACTGAGTTTAGTCAATATTTTCTCGATCTGGTTCTCTTTCAGACCAAGTTGACGTAATTTTTCTTGATAATACATTATTTTACAGGAACATATTTTAAAACAAAATTAAACACACTTCTAATTTGAGCAAGTATAGTGATATACTCTTTAAAATTTGAAAAATGATTGACAAAATAATATAACAATGACATATTAAGAAACAAAAATGAGTGAAGCTGTCTTTCAAATTTATGATTGGTATACTGTCGACGAAGAGATAGATGAAGACGAGGATAGTACTGACGACGATGAAGAAGATGTGTATGAAAAACAGAACTATATGATTCATTTGTTCGGGGTCAATAAAGACGGTAAGAATGTTCATTGTAAAGTTAAAGATTTTACCCCATATTATTTCATTGAGCTTCCAGAAAACTGGCATAAGAATTGGACAGATCCTTTCATGGAAAGTTTGAAACAAAGTCTACCAAAAGCAATTCGTGGTGAATTCGTTTGTGACGACCGTCAAGTCAAACGTGCAGTTAAACTGAAGTACAAGTTTCGGAATTATCAGTGGAACAGTCCTAAGAAATTCATGCAACTTGTTTTCAAAAGCGAATCTGCAGCTCGGATGATGTATTATAAACTCAAGAAACCTTATAGTTTTCCTATGGCACGCTTGTTCAAACATAAGTTCCCGATTTACGAGAAAAATGTGTTACCGATATTGCGTTTCATTCACCTTCGAAAAATTCAGCCTTCATCGTGGGTTCGTATTGAAGATTATAAGGAAATCGACATGAAATATGCTGAAAGTGACTTTGAAATCAATTACGAGGTAAATTGGAGGAAAGTTCATGCTGGAGAGGAAAAAAAGACTGCGTCAATCAAAATCGCATCTTTTGATATTGAGTGTGATTCCAGTCACGGCGATTTTCCGATTGCTAAAAAGGACTATCAGAAACTGGCATCTAACATTTATGAAGAATATTTAAGACTTCTTCGTAACAACAAGAAGGCAAATCCAACACTTGTAAAACAGTGGATAAAATGTGCTTTTCGTGACATCACACATGAAAAATACGATGACTCAATGAAATCTTCTATTCAGACGATTTTCTTGAAGCGTCCATCACAGTATTCTGACGTATCTAGCGATGAAATTGAGAAAATGTCGGTAAAGATTCTTGGTATCCTGTTGAAAAAGACGAAAGGTAAGGAAACTATTGAACTCATATCAAACGAATTGGATAGTATTTTGCCTGGAGTTAAAGGAGACAAAGTCATTCAGATTGGCACGGTCATACAGGATTATGCGAATCCTTCCAATGTAAAACGTCATATCGTCACTCTCGATGGTTGTTCAGATTTAACTGGAATCGAAGTTGAGACGTGTAAAACCGTTGAAGAGTTGATTTATAAATGGGTTAGAATGATGAAACGTGAGCAACCAAACATTGTGACAGGCTATAATATATTTGGTTTTGATATCAAGTTTCTCTGGGAATGTGCAGAAGAATTCGGGTGCTTGAAATATCTTCGTAAACTAGGCGCTTTGAAAAACAAAGAATGTTCTATGGAAACGAAGGAACTATTTTCAGCTGCATTGGGCCATAATTTCCTATTCTACTTCGATAGCCCAGGAATAGTTTATGTGGATTTGATGAAAGTAATCCAGAAAGATCACAATCTGTCTTCCTACAAGCTGGACGATGTTTCAACACAATTCATCAATAGTGGAATTACGCAGTTTGAACATTCAGAAAATAGTGTAAAGGTTTACACAAAATCGACATTTAGTTTGAAGGTAGGTGATTATGTTGCTGTGTTTAAGCAAACAATCATCGGAAACGAATTCGTTGGCGATAAGAGACGTATTCTAGAAATGACTGAAAACGAAAGCTTCATTCTTGAAGGCGAAGCAAAAGAAGAATTCCCGGAAAATCCCAAATCATTTTACTGGTCGGTTGGCAAAGACAATGTAAGTCCTCAAGATATATTTGATATGCAACGTGGATCTGACGAAGATCGCGGAATTGTTGCTAAATACTGTGTTCAGGATTGTGAGTTGTGTCTAAACATAATGCAGAAACTCGAAATCATCACGAATAATTTGGGTATGTCGAACGTTTGTTTAGTTCCATTCAGTTATCTATTCATGCGTGGTCAGATGATTAAGACGTTGTCTCTTGTATCATCGGAATGTCAAAAAGAAAACTATTTGATCCCAGAACTACCGCGTCCAAAGGAAGATACAAAAGATTCATATGAAGGTGCCGAAGTTCTCGAGCCAACACCAGCAATTTTCTTGAACGATCCAGTATCTGTATTGGATTATTCTTCCCTATACCCGAGTTCAATGATTGGTTCAAATATTTCACATGATTCTATCATCAAAGAATCTAAATATCAAGGAGAAAGTGGAGCAAAACTTCTTGAAGAAATGGGAATCAAATTTGAAGATGTATCTTATGACAATTATATCAATAAGCTTGTAGGAAAAACATGGAAAAAGTCTATCGTTAAAGAAAATCCAGTGGTGACATGTCGTTTCATTCAACCCACATTGAACGAAGATGGATCGATCGACAACAGTTCGCGAGGAATTTTACCACGTATTTTGATGAAATTGTTGAAGGCGCGTAAAGATACACGAAATCAGATTAAGACTGAAAAGGATGCTTTTAGACGATCGGTCTTAGATGGTCTGCAATTGGCCTATAAAGTTACTGCGAATTCTCTTTATGGTGGGGTGGGTGCGGAAGTATCTTCATTGTATTATAAGGATATTGCCGCATCTACCACAGCGATTGGTCGACGACACCTTCATTTGGCCAAAGACTATGTAAAAGAGCACTTTCCAACTGCTGAGATAGTGTATGGCGATTCTGTTACAGGTTATACACCTATTACCATCAAATATAAAGGCCGTGTAATTATTGAAAAGATTGAAGATGTTGCTAAAAGATTTGGCGAAGATAAATGGTTAAACTGCATCGAACCAGGAAAACAAGATAAAGAAGCATGTGAATTAGATGATTGTTATACTTGGACTTCAAAAGGTTGGACTAAACTTTATCGTGTAATCAGACATATTCTTGTAAAAGAAAAGAAGATCATACGAGTTTTAACGCATACTGGTTGTGTCGATGTTACTGACGACCATTCTCTTATATTAAAATCCGGCGTTGAAATTTCTCCAAATGATCTAAGAGTTGGAGATGAATTACTCCAAAGAGATATTGAATTTGGACATGAAATTACTGCTGGTTCGAGTAGTTATTATGTAAAGAAACAAGTAAAATTTCTTAAGAATAACTATAAAACAAACGGAATAGTGATTTCGCTTTCTAACATTGTATATGAAGGTTATGTTTATGATCTAACGACGGATAATCATGAGTTTCAGGCTGGTGTTGGAAATATCATCGTTCATAACACGGACAGTATATTTGTCAACTTCAAACCAGAAAATTCCGGAAAAGAAGGTATACAAGAATCAATCGATAGAAGTGTTGAAGTTGAAGAAGGTATTCAGAAGTTTCTCGCATATCCTCACAAACTGGAGTATGAAAAGACATTTTGGCCGTTTATTCTCCTTCGTAAGAAAGGATATATAGGGAATAAATACGAGTTTGACCTTGAAAGATATTATCAGACATCTATGGGAGTTGTTACAAAACGTCGAGATAATGCTGGAATAGTGAAATATGTTTATGATGGAATCATTAAGAGAATCATCAACAATAGAGACATCGAAGGTGCTGTGAGATTTCTACTAACTACGGTTGACGACATTCTTGAAGGCAAATTTCCTCTACAATATTTCATTATTACTAAGCGCTTAAATGCAGTCTATGCGAATCCTGCTGCAATCGTTCACAAAGCACTTGCTGATCGTATGGGCGATCGTGATCCTGGAAACAAGCCCCAGTCTAACGATAGAATTCCGTTTGTGTATATCCAAACAAAAGTCGCCCCTAAATTACAGGGAGATCGCGTGGAACATCCTGAATTCATTGTGAAGAACAAACTAAAAATAGATTATTTGTTCTATATTACAAATCAGGTTAGCAAGCCTGTGTGTCAAGTAATGGGTCTTGCTCTGGAAAATATACGGAATTATGGATATAGACTACCCAAAAATCACTTTGATTTGTTGCAGATAAAACTCGAAAGAGAAGGAAAAAAATCAACAAGCGAAATCCGAGAAAAGATTATGGAAGAAAAAGCAAAGGAAGCGTATAATGTTCTATTTAAGAGTCGAGTGCTGATTGAAGAAGGCAAAAAGTTCGGTCAAAGATCTATAACAAGTTTCTTCAAATGAAGAAAACCCATGAAACAATATAAAAAAGTTGAACATTTCGTGAAGTTTTTTTGTGAAGTTTTTTTATAATATTTCTTTTAAAACCATTGAACTACTTTTACAATCATCAAGACACTTATTTGCTAATTTATCAGCAATAGTATTTTTATCTCTAGGAATATGAGATATATCATATTTCTTATTTTTTAATTTCATTGAAACTTTTTGCAAATATTCATTTAAAACAGCATTTTTACATTTCCATATCTTTTTCACTTGATTTACAACTAAAAGAGAATCACCCATTATTTTAACATTATTTAATTCGTATTTTTTCATAGCATTAACACCAAGTAATAAGGCATGATACTCCGCAACATTATTTGTAACTGTTTTTTCTCCAAAATATTTACAACCTTTCCAAACTATCTTGTTTGTAGATTTCTCAATAATTAAAGCCGCAGATGATCCTTTACCAGGATTTCCTCGAGAAGCACCATCAAAATATAACTCATATTCTATTGACTTAAGCATTATATAAAGTATTATATAAAGTATTATTTGTTTTTATTTCATTTCATTTTTATTTTTTTTTAAAAAAACTTCACGAAACGCAAAGTATTCATGAAAATGGATTTGAGTCTGCGTTGGCACTACCTTCATTTTCGACTTCATCTACCAATGTTTGGACCCGTCCTACAACTCGTGTGCGAGAGGCTCCTTGGTTTCTTGACAGCATCTCTCGATCGATTCAAATATGTATCGCCCTGTACAGAAGACTCCGCTTCGGCTTAAACTTATCAATCATACGTGAATTTAGAAACATTTGATGAACATCTTCCAATTTTGTCAAATTCCAATTCGAAATATTTTGACAAAAATGTGCCTTACGAAACATCATTTCCATATTACGCACATTAGAAACGTCCCACTTATTAAGAGGTTTATTAAAACTTTTAGCAGAATTGAACATAGACCTCATATTTGTCACTTTAGAAACATCCCATTTATTGAGAGGTTTGTCAAAACTCTGTGTGTCACAAAATATTCCGAACATACTCGTCACTCTAGAAACATCCCATTTATTGAGAGGTTTATTGAATCTCACAGTTCGATAAAACATACCGGTCATATCAGTCACTTTAGAAGTATCCCAGTCCCCGATTGGTTGATTGAAACTTTTAGCCTCTTGAAACATGTAACTCATATCAGTAACATTAGAAACATTCCATTTACCAATAGGTTGATTAAAATGAAGGCACTGGCGAAACATATAGGTCATATCAGTCACTTTAGAAGTATCCCAGTCCCCGATTGGTTGATTGAAACTTTTAGCATCTAAAAGCATACCATGCATATTAGTCACATTAGAAGTATCCCATTCACCAATCGGCTGATTGAAACTTTCAGCACCAGCAAACATACCCTTCATATCAGTCACATTAGAAGTGTCCCAATTTGAAATATCTTCGTTGAACTGTTTACAAAATAGAAACAATTTACTCATATTAGTCACATTCGACACATCCCAATCCTCAATACGACCATATAAAGATACGCATCTAGGTTTGTTGTCTATATATAACTTTACAATTGTGTGTATATTATCATCTTTTATAGCGTAAAAGTCTTTTTTCAATTTGTCATATTCATCTTTGAATCCTTCATCAATGATACACAACTTTTCTACAAGACTAATATAAATCTTGTTCTCGACACATTTATTTGAAATGACTTCACGAGTAATAGGTGAAATACTCTTGATATTTAACCAATTCTCAATGTAAGTTTTCTCATAGGTAATTCCGTCAATAGAAATTACAGGTTCTACAATAATATCTTGTGTAATAGGACACACGTTCGAATAAAGAATATCTTTCAACGCATCCGCCATATGTATTACATATAATTTTCACTAATTTTCACTAAAGTCAATTTATCATTTCAAGCCCTTTTTTTAAACATTTTTCCGAAAAGAAACCCTAAATTGCAATCCTTTATGGATGAGAAATGTCTCTAAAAGCCCCCGTGCGTAAGAAAAACAACACGAGACGTTTGATACAGAAAACAATATAAGGATATCAGAATAGTAATATAATATGAAGAAACAAAAAGTATCTTCATCACACTAGTAGATGTTTAGGGCGGTCTCGTAAGTATAGACTACGTGTAGCAAGAACCTGTAATGAGGAGAACCTGTTAGACTACATATACAGTCATGGCTTACAACTATGAGATGAAAACCGTTTATAAACCTAGGTATCTACGAAATACATATTTTGTCTCTCGATCCTTCGGGCAAGGAGAGATGAAGGTGACTTAAATGTCACTATAAAAGTTTCGTGTTGTTTTTCTTACGCACGGGGCTTTTAC